>Ga0129318_10000008_pt1 | contig 28471 bp, 12 predicted proteins | sample CPB1_08_DNA_FD_94475 | JGI IMG/M metagenome (GOLD analysis project Ga0129318, IMG submission 94475) | Freshwater to marine salinity gradient microbial communities from Chesapeake Bay, USA - CPBay_Spr_0.1_0.8_DNA | ecosystem: Environmental > Aquatic > Marine > Coastal | place: USA: Chesapeake...
TAGTTCTTTGCGGATGGAACATTAAAAACTTTGACATTCCTTGGGTTTACCGCAAAACATTAATGTATAATTTGCAAGTTCCTGAGATTGTAAATACTTGGGGTAAAAAACCCTGGGAAGTAAACACTGTAGATTTAAAAGAATGGTGGAAAGGATTCTCAAATCTTGACGTTACTTTTGAAGAAGCTATGTATGGATTAGGATTACCTTCACCCAAAGATGAAATGCACGGTGGACAAGTTCATCAAGAATATTGGTTGCATCATAACACTGATGGTATTATTAAGTACTGTGAGAAAGATGTAACGGGAATGATTCGCATGGTAGAAAAAATACATAACACTTATTATAAACCAGCCTTAGGCACAACACTTATTTAATATGCCAGAATTAGCAGAAGTCAAAATCATGGGTGACTTTATTAATCACATTGTTGATAATGAAGGATTCTTTGAAAAGATTGAAAAATCAGAGTCTACTAAAGTAAAAACAGAACTTGATATCTTTGAAGGTGGAGTATTTACATTACGAGCAAAAACTCGTGGTAAAGAAATGATGCTACATCTTGAAATGGTAGGTGGCGATATTAATGGAGCCGTCACTAAAGACATGGGCGTTACTTTAGGTATGAGCGGTAACTGGGCATATGTAAGAAAAGAAAGCGAACATTTAGAAAAAGTTCTTAAACATGCTCATTTAAGATTTATTACAACAAGAGGAAACTATTTGGTGCTTCATGATGTTAGACGATTTGCTAAATGGAAATGGGTTGACAATTGGAATGCCGGTCGTGGCCCTTGCCCGCTAACAGAATACCCTAAGTTTATTGAAAACATAAAACTACATTACAATAAACACAAATCATTTAACTTACCTATTAATGAATTGCTAATGAACCAACGATTCTTTAATGGCATAGGTAATTACTTAAGAGCTGAAATTCTTTATAGGTTAAACATTAATCCTTTTACTATTGCAAATGAGATTAACCTTAAAGATTGGGATCATTTGTTGCTTCTTTGTCATTTATGCGTTAGAGATGCATATACTTTAGGAGGTGGTCAATTAAGTGATTGGAAAAATCCTAATGGAGTTGATGCTAAAGATTTTAAAGAATGGAAGAAATGCTATGGAGTTTTATCATCTTTAACTGATGGAACGGGTAGAAGATTTTGGTACGATCCAAAATGGGAAGAATATGTACCTAGTAAGTACACTCAATAAAAGACTATGATATATAAATTAAAGGTAGAAAAAATATATCATTAAATGGCAACAATTACAATCACAGAAATTCTCGGTACAGATAATATCGCAGGATCACGCCCAACAATCAATGACAACTTCAAAAAGGTAGCAGCGGCAATCAATACGTTAGAGACGTATCTTGATACATCGTTTGTACCAGGAGCTGCTTTAAATGTTGGAAGCGCATTAGTTAAAAAATACACTCGTCCAATTACCGACCAAATCTTTACATGTGAAGCAACAGGTCTTTTTGGAGGAAACCTTAACGTAGGTCAAGATCTTGGAATAACAAGAGACTTTACAGTAGGAAGACATCAAACTATTCATGGAAATGTTACACTTGATGGAACGGTAGGTATTAACAGTATCTTTGCTTCATCTATACCATTCCAGCAAGATTCATCAATCATTAGTCCACAGCTTAATGCAGGTTTAACAACTAACTCTTTAGTTATTGACACACAAGCATTAACTTCACCGACATCAACTTCAGCAACAAGAATCATTCCAACTACAACATCTTTCCCTAAAGTAAGTGTTATACGTTTAAGCTGGTTAAACTTTACAAATACCGGTACTAATAACTGTACTGCTATTGATTTACCTGCGGTATCTGATGCAAATGTTAAAGCTGGGCAAATTATAACTCTTCTTGTAGACGCAGTTCCAACAGGTTCAACGGCGGGAATTGATTTTGAACTTAGTGTAACTAATCTTGATTCTTCATATGGTAGTGTTAAATTTAATAGTGCGCCAACAGTTTTAAACAATGATCCTAAAATCAGACAAGCTGCAATTACTTTATACGCTGATAACACTGGTTGGAGAATCCTTAACTCTGTAGGAGTTACTGTAGTAATTTCATAAAAATACATTCAGATAAATGGTCGCACCATTAATAAAACCTATCCGTGTGCAAGGTGGAACGTTCTATACGTTTTCATCAGCGTCTGAGGATCTTGGATTATCTTTTAATGATTCACAAACAAAATTTCGTTTCTCGAAGTTTGCATTATTAAACGTTCCAGATATTGGAAATCCAGCAGTAGGTGAAAACCTAATGAACTTTTCAAATTCTCCAGGCGGGTTTGCAGAAATAGACGGATCTAAAACACTCAATGATTACTTAGCAGAATCGTTCCAAAACTATTGTCTTAATCTTGAGACAATGATTTCTTCTTCTACCAATTATGATTCAAACCTGGACACAACTGTAAGTGAGCGTGTTTTCTTTAAGTGGTTAAAAGAAACGGGCGCCATCCGTTTCCGTGAAGCTGCTATAGGTTCAGAACAATCCGCGACTCTTTATGGAACACACTTTGTTGAAGAGGATGAATCTTTATCATATTCTAAAGTTATTAAGTACATTGGGGATATTAACATATTAAATACAGTCAGAAATAATGCAAATGCATTCTCTGAAGTTTATGTATATGTTCCAACTTCTCAAGGTAATACTCCGGTAGTCTTGTTTAAAACTCTTGATGATGCTAACTATGGCATTTCTTCAGTGTTTACAAATACTCCGTCAGATCCATTAAATAATGAATACATATACGGAAGAACAGGTTCAACTGTTCAGCCAGCAGGCTTAAGTATACAATCATTCTTTGATGCTGATTCTAATAATTTTTCTACGCTTGACCCATTTGGTGCTCCTGCAGATTTCTTCTATTTCGATCCTACAATTAATGGTTGGATTCAAGAAGGTAATGCTGGATTCCAATGGTGGTATTCTAATCCTATTGCTAATTCATTCTTTACTGAACCAGGTTCATTCTTAGATGCAACTAATGATAAATTTAAAATTGAGAGTGTTAATAAGGAAGTTGTTTTTAACAGATCTCGTCTTGACGGTATCACAATGGAATTTAATCCAAGTGTGTATGCTGGTATCAGTGTAGGCGGTGCATCTGATTTTGGAACTTATAATGAAACCGCTGCTGCGCAAACATTTGACTTCAACGCAATACTTGTTTACTATGATCTATACGATCCAGCAAGTGGGGCTGTATCAGCAACAAACTTATTTGGTATCTTATTCTTAGATAATGTTGATCTTCTTGCTTCAGGCGGTGGCTACATTCCTAGATTAACAAAGTACAAACCAAACTCATTTACTGGTGATAATGGTAACTCTTATGCTTTCCGTATTAATATCAAGTTTGATGTTAACTCACAAGATACTGCTGTAGAGACTTCTATTAATGATTACAATCCGTATTCATTAGAACTTTACATGGACGCATTAAACAAAATGGTTGATGCTTACACTATCTTATTAGAAAACAATGCTACATTACAAACATTAACCGATGAAGTAAATTCTCTTAAGAATCTGGTGTTTACCGCAACTGGCATTGATGATGTAAATACAAAATTAGCAAACATACAAGCACAGATTACTGCAAATGCAGCAATCTTTACAAATACAGATAATCTTCTAACTCTTATTCAAAGAAATTACGAAGAGATCACAAACATATACAAAAACTACACTAGTGTGCAGATGTCATATAACATTGACTTGTTATCACCAGGTAGAGGTATAAATTTAGACAAATCACAAGCAGGAAGTGTTAAGATAATTAATACGAACCAAATGTTTAACCTTGGAACTAAACCAATCATTTCTATTGCTAACGATTTTACAATTAATCCTTCAAGTTTTTCTTATCAACATTCTTTACTTAACTTTACAAATTATATTAAGATAACTGACGGATCATCAAATGCTCCTTATAATGTAGATAGAGATGTAATCGTATATATTGACGATGCTCTATTACCTTGGGAGGCTGGACAGGTAACAAGATTCTCGTTTAAATACGGTTTAGATTTATCAAACACAAATGGTAACTTTAACTTCATTGTTTACACTGATTCATTAGACAGACTTAACACAGGATTCCCTTATTCAGCTGAGGCTGCATTCGTAACTTATCTTGATTTTGAAAATAAAGGAAACTCACCAATCATTGAGGTAATCTGTATAGATCCAGCTACTTACCAATTTTCGGTTGACATATTCTAAAAACTAAATAACACCAATGGCAGAGACATCAAATAGTTTTGCAACCATACTTGCGGATTTTATCCGTCTTCAAAATAATTCACTTGAGCAATTACAAAAAGTTTCTCAAGCGGTTACCACGAATGCAGATACAGTTACAGTAACGCAAACAAACTCAGACGGAACTACAAGTACATTTACTTTACCATCTTTTGGATTCTTAAAATCAAGTATTGAAAGAATAGACAAGACAGTAAGTACTATGCTTGGCTTTGATGGTTCAGAGGCTTACATTCGTATGCCCGACGGAACTTTCAAAAAAATCTACCAGTCAAAGAATGTTACCGACCCATCGCCGGTAGGACAAGTTACTGTTCCAGCTAAATTTATTGCTGAAAACAATTACTTCTTTGAGTCTTTATTATCTCCTGCTTTAAAAATTAGCATTGATGTTTCTAAATATGTTCCTCAAGAAGAAAGCAAGATCTATGTAAAACGTATGATTCTTAGCCTTGATACTGATGATAAGATTCAATACTTTAATAACAGCCTTAAAGGTAAGAATGATATTAATTATGTTAACTTACTTGTAGAATTACAAAAACGTAACATTACATATTTTATTGATGAAGGTGTAAATGATCTTCCTCTTTCTATTGTAAGATACACTGGAGATTTCTTAACAGTTAATATTGAAGATAGAACATATAGTAATCCTGATGGTAGTACTTCAACTAAACGTTGGTACCTTCTTAACACTCTAAAGTATAATGATAATCTTTCATTAACTAAAGATACCATGGTTCTTAAACCTGGTGATAAGTTATTAAAAGGTGAATCTATCTATGAAGTATCAGAAATTGATAACTCAACAAATTTCATAAGAATTAGCCGTACTAGTGGATACGATCCTTTAGTAGTAGGTGAACCTGTAATATTCTATTCTGAAACGTTCTCACCCAAAGTTGCTAATGTTGGAATTGGATACGATGAATACGAAATTGTATTCTTTAAGAGTGTAAATGATACTGAAAACTTGTTATCATCTACATATTCACCAGGTGTTGCCTTTTACACAAATGAATTAACAATAGACTTGACAACAGGTCCGAAGTTACTTAGTGATTTTTACAACGAATCTGTTCTTGACTTTGGAAGTATACTTCTTGCAGGATCTAAAGAAAATAAGATTGCTGCTGTAAATGGTCTTGTACCTAACTCGCCTGTTCTTAACGAAGTTAACTTTAAAGTAGTTTCTGTTAATGATCATAAACTTGACCAAGCAGAAATACAAGCTATCCGTAAAAAACAAGCGGATAAAGTTCGTCTTGAGTCAGAGATCACAGAATTACAGAAATCTATTGATAAAAAGAAAGAAGAATTAAACACAACTAAATTTAACTCAGATACTGAAAGAAGAGCGGTAAAAAACCAGCTTGACTCTCTTATACGAGAAAAAGATACAAAAACAGCGCTTTACGCATCAATCGTAAAAGAACTTGCAGTTACTGCACAACAGAAACCGGCGGCGCTTGATACTCCTAAGTATCGCATCCGTGGATTCTATTCTGTGCCAGAACCTGTAAAGGATTCTAACGGACAAGAACAAAGTGTAATACAGTTCTATACATACTATAGATATGTTCGTCCAGATGGCTCTGCGAGTGACATAAAGCAATTTGATTACACAGATACAAGCGGCGCAATTAAAAGAGCTACTTATAGCAATCTTAATGAAGTAAAATCAGAGATTCGCAAAAAAGTATATGATCCTGTAAAAGGTATTTATGTTTGGCTTGAAGAAGATATCACTAATCCTGATGTAGTAAACATTAATCAAGTTGACATTCCAATATCTAATGGTGAGAAAGTAGAATTTTATGTGGTATCAGTTTCAGAAGCTGGGTGGCCAGAAAATCCAATTCTTTCAACTCCGTCTAATATCATTTCTATTACATTCCCACAAGATCTTGTTTCTGAAGATGAAGCGGCTATTGCTCTTCGTGAAGCATCACAAGATATTGTAAGAGTAGATCTTGAAAACGATTTAGCAGCTAAAGGACTTGATGTTCACTTAGCTTCATCATTTAACGCAATTGAAAAATACTATGCACATGATACTTCAGTAATATCTTCAAATGTTTATACAGCTCAAGGAACTGTGATATCATTGGAAGATTACATAACAAGTCTTAACTTAAGAATACAAGATCTTGAAAATAGACTAAATAAAGTTGTAGGTGATGTTAAAGTTTACATTGTAGACGAAGATAAGAACGCTAAACTACCTGTTAAAAATGGTGATGTAGTAACTCTGTTTGCTGGATATTACACAGACGCAATTAATATACTTCCTGCAACAAGCCGTCGTGGGGCAATTATTAATAAGTCTTATAAAATCTATCTTGAAAATGACGAGGCTACTCCGCTTCAACTTATTTCAAGATTACCTGGCGGTATTGCTGAAGAGCTACCTGATAGTTTTTCATCAGCAGTTCCTCCTGGAATTAATGATCCAGACTATAATCTTTATAGAAAATATGATATCACACCTATTGTTAACCCTTCGGTTAATCCAGCTGATACCAATAATGCAAATAAGATTGCTACTGCGTTTTATCAAAGTGGGCAGCTTAAAGGGCAATTCTTATATAGTAGATATACTGATGTAGGATTAGTTAATCCTCTTTACCAAGCACCACCTCTAACAGCAAATAGATATGTTATACCTTCAATTGATTATACATCAGGTGTAACACAACCTTGGATTTGGGATAGAACACCGGTAGGACCGGGGACTGGACCTCTTGGTGGTGGAACTGCAAATAATTTTGCTATTCATATTGATCACCCAGCAGTTAATCCACAGGCAGCCGGAACTACTGCTACTATTACAAATTTACAGACACCGGTAATTACGATTGATCCTATTTCAGGTAATCCACAATCTCCTGAAGTAGTAAGTACATTTAGACATTCATATGGGTTTAACCAGCTTGGTGATAAAAATACACCTGCTAAACAATTAGAATATAAGAAAAACTGGCCTTCGTCTACAGGTCTAACTGGACCGTATACAGGTTTAACAGCAACCACACCAACTCTAGGTATCTTACCTGATAAGTATGGTTTTATAAACAATGATAGATATTTAATAGGTGCTGATACTTGTGGTGCTTACTTGTTCTTAGGACCTGTAACATATAATCAATTATTAGTAAATGGAGTAAATGCTTTAGCAAATCGTCCATTAGAAAATGGCGCTAATAATGCAATAGTTATTCCAGTGATCTTTCAATATAGAATGACTGATTATTACGGTCCATCTATTACATCTTCTTCATCAGCAGGTGGTAATGGAATTATTGGTGGATATAATATAGCAAACACCGTTCCACCTAAAAATATAACTTATGTTAGACAAATAGGTTTAGACTTATATCAACAAGATAAACAAACATTCTCTTTCGATATACAAGTTGCAGCTACATATCAGAAAGATTCATTAATCCAACTTTATGAAACGGGATTACCTACAGCAACTAAAGAAGTGAAACAGGTAACCTACGATAAAGCAACCATTAAACGTATATTCTCGTAATGACAGGACCAAATTTTTACACGATTGATTTTTCTAGAGAAGTAGTTCTACAAGGAAAGTCAACAACATTTATAACGATTGGACGAGACGAGAGCAATCTTCTTGCTACTGAGGATCTATATGTAATCGTTATGCCTAATACGAGAACGTTTAATTCTTATTTAAGTGGTGTACAAACTCCAGGTGGAGTTGGGTTACCCGCTACACAAGAAGTTCAAGTTGCTACATCAACTTCTAATGTAAGTCCAGGGGTTTTAAGTTTTAATAACATAGAGCCTGGAATGACTGTTAAAAACGCGTGGGATTTTCAAAATTCTGGCGGAACAGGCCCTACATCAATAACAGTAGGATCTACCATAGATAGCCAGACAAATGAAAAAATCATTAGTTTAACTGGAGATCCTGGTACTCTATCAAATAACGGACCTACAAATATTCATATAGGTGAATGGGACGACAGTGGTAAAAACCGTTGGAAGATAAACGGTAAAATTTTAAGCGATTATGAATACATCGCATATACAACTCCACCGTCTAACCAAGATGTAATTAACTTACCAAATATTTTTGATGGCTCGCAAGAAACTTTTGTCGGTCCGTCTAATACATTAATTGGAACTGGCTATGTTGGACGCCAAAACGGTGGTTGGGTAAAAGTTATAAGTAACCCAAAATTACCAAATGCTTCTGTTACGTTAAGAATTGATTACGACGGTACAGATCATTCGCATATGAAATTTAATCTTATAATTTTTAAACGTTCAAACACAAGTGGAGGTTTACTTACATATCAAGCGCCATTAAATTTACCAACATCAATCTCTCCTAATTCTGAAGATTATGTTAAAGTTCCATTTGGAGTTAAGTCAGGATCTTCTACATTAGGATTAACAAATTATCTTGACTATCAAGAAGTTCATTTCTTTGGTTATAAAGATACTGATGTTAGAACGTCAAGAACAACATATCAGAATGATTATCAGTCAGAAACAAAAATTTATGATGATCGTACTTCATATTCACTATTAAAGACAAATCCTAAAATTTCGGGTAACGTTAAAATTACTTTAGATTCTACAGGAAACTTGTGGTTAAACTCTATTGATGCAAATAATGAATTAGCAGATTCTGCATACAAGAAATATCCTGTTAGTCCATTATCTACATATCCAAGAGACCTTTACAAGTTCTTTAAGAATGGACAAACTCCAACATCAATCATTTTTGATCTTTATCAAGTTGATAACCTGTATCAAAATACCAAAAGAAATCTATACGAACAGTTTGATAACTTTTATAACTACGGAGTTGAGCAATTAAAAAGTAAATATTATGATGAAAACTTTTCATTCTTTGCACCACTTTGGTTAAGAAAGAATGTTCCAGATTTCTTTGTAGTATTTCGTTTAGATCACCCGGTTTCTGAAGAGACATATAAAAATGCAAGTAATCCTGAAGTATTTAAAAGTTTCTTTAAAGATGCAAGAATAGTTAAAACGTTTGACATGCGTGAGAAATCACAGCTTGGTACTTACTTGCGTAAAATTACTACGGATCCTCGTTTTAAAGAACGTCCACTTGATGTTAGTTTTGATAATGATATTCCTACTGTTTGGAATGGCATCTCTTATGCAGATGGCACAATGACAGGTAAAGGAGAATTCTTATATGATTACTGGAGACAAGATCGTCCTGTGATTGAATTAGAAGAATACATCACAGGTGGTTATCAAAGAAACGGAATCATTAGTTCAAATCTTGTTAACTTAGAGTTCTTATTTGATGATGAAGAAGCTACTCCATATTCTATTAATCGTTACTTTGGTTTATACGTAACTGAAAACCAATTAGCAAACTTTCAAATTGATTCTATAGCATTAGGAAAAATCACAGGGCAAACTCCACTTCCTAAAGTAGGCGTAGACGGTGAACCTTATAGCACAAAAGAATTCATTCAGAATAATCCGAATGGAATAGAAATTCCTGTAAGATATTTTCATAATCCAACCGGCGTTGTAAATAACACTAACATACCTTCATATCAAGGTGATGTAGTTGGTAAGTTTCCACTTCCAAGTTTTGTAGAAGATCCATTAAGAATCTTTTATGTTAAAGACAGAGAAGATGTATTTAAACGTATCACAGCATTATCTGAAGTAGATTACGGAAATCCTGGAACAGATGAATACCGTAGAGTAACGCAAGTTAAACTATTTGATAATACTGAAGACATGAGCAAATACGCAGGTGTTAATCAAATATCATCGCAATTTAATGCAAGTCTTTTAAACAAAGGTGCAGCACAATTAAGATTACATTTAGCGCAACATGATTCCGCTAATGTTTTTGCTGATGATGAAGTTATAGAACTTACAGTTAATCAGTACAATAGTGATCCTCGTAATCATCAATATTACTTAAAGGTAAAATCTTCTTCAGCAACAGACATTACGTTTTATGTGTTTAAAGATCAGCAAACCGAAGATTTAAGTGCTGCTACAGTTATATTAACACCAGGATATCAAATACCTGTGATAGTAAATGATGCATCTAAATTCATAATTGGACAACAAGTATATGTTACAGATATGGGTTATTTTACAGTGGAAACTATTGATGTATTAACTAACACAATAGCATTATCATCAGTAAATACTAATCAATCTGAAGCAGTAAACATATTTGGTGCTGGCGTGCCTTCTGTGTCATTTTCAAATGTTATAACAAATTCATCTACTTTACCAGGTCTACCTGTAACCGTAGATGTAGAAACTGATTTTTTAGGAAATTACTCAATTAAAATAGTAGACAGTAATCTAAATTATTCATTAAATAATACTTTTACAATTAATGGAACTAGTCTAGGTGGATCGTCTCCACTTAATGATGTTCAATTTGAACTAAAAGAAATGGGTGGCCCTGATCTTATTAGTGTAGGAGGACCTACTTATATTTCAACATATAATTATACACCGTTTAGCAATGATTTAACAATTGATCCTATCTTATCTATTGTATTAACTAATCCTTTAAATTTTGCTGGTGACGAATCATATGATGTAGAGATTAAAGATACACAAGTATCATTTAGACAACTTGGTGGTACTCCTTCACCTGTTATTTCTGCAAAGGCATCACCAATATCTCAACAGTTTAAGTGGAGAATGACCGCAAGCCCTGTTGCTTTAGCAGCAGGACAATCTTGGAATTACCCAGTTGCGGACCCTAACGGTTATGACTATACAACCAACTTCAGTAATGAAGGAACTCCTTCACAAGTTGCTACTGCAATAGCGTCTGCAATAAATTCATTTGAAAATAGACCGTGTGATGCACTTGCCATTAATGACGTAGTTTATCTTAAAGCCGTACGCGCAGGATTAGAAGGCGATAACATACAGTTAACTCGTTTAATGATTGACGGCCAAAGTAATGTGTTTAATATGGGATTCTATGAAAGATCCAATGTAAACCTTACTTATGATGTTAGTGTTGTAAATTTACCAGGTTCAGCAACAGCTCCTGTTTATTTAAAGAATAGATCTTCAATAGCAGGACATTCTTATACATTCGTTGAAGTATACAAAACTATCTCTGGAATTTATTTTCAACTTAGAGAAGGTGTAACACCAACGTCTTTACTTGACGCTTCTTTATCAGGCACAGTATCTTATGAAGTTGCAGCTGCTTCTACAAAAGAATACACAAATCCTGACTTAAATTTTGCAATTGATATTTCAGGACTTAGCCTTAATGTGTATCATCAGTTTGTTGTTGAAAGTAACGTTGGACCATTATCAATTAAGCAATTATTTATAGGAGGGTCTGAACGTAATCGTAATAGAGCAAGTATAGGCTTTGTAGACTCAGAGAGGTACTTTAGTGACCGTAGAATTAATCTCACGGCAAATATTATTACTGGCTCAAATGTTCTTTCTAATGTACTTGTAGATAACATATATGTTGGTGCTCCTGTAACTGGAGACGGAATACCAGCTAATACTTATGTGAACGAAATTGATTACTTAAATAATCAACTTATTATAAGCAATGCGGCTACTTTAGGTACGCCGTCAATTCCTGCTACATTAACTACGCCATTCATACCGGCTAAACCGTATACGTCAAACATTACGGTTGGCGAACTATCTATCTTGAATAATCAAACAATTAAAGATCAATGGTACCAAGCGCAAAAAGGATTCTATTCTCAAATGAAACCTTGGGAAATTCAAGGAAAATATGTTTATTCATTGCCATATCTTGAAGAAACTGTTTATGATAGATTTAATAATGTTTCTGATTATACAAATCTTGGTGAATACAGTATCATACAATTAGACAATAATACAAACGAATTTTATCAAACAACTGATAAACGAATCGTTGCATACGATATTTATAGACCTATTGTAGGTATCTTTTCAATATTTCCTATTAAAGAATTTGATGTTGATTTTTACTTTTCAGATTATTCGTACACGCCTATCTTAGAAGCGTTACGTTATTATTTTAATGAAACTGTAAATAAAGATAGTTCAATAGTTTTACCAAGTGATGAGAATTATAAGATAACGCCGATTGATACTGCAGGTAACGAAATATACAGTGCTGTTACTATTAAAATAGAAGCTCTTAATCCTGACACCAATACATGGGATGCGATTGAAGAAATAGGATTAAACACAGAATCATTGCCGAGAACAAGCAAAATTAAATCTTACGTAATTAATACTTACTATCCGTTTTATGTATATGATGAACTTGAACAACCACAAGTTCCTAGTGACCCATCTAATTATTATGTAGGTGGTTCTGGATTGCGTAATTTTATGAGACGTAGTATTTCATCAACTGATGATAGCGGTATTGTAACTGAAAAAGTTCCTCATTCATATAGATTATCTTTTAGTAGTTCTAATATAAACTTTGCAGGTGTTAACATAGTTAAAAATGATTATTATGCTGATAACGATCTAAAAACATTCCAAGGGTTTTCAGCATTAGGTGACATATATTCTCCTGAAGACGCTGATGCAGTTCGTGGTTTACTTAATGATGAAAAATATGTAGAAGCATTCTTATATCAAGCATTGCGTTCAGAATACGATCGACTTAGAGAAAATTTTAATAAAGACTATGCTTTAAGATCTAGAGTAGTTCCTTACATTAGCAAATGGGTACAAGAGGGAACTGATGCTCGTGATAACTATTATCGTTTAGATAATTCAAAAGCATTCGGTATTACTAACTTTTCACCTGACACAAATGTAAAATTTGCGGAGCCTTCATTATTAACTAATGAGTTTCCGTATCTTGATACTGTGCCTAAAGATTACCCAATAGAATCTTTAGAAGGTTCTCGTTCTTATATGTTTGCAAAACTAGGTGACACTGCAAAAGGTACACAAACTTGGTTAGACTTGTTAACTACAAATGATGATGATGATTGGTTTACTAAATACTTTTCTGTTGGTTATCCTACCGAGATAAACCCGGACAATGGTCTTGTGCCTAAATCTCGTGATGAACGATTTACCTTTATGATTTATAATGAAGGTATTAAAAGATCACAAACATTATTTAGAGGCGGTAAAATTCAAGTTCTTGATATAAATGATCAGCTTATTCCGCCAACGGAAATTACAGATTCAACTAAATATAATGACTACAAGTTTGCAACTATTGCAAGAATCGTTCCATACGATCCATATTTTGTAGAAAAGATAGACCCAAAACAACAATTAGTAGGGTCTTTTAATAATGGGAAAACACAAAAACCTGTTGATATAGAAGTTTATCGTAACGATAAGTTCAAGTCAATTACCATGATTATTACAGTACGTGTACAAGATTACCGTGTACAATCAGGTTTAAGTGATTACTTATTCTTATATGCTGTAAATGATCAACTTAAGAATTATAATCAAATGCAAGTTCCTCTTGGGAACCGAAGTGTTTTAGGATATAGTACTTCTTTAAGTATTACTGACTTCATGCCATACCAAGTTTCTAATCCAGTTAATTTAACGGGTAATCTTGCGTCATACACCGATTTTGCTGCTATGCGCGCAAGACAAGGCTTTTTTGGTGGTGGATATCTTGAACTTGGAGATACTCGTTTAGGTGGTCTTGTTCATGAGAACAACGGAATAATTGCAACCAATCCTAAATGGAACCCATCAACAGGAAACTTAATTCTTAAGTACAAATCAGTTGATCCTAATTATGATTTTTCAGTATTAAATGAAATTATTCCTACATTAGATAATTACACAAATAAAGATAACGTATTTAGTTCACCAGTGGTTCTAAATATAACACCTACTTCATTTACAAAAGCAGGATCAATCTTTAAACTAATAAATGCAGGATTAGGTACAAGTAATAGAATAGTTCATATTGACCGTTCAAATTCAAGATTAGTAAATGACCAATACTTACCTGACCAAACAACATTTGGTAGTACAGGTAAACCTTTATATTCAGCAATCGTCCCTGGGACTGTTACATCTATAAATGAATTGAGTATTAAGCCGTTTACACCAGGTCCAAATTATTCATCGTCTCCGCTATGCGAATTAGATACATTTAACATTAAGGGTGGTACTGATGCATATGTTCACATCAAGAACTTATTAACATATGCTTCTATTCAAGAGTTTATCAATAGCGATTCAGAATTTATTGAGTACTATAAAGTAGAAGGTAACACGAAAACATCGGTATCTGATTTTAAATTAAGATTCATTAATCCTGACCAAATTGTTAAAACGGGTGTTCTTGCATATGTTAATGATGAAGATAAACCTATAGAATATTTAGGATCCCCAATTATTGGATATGATATTGTGAATACTAATCAAAATGAAGTTGTGTATCGTCATAGAGGTTCTTATGAGCCAAAGTCAAACGATATCTTATCATTTTGGGTTCGTGAGGATAAAGCTTTCACTGAGCATTATGAAAAAGATTATTTGCTTTTTAACACTCACTTTAATGATCAATCTCCTCTTAGCGGTTTATTAAGAAACCATGGAATTAATAAAGTTGCTGACGCTGAAGTTTTAAAAATTCAAAGCGGTGGTGCTTATAAGAGTGTTTACCCTCTTGTTGGTGAAGTATCTGTTGATGCAGCAGAAATCTTTGTTCTTAACAGCACATGGGATAAACATTATTACCGTAGATATAACAGTACAACTGACTGGGCGGCTATTGATGGATATGAAGAAATGAAAGAGTTTAAATCTTTCTTAGGATCTAAAACAATGAACATACCTAAAACTCAGATTTTAGAAACATACAAAGAAACAGAAGCAACGTATTCTGTTCTTGAGCCTGCTGAAGTAGTTGGAGTAAAACTTTTATCTAAGAAAGCAGTATCTTTAACAGATGTTCAAGGAAACACAAAACCAATTCTTACAATTGATTTAAACATCAAAGAACGATTACTTAGAAAACTCTATGAAGATATTGATCTTCCTACAAGTTTTGATGAGTTTTCATGGTTAACTACGTTAGGCGTAACGGAATTACAGTCTCTTACAGCAACTGACATTGAAAGACTTAAGAAAGAATACTTATTAAAGAACATATTAGAACTATACACAATTAGTGAAATTAAATTATATGCGCTTTCAAAAGAAGGATTACCTCTTTTTGATATAACTATTGATGACAGAGCTAAGATTGCTGCAGGATATCGTGTAGATAAAGATTGTAAAGTAACTAATGTTGACGAATGGCACATCAGAATAACTAAACAACTTGACACTAAGAAGCCTTACGGCTATGCGGTGAGTGCTACTATAAAACGTATCTAAGATATATAAGTATATCCACCTATTTAGCGGGAATTTACATACTAAAAGGATTGTGATAAATAAACAATAACCTATAGTATAAAAAGATAAAAATCAATACGGAATGTTAACACTTCAACAAATACTTGAAAGCGATAGTGTATCTACTTTAGTTGCCAAGGCAAATTTAAACTTTCAGCAAATCGCTGTATCTGGAGGAGGCCCTCAAGGTCTTCCTGGTGAACAAGGTATTCCTGGTCTTCCTGGACGCCAAGGACCTATTGGTCCTACTGGTGTAATGGGCCCTACTGGTTCCGTTGTAGGAATCATACCTTTTGCAAGTCAGACTGGTGGTAGCACTGGACCTACTGGAGTTGCCGGCCCTTGGAATACATATTCATACGAATATCTTAATAACATTGTAGGAACAGGAACAAATCAAGCTGGTCATATTTGGATTGACCACTTTAACGATGGTTTCTGGCGTTATAACGTTAATATTGACGGCCCAACTGCATATACAGATAGTCCATATACAAATCCTTTCCCAGGAACAACTCCACCAGATGGTACTGGTTATTTTTCTGGAGACGGTTGGTATTTTTACCCGCTTAAAAATACAGGCGGTGGAAATGCTGGTGATGTTTGGACTAACGATATTTCTACATATCAAACAGCGCCGCCATTTGGAACGGGGCCATTTAATACACCGTCTCCGCTTACAGTTAAAAATGCTCGTCTTTTAAGTAAATACGGAACAGTTTGGATATCATCAGGTAATGGTGTAGACCTTGCTGGTAACGTTGATGAAAGCAATTTAACTACACCAAACCTATATGAATGGGGTGTAAATACTGTAGGGCCTGGTTTACCTTCACAACCTGCAAGATATAACTCAGGTATCGATCGTTTATACTTTAAGCAAAGTATAGATACTTTACCGTATCGTTCAAATGTTAATGTAAGAAGTTATGTTGACCCTACTAATGCACCAGGTGGCGATCCAGCTGATGAATTATCAGTATATCCGTTTCAAAATGGAAATAGTATAGAAGGTCCTGCGTATTGGGTTAAACCTTTATACAATCCTTCATTAGATTATTTTTCTCCGCTTCAATATTACACTGAACGTAGAGACAATGCTGCATTATATGAATCAGGTGTTGCTTATGGTACTCTAGGATTATACACATACACTTCACAGTATGTTGGTAAGACTGTTGGAAATTACGACTATAGAAAATCTCTATGGATTTATTCAACAAGAACATCAGCAAATCCTGATGAAAATACAAGTGGGGACCCACTTACTGAAGCTGATACATTTAACATTGGCGAAATGCTATTTGATGTTAGAAAATTAACTACTTCAAATCAATTTGTATGTTCACTTCCACAAGATTTATACTTATCTGCAGATTCTGTAGACGGACCTGTTTATATAGAAGGTGGAAATGGTATAGGATTTACTGTAACTCAAGGTTATGTTAGTGCAATAAACGGTAAAAATCTAACAGGCTTAGATATTACTGATGCATTAAGAAATTTTAATTACGGAGGAATAACTGGAACTGATGGTAACAAAACAAGATCTTCTTGGTTTGGATCTGCTGCTATGGCAGAACCTAATAACTGGGAAAATTTTGATTCTGGTGATGGTTCAAATACATCCGATACTCATATTGCTGATAGAATGTACCGTTTTGCAGGAATGCGTGAAAGAGCTAAAAAATCATTTGACGGTTCTAACACATTCTTCTTAAACGAATTAACTTTTTATACATCGCAATTTTCGTTAACAGGCACAAATGTAGATGCATCAATCGATGACGTTGATATAAAACTTAATGAACATAACAGTTTACCAGGTTTTTATCTTTCACCATTTAGAAACTTTGGTATAGGTACTTTTACCGGAGATGATTCTGGCGTATTTGAACCAATTGCTCGTTTACATGCGCATGCATTTGTTAGAGGCTCACAATTTGACGGCGGTAATATAAAAGGTACCGTTGTACAAAGAAATCTTCCTGCCCCTTGGTTATCTCCATACACACCAATGCCGTGGACGGATTATCCCGCAAACTTTTATAAAGGTGGCGCAATTACAAATGAAGATACTGAACCTGATGGATCTTTCCTTGATTTCTATTTAGGACATGTTAATCCAGAAACTAACGAATACGCAAATTCATTAAGTTCTACGGGCAATCCTAATACACGCGCAATTAAAATCTTGGATACGGCTATTCGTAGAGAAGCTTGGAATAATGCTTACGGACAAGCTGCAATCATGCGTCTGGGTGTATCTCCATCAGCGCACGATACAAATGGTCCTGACTATAATTTAGGACAAGATGCTGCTAACGCAAGAAAGCAATTCCAAATTGCGTTATCACCGCTTAATGCAAATAATGCAGAATGGGAAGCTTCTGACCGTAAACCTGTAGGTGTAGGTATTCAAAACCTATATCCAAGAACTCGTGTCCACTTTTTTGGTAAAAACTTACAAAACGAACAATTGCCTGGAAATGAAGAGCCGTACACACCAGGCGGTGCTGCCGCTGCTGGAACTACTGCAGGGCAACAAGGTGTACCAGGCTATTATCCATGGGCAAACTATTCAACTGGACAAGTAATCATTGATAAAATAGAATCTTCATGGGTATACAACGCAGGATATAAGGATTATCCGTATGAAGCTTATGGAATCGTAGGTTTAACCAGCGCAACGGGTTCTAGCCCTGCAACCGGAACTAGTGGATCACCAAATGCTGCTAACTTTCCAATTTATGAAAGATCAAACCCTACACGTAATGTAATTCCGTGGCAAGCACAAACTCGTAATTATGCCGCATTCTCACCAACAGGATCTGCTGGGGGAAATGCTACTGTTTACATGCATGGTGAACAATATCAAAACTTATTTGATGCTAAATCATACATAGGTTTTAACTTATTTAGAGATTTACTTAATGTAGGTGATGATCGTGATGAAACACGTTGGATGTTAGGCACGCAAGGTGATAACGGTGGATCTGCTATTATTACGTCAGGCGCTGGTGATATGGCATTTGTAAATATACCGACTGGTAGAGATGGCGGACTAAATTACAGAGCGTGGGAACAGAAAGGTTTAAGTACTCGTGATGTTCTAAATAATGTTTCTCTTATCTTATCACGCAGAGGTGATATGGGTCTTGGGGCTGAACCAGGATTTGATTATAATGCTTTCCCATCACAAGAAAGAATGACTTATGGTTATGTAAATTATGTGCCTGCTACTGGGGACGCTAGAAATTATGGAACTACTATTTATGGTGGTGTTATGGGGTCTGGCACCGGAACAAATAAACCGTACGGTCTTATTAATTACAGCGGATTAACTGCTTTATATCCTGAAACTTTTGCTACAAGTAACGCTGCAAAAATTAATGCAAATACTACAGCGGGAGAATATATAAGATTTGAATTAGGCGCCGAGAAATTCTACGGTAAAAATAGCCGTTCATCACTTAATGCTGGTTACGGTTACCCGCCTAACATGGATTTAACAATTTCAGGCTCTGACGTAGAACATTACATTTTAATTAGTCCGAGCTACCCAGGTACGCTTGGCCAATTAACTTTAGCAACTGATGAAGAAGGTAGAATTTGGTATGTAACTATTGGAAATGGAAGCGGTGGCACAATACCTTTTATAGATCCAGTTCCTTATATACTTGGTACTACATTACCTCATCCATCAGAATTTAGTGTTGGCGGACCGTTAAGTGCATTAGCACCATTTGGGTGGGAAGTACCTGCTGGAGCTTGTGCTGGTATTCTAAATAATCCTATTTATTGGGAGCCTAACAATAGTTTAACAGGTTCATGGGGTTTATCAAATGTAAATTTCCAAGAAGATACTATTGGGGTGGCAAACATGCGTTTAAATAACTTTGTTGCCGGCGAAGGTATGAGTCCTGCTACAGGATTAAAAGCACAAAACCATATTGTACAACGAGTTAAAGAAGCTAGACAAAGATCACCTAAGTTAATCTTATCATTCCTTGAGGCTGATAGCACAACAATACCTGGTTCTAAAGCAACAAACACAAGTGAAACTATTGGAACAAATCGTCCTGTTAGTGGAACTGCTGCTTATAGAAAAGTTAACACTGTAATTGCTTCTGCTCAAAATGAATCTGCACTTAGAGAATATTGGATTCCTAAATCTGATAACACAGGTGGAACATTCATGGTATGGACGGATCATTATTCTATGAAAGAATACCAATCAGGGTTTGATAAAAACTCCGTTGCTACATCTAGATTTTATCTTGAAGAAGTTGTGGCATTAGAGTTTGTGCCAAGTTATACAGGAGTTACTGCTGGTAACGAATATATTGGAGGAACTGGAACAGCTGCTGTAAATTCAAATACAATTGGTAGATCTGACGCTGATGCGCCATTACACGTTAAGTACTATAATTCATTAATGGGTACTACAAGATATGGCATAACTGGAGCAACTGGTGGAACACAAAATGCTTTTACACCAACTCAATGGGGTAGAAAAGTTAATCCATTCGGCCAACCGTTAGTTAATCAATTTTCTTATGATGCTCAATCTGTTGGGTCTGGTAGTATTTCAGGCGTTAACACCGGTCAAAACACAGCAGGTGCTCCTGTGACTAGTACTGCTGTTAATTACACAGTAATATCATCAACCACTACGGCATTATCTGGTACTAAACCTGTTAGAATTGTAGCATATTCTGACGTAGCAGTAGAAAATAATGCGGGTGGAGTAGTGGTGCAACTTTTTAGAGGATCAACTCCTATCGGAAACGCAATGGTTCTTGACGCAGTAGCTCAAAATACTCCATGGTCTTTTACAATAGATCATATAGATTACCCACCTGCAGGTGTTCAAACTTATTCGTTAAAACAAATAAATAGGGCAAATCCAAGTTCATCATTGTGGACAAGATACGGTACGCCAGCAAATACAACTGGAAATAGCGGAATTGTAAACCCTAACCCAGTTGGACCTACTACTGCGCCTTCTATTAATTATGAAGAAATTAGTTCAGGTATAATAACATCTGGTGGGGGCGGTATAGCTTCCGCAACTGGAACTATGAGCGGAACCGGTGCTACAGGACTTGCTTTATTACGTAATGTTGATAAGTATTACAACCTTGTACAAAATGGAACAAACTGGGATAATGGATGGAATGCTCCGTCTACTATTACAAATGATACTTCACAATTTAGATTTAAACGAATAAACTCTGATTTTGCGTTAATTGACTTTAACATGACTATTGAAGTTAAAAATCCAGACGTTGCTGACGGCTATGTTAATCCATCTACTGGATTTACAAATCTTGTTGATGCAGGTTCTCCAAGATGGACCCAATATATAAGACTAGCTTACTTACCAAGTAAAAACACCGGAAGTAACGATAGAGATTACTTTATGAAATTATTTGGTAATTCTTTATCATTCATGAACTGGTCATCGTTTAATCAATGGTATCCTGGATCTGCTGTAACTAGTGATCCGTTTACTGTTGGATTTACACCAGGTGATGCTTTATCTAATACCGGTGGACCTAACTATACAATGGGTAATTATTATGACCCAGCGCACGGACAAACTATAGGTTGGAACGGTAACTTCTATGATGCAACTATGAGTACTCCGGTTAATCATTTATTAGGAGATTATTCACAAGGTGGTATTTTTGGTAGCCCAGGTACAACTAATGCATCATATCCACAAAGTGGTGTATCACCGTTTTATGGAAATTCATTTATAAACGGAAACATATCTAAAATGTTAATTTGGGATGATCCTAATAATTATGATGGTTCAAAAGCATACAGATTTGGATCTTATATGGGTAAAGCATATTCTATCTTAGGAAACGATTACTTGTCAAGAGTTAGAAATTGCTCATGGAGAGTTGTTCCAAGAATTGGAAATGAATATGGTGATGGAATTGGAAGTACAGAACCTATAACAGTTAAGAACAATTCATTTACATTAGAAGTAATGTTTGATAAACCAATCTTACATATTGATACTCCTTTTGCTAAAACAAATTTTAGTTCTACTGTAGACGGCAATCCTTGTTTCCCTTACCAATACTTAACTGTAAGTGGTCAAGCAATGGTACGATACAGCGATGCTACTAATACAGTATTTGCAGGACCTACCGTAACACTTAACGAACAAATAGGTGGAGGAATTGGCGGATTAGCAGTAGGTGATTTATATGGAGGTGGTATTATCGGTTACATTTATCAACCGAGTGACCCAGGTTATATTGCTGGCCAAACTCACGGTATAATTGTGGCTTCTTCTGTATTACCGGGCGCTACGTGGGGTTGTTTAGTTACAACTGGTGCTACCAATAATTTATTAGGTCAAGGAATCTTAAATACAGGAGCAATCTTAATAGCTTGTCCGACAGCCCCTGCTGCTGGAACTGCAGAAGGTTATGTCGATCCAGGTGGAAACATGGATTGGGTATTACCGAATGAAGAAGAATTACTTAGTGTTGGTGCTAACTTGTCAATCGGTGCTTTAACAACATTACCTGCAGGATTTTACTGGTCATCAACTGAAGTTACGTCTGGAACTGCATACGATGTTAAGTGGCCATTAAATAATTCAGCAGCTTCATCTAAATTAATGTCAAAATTCATTTTACCAATAAGATACTTTTAATAAAATAAATACATAAATGTCAAATATTACAACATCACAAACGGTTTTTCTGTATACTACATTGTATGGCGGTGTACAACCGTATGATCAATGTGCAAGATGGTCAGGAGGCTGGACTTCTAATAGTGGAGTAACCGGTTCTTTATCCGTAACAACTGCACCGTTTGCAGGTGTAAACACACCTTACATATTATCTACTAATACACCATGTGCTATTCCTGGAACTGATGGCGGTTCGTTAACTGGAACTCTTATACCTAACGGATTTACAGGCGCTGTTGGTGTTTGGGTTGACGCAGCTGATAGCGAAGGTATTTTTGCTGAGTCTAATCATAGATCATACACAGTAGTACCAGAGTATGCGTTTGTGGTAAATGCAGGCCCTGATCAAACAGGTACTCTTAGTACATACACGCTTGCTGGTTCAATAGGAGGTGGTACTCCACCGTATTTTCCTACATGGACTTGCATATCGCAACCAGCTGGTTCAGCATTAGTAGACTTTTTACCAAGCTTTAATGCAACTGGCCCAACCGTAACAGATTTAACTACTGATGGCACATATACATTTAGACTAAATGCAAATGACAGTGATACACCAGCTCCTAATTATGGAATGGACACGATGAATATTCAAGTGTCAGGTCAATCACCAGCAACTATACCTTTTTCAATTAATTGGTTTAATCAAATTGGATCTTCTGTGCTTTTAAAATCTAGTATATTAACTATTTGGCACCAACCAACTGGCTCAGTAACATGGAACCAAATAATAACAAATACAGCTACAACTACTACAGGGTTTACAGGAACCGTAGTATTGGATCTTGTTGATCCTTATACCGACCAAATTAAAGTAAACGTTAAAGGAACAAATAACTATAAGAGTTATGAAATATGGGGTGTAAGCGGTATTGGTGATGAGCTTGATTCTCAAATAAATGTTTATGCACCAAGCGGTGGAATTACTGGAATAGTTTCTGTTAATTCAACTTCTTATGATTGGTATAATGTTTACGGCTGGACAGATAGTACAACATGTCTTGGTATTGGTTCTTTAATAAAAATGGCAGATGGCTCAGAAATCAAAGTTGAAGATTTACGCATCGGTGATTCTATTGCTTCATTAGATATTAAAAATTCAGATACTTGGAATAATTATACAAGTTTAGAATTTACACCAGACCCAATAAGCACAACAGTTTCATACATTCAGAGTTTTAAACACAATGCTTATGTTAGAATAAACGATGATTTTAATGTAAGTGAATCTCACCCATTATTTGTGTTTAGAGATAATGCTTACAAATTTATAGCAGCTAATAGATTATTATTAACTGATAAACTTATAGCTGAAAACGGTGAACTAATTGACATAACATCAGTTAATGGTATTAATGAACCTTTGGTAGTTTATTTAGTATCAACAGACCCATCACGAATATACATAGCAAATGGCGTAGTTAATCATAATAAACGTGCTCCTATTGCACCAAGTACAGGACTAACTTAAAATAAAAAAGAATTATGAATAAAAGAAACCTTTATGTAATAGGATTTATTGCTATCTTAATAGCAATCCTATGTGTACAGCAATGTTCAATGTCAAATTTAAAGACAGACCTTGCAATGAAAGACGTGAATATGAATGCGCTTAAAGATACAATCGAAGAAACCAAGAATGATCTGGGTCAAGTTCAACATGAAAAAAGCGTTCTTATCAGTAGTGAAGCTGGTCTTATAGATTTAAACAAAGAAATTGCTTCTGAAGTTGCTGCACAAGCAGGGACTGTTGCATATCTTGCAAAAATTGTATCAGGAATTGCAACGGATCATGGCGGACCGCAAAATGTAAACGCACAAGCTCAGAATCCTAAAGCAAATCCGTGTGATACTATTGCTTCCTTTGACTTACCTTGGAATAGCGATAAAGAATACGATATAAATAACTCGAGAAAACTAAATGGGATTGCTTCTTTTACTATGAATAAAGGAATAATCACTAAAGCTTCTAACGAAATTAAGCAAGACGAAATTAAATATGATATCATAACAGGTCTTGAAAAGAAAGATGATCATTATGAAATCTTTGTTCGTTCAAATTATCCTGGGTTTAAACCTTCTAAAATAGACGGAGCATTTATTCCGCAAAAAGATTTATTCCCTCCACAAGCAAAACAAAAATGGAGCGTAGGACCAACTTTTAGCGGTGGACTAGGCGCTTGTTTTACACCAAGTGGAATGCAACCTGCTATTTATGTAGGAGTTGGATTAGGAATTAATTACAAATTCTTTGGATTCTAAAATATAACATTACTAATGCCTGGAACTTCAACATACATACAGTTATCAAACTTTGCTTTAATTGAGTATACGTACTCAAGTGAAACGATACAGACTACTTCCGCAAGAACCTTAAAACTGAATAACAACTATTTAGATGAGTATCAGTTCTTAAACGGTTCTACGGCTGTAAATATCACTGGCAACGTTCTTGACCGTAGCGCCAGCTTATTTGGTATCGATTCAAACACTTGGGGGTATCAATCGATGCAATCACCTGTTCCAATCATACAGACCAATAGTAACTTTACATTAACTGATGTTACTTCATTATTACTTGTTAATCAAAAATATGATACTGTAAAAGTTCATCTTGCTGCTGGATATGATTTTTCAGGATTAGACGGATTCATTACAGAAATTCAATGGGAAGAATGGACTCCTGAAGGTACAGGTGGTAAACGTTTTACTGCAGCTGCTCAAGTATATCTTAAAAGTCAAAACACAATTAACTACAGCATAACTCCGTTATTCTTAGGTGATCGTTTCTTTGACCGTTATATTGAATTTAAAGTTCCTTCACTTGCTGAAGTTAATGCTGATTTTTGGAATAGCCCAACTGCAAGTAATACTATAGGATATCAATATACACATAACAATGTAGGTTTCTCTCAGACATCTCAGATTTATGCAAATATCTATGAGATCGCTTCAACTACTGTAACTAACGATAATAGCTACTTTAAAGTTGGTAGAAAATATTCATCATCGTTTAATCCTGCTGACCAATATTCTTATTTAGGATGTACAATTAGAGAAAACTCTGAATATGATTTCTTTGAATACTACCCAACGTTTAACGGTGGATTCTTAGAAGACTACATAACAAATCTTAATGCTGCTCCAGGTGGTGATTGGATTGTAATAAACCAAATCAATATCTATGAGCAAGCTGGTACACAAATGTTACGTACATCAAGTAATACACTTTTACAAGATGGTAACTTTAATGAGCCAGCTATCTTCAGACCTGTTATTCGTAATGCCGCTTATGTTTACTCTTTTACAGTAGAGTACATCATGCGACTAATGAATAAAGTTGATAACACGGAAATTATTCGTAAAGCAACTGTTGTGTCAAGCGAACCTAAGAAATATGGCTATTCACTTGATAAGATTAATGTGCTTGAAGGATTCAGGCCTGTTAAAGTTTACAACAAGATTGAAAAAATTGTAAGCTCAGCTTTATCAAATAGTATTACCGAACAGCAAGGTGCTTTTGGTTTTGGAACTCCAAAAATCATTACACAACAAAACTACGTAAATAACTATTATGATGTAAATTATATCAGCGTAGATTCTACTACAAATGTTGGAGATATTATTGGACAGACAGTTTATCCACAAGGTATGAATTACATATTCATTAACAAGTATGATAATTATGTTAAGTTTAAAGTATTCACTAAAAGCGCAGACAAAAAACAAAATGTAACTTTAGATTTTGCTTCTACTGGAATGAGTGCAAAACTATCATTTATCTTTGATGATGATTCTAAAATCTATCTTGACCCTGTGAGTGATCTTGTTGCGGCTAATCCTGGTGCAGGAGAATTACTTTTCCGTATTGATGATACTATAAGTACAAAATTACTTAACAGTAAAACACGAGATTATTTTATCATTAACCAAAATGAAAAAGGTGATGAAGTGTTAATTTACGCTGGAAAGTTTGAGTCTCAAGATATGAAAACTGAAATCATGGCAAAGATTAATCAAACCATGATAGATGAATTAAATAGTACTATTGCAAAACTTAAGAAAGCTCAAGAAACAATTAATCAGCCTGTAGTAACAACAGTTGCATCAGTTGCTGCTGTAGCCGCTCCTGCTGTTACATCGTCAGCAACACCAAGTCCGTCTACCGAATTATTAACTAAGAATCAACAAACGGAAGCTCAAATCATTGACCAAGCAACTACGTTTGTGACAAGCGCAACTAAAGGTGTTGATAATGCAATTAAACAAGCTGCTGCTAATAGTACTAAAGAAATGCCAATAGAAAAAACTTTACAGATTCCTGAAGTACCAGGTGTTACACCAGGTTTAGGTGCTCCTATTACATTAAGAAATCAACCAAAAGTTATTCGCCCCGCAAGTCCAAAATCTCGTGGTAAATTTTACCAACGATTAACAGAAGGAGCTATTACAGATATTGCCAATAACGAATCAATCTAATATATGATCTTAAATTCAAAAAATAACAATTTCATTGTCCGTTTCAATAAAGGATTTGTTTATCCTGACATTGCTAAACGTTATGAGACTTATCTTAAACGTTTACCTATTCCTTACGAAAGCGTACAAGATTACTTAACAGCGTCAATCCAATCAATGTCAATGCCTTCTTTAGGTGTTGAACCAGTTGAACAAACTCTTTATGAAGATCCGCATAGTTCAAAAGGTGGTAAAAGGTTTGAGACATATCTTGACCGTACTTTTACCGTTACCTTTAAAACATATGAAGGCTATATAAACTACTGGATTATGTTTGATTTATTCAGAGCATTTTATGATCTTGATAATAAAGCTGAGTTTTTACCGGACATTAATCTAACATTCTTAGATCATACAGGATTTGAATTTATCACAATTAACTTTAATCAAATCTTATTAACCAACCTATCTGAGCTAGACCTAAATTATTCATCTAACACAGCTGAGTTTAGAACATTCACAGCTACGTTTAAATACAATTACATCAAAATTCAAAAGAGACTACAATAATGAAAACATTTAATGAAATCGTTTATGATAAAGCAATCTTTGAAGGCATGGACGTTAGTTTTATGACTGACTCTGAACTTAACGAATCAATTGGTCTTTATCATATGTTAAAAGAATCATTTGATACTGACGGAATTGAAGGATTGGAAAATAAACTTAAAGAAGGTTTATTTGGAGCAATCGCAGGATTCATTGCAGGCCCTGCTGTTGGAAAAGTAATTGCTAATGCACTCGGAGTAGAGCGAGGTATTCTCTACGATATGTTAACCTCTCGATTAGTATCTGCCGCTCTTGGTTCTGCTATTCAGAAAAATCTTTAATTTATGCCAATATTAGGAATTGACTTTTCTCTTACAAGTACAGCGGTTACGCTGAAAAATTCAACAGAATATGTTTTCTATACTTTTGCTCGGGAAAACGTTGTCAAGGCTGACTGTGCTACTTCATTAAAAAATGCAGGTGTTGCTGTTCATCTTGTACCGCCTGAGGCAGCTTTGCCCAAGAAAGCAACCATTGCAGCTCGAGAAAGATCTTCACTTGAAGATGCGTATGTCTTAATCAACAAAATCGTTGACCAATTCAAATACTTACATGATCCTATTACTGCTTATGGCATTGAAGGATTCTCTTTTGGTTCTACTGGAAACCGGCTTGCACAAATTGCAGGGTATCAGTGGGCATTACGTTGGGAAATGAGAAATCTTGGTATGACAAGCGATAACTTTTGGGTATTCTCACCAATGACTATAAAGGCTTTAGCCGGTAATGGTCACTTTAAGAAAGAACAAATGATTGAAGCGTTTGTTAATTCTGACGATCCTCTATTACAAGAAAATCCTTTTTGGTTAGCTCTTAAAAACAATCCAGAGCAATTTCAAACCAAAAGAGGGAATTGGCTTAAACCAATTGATGATATCATTGACTCTTATTGGGTATTGCGTACTACAGAGTTACATAAAGAACTTTTAAAGGTATAAAGTATATAAAATAAGGTAACCATTATCCCTATCTAA
>Ga0129318_10000009_pt1 | contig 27317 bp, 26 predicted proteins | sample CPB1_08_DNA_FD_94475 | JGI IMG/M metagenome (GOLD analysis project Ga0129318, IMG submission 94475) | Freshwater to marine salinity gradient microbial communities from Chesapeake Bay, USA - CPBay_Spr_0.1_0.8_DNA | ecosystem: Environmental > Aquatic > Marine > Coastal | place: USA: Chesapeake...
AAATATCGGTCAGCGTCAACTGCCGTCCACACCGCCGTTGTGCCCAGGAGCCAGGGGACTTCACGAGCGAGACCAAATTGGCCTTTGTGGTTCCATTGGCCGGAAATATAGGCGTGGAACCGGAAAAGAGGATGTCCTGTACATTCTGACTATTAGAGTCAATACTTCCAGAACTCAGTAATGAGGTGAGTTGTTGCAAGGCATGGTCCGTGAGCGCATTGAACTCCGCTGGGCTATAGGCCGAAGTAACTTCATAGGCAGGGATAATCCCTCTCTGGACTCGGTATGCCGCGCCTGGTTGTAATGCGTTTGCCAACTGAAGAACCGCATTATCTTTCCCTGCCGCAATTGGCGCCGCGAAGCCAATGCTGTCGGCATCGGCGGTGAGTAGGGATGCAAGCTGGGCTGGCGTGCATTCAGCCAGGGCGAGCGCTGGGGCAAGCAGTAACCATGCCAGTATTCCTAGATAGCGCATGGTGTTATATCTGAGCATCTGTCTCTCCTCTCTGCTATACTGAACACGTCAGGTTAGCTTCGCGAGCTTGAAATCGTGGCGACCTTCTCTCGCTGCGGGCCTGACATCCCCCTTTGCTTGAGAAGGAAGCATCATGCCAGCCCATAATTTTGTTAATCTGATTGGCTCCCCACCCTTTGGATATTTGACGGTTGTTGATCGCGGGGACAATACGTCTGATGGCAAAGCGCAGTGGTGGTGTACGTGTCTCTGTGGGACTCGTTGTCTTGTTATTGGAAAATTGTTGAGGTGTGGAGATACCCGTAGTTGTGGATGTCTTAAAAAGGCCAGAATCCAAGCGCTGCGGTATTCCCATGGCTTGCGCTATAGCCCTGAATATGGTATTTGGCTTGGCATGAAACAGCGCTGCCTTAATCCGAAGACGCGCAATTATGCGGACTACGGCGGACGAGGTATTGTTATTTGCGACAGCTGGAAAGAGTCTTTTGCTACCTTTTATAGCGATATGGGACCACGCCCAAGTCCTCAGCATTCGCTGGATCGTTACCCTGATTGCAATGGTCCTTATAGTCGAGAGAACTGTCGCTGGGCCACTCTCGCTGAGCAAGCACGGAATACGCGTAGAAATCAACTTATAACGCTTGATGGACAAACCTTGTGCCTGAAAGACTGGCTGCAGATGAAGAAACTTTCGCCTGCCGCATTTTACGGGCGCGTTGATTTGGGGTACACGCCTGAAGAGGCATTGACCATGCCACGCCTGCGGGCCAAGCCAATAGGGCTTATAACGATTGACGGTCGCACAGAATCCTTGCAGCGATGGCTTGAAATCAAAGACATGCTTGCCACTACCGTCAAGGCACGCCGACAAAAAGGGTGGTCTATTGAGGACGCCTTGACCATGCCTGTCCATCCTCACAGGCCCTATCGTAGGCGACTTAATAATTCTCATATTCTTAATACTATATAGCATATCACTGATCACACTGTAAGGTGGCGTTCACGTATTTCGCAGTTGCCACAGCGGTCACGTTGGCGGCGACGATGTCATTGGCCGCGATTGCCGTTGAGGTAAAATCTGTGAGCGTTGTACTGTGAATCGCTGTCCCTGACGCAATCCCGACGCCAGAGGTATTAATGCTATTGGCGCTGGTTGGGATAGCCGTTCCCGTTGCGACGCGCCAGAATTTGACGGTGATGGTTCCCGCATCAACGAGCAGGTTGTATGCACTAATCGTGCAGGCAAAAGGAATGGTCACATAGGCCGTCGTGGTGGAGGCGACGGTCAACGCGCTGCCTGCCGGATCGCCTATCTCAAACACGATGCCCCGCGCCAACTTCGCAATCGTCGGGGCGGAGGCCCCGTTGCCGTAGAGGAATCCCGTTCCTGCTGCTAGGCGTGTGGGCGTGCCCGAGGCCCCGCCATAGATCCAGTCCCCCGCCGTGGTCATGGGGTTGGTCATGCCCGTCCCCACGCTATCCAGGCTCGCAAAGTAGTTGGTGCCATCGGAGATCACGACGACCGTGGTGGGCGCCGTGGCCGAGGAGGCGGGAATGACGATGCTGGCCGTGCCGCCGTTGATGTTCTGCCCACTGCGCGCGACGGTGACGACCCCAGTGCCGTAGTTCACAATGCGGATGAACTGCCCTGTGGCGGGCTGCGTGCCACTCGCGACGAGCGTGATCGTGAAGGTGCCCGATGCGACCGCAATGGTCTTGTGATCGCTGAAGTCTGTCGCAAGCACTTGGTAGGTACTCGTTTGGGGATTCACCGCGCCCACGACCAGGCCGCAGGACGCCGCCGTACACAGCGGGCCGTCCGCATCGGGCATGGTGTTCAGGTGATTATCGGTGAGGTTGGCGGCGAGGATCGTACTGGTAAAGCCGTGCCCATCGGCTAACTCTACTACACCGGATCCCTGGCCATGTCGCATCTCTTGAATCGTGCCGCTATGGGGGCCAAGGTCGTAGAAGAACTGCCCGGTATCCACCGTGAGCGCGGTACTGTCACCGTGAAAGGGGATATCGCCCGTCACCCCTGGGGCCGTTGTACTGCCGCCCCCGCCTGCCCCCAGGGTGGCAATCAGTTGTGAGGTAAAGATGAGTTGCCACGTCGAGGTGGTGGGCTCGTATTCAAAGAGCAGCAGATCGTCTTTATTGAGCCCCGTTGTGGCGGTTGGGAGCATCCAACCCGCATTCGTGCTGTATTGCGTATCCCAGGCGAGCGGCTGGCTCGTGACGCTCCGCAAACGTAAGCGATACCATTGCGCGGCGCGGGCAGGCCCCAGCGGATTCAGGACGGTGGCGGATGCCGTCATGGCCGTTACGCTCTCCACATCGTAGAGACTCGGTGTCGGTTGAATCGTCCCGCCGGTGGTACTGGGGTCCGGGAGCGTATTGCTCCGCGGGGGCACAAAGGTTTGGTCAAGCGTTTGCGGGCCAGCAGTGCCCGCGAGACTGCCCGCCGGCAGGGGAATCGTGGTCGGCGTCGCCACGCCCGCCTGCGTCGTCAGGAGGAGCAGGCCTGTCGAGAGCCCCCCGAGATTCACCCCCGATGGGAACTGACTATTACTTTGGACAAGGAGCGGTTTTGCGGTCGAGACGGGACTGGGCGGGACGCTACAGATCAGACTCCCTGTGGCGCTGAACCCGCTGGCATAAGTCCCGGCCAGGAGACAGGTACTGCCGCCATAGGCCGCAAAGAGACCCGTGCCGTCTGCGCCCTGCAGGGTCCCTGCGGCGCCGAGAGACACGCCTCCCCCGCTGCCACTGCTCGCGGCACTGAAGCCCTGGACCTGCAAGACCGTGCCATCATAGCAGGCTTCCACGCGCTGATTGATCCCGATATCATTCGCCGCGAGAGGGGTCGAGACGCCGGCAATGCGCTTCGTGAGGGCCAGCGCCCCTTTCCCGTTCACATTGAGCGTTGCCGGACCCGTATTGGCGACATGCGCCAGAAAGGCATAGCAGGCGCCGACGTGATAACTCTGAATGGGCGGAGCGAGCGTGAGGAGATAGGCGGTGGCGGTCCCCGCGGACACGCCGGTGTTCAATGCTCCGTAGATCGTCCGCGAGCCCGCAATGGGATTTTGTGCCCAGGCCTGCGGCATGAGACTACTGAGGAGGAGCAGTGTGAGCAGGAGCCCGCGTCTCAGCATGCGTCGGTCTCCTCTGCGGGGACGGCCTGTGATACCGCGACTGCCTGTTCGAGGGTGGTGACCCGCCCATGCAACTCTTTGACGGCATTGATGAGCGCATAGGTGAACGCGTGATTGTCTACGCTCAAAATATCAGTGTCCTCACTCTCTGGAGTCAGTTTACTGCGGGCGGCATGGACCATATACGGCGCGACCCCCTGTAACGCTTGCGCAAGGAGCCCCACATGCTCTTGCGTGGTCTTTGGCATGCCGCCCTGGCCATTATAGCGATACCAGAGTGGTTCGAGTTGGAGCAGCATGGCAAGCCCGTCGGTATAGGGGCGAAGGACGTCCTTGAGGCGTTCATCGGAAAAGATAGTCCATGAACTACTACTCGGCTTGGCTGCCGAGTCGGTGCTTAACTCCAACTGATGCGTCGGTGCCGTCACCCCCAGCCCGAGTTGCCCTGCCTCGGTCAGCGTCGCGAGGATCGCGCTCAGCTTGCTGCGCATATAGAGATGCCCGCCGGTGCCCATCTGCAAGTCAAGATCGCCGCTGCGCGAATAGAGGCGGGTAGCCGTCTGATTGACGACCCCGCCATCGCGGATTTCAAAGTCCGTCCCGCTAAAGTCAGCGACACTCCCGAGCACGAGCCGTCCGCTCGTGGGATCATCAAAGGTGGCGACGACATCATAGGTCGTCGGATGCACGGTCAGGGTAGCCGGGGCAATGGCCTGGCGCGGCGTGCTGGCATCCCACACCTGGAAGAGCAGGGCCCGGGTGCCGAGTCCGTGCGTACTGCCGGTCACGGTGACGGTAGTCTGCCCTGTAAAACTGGCCGCATACTGGGGAGCCGCCTTACTGAGTACCAGATACCCCGTCATCGGATCGTCGAACGTGACGACGACATCAAACGTACTCGGATGGACCGTGATACTGCTTGGGGCAAAGACGGCAGACCCCAGGATTAAGCCTGCCGGCTGCGTATTGTCATAGAGGCGATAGTGCAGGTCCGCGCTCGCAAAGGCATGCGCACTCCCTAGGACCGTCACCGTGGTTGCGGCGGCAAAGTCCTGAATATAGGGTGCGGCGCCGGCAATGATGAGACTGCCGCTCATGGGGTCCGCAAATTGCGCCAGGAGATCATACGTGGCCTGGTCCACCGTCAACATGTCCGGCTCAAAGGCGGCAGCGGGCACGGCATTCGTGTAGAGTTGCGCCATGAGACCGCGCGTGCCCAGGCGATGCGTCACGCCGGTCACGACGACGTTAATGCGATTCACGAAGTCGAGGAGACTTGACGCACTGCCGATGCCGGGCAAATACTGATTGAGGCGCGCGGCGACACTGCCAAGGTTCCCCTGCGGAGAGGCCCCCAAGGTCATCTCGATCGCCAGAAGCGTGGCAAGGATATCGTTCAGTAATTCTGAGTCAATCCGTGTATTGGAATCTGGCGCAGTTGGGACCCCATTGACATACGTCTGGGCCGTATCAATGCCGAGCGGATAATTCGTCCCGAAGCCAGCCCCCAATTGTGCCACTACGTCCCTCCCTCATGGGGGTGTGCTCGCAGCCAATCCCGGACCGCTTGGCGCACCGCCTGCTGGGTGAGTATAGGCAGACTCAATTGCTGGCGGAGGATATTGAGTTGCGTGACGCAGAAGTCGAGCAGGAGCCGTTCGCGCGGTGTCAACACGTCGGCAATCTCAATACGATGGTCGATCCTCGGCATCCTAACTCGCCTCCACCGTGAGTGGGAGCGCCCACGCCGTGACATCTGCCGCCAGGCTCACGGCAAAGGTCGCGGGCACATCCGATGTCAGGAGTACAGTCGCATCCTCCTCAACCAATGTATAGGGCGTCCCATTGACCAGCAGCGTACATGCCTGAAAGGGGGTCACGGTAATAGCGCATGTTCCCACGCCATCGGCGGCAAAGGGATTGGGGGTCGCCGTGATTGTCAGGGCCGTCTTGGGAGACACGTCCCCATCCACAATCGCATACTGCTCCTGCCACGTCCGCGGATCGTGCTCGTCCTCCGTAAGGAGATAGCCATAGGTGGCGTCCTCCGGGACCATCTGCGCCTGGGTCAGGGCGAGGCTACTGCCCTGAATCACGGCTGCAATCGCGCCGGTATCAAGACCATACTTTAACAAGGGCATCGCATTACCTCTGGAGCCGCAGGGCAATAAAACTGATGTCGGAGACATTGACGGCTGTACTCCCAACCGTCCGTTGCAATGTGACGTAAAAACTCTTACTCCCTATCGTACTAGGAGCGCCATAATAGGCATTGAGTGCCATGCTCGTCGCAGGGCCGGGATCGGTCTCGGCAGTGCTATTGAGAATATTACCCGTAAGGTTATCCTCGCGAATCCGCAGCGTCAGGGTGTTTGCATCCCCGCTATTCCCAATCCCTTGCACCCAGAGGAGGACGACATCAAATTGGTTGAGGAGCGTCCAGGTCAGGGACGCAACAACCGTCTCTGTCCCGTTGCTGGTAATCGTGGACGCCGAGCTATAGAGGAGCGACTCGGAGACCGCGCCAAAGCCAATCTTAGGCGTCGTAATCGCCTGCGTATCGACGTGGACCGTCTGGACGGCGAGCTGGCCAATCCCTGCGGACGTCGCACCCCCGGTAAAGTCCCACATGAGGGCGCCATCATAGCGATAGACCTGCAGGCCATAGTCAATGTTGTTTGGCCCCACTTTGCCGAGATAGATCCGAGGGACAGGGGTATTCTGGGTATCATAGATGGTAATGAGGGTATTCGGGCCATCCATACTGATGGTTGACCCTACGCCAAGCGAGTACACGGCCTGGAGGGCGCCTGTAATCAGTTTATTCGCTGAGACGGTATTAATCTTGGCGTCATCGATAATCGCATTGGCAATCTGGGCAGCCAGGGTAATGACCGCGACGTCCGTGCGCAGACTCGCGGCTTCGATGGCGCCTGCGCGGATCGTACGTGCGGTGATCGAGGCATCACTAATCCCGGCATTCTGCACCCCGTCCGTAAAGTTCCACATGAGTTCGCCGTTTGGGCCAAAAATCTGCATCCCATAGGCAGTATTGAGTGCGCCGAGCTTACCGAGATAGACGCGGGGGGCCTGGGTATTCTGGGCGTCAAAGATCGTGATGAGATTGTTCACGCCATCCAGGACAATATTATTCACCCCCAGGCGCACGAGGACGTTCACCGTGCCCGCGAGCAGCTTGTCCGCGGCGAGACTGGAAATATAGGTCGTATCGAGCTGCCCGGCGGTGCCTACCACGCCAGCAATAGCTGAGGCAGGGTGAAAGGCGAGACTCTCATTTCCGGAGGTATCCACCGCACGCAGCCAATAGTAGCGCGTATCATTGGGACCGAGTCCCTCCCGTACGGCACTACTCCAACCTGTGAGGGGGAGTCGTGTGGCATTGGCGCGCTGATTCGTGAGTGACTCGTAGATCGCACAATGGTCATAGTCGAGGTCTGGGGGCGGTGTCCAGAGGAGCGCGATAGCGCGAATACTGCCGATGGCATTGAGGTTCGTCGGGGCCGCCGGCGGCGTGGTATCTTTCCCGGTGGTAATCGTCGCTTCAGGGCTAAAGGGAGAGATATTATGAAATTTATCAAACGTGAGGAGGCGGACGCGAACCACCAGGCCGCCGGGGACGTTAAAGCGGATCGTATGCTGACTACGCTCAGGGTTAAAGACCGTTGGTGACGTCGAACTCCCCACAAAGACGTGCACTTCATACCCTGCGACGTCGGATTCTGGCGCGAGGTCCCAACTGGCCTCGACCCACGTCACAATCGTCCCGTCTGCGCTGACGTCGGATCCGGTTGTCAGTGTCAAGCCGGTCGGCATGTCCGGGGGCGTCGTGTCGAGAAAGGCGGCATCAAACGCTACGGCGACAAAGCTCGCGATATGGGAGGGAATACCAGGCCCAAACGTGTCATAGGGAAGGATGTAGGTATAATACGTGGTGCCTGCGACAAGCCCTGCCGGATAAAACCGCTGAAACGCTATGCCAACGTCTTGCTCAATCGCAATGGGCGGGGTCATGGTGTCTAGATGCACTTCATAGTGGTGGAAGTCGCGAGGTTCGGCAAACTGATCCCAACTGATCTTCGCGGCCCCAAAGAGCGGAAGCACCTCAGGAATCATATCCCCCATATCGGGCGGGGGATTGATCGCTATGAGGATCGCGGGTTGCAAAGAGACACGATTCGTATTCGTCCGTGCCCACACATAGATCCAGAGGTCGCGCCGCGCCCCACCAAAGCCCGCCCGAATCTGATCTTCGGCATTTTGCTCGAGGGTATAACTCCAACTGAGCGTCGCACCGGGGAGTTGGGCCGGCACGGTCGTCGCCCGCAACTGATACTGTTGGCCCGGCGCCCAGACTTCGACCAGGTAGTCTTGGACAAAAAAGGTTGTGGTAAACAGGCCATTATCTGCGACTGGGCTCCACTCAATATGAAGATCACGTCCTTCCCACTCCGTCGCCCCCACTTGCTGCCCTTTAAGCCGTAACTGCTGCACGGTACCCGGAAAATAGTCAGGCGTCGTGGGGCCGGCGACATGGATAATCCCCTCACGTCCGCCCGTATTGTTCGGCACGCCACGGCCAGAGACCGGAATCACGCGGTAGATATAGGTCGTGCCCGTGAGGACGGTATAGTCATCCCAGTCGAGTACATGGCCGTGCAGTTCCTGGAGCGGCATAAAATTGACGTTGGCGTCATTAGGGCCCTGGATCATCCCGAGATCACCGCCGGCCTGCGCGACCCCCGCGCCACTGCTATCGAGCACGGCACGCCGGAGAATAAACGCGCCGCCATAGGGCGCGAAGCTCCCGGAGAGCGCAGCGACACTCCAGGAGAGATTGACGACCCGCAAACTCGCGCCGCTGGCCTGAATCCGCGTCACTTCCGTGAGGACGAGGCCGGTAAGCGGTGGTGGCGGTCCTTCGGGATTGAATAGGTTCGTGATGACGGGCAGGGCGGTGGCGACGGCCTCATCATAGATCGAGGGATTATGGATGACGCCCTGAAGATGGACGGTCGTATCAGACTTGCGCTGGAGGGCGGTCACGCGGAAAATCTTCACGGCGGTCTCCGTGGGCGTACTCTCTCCAAAGGCCCACAGGGTCCCGCGCTCCTGATCGGGGACGTGACTGAGTGCTGCCGCAAGCGTCACCGCCGTGGCGGTGCCAGCGCCGGGAAAGTTCACGGTGCGGACTTCGGTACTCAGATCGGCATGGCGGATATAGACATGATAGGTCTTGCCCGTCACAAACGTCACAGGGACATCGAGCAAGAGCGTGGTAGTGGTACTGCCTGGGAGGAGGCGTCCGCCGGTGCCCCAGCCGGGCAAGGGATGCGCAAAACGAAAGAGATCATGGCGCTGCATGCGGAGGGCATCAAGCGCCACGTCCATCTCGAGGATGAGGGTTTCAAAGCGGCGCCGATTGAGCTCGAACTGGAGCGCGCGCATGACCTCGCTAGGCTTCGTGACGCCACGTAGGTCGAGACTGGCCTTGCGCACCTCGGCAGGCCAATTATCGATGGTCGGCCAGGTGATCACGTCTTGCTGAAAGTTGTTCTCTTCATTAGCAAACCGGCCTTCCATCACATTAATGCGGTCGGGATCACGCGTATAGCGGAGCTTGACGTTCGTACAGTTCGCCCAGTTGAAGAGTTGCACCGGCGTCTCATCGAGGGTCGGATGGGCGGTCCAGACCCCCTCATCCTTGAGCAACAGGGTCCGCGAATTCCCGGCCATCTCAAGGAGCGCTGGTTGGGCGCGGAGTTCGCGGTCTAGGGAGTAGTTGAATGTATGGCGTGTCTCGCCGCTGACCAGGGAGGCGCAATACGTCCCCCAGACGCCAAAGGAGGCCAAGTCAATCTCCGCATCGGGAATGCCGAGGCCATAGCGGGGATGCGTCATCATGTCCATCACGCACCAGGCCGGGTTATTCGTGTAATTCCAGTTCTGAGTAAACTCATTGACGCGAATAATCCGCCCCAGAATCCGCAGGGTAATGTTGGGCAAACTCCCCTGGAGGGCATCTGTGGCGACGGCGCGCAACCCCAGGAGCGGCGTATTGGGATAGGCATTCGTGTTGTGCTGGATCTCGGTCACTGACTCGAGGGTTGGCAGCCACTTGGCCTGCACGTCATCGATATGCCGGGCATGCGAGAATTCCACATGCACATCATAGATCGCAAGCGGGAGCCCTTCGCGCCGAATCCCAAAGCGCACGGCAGAGGTCCGCGCTGCGGCCACGTCGAAGAAGCTGAAACTCGTCCAGGTGCCTGCTGGATGCACCCGGTAGCGATACCCCAGCGTCGTCACGTTCTCTTCTTTTTCTCCCGTCTTGGTCAGGAAGAAGAGGCCTTCTTGAAACGCAATATTGAGGGCAAAGGCCTGTACCGCTTGCGTCGTGGTATAGACAATGCCGGGATCGACACCAATGGCACGCCCATCGGCAAAGGTATTCGCGGTCTCGCCAAACTCGGGAATAGGGGTCTGGTCACTATACCCATTGCGCGTATAGACGAGCACCTGCGGAAAATTGCCCAGCGGTTGTCCGTTGATCTCCATCGTCTCGGTGAGGAAGCCGCCAATCGGCCCTTCGCCAAAGCCGAGGAGGAGATTGAGCGTGGGCGCTGCGGCGACGGCATCAACGCGGCGCGTCGGGGCCGTCGCGGGCGTATCGAGCGTGACGAGGATGCCCCCGCCGGTATAGGCCCGTTGGTCAATGCCCTCTGAGGAGTTGAGGGCGACGGTATTATCATCGATATAGGTCACGTACCAGCCGCCATTCGTGGCTGTCTTGCCCGTGACGCCGCCGATATCCACATGCGTTCCGGTACTGGCCCCATGCCCATTGGCGACCACGACAATCGGATTGCCCACGGTCCCATCAGGGGAGAGATCGCCGCCATAGACGGTATCAATGGCATGCGACACGCCCGCCGTCGCCCCCGAGGGATCGACATCAATCACGGTCATAGCCTGTTCGACGGCGGCACTGAGCAGTTGCCCGGCGACGCGCGGACTCCCGTAGTGGACGGGGACGACGTTGCCAGGGCCAATAGTGGTGCGAATGCCCTCAAAGGAGAACGTCGGCTCATCCACGGCCTGTTGGATATGGGGCTTGGCGGGGGGGAAGAGGAGGTAGGTCAAGGCCGTGGTCGCGATGCCGATGGCGAGTCCCACCACGGCATAGATGAGGAGCGGAATCAGGACGCCCTCCTCAATCCCCCAGCGCGGGATAAGCCACACCTCGTCATGGTCCTGGATCAGCGTCGTCGCCCAGTCGGCGGGGGGAATGACTTTGCCGCTGATACTGACCTGCGCCGCCGGAATGTCGGGCGGCAGGACAGACGCCAGGGGGACGCCAGGGGTCAGCGGGAGCCGGATGGTCCGCCAATGCCGATCCGCGCCACGGACGGGTGAACAGATAATGACGAGTTCCGCGGTAACGAGGCAGAGGTCCTGGGGAAGAGGGCGCGGGGGGGCACGCAAGGTGCGGATCGGCTTCATGCGGTGAGGGGCCTCCAGCGTGCGATTTGCAAGAGGCGCGGACGCCAATGCCGACAGCGCTCCAGACAGACCCCGCCATCACTGGCGCGGGCATGCACAAACATCACGCCATCCGTCACAATCCCGACATGGCGGGCAAAGGGGATAGTCTCCAGCTTCGCGAAGATCACCAGATCCCAGGGGCGCAGCAGCCGCAACGGATCACCGCCCTGCTCATGCCACCAGATTTCCACAAACTCTTCAGCGGCGGTGAGTTGGTCCGTCGCGAGGTCGACACCGAAGCCCTCGCGGTAGAGCAGGCGCACCAGATCCCAGCAGTCAGCCTGACCGTAGGGCATGCCGATGTAGGGATTGGCAATGGTACGTGGATCTGGGAGAGTTAGAATCATAGGCTATCTTCTTGGTAGATTTTCAAATCCACTAGTACTATTATATCTACGCTTGGGTAGCAACGTCCCCAGCGTGTACCCTTCTGCGACCAGGTCAAATGTTGCGACAAGGAAATCCGTATCCACGCTATCGACCACAAGCACGGCTCCGGAGCCAAACGGCGTCTCGTCCGGTTGCTGGACGTCAATCTGCCAGAGCGTGACCTGCCAGTTGGGGTCCACGCCCCAGTAGTTCTCCAGGAGTGACGAAATAGACTGATCTACATTGGCGGCAGTCACGCGAATATGGACCAGGGCGTCACTAGTGGCTTCCTCAAGGATATCGAGGTCCAGAGGAAACCTGAGGAAGGGAAAACCGTGAAAGGTCACATCCTGGTCATAGTTCACGATCCGATACGGGACCAGCGCGCCAGGGATATCCACTTGCATCGCCACGGTCATGACGTGATCACTCGCGACGCGGGCGAGTTCCTGGGCAAGGGCGGCGCTGTAGATGCGTGGCACTAGAGTTGCTCCTCAATCGTCACGCTGAAGTTGTACGCAGGCGGTGTCTGCCCGCCAATAGGACTCAGCGTTTCAGGACCACGAAGCACGGTTGCCCCAGGCCAGGTATCCTCAGAAAAGACGCCTGTGGCAGCGAGAATATACACACGAGCCGTGCCAACGCCCGTACCGATACTGACGCTCCCGTTGAGGCTAATTTGTACTGAGTTCAGGCGTGTCACAGTGTAGAAGCCATTTCGCGCATTGCCGCCCGGCGAGCTGAATATGCCAACCATCTGGTTCGTAATAAGACCGTGTGCGCCATTATAGCTGATGGCTATAGGACTTGTAGCAGCAAAAGTAACAGCATCAGTTGCAGTCGGATGCCACCAAGAAAAGGGGATGGCTCCGAACCGTTGCGCCGCAAGGAAATCCCGAATCAGGTGCATGTCGTTCGCGGTCTTGCCAAGATATTCCATAGTAAATCGCCTACGAGGCCGACTATGCTTTACGCGTCGCAACTCGATGCCGCTGTCGGTAGTCATTCTGAAAATCGGATCAATAAACTCAGGTACGGAAACATGACTCGGCAATGGGGTTTGTGGATAATCAGCCATGTTTCGTAGCCTCTAGCGCTGCGTCGTGCGCAAAACACGCGAAATACGACTGGACTCCCCTCGCGACAAATCCGCAAGGACTTCATTCAGAATCGCCTGCTTCCCAGCAGCCCGTTGATTCATAGCTTCTTGTTCGGCCTGCTGTCTGTTTCCAGAGGTATAGTTTATAATAGTTACTCCGCCTGCAGATTGCCCTCCGGCAGTAGGAGTCGCTCGCATAGCAGCAGCGAACAACCCTTGAATCTGTGGTTTATTCAGAATTAGCTCTGGATTCATATGGGGATTTTCGCCAGCCAGGATCTGCGTGGGCCGATTCACGATCGCGCCTCCTTGCGCCCGAAACGTCGTTGCGAGATTCGCCCCACTCCCCGTCGTGTCTGCTGGAAAGCCTGAGGGTCCGACGCTGGGCGTGAGCGCACTGGCGAGCAGGCCGACGCCGATATGGATGAGGGACTTCCAGGCTTCCTGGGACGTAATCTGAATAATCGACTGGAGGATACTCCGGGCCATCTCGCGAAAGGCCTGTGAGACCGTCTTCGTGCCATCCGAGATCCCGAGGAGCGCACTCGTCCAGGCATTTCCTACGGAGGCGCCGAACTCTTCGAAGAGCTTGAGCTCATAATTGAGTTGCTGTTGCGCATGGACCTGGGCACGGACCTGGTCTGCAGAGGTGCGATCTGCCGGCGTGAGCAGCTTGGCATTCTCTTTCTGGCGCAGCTTGACATCCTCAAGCGTCTCACCAAAGGGAAAGGCATCGCTGCGCTGCACCTGCAGTTGTTCGAGGCGATCTTGTACCTGCTGAAGGGTCTGTTTACTTTGTTGATCTTGCGCGAAGGCAAGCGCACTAGAGTCGGCCTCTCGGCGCAGGCGCGGTACCTTCGCCAGCGCGGCAGTGCTCGCCTGAATCGCTGCGAGTTGGGCCGCCGCTTCCTCATTCCAGGCGGATGCCGCCAGGGTGTCTGCGAGTTGCGCTGCCCGGTCGGCATCACGGGCCTCTTTGAGCATGCCGTAACTCGCCGCAAGTCGCGTCAGTTCGTCGTGGGCTTGGCGTTGTTTCGTCGCCTCCTCCTCATACGCCTGGTCGAGGACGCGCCCTGTCTCCATCGCCTGATGCCGCCGCTCCGTCGCGAGGGCGTCTTCCTGCCGTTCCTGTTCATCCAAGCCTCGCAGATACTCACGACCAGTGGCCCGAATCTGGGCCAGGCGTTCCGTATCGGGCTTCCCTGCCTCAACGGCCGCCTTGAGCGCCACAGACTGCATGCCGGCCTGGGCGACGGCCCCACCAACGCCGCTCGGCATCCGTGCAAGGACGTCTTGGGCGAACGTCGCATTTTCGCCGATGCGTTGCGGAATACCTTTGCCGCCAGGCCCAGCATTATAGGCCGTCAGCGCTTTCTCCGTGTCGCCGCGAAACTGCCGAAATAACTCTGCCAGGTATGAGAGGCCTGCTCGGAGATTCGTTTCTGGGTCGTAGGGTGACTGGCCAGCGGGGACATACGTCGCAGCCGTGGAGGGCATGAGTTGGAGCAGGCCCATCGCGCCCACCCGGGACGTGGCCCGCGGGTTAAATCCAGACTCTTGCGCGACCAACGCTTTCGCCAGCGCAGGGTCAATATTCTTTTCCCCGGCAATCCGCGTAATGAGATCATCATACGGGGACGGCTTGCCCATACCCGCATCGACTAACGACTTCCGCAAGGGCTCGCTCAGTTTGCTGAGTTCGTCACGGACTTTCTTCAGCGTCTCTTCCCAGGACTTGAATTTTTCCTCAGCACTATTCAACTCGGGGAGAAACTGCGCATCCAGATCGAGTTGCGCAAGACCCTTCTGCCCTTCGGCCAGGATGGCACGAATCTTGTCTTCCGCATTAATGAGGGGATTGCCTGAGACGTCCTTCCCGACAAAACTCCCGCCGGCTGCGCCGACGTCGGCGGTCAGCCGGCGTTCGCGCTCGGTAAGGGCCGCCTTTTGGTCGGCGAGTAGTTGGTCGACGAGCGCGCGCTGCTTGGCAATCGCCGCATCACTCACGGTAAAACTCAGGATCCCTTGCTGGCGCTGGATCATCTCCCGCAGCGCGTCTTGCGCCGCGGTGATTTCACTCGCGCGCGCCTTGATATCAGGGGGAATCCCCCCACTACTCACCTCAGGAACGGCCGGAGGCTTGGGACCGCCCAGTCTCTCATTGACCTCACGCTCTTTGCGGCTCGTCTCCAGGAGCTTCGCCATCCCCGCAGCGGCATCCCGGAGAAAATCCAGGAGGCCTGACGCAGCAATCCGCTCTTTGAGCAGAAAGATCTCATTCCCCAGATTGGCAAAGGCCGTACTGGCCAGCTTTCCCACTTCGGTAGCATTCACCCCGAGATCATCCCGCAGTGTTCGGGCCACCCCAGGCAAGGTCTCCGTGGCGAGCACTGTACCGCTCGCAGTCATCCGCGCCAGCTCTTGCGTCGTCACGCCCATGCTCTTCGCAAAGGCTTCCATGGCCCCAGGCATCGCCATACTGAGTTGGCGTAACTCCCGCATATTGATGACATTGGTTTGAATCATGCGATCCAGGGCAAAAAACACGCGATTGAGGTCTGCCCCTTGAATCCCCATGGAGCGTGCCGCGAGCGCAAAGCTACTAAAAATCTCACGCCCTTGCTGGCCCTCCAGGCTGGTGCCCTTCATGGCGGCTTCAAAATTCCGAAAGACGATAGCACTCGAGGCAAGATCGAGCCCGAGCCGCTGGGATTCGCGCGTGATAAAGGCAAGATCCGCTGCGCCACTTTGCGCGGAGCCACCAATGCCCTTGAAGGCTAGTTGCAAGCCTTGCATCTTCTGGCCGACATCTACGACACTTTTGGCAAACTCGACAAGGCTACTGGTAAGACCACTGATGGTGGTGGCAATCCCGATGCCGCCCGCGACGCCAAGCATCGTCTGAAGAATGCCGCTACTACCCCCGCCGGTCCCGCTGTCAATCCCAAAGCGCTGGAGTTGGTTCAATTGGGCCTGGGCTTCGCGAATCCCTGCGGTAAATTGCTGGAGGGCTTGACTGGCGGATTTCGAGAGTTGATCACCAAATTTATCGATCATCTGCCCGCTGGCATTGGTGGTGACGCCAAACTGTTTGACGGCCTGTTCAGCCTGTGTGATCGCTTGGCGGAGGGCGGCCTGACTATTCCCCGCGGCAAGACTGGCCCTGGAGAAGGTCTCGGTGGCCGTGGTGAGCGCGGTAAAGGGAAGGGTTGACGCCGCGACAGCGGGGCGCAGCTGGTCGAGCTTGTCACGCAACTCCTGAATGCGCTGGGTGGCCCCCTGCATTTGCGCGCCGAAGCCCGAGGTTTCGAGCTTTAACTGTGCTACGATGTCGCCTATATTTATCTCGGTCATAATATATTAATCCTATATATCCTAGGATCTATTTTTCTTGCTTTTTATTACTTTTATTTAGCATCTCATCCTACGGCCAGGGGATCGCATGCCCGGTGTCGAGCAGCGTCTGATTGACGTTGACACCCTGGGCAGTCGTCAGGACGCCCAGGTAGCGTCCGTAGTTATCAGTGCGGTCCTTGATGGTCACGAGCGTCACCGTTGCCGGCAGTGGCCCGAGCAGCATCGCCACATAGTCCCGCGCCACTTTGCCTTCAGGCGTGACGAGCTCGGGGGCATTGATATACGCTAATCGAATCCGCTGATTCTTGTGCCACAGATCAAAACCTAACGATATATCTAAAAGAACAGTATCAGCATCGACTATTCGCGTGACCAGAGCGCTATACGTGTAAAGCGTCATGACCTTGGCCTAGCTATAGGGCTTCGGGACTTCTGGGAGACTATTCCAAAACTGGACAAACCCTTCCATTCGTTCCTGGAGTACCTCGACTGGCGGTGCAGTAGGCGTTGTCGGTGGCCCATACCCAAACCATCCCCGGACTTCGTCCCAGCTAAACGGCTCACGGCGTGCCTCGCTATCGCGGTGCACATTCATGGTCACCTGGAGGAGCAAGAGCAGCGGCGCTTCCCGCCGTTCCTGGAGTGCGAGGTACTGGGCCTTGAGCAGATGCGCCTCGAGAAACGTGAGTCGCCAGAACTCACGTTCACTTAGGCCGAGGACAGTGCGGTCATAGGCCCAGACGGCACGCCAATCGATGCGTCCAAAGGGTTCGTGTCAGGGACGACCTCACCCTGCGATGCCGCGGGGGGCGGTGGCGGACTCGCCGCTTGCCACGCTTGCATAATAGCAATTGCGTAGGGCACCAGATCGCCAGGAGTCATATACGGGAGCGTCGCCTCGACCTCGGCATAGGACAAGCTGGGATCTTCATGGAGCAAACCTTGCCAGGCGAGAATCCCAATATCCGTGATACTCAAGGCCGCTACGTCGCCCTGCGCGAGATGTTGAGCCAGGCGCAGGATGGCAGAGAAGAACGTCCGCTCCTGCCCCCACGCGCGGGAGAGTTCGATCTCACTCTGGCGGACCGCCGCGCGAGTAAAGAGGAGATGGCGCACGCGATCCCCTAGGGTAATGGGGACAGGGTCAACAACGCGGGGTTCAGACATGCTGGACTTCCTTCCTCTACGAGACAAAGCGATTTAAATATATATAGAAATAATACTAAAAGTTACGCAAATGCCATTGCCTCATCGGGAGTAAGGACAACACGTAGCGGTAACACCCCCTCGACTGGCGCGCTCGGCATGGAATAGTCCGAGACAAATGCATTAAAGGTCCAGGTTGGATTCCCTGAGACGGGCAGGACAATGGTAAAGGCGGTTGACGTGCCCGCAAGCGCCGCTGCGAGTAAGGCTTGGTGCGTGGCCGCGCCTGGCACAAAGTTGAGATCAACCGTAATGTTCTTCCCACGCTTCAAGGTTGGAATAGAAACAGCCCAACCTGAACTATCATGGGAAGTCGCATCAGCTAAACCCGTTGAAAAACCTACGTCTGTGATATTCCGAACTTCCACAACGGTGCTGCCCGCAATTTTTAGCAACGTACCGTTAGCGGACTTTGCTAAGGTTGTCATGTCCTATACCTTTCTAGACATTGTAGTTTCTCATATTTCCTGCTATACTCTTCCTGCCGAGAGAGCAGGCATGCTCGTTGTCTGGTTATGCCTCTACATACCCAGGCCTCGGCACAAGCCACTGATCGTAGAGGAGATCATGATGGGCGAAGTGCTGCCCCTGCATGCCCCAGCTGCTAAGTGCTGTCATACCTGCAACGTCTTCAAAGATCGCGATAAATTTGGCCCAAATAAGCGCAAGAAAGATGGCAAGTCGATCTACTGTCGAGAATGCCAAGCTAGAGCCAACCATGAATATTACGAAGCACATAAGGAAGAAATGGAGCCTGTCTATGCAGAATATCGTGAGACTCACCGTAACTATCAGAATGCCTACAATGCGACCTACCGCGTAGAGAGCAAAGACAAGATTACGGCACATCTGGTGGAAACACACGAGGAGCGGCTTGCCAAAAGGCGAGCAAAACGTGAGGAGAATCCTGGGGAAGGCCATCGATACTATGAAACACATAAGGAAGAAAGTAAGAAGCGTGCCGCAAAGGCGTATGCCGAAGACCCCGAAAAGTTTCTCAAGCGCAATGCAGTATGGCGCAAGGCGAATCCTGAGCAAGCCAAAGAGTTGGCTCGCCGGCGGCACGCTCGCAAGAAGAATGCGCCAGTCATTAACCTGAGCACTGAGCAATGGCTGGAGATACTGGCAGCATTTAACTATCGCTGCGCCTATTGCCCCAAAGATTGTCTGGAGTGCAAGAAGAAAACGCATGACCTGACTGCTGACCATGTGACACCCTATGCGCATAATGGTTCACATACGCTGTGGAATGTTGTGCCAGCCTGTAAGTCTTGCAATTCACGCAAACATACAGGTCCGCCTCCCGTGCCAGTCCAAATACTTCTCCTCACCGTTTCTTCTCCAAAACCCCTCAAACGCAAGAAAAAGGACGCCTCATGAGTTCGACCAGGTCATCTGCCCGTCAATCGCAATCGTGACGGTCGTCGCCAGCGGCCCTATGGGCATAGTGCTACTGTGCTCACTGACCCAGCCACGAAAGGCGCAGATCGCGTGGGGGGTACCAGGCGTGATGAGGAGCCAGGGTTTGCTGACGCCACTCAAGGCCACGTAGAGCAAGCCCGTCAGCTTGTCGTGTGTCGCGTGTAAGGGGACCCAATTGACATCGACCCGCATCGCCTTTCCACGCTTGATAATGGGAATCGACACGCCAAAGCCGCTGGCGCCGTCATGGGCCGAGACATCAGCGAGGTCCGTATTAAACCCGGCATCCTGAATATTGCGGACCTCGGCAATCGTCGCGTAGGTACTGCCGAGCGTGAGGGTACCGCCTGAGACATACGCCGCGTTGCCGACCGAGTTGCGCAGTTTCAGGTGCGTGGCATCCACCCGCTCGACAATCCAGGTGCCATTCGCCGCGGTCAGCCCGACGACGCCGGTGATCGTGCCGTAGGACGCCACAGCGATCCCATGCGGGGTACTGGTTTGCACGACGATAGGGCTCGCATTCGTTGCCCCAGCGATGGTTAAAGGCGCTATGGGTGTATCATCCCCGAGTTGCAGGGCCATCCCGAACGCAGATCTCGCTAAGGTGGTCATGCGCTCGCCCCCTTCTCTGGCGTCGCCTCAGCCTGCGCAGGCGGGTTGGCCGGTTCGGAGACCTTCGTGGGCGGCGCACCCGTCTGTGGGGCACGGACCGCACGAGCCACCGGCGGGGCGGCTGGACGTGCTGCACGATGCGGCGCTTCTGGCGTGTCTTCGGGAGACAGCGCCACGTCATGACGCTGTTGCATGTGCTGCGCAAAGAGATCGCGGTCCATCGCCCAGTGATCGCAGAAGTCACAGCAATAGCGCTGGGTACCTTCGTGGTCTTCCGTGTGATAGTGCAGGGTCTCAGGCATCGCTAGGCTCCTTCGCGGGCATCAGCCGCAGCCCGCAGTGCTTCTAGGGCCGGAATCGTTGGATGGGGAATCGGGGTGGTGTTGTGGGCGTCTGCGAGATGGGTCGTGAGTGCTACCAGGGTCGCATGGCGAAAGGTGTTACAGAGGAGACAGACATGACTCGGCGGGGTATCCCAGATACTGAGGGTATAGGTTGCATCAGCCATACGAACAGCACCACGCCACAAAAAAGACCCGCACTCAATATCCGGGGCAGGATACCGAGCCGGGTCTCATAGCTACGCAGTCGGTGGGGACTGCGGGCGACGTGATGCCGGAAAGAGCACCGCAACGGTGAGAGCATGGCAGAGTTCGTGTATACTGTCAAGCAACGAGCGTCGCCGAAGTACAAGGAGGTTCTATGGGACAAGAATCCTGGGAGGAGTGGGGATGCCCTGCCTTGACTGGGCCAACGATTACCCATGCTGTGACCCTCATTGATCGTGTCTATGAAGGCGAATGGGCGCCAGGCATTGCCTACGGCACGGATGGCTGGATTGACGCTGACTGGCGGCCTGGGAATCTCGGTGGTGGCAATCTGCATATATTTCTTGATGACTGGAATATTGATGACGGCTATTTTGCGGGGGAGTATTATGACGGAGCAAGCACGCCCGAGTTTATGACGGGACCGCCCCACCAATTGGCTGTAGAGCGCGCCTGCTATGATTGCCTGAAGCGCATGACGGAACAGGAGCGGGCATCGGCCCTGGCATGGTATGAAGGGCTCATCACCGCCACAGTTGGAGGCGCACCCACGCAGCGCGCATGGTATGTTTCGCGGACATAAGGTGTCGCATGGGACGCCTCCAACTTCAGAAGTTGCGGCGATGGGGTCCCCGGCGTTGCCGCAATCCTGCTATCGTGGCGATGACAGTATTGGAGACGTCGCTCTCATTGTTGTTCGCATCGACCGCCGTCGCACGCCAGCAGTACTGAATTCCGGCCCCAACGGTGACATCCGTATAGGTCTGGACGGTGAGCAGCACCGGCGTGCGCAGGACATAGGCCCCCGTACACCAGGGCTGGCGATAGATCCGGAAGCCCACGGCATGAATCCCGCCATCGACATAATCCCACCAGAGGGTTTGCGAGGCCGTGGCCTGGGCGAGCACAGGGAAACTCAGGAGAAAGAGTACCCCCAGAACTATACGCCTGGAGAAAAATCTCATGCTAGACCTCGCGCAAGCAGCAGGCGGGCGTGCGAGCTCGGCACGGGCATATCCGCGTCATCCCAGAGGCCGCCGTTCATTGCGAGAACGATCTGGGCGCGCATGCTCGGAACACGACGGACTATTTCGGCGATATAGGCCCCGCCATGGAGGCGCTGGGCTTCCCCGCACAACGTATAGGCATGGCACTGGCGATCCCAACACATCTCCCAGAGTTGATGACTGGGGCTCCTGTGCGCCGGCATCGCGATCTCACACCGAATACGGCCTGTTGTCAGATTGATACTCGTGAAGATCTCTCAGGAGCACATACATAGGATGCAGGTCCCCCCTCAGGCGCTGGGGCTTCGTGGCACCATCCTCAGGCAAGTGCCGCCACAATGCGCACCAAAAAATAGGTATCATCAGGGAAAATGGCCATTAAACCATCTGACCATCGAATGGCCCACTCGCCCTCATAGACTCCCGGCGCAAGCGCCTGCGGCGCCGGCCACTGATACCGCACCGTCATCGCGGCTGGATCCACGATCTCAGCGTCCTCATTGAGGACGATCACGCCCGCTGGACTACGTAACCGCAAGGTGACCGTCGCCCCTCCGAGATCACGGGTACTGAGTGGCCCCCCGCTCAGCGTGGCGTCGAGCGTAGGGCTATTCGTTCCCACTTTCATCGTAAAATCATAGTCCGTCGCCATCATGCCTCCACATCAGCCAGGGTAGGAATCTCGTGAATATCGGCCTGCGCGGGCACGCGTACCCCAAAATGACTGCGGAGCGGGCCATGAATGACGCCAGGGGCGACAAAGACGAGGCTGAGATGAGTCTGGGCCGCGCCTACCCCATCCATACGCGAACTCGCCACCAGCGTGACCTGACTTCCAGAGTCGCCTTGTGAGGGACTAAGCCCGCTCGCCTCCAGCAGTGCGGCGCCGTCCTCCGCCACAAGCACCGCAAGCAGTTCGCTGGCAAGGACCTGGGCGAGCCCGGTGAGGAGGGCAGTCTGATCGCGAAGAGAACTCGTGAGCGTTGCTGCAAGGGCCTGTGCCACGCCAGGAGCGGTCAGGATCGTCGTGGCGAGCAAGGCCGCGCTCGCCTGCGTGGCCCCCGCAGTGCCGAGAAAGGCCGTCGCGAGCTGGGTACTCTGCGCCTGGAGACTCCCCTGCGGTGCGAGCAGATTGGCGCTCACCGTTGGCGTGCTACTGCCTATTGCGGTACTACTGACGGCGAGTTGCTGCCCTGATAGCGCGATCCCCAGCGCGCTTGCGACGCCAGGGGCGGTGAGCACAGCACTCACGAGCGCACTCGCGAGCGCATGGACGGCTCCTGCACCATCAACGGTAGCATTGGCCTGCGCCGTCGCGAGCGCCTGGAGACTTCCGGTCGCCTGGATAAGGGCACTGCCAATGGCTGTAGCGATGGCCTGCGTCACGCCAGGAGCCGTCAGGACAGCACTCGCGACAAAGAGGGCCTGCGCGGCACTGGTAACGGTGGGACTGACGCTTTGTGTCGTAGGATCGCCAGGGATCTGGGCACTCTGGGCCTGCGCACTGCCGGTCCCGGCCTGCAGGGAACTCGCAAGGGTGGCTGCGACAGCCTGCGTTACGCCCGGTGCCGTCACAAGTGAACTTGCGAGCAGGCTACTGACGGCCTGGGCCGTGGCACTACGGTCGAGTACCTCACTGGCAACGCGCGTAGAGCCCCCGGCACTGCTCCCAGCCGCAGTGGGGAGGAGTTGCGCGAGGATCGTGAGGAGCGCACTCGCGTTGTCGGTGGCAAGCACGGATACCGCTTGACTGAACAGGGTCTCGAGGCTCGTCTGCGCACTCCCACTGCCCGTGATGGAGGACACGCCTGGGGTGGCGCTGGCAATGGCTTGCGCGAGCACGGCAAGGAGCGAACTCGCGAGGAATGTGGCCGTCGCCTGGGTCACCCCGAGGCCTATGACAAGCGCACTGATGATGGTCGCGAGGGATGCCGTCGCGCTCCCCGTCGCCGTGGGAAGCACCGTGCTCGTGACCTGGACGGTGGCGAGGCCACTTGCGGCACTGAGAAGCGCCATGAGGGAACTGGCAGTCGCTGTCGCCGCGCCCTGGCTCGCGCCAAGTCCCGCCTGGAGCGAACTTGCAAGGAGGCTACTCGCCCCCTGGGCACCACTCGTAAGGCCGATGAGCGTACTCAGGTCCTGCGTACTGAGTGCCGTTGCCTGCCCACTTCCGGCGACCACTTGACTGAGCAGGGTGGCAGCCAGGGCACTCGCAACGGCGCTGGGTGCGAGGGTTTGACTGAGGAGAAACGCGGTCGTCAGGCTGGCAGCACCCGTTGCCACCCCTACCTGACTGAGGAGCGTCGCAAGTTGCGTCGCACTCATGCCGCTCGCCGCGACGAGTTCGCTGAGCAGCGCGGCACTCTGGGCTTGGGCCTGGCCGGTCCCAGCTTGGAGGCTACTGGCGAGGAGGGTAGCGATGGCCGTCTCTGCCACCGTCCGTGCGAGGAGCGAACTAGCGAGCGGCGTCGCCGCCCCCTGGCCACTGCCCGCGCCGGGCGTGCTGTTCGTCAGGACACTGAGCGCCGCGAGAGCCTGGGCACTCGGGGTAGGCGCGAGGAGACTACTGGCCAAGCGGACACTGCTGGCCTGACTACTGCCGCTCGCCCCAGGCAGGAGGTTTGTGGCAACGAGCGCCGCTGCCAGCGCTTGGGCCGCGACCGGCGTCGCGAGGATTGCGCTAAGGAGCAGGGACGGCGTGGTCGCCGCCGTGCCCGTCCCTGCTTGGAGTGAACTAGCGAGCAGTGCGGACGTTGCCGTCGCAGCGTCCGCGGGCGCCAGCAGTGAACTCGTGAGGAACGTCACCGTCCCAGCCGCCCCCCCGCTGACCGCACACGTCGCGGCATTCGGCGTGATGAGCGGCGCCAGATGGGACGGCGGGGGAAGAAACGGCGGCGGCGGATAAAAGATGGCCATCGGCTAGGGCTTTAGCGGCAGGACAGGGGCAGGATGGGGCTGGGCCATGCTCCCGCTCTGGAGATGCAGGGCATGATACTCGACAAACGCAGCGGCACAGTGCGAGCAGATATAGTGCCCTGACGGGAGTTTCACGATCTGGTGGACGCCCTGGAGGCACAGGGCAGGCGCCGCCATGCGTCAGGCTCCTGCCTGGGGGAGGAGGGTCGCACACCACGCGACAAACGCAAGGACGACCGCATGGTCAGGCGCACTACAGGGATACGCATCTGCCGCGAGGTCGAGCAGATGCTGCATGTCCGGCGTGAGGAGCCGCGCCAAGATCTGCTCGCGGCTCGCCTGGCTTTCGTCCTCACTGACGTCGCGCGGCGGATTCGCCTCATCCCACGCATCAATCGCGTCATCCACACTGGTGCCAACCGTCATATTCGCACAGCCGAGGCAGGTGACGCTAAAGGCCGGGTCACGCCAACTCATTTCCGCCACCTGGCGGTCGCCACCACAGCGATGACAGGGGTTCGTGGGGATGTCATGGACCACGGGTTCAGCCATAGGGGATCTCCTTGAGAAAATGCGACGCGCGGAGAACTGCATAAGGATAGCGCAGCGCGTCACGATTCCGCCACCTCAAGGGAGGTGGCTTTGTTTGGAACGTATCACTGCCATAGAAATACGTCCAGGGGACTGCCTGCTTTAGCTGGCAGAGGAATGGACGTCCTGCGTGAGCAGGACCGCTGTTTCCCCCCTGTCCTTTCTCTGATGAAAGTTGTTAAATCTCATTGCATATGGTAAAATTATAGTATGCAACGAACTGTACGACTTACACTCAAACCTACTCCTATCCAAGCACAGGCGCTCACGGACACGACGCACCTGTTTACCAAGGCATTCAATGATGTCTGCGCCTATGGCTGGGCACATGCCGAGAGGAACGGCGTACAGTTGCACCACGCCACGTACTATGCCGAGAAAGCTGCCTGTCCTGGGTTGGTATCTGACCTGATCATTCAAGCACGGGTTAAGGCCACTGAAGCCCTCAAGTCTGCCTTTGCCCTTCAGAAAGCTGCACGCACGGTCTCGTGTCCGCACTCTGCAGCCTGTCCACCGCGTTACAACCTGCATACCTATACCCTGGCCTGGGACAACGGAACCGTACGTCTTTCGACGGTAGAAGGACGAATGTCTGTGCCGTTTACTGTCCCTGGCTATGGTAAGAAGTATATTGGCCTCCCTCCCGACACGGCAGACCTCATCCAGTACGACTATGGAAGGTGGGGGTTGCATGTCGTGGTCACGCTGGAAGCTCCCGCCGTGCCACAGACCGATGAAGTCATTGGCATTGACCTTGGTCTGACACATCCTGCGGTCACATCGGCCAATACGTTTCTTGGTCAGAAAGCTTGGAAAGCGACTGAGGGGCGCTACTTCCGGCTCAAGCGTCGTTTGCAGTCCTGTGGCACCAAGAGCGCCAAACGGCACTTGCGACACTTGCGCGGGAAACAGGCGAGGTTTCGCAGGGATTGTGATCACCTCTTGTCGAAACAGCTTGCCGAGACGACGGCTCCTGGGGGCACGCTCGTTCTCGAAAACCTCACGAATATTCGCCAGCGCATGCGGGCAAAACGTCATACCCCAACCAAACGCCGCATGCATAGTTGGTCTTTTGCGCAACTCTTCGCTTTCCTCACGTATAAGGCCGAAGAACGCGGATTGACGGTAGCTCGGGTTGATCCCAGGCATACCTCGCAGAGGTGTTCTGCTTGTGGGCATACCGCTCGCAACAATCGTCGTTCCCAGAGTCGCTTTGTGTGCCGTCAGTGTGGCTTCGAGCTGCATGCGGACCTCAATGCGTCCAGAAATATTGCGGCCAAGTACCGTGCCAGTCGAGGCATAACTCCGACTGGTGTGCCGTTGTCAACCGGCGTATCGTCTCCGGTCCGGTCTGTCGTGCGTCAGCACGCCTCGCCGGAGGTGAGGGACAAGCTGCCTGCTTTAGCGGGCAGTCGTTGACGCGAAAGCAAGTTGCCCTCGCGATGGTGCGAGTAATTAATACTAGTACTTTATGCATTAGTTATACTATAAGTGACCGCAAGAGTACCAGACGAGGACACATTGAGCGCCGAGAAGCTATCATGCGTCAAGAGAAATGGCCATGAATTTGTCGTGGTTGTTACTATAAGTCCCACTTCTGTATAGGCTCTAGCTGAGCCAGCCGTAACGGTATAGGTCACAGTATACGTACCTGTTGCGCCTGCGCCTGAGACGGCGTTCACCGTACAGGCTGCAGATTCGGTGGGCGTTTGCAGGGCCACGTCGGCCACCGTGGCGGCCGTAACACCCGTGCCTGCCCATCCGACCTTGCTCGTAATCCCGCCCCCGAGGACCGTAATCGTCATAGACCGTGGCGTATTCGCGGTGTCATTGATGGTCGTCGCCTGCCCAAACAGCCCCACCTGCACCATTTTTGCAAAGTTGTTGACGAGCAGATTGGCTGGGCCTTGGCGTCTCCCGACAAGCGTTTTCTGGCACGGACACCCGCCCGGTATCGGCCAATGATCGCGAGTGCGGCAGGGCGCATAGGCACGGATATCCAGATCCATGCGGAAGGCGTTTAGATCGATTTTGGGCTCGCTCATCCCCTCGATCCACCTGCCCGTCCGCGTATCCTTGAACCGCACCCGCGCTGGGGCTACCACCGGTAGCGCCCCCTGCGACGTGAGCGGGCCATAGTCCACACCGCGCCGCGCATAGCCCTGCTTCTCCAGGAGGTAGCGGCGGGTGAGGGCCGCAAACTCCTCAGGATCGAGTTGGTCCGCGAGCAGGGTCGGGAGGAGAAACGGGGTCATGGACGTCGCATGCACTGCACTGGACATTGCCAGGCTCCTTAAAGAACGTGTGAGAGACCCCTCACTTTAGTGGGGGGAGGAAAACATGTTGAGCCGCACCGGCTCAATTCCAAATGAGAGTTGAAAACTCTCACCATCCATGCTACCATGTAGGCATGGATAAGCTACGTCATACAACAGGTTGCGTCTACCAGTCCTCTTACCATATAGTGTGGCGTCCGGTGTATCGACGTGATGTCTTGCTGGAACCTGTGAAGAGTACGCTAGAGGGCTTACTGCATACCATTGCCTATCAGCATGGCATGGAAGTCCTGGCAGTCGATGTCCAGCCAGATCACGTCCATCTGTTTGTGTCACTTCCGCCAGCCCTGTCTGTCGCCAATGCCGTAAAGCTGTTAAAAGGCGTTTCTGCCCGTCAACTTCGATTGATGTTTCCAGGCTTGCGTAAGCGCACGCGGTCTGATCGGTTGTGGGCACCGAGCTACTATTTTGGTACGGCTGGACATGTCTCGACTGAAACCATTCGGAAGTACATCGAATCCCAAGAGAGCCACCATGCCAAGTAGCATGCTGACCTACCGCTACCGTGTGAAAGACGCCACGACAGGGAAGCATCTGAGGATGATGGCCTGGGCGGTCAATCGCGTCTGGAACTTCTGCAATGAAACCAGTCTGCTTGTGTGGCGTCGTGAAAAGCGGTTTATCTCCGCCTTTGAGCTGATTAATCTCTGTGCTG
>Ga0129318_10000010_pt1 | contig 23517 bp, 26 predicted proteins | sample CPB1_08_DNA_FD_94475 | JGI IMG/M metagenome (GOLD analysis project Ga0129318, IMG submission 94475) | Freshwater to marine salinity gradient microbial communities from Chesapeake Bay, USA - CPBay_Spr_0.1_0.8_DNA | ecosystem: Environmental > Aquatic > Marine > Coastal | place: USA: Chesapeake...
TCAAAGGATACCACAGAACTACGGGCAAGGGGGCTGTCCGCTTCAGCCGACAGAGGAATTGCCCGTGAGCCGTGAGGCTCACTTCTCTACCCATACAGTGACAAATCGTATATTGTATGGTACAATTCCCCTATGCAAAGGACTTTACGTGTGATGCTCGAACCTACCGATACACAAGCGGCATTACTCTCCGATACCAGCACTGCGTTTACGTCTGCCTTTAATCAGGCCGTCGATATTGGCTGGAAAGCTGATGTGAGTAATGCAACCAAGCTGCACTACCTCGCGTACTATCCTGTCAAGGCGCAGCACTCAACGCTGGTGAGTGACTTGATTAATCAGGCCCGCGTCAAAGCGGCTGAAGCGTTGCGCAGTGCGTTTGCTTTGCGCAAGGATGCAACCCGTACCGTTTCGCAGCCGCAGAGTACAGCCTGTCCCCCGCGCTACAACAAGAACACGTACCGCGTGGACTGGGCGTCGCGTACCGTGCGACTTTCGACAACTGAGGGTCGTCAGACGTTGCGCTTTCGGGTACCTGCGTATGCGGAGAAGTATGCGGGATTCCCAACCGATACCGCGGATTTGCTCTGTAAGCGTGGACGCTGGTATCTGCATATCGTGGTCACCCTGCCAACGCCCTTGATTCTGACGTCTGACGCCATCATGGGTGTAGACCTTGGTTTGGTGCAACCTGCGGTCACGAGTACCCCGGCCTTCCTGGGCGAACGGCGCTGGAAGGCTATCGAGGGTAAACGCTTCACGTTGAAACGCCAGCTTCAGCGCAAAGGCACGCCGTCTGCGAAACGACACCTGCGACACCTGCGTGGGAAGCAAGCCCGCTTTCGTCGGGACTGTGATCACGTCTTGAGCAAGCGCATTGTTGAGGCGTGTGCGCCTGGCACAACGATTGTCATCGAGAACCTGACAGATATCCGTACCCGCTCCAAGATCCGGCGCAAGACGGAAACGTCCCGCCGGGTGCATAGTTGGTCCTTCGCCCAAGTCCGCTCCTTTCTCACGTACAAGGCGGAAGAACGGGGTTGTATGGTGGCTGCGGTCGATCCAAGGCATACCTCGCAACAGTGCTCCGCGTGCGGTCACACCGCCCGGAACAATCGCCGCTCTCGGGGTCGGCTTGTGTGTCGGCAATGCGGCTTTGAGTTGCATGCGGACCTCAACGCGGCCAGGAACATTGCCGCCAAGTACCATGCCAGTCTTGGTACATCTGGGGCTGGCGCGTCGTTGTCAACCGGCGCATCGTCTCCGGTCTGGTCGGTCGTGCGTCAGCACGTCTCACCAGAGGTGAGAGACAAGCTGTCTGCTTTAGCTGACAGTCGTTGACATGTTGAAGCAAGTAATCGCTCTCAGTCTCCTGCTCTCCCTCCCTAGAAAGGACGCGTATGTTCGCAGGTCAGAATATCATTGTCTTTGATGTCGAAACGCTCCGCTCTGCTGAGGACTGTCTCCACTGCGGTCAGGACGTGGGACGGCATGGGCTCGGGCGCGCGTGTCCTGGTGGTGTCTCGGTCACTGCCACTGGATGGACCTTTCAACCCATTGGCTGGCGCGAGCATCCGACCGCGCTTGGCCTCTCCATCGGCTGCTATTTTGATTACCAGGACATGACATATCACTTTTTTGATCAGCAGTGTCTCTGCGCAACGCTCCAGGCGTGGGTTGACCGCCAGGCCTATCTCGTCAGTTTTAACGGGGTAAGTTTCGATGGTCCACTCCTGTGTGCGCTCGTCCATGACGCGGTCGATGTGGAGCCTCTCCCCCTCACCTCCCTCTGTGAGGCGTTCACCTGCCTCCTGCACCACGGCTATGATATTCTGGCGCAGATCTGGCAAACAGATCCGGATCGCAAGTTTGAACGCGGCCTCAATTCTCTCGATACCCTTAGCCAGGCCAATGGCTACGGCGCGAAGCCCATGGATGGGGCACAGGCACCCCGGCGGTGGGCACAGGGACACTATGCGGCGGTGATCGAGTATTGTCGTGGCGACGTTGAGAAGACACGGCGGCTCTTTGAGCAGATCGTGACGCAGGGCACGCTCCTCCGTGGGGATGGGCTACCGCTTAGGCTCCCTCCCCCGTCCTTCCCCTGGGCGTCCCCACAGGGGGTCACGCCATGAGACCGCCACCTACGCGCCCGACGACCACCTTGTCCCCGCGGGAGACCGAGATCCTGGCGCTGCTGGCCACGGGACGCGGGACACGCTGGGTAGCCCGCCACCTTGGCATCACCGTCTCAACGATTGATTCCCACATCCTCACCATGCGGCGCAAACTGGGCGTGCCGTCCACAGTGGCTCTCCAGGCCTATGCCTGTCGGCGGGCGCTCCTCCAGGACCTCCAGCCCTTCCTGCCCGTAGAGATGTGGCCGCGCCTGCTCGTCCTCGCGCTACAGCCGATCCTCACGGCCCATCAACCGCCAGAGGGCACCAGTGAAACAGGCACTCGCAACGCGCATATGTGAGTACTTTCTCGAAAGGAACCGTTCGTGGACGCAACCCCACGCATCAGCGCAGCGGTCGCCCTGACCCTGCGTCAGTTGTCTGATGAGGACCTCGCGACCTTTCGCCTCCTCCTCGGATGGCCTGACGGAAAGGCCCAGTGCCAGAAGCAAAGCTGGTGGGCCATCGTGGAGCCCCTCTTTGATGGAGGGGAAGTCTTGCGCACCGACGTGGCGGACGCGGTAGATCGCGTCGTGGCGCGGCGGCTCGCGTAGCACGATGCGATCTCTTCAACGCCTACCGCCCCACCTGGTCGCTGCCCAGATCTCCTTGGGACTCTCTGTTGGGAAAGGATGGCGCGCATGCCTGATCTTATTCCGCTCGCATCGCATACGATAGGGGCAGAGACTCTTCAGACGGTCAATGCTCGCGAACTTCATACATTTCTCGACGTGAAAACACGCTTTAACGATTGGATTACAAAGCGTATTTCTACCTATCAGTTTGCGCAAGATATTGATTATACCGTACTTATTTTTGAGTATGGGCCTTCTAATACTATAAAAGAATACTTCCTATCGCTTGACATGGCCAAAGAACTCGCCATGGTTGAACGCACGCCTAAAGGCAAGGAAGCCCGTCAATATTTTATCGCGTGTGAAAAGGTGCTGAAAGAGGCGCACAAACCTGTGGCGATTCCTGAGCCAAAGGCAGCCCTTGCCCTTATCGACCAGGCCTACACACTGCTCGCCAGATTGGGCCATGCGACGGAACGCGATACCCTGATGCTGGCTGATCAGGTTCGCAACGTCATGACCGCAGGCCAACGCGTTCTCCCCGTCTCGACTGCTCACCAGGCTATCGTCTCTCAAGGCTTCTCTGTCGCTGAACGTGTGCTCCAACTCGGGTACCATCTTACGCGCAGTCAGCAGGCGGCGCTGGTACCCAAATTGGGGAAACGGATTGCTGAAGAGTGGCGACGCCGCTATGGGGCAGACCCTGCGAAAGAAGCTCGCTGGATTGATGGCGCGCAACGGCCTGTCGCGTGGTATCCCCCCGACGCTGCCGAATGGATTGATACGATCATCCAGGCCTTTCTCGCGAGCTTGGGCGTGCTGCTGCACACCTCTCGCGATGAGAGTTAATCCCGGCGCTGGTGCCGGCGCATGCGCCCTTCGACGTCCTGCGCAACGCCCATATGCATCGGCACCGGCAGCGGGATCGCCTCTGTTGGCGTGCTGACGTTCTCTATGGGCGCCGTCTCCATCACTGCCCCTGCTTCCACCATATTCGCGACCGGTGTAAGCAGAAAACCGCGTTGCTGGGGGCCGCTCGCCGTCTGGACGGTCCCTTGGCCCGCGATGAGCCCCAGCGCGTTGATACTCACCGCACGGTCAAGGTGCCACCCCTCACTGTTGAGCACGAGCGGCTGCAGCGCCACCGGCTGATCCTCCGCATCCCACAGCGTTGCCGCACTGACGGTCGACGGAGCATCGACGCCATGGCTCTCGCTCGCGCCGGGTAGCGGCAGGAGGAGATGCTTGCCATCACTGCGATAGATCGCGGTGCGGACGCCATCGCTCCCCGTATCTTGGACGACCACCGCCCCATCACTGTTGTTGAGCGCAATGGCCTCACTGTCAGCACCGAGGTCGAAGACGCCTTCCGTAAAGCCCCAGAGCGTCGCATGAAAGCGGCCATCCTCAAAGCGCGCCGCGCCGACGCTATAGCCGGCATCATTGATGGCAGTGAGAAAGGCGGACTGCTCGTCGGTCGGCGTGCGCAGCACACGGGGCTGGAAGTTGTCCCAGAGGATGGGCACCAGATGACTCCGATCCGGCACTTCGCCATAGCCCGCCACAATCCCGGCCGCATTCACACTGACACTCGCACTAAAGAGGTCAGGCGCCCCGAGCGTCTGCAAATCCACAAAGCCGGTGCCCGCCACGGCGACACAGGCATGCGTAAACAGCGAGAAGGGGCCGGTGCCACAGAGGCCCGCGACGACGCCGTTCACTGTCGCATTCGCCATGCTGAACAGGCCATCCGGCAAGGTCCCCAGGGCGAGGGGCGTGGGGTAGAGGATCGCGGCGAGTTGGTCAGGGGCGAGAAAGGTCCCGACGACGACGGGGGCGGTGGGGTCAAGGCTGGCGACGATGACGTGGCCGAGGTCGGTCAGGGTATAGGCACTGGCAGGCGGTTGGGCCTGGGCCTGGAGGGGAAGCAGGAATGCGAGGAGGAGGGCGAGCGTGAGAAGCATGCGGGCGTGCGACATGAGGGTCTCCTGTGACCTAGGGGAAAAATTGGGGACCAAATTAGATGCTAGGGTACTACGTTTTGCAGGCGGGCGCACTGTGAGGGGGGATACAGACTTGCAGGGAGAGAGATGCTCTGGTACGCTCTGGGCTCGCGATCTTCATGACGCGGATATGGGCGGCAACGAGATTCGAACTCGGCTGGACTTCCCACCCGGCAGCCGCCCAGATCACCTTATGGGACTCCCTTCTGGGAAAGGGTCTGCAATGGCATCCCTGCTTCCGGCTACACAATCTCCACTCTTTTTTGCTGTCGACATCGATGGGCGTACCTACTTTACTTCCCAGTATTTTCATCGGTGGTATTGCGAGCAAAAAGCCCTTGAAGGGCACGAAGGAAAGTATCGTCGGCATGATAATTTTCGTGCCAAGATTCGCTCCATGGAGTTGTATGGACGACTGATTACTGGGAAACATATTCTCGTATTGACCTGGGATGAGGTCAAGAATGGACCTACTGAAATATTAAGTAGGCTAAGGACTCTATTTAAATCAACAGGTTATTATGACCTTATACTTCTTGATGCTACAGCACAACTCGAACTGACGCACCACCTCGATGACGAACTGTCCAAAGAGATTGCCTATCGCCACAGCAACGCCACAGCGCAACAACCTCATGCCGTTGGCGACATCCTTCCGACAGAGTATGCCACGCGAGAGTTGAATGCCTTTCTCCGGGCTGGGCAATTATTGAAGACGCCAGAGCATATTGCCCAACAGGAAGCCGTCAAGTACGTCGAGGCCTCCACGGGCGTCAGTTTCCGCCACTTACTTCTGAGTGCTCCTGCGCAAGACGCGATCCCTGACCACGATATCATGCTTGAGCCAACCGAGCTTGCCCACCGTCTCGGCTACGCGAGTGCCATTGCGCTCAACAAAGCGCTCGCAGCGCATGGCTGGCAACAGCGGCACATGGGGAGTTGGGAGGCGAGAGGCGAGGGAACGAAGCACAGTACGCGGCATGCGTGGATCAACGGCGGCAAGACGGGCTACAATCTCAAATGGAACTATCAGGCCGTCGAGATGCTCCTTGCTGGCGCGAGCGCTTAGATCCTGACGAAAAGGCCGTTATCACTTCAAGCGATAGCGCCGGACGTTCTTAAAACATCCTTTAGACAGAGACCCCATGCGCCCGAAACAGTTTCTTCGCCCGCGCAAAGGCATTCACCAGCCGCACCGCCGCCTCATGCTGCCCGCCGTGGTCGGGATGGACCTGCTGCATGTGGGCGCGGTAGATGCGCCGCATATCCTCCGCGAGCGCTTGCAGCACCTCCTCGCGCTGGTGCCAGAAGCCGGTGGTGCGGTGCGTATGTGGCCCCTTCCTGGCGCGGGCGTCCCCTTCCGCCTGGGTGGCGTAGACCCGTTCGCGGGGCAGGCCGATGAGCACGAGCGCTTGCTGGATACGCAGTTGGGGCGGTTGGGGCTGGTCATTGATGTACACTTTGCGGATGAGCGGTGCGGGTGACACGCGGGGCGGGTGGCGAGCCAGGACGGTCGCCAGGGGGACAAGTCCTGGGAGGGTGTGCAAGAGGCAGGCGAGGGGACGCCCTGGTGTTCCGCGCTTGTGGGGCGTGAGGGGCGTGAGACGGCGGCGATTGGGGGCACGGGGCATGATGGGGACTCCCTAGCAGAAGGGGCACGCGCGACTGCTGCGCATTGTAGGGGAGGTCACAGGAAAAGGGAAGCAGAAACCCATGCGCTATTTCCCTGCGCCCCAAAAATGAAAGAGCACGCTCAGGAGAATCGTCAGCACTGAGAGCACGCCCCCGAGCGCCCAGATCGTCCCCATCGCGCCGGATTGTGCCCGCTCCAGGGCGGAAATGCGGGTACTCAGCAGGGTCTCGATGTTCTCCAGTTTCGTCAGCAGGGCACCATGCTGGAGAGTATAGGTTTCGTTTTTCAGGTACTCCCCGCGTTCCTGCGTGATTTGGAGCCGTAAGGCATTCATGCTTTCCAACCGCCGGGTCATATCCTCGGCGGCCACAGTGAGGGCTTGTTGTTCCAGGCGATGAATCTCAGCATGGTGCTTCCAGTGTTCCAGGAGGTATTCGCGTTCTTGGGCGGCGAGGCGTTCGTGCCAGGCATCAGGAGGAGCAGTGTCAGTGGGCTTCGGGTGGTCCATGGTTGTAGGGTGGTCCTCCTGGACGCCGTCGCGCCGCGCTGGCGCTGGCGTGGTGTGTGGTGGAGGTGGCGACGTAGTCAGGGTCTCAGTCATAGGTATGCTCGCTTCTCGACTGGAGGCGCGTACTTAATGGAGTTTCATTACGATCGTGATCATCGTGAGGAGCAGGGCCGCACCCCCGAGCACCGCGCCCACGAGCCATTGATTACTCGTGGTCGTCCGAACTTCCCTCTCATCGCGCCCCAGCGTCCGCGCAACCATATTTTCTAGGCGCATCGAGAGCCCAGTTGGCCCATCCAACTTATCCATCACTGTGCGAAAGAGCTGCTCGACTTCCTGCCGCGTCATGGTATTTTTACTCTGCTCCGTGATAATCGTAATCCGCGTTTCGAGGGCACTCGTCGTGGAGTTGAGGAGCCGTAGGACTTCGTCAATGCGCTTATCGGTCGACGTCTCGCTCTTCAGAATGGCACTGGCAGAGGCCGTATTCTGCGCCTGTACGGCCTCTTTCGCCGCCTGCAAAGCAGCCGCCACGGCCTCCTTGCCGGACTGCAGGGCAATCGTCACGGCTTCTTTGGCGGCCCCACTGCCCTGCTCGGCGCGGACATCCCGTTCCGCAAATTGGAGGTCAATCGTGCGAAACTTCTCCCAGGCGACGTCAAATCTCCGATTCACGACTTCGTGGATATGGCCGATCTGCTCCTCGACATGCGCCGGGATGCGATCATGGCGATCCTGCAAGAGGACAATGGCCTTATCATAGGCATCGAGCCGCGCCTCAAGCACGTCCTGGCGAAATTGCATCTCGCGGCGGAGTTCATCCTTACTGGCCTCGACCAAAGTGGTCGTTAACAACGTTGGATCCGGGATCGGTCGAACATCACCCCCAGTGGAAATGGGGGAGCGACTGTCGCGAGAGGTCTCTTCAGCCATTGGGATACCTTTCTGCGGAACGCCTCTAGAAGAATGTTGTATACTTCTTTAAACTATGTTATACTCTTTCGTAAGCGGCAACGCATGGGACTCTAGACCCCGTGTGGCCCAGGTACCTACAGACCTGGGCAAGCCGTGTTCTCGCTGCTCCTGTAGGTTTCTTCAACCGTGTAGGAGGTTGCCGCATGGGACGTCCAAAGCTTTCCACTGATTTCGACCGTTTACAGAGCTACATCGACCGCAACTCCACGCCTGATGGCTGTTGGCCGTGGACCGGCAAACTTGCGCAGACTGGCTATGGCCAGATAGGCATAGGAAGTCGAGCGGAAGGTACCTTTAAGATGACAACTGCCCATAGGGTGGCACTTGAGTTCCGACTGGGCTATGTCCTTCCCTCGGAAGTCTTTGCTCTGCATACCTGTGACAATCCTGCGTGTTGCCGTACCGAACCTGAAGGATGGTATGCCGTCAACGGCGTTATGCGTCGGTGTTATGGCCATCTTTTCGAGGGAACAACCCAAGACAATACGGCGGACCGCCATACCAAACAACGGGATGCCGCTGGAGATAGGAATGGAAGTCGGACCTGCCCAGATGCATTGTCTCGTGGTAAGCATCGCTATAATACGCATTTGACGGACGACGATGTGCGCGCCATCCGACGCCGTAAGAAGCATGGGGAATCGACAGCGGCATTGCGACGCGAATATCATCTTGGCCATGGGACCTTCTGGCATATTATCTATCGAGAAAATTGGCAACACGTTCTTGATGATGACGATCAGGTGCCCGAAGAGTCCTCTTCCTAGCGCTAGGACTTTACTGTTTGTCTCCTCAGCCATGGACGTCTCCCCACCTACGCCTCGTAGCCCCCTCCCTGTGGAGGCGTCACCGGGGGCGGTGACGGCGGGATGGGCGGCGGCCAGGCCGGTGGCGGCACAGGCATGGGCTGGGGCTGCGGCGCAGGGGCGGGCGTCTCAGGCCAGGCCATGTGGCCTTGATTGACTGCCGCGACCGCCGCGACAAGGACGGCTGTGAGCCAGGCCGTGCCCGCAATGCTCGCGAGCGTGCCCGATTGCACCATGGCGGTCGTCATCGCCCCCGCAAAGCCTATCACGGCGGCGCGGAGGCACTGCATCCAAAAATGGAATCCAGGCATAGCGTCCCTCCTCAATGCCCGAGCGGCACTGATCGCAGCAAGTCAACAAGGATCAGGATCAGGTACTGGGCTATTTTGACTAAATTAAGGACAAAATATACTATATAGGCGGAATAAGAAGAATGAATAATTGTTGATACGGAAAACTATTGCAATGGTGTATATATAGTAAAAAGGTATCAAATATTGTCAGCAAGCAAGTAATTGAAGTTGGGTGGGGCGAGGTTCTTCAATACGGAAAGAGACTTCGCTACGAAAATTCTGGAAATCCTTGAGATTGTAAGTATGAAATGCTATTACCTCTACATGCTTTTGTACATAGAGTGCTGAGGCTAAATGGACAGCATCATGAGATCGTATTCCATGCCATCCATTTAGAAACGCAATCCTGGTCAATCGGCGTGCTTCTCGTGCAACAAATTCGTTCACTTCGACAATATCAATCATGCGTATATTTGTCCAAAGCTCATCAAGCCTAGCTTCTACGTTTTGGTGCTTATCAGGGGCAATCTTCTCTTCGGCAATATAGGCTACTTCAGAAATAGTGAGGACGGACGTGATGATTTTATACTGTTCTTGGCTTGCTCTGATATCGGCAAGAATAGTATTGATATCAGGAAATTTTCCAGGAGTTTCATTGAAATAGTCTAGAAAGACATTACTGTCCCAATAGAAACGAAGAGGTTTAAGCGGAGGCATCGCGGAGTTTCCTTATTAGAACCTCAGAGGTGTCTTCGCCGAGATCTAGCATGCCAGCGGCCTTTTTATAGCTATCAGGGTCGCTCACCTGCAACTCTTCTACATCACTAATTTGCTGAATTTCTAGGGGGTGACCACGCTGAGCGTCACGAATAATGAGTCCAGAGACACGTACAAACTTGCGCCAGTACTGTAGCATGGTAGCCTCTTGATCATGGCGTGCCATACAGAGAACCGGATAACCAAAATGACTTTCATATAACGTAAAAGCAAGACGACGATGGCTGGTGATTGTTTCTAGCGTTCCATCAACAGTTCCCCATCCCTGGGTTCTTTTCCTTTGGTTCCCAAGTCCTACGGGCTGTCGCACTGGCACACTGCCAAGTTCACTCGTAAAATGCAATGCCGTTACTTCTCCATCAATAATTTGGCTCAATAGCAATGCGCAGCGATTGACTTTAGGTGAATGAGGGATAGGAGAATCCAGGGCGAGTGCTGTCCCAACGCCGGCATAGGCATGTACAGTGCGCTCTGCAAATTCATTGGGTGAAGTTTGCGCACCAAGCGTGAGCATCGCATTTTCTGCATGTAGGTCAGTAGGCCACCATATGAGCGTGGTATCTGGCGCAATTTCCCCAGATAGTGCTTTGATTAAGCCCCAAAACAGCCCATTGGCTTTATTGAATAGGCCGTATTTGATGGCTCCTTCGATGGTGAGTCCCAAGGTATTCTGTGCCATATCCTGTCCGTTCAGACCATGTGGAAATCATGGTCTTTTTAGCGCATACTGCACAAATAGGTATGCAGCCTAGTAATTTTACTCCTCTTACTGTTGCATGTAAAGCATGCATTTTTATACAACAAAAAATATTTTAAGTGGTATAATACACGTATGGCATTCATGAAAGGAGGTTCGTATATGGCTATAGCATCACCGGCAAAAAAACCTGTGGGACGTCCAAAAGGAGAAGCATCACGTATCGTGAATATTCGCCTCCCCCTCACTCTTATAGAGCGTTTAGATTGCTATTTAGATGTGCTGGAAAGTCAGACAGGGCTGACGGCAAATCGTGGCATGATTACCAGGAGAGCCATTATAGAATTTTTGGATGTGCATGAGACCAGAAAGTAAGGGAGAAGACACAACCGCATAGTGTTGCGGCCCTGATGGTGTAAACATCAAGGCCGCGCAACCGACAGAGCCCCGAAGGGCTAGCGATTGCACCTGTAACGGCAATCGACAATATACCCCTTCTGTGAGGTTCTGTCTATGGAGCCTCACATGAACGTGTTATCTCATGAGAAACAGTTTGATGTATTGTTTCACCTCGTTGAGGGGTGTTCGATTCGTTCAACCTCTCGGCTTACAGGGGTCCATAAAACCACCATCCTCAAACTGTTAGTGGAAATCGGCCCCCGGTGTCTGTACATGCTCGATACACATATTCACCACGTGAGATGTACGGCAATTGAATGTGATGAAATCTGGACCTTCATTACGAAGAAAGAACGGCGATTGACGGAGGAAGACCGCTTATTACATCCTGACCATGGCGACATGTACACCTTTGTGGCTTTTGATCCTGATACGAAATTAATTCCATGTTTTGTAGTGGGAAAACGGGATGGCACGACGGCTATACAGTTTATTCAAGAACTGCGCAACCGCGTCATAGGCCGCATTCAGATTAGTACGGATGGCTTTGCGCCCTATGTTAACGCCATTGAGCAGGCTTTTGGCGCTGACGTTGATTATGCGCAACTCATCAAGGTCTATGAGGCTGGCGAGCCTAGCATGGGACGTTACAGCCCACCGCATGTGACGGAGGTTGTAGTAAAACTCGTTGCGGGGACACCGGACAGTGAGTATATCTGCACCTCGTATGTGGAACGGAACAACCTGACGATACGGATGGCGCAGCGACGGTTTACCCGGCTCACCAATGGTTTCAGTAAAAAAGCTGAGAATCTCAAGGCCGCGCTCGCACTGCATTTCTGGTATTACAATTTCTGTCGGATTCATAGTTCGATCCGCGTCACGCCAGCCATGGAAGCGGGCATGACAAATAGAGTGTGGGATTTAGAAGAAATTATTCACACCTAACTTGCCCTCGTGAAGGAAGCCGGGGACTCTCCCCGGCTTCCTTCCTTCCCTATGAAGAAAAATGATTTTTGTAGTAGAAAATTGTTTGGGCATCTCCAAAAGACCGGGACAGTTTTCGCATGATTCCACTATAGTTCACAGGTTTACGATAGAAAATGAGTGAGCAAAGATGTAGAGTGCATTGTGATACCTATCGATGTATGCTTTCTCACATGGTTAGGGGATTTCCATGTATGTGATATAGCTATGGCATGGGCAAATCAACTCTATTTTGGGGATAACCTTGCCGTCCTACGAGAGTCCATCGCTGACGAGAGTATTGACCTGATCTATCTTGACCCGCCATTTAATAGCCAAGCTAACTACAATGTTCTGTTCCGATCTCCGACAGGCAAGCAGTCACCGGCACAGATCGAGGCCTTCGAGGACACCTGGCACTGGACAGAGGAAGCCGAAAAAGCGTTTGATGAGGTAATGACCAGTGGTAACACAGATGCCGCCGAAATGCTCAGAGCCATGCGGTCTTTCCTAAAAGAAAATGACATGATGGCCTATCTGACCATGATGGCCATACGTCTGCTTGAACTACACCGAGTTTTGAAGCCAACAGGTAGTCTTTACCTTCATTGTGACACTACGGCAAGCCATTATCTCAAAGTTATCCTTGATGGTATTTTCGGGGCGGAGATGTTCCGTAATGAGATTGCATGGAAGCGAACTACAACGCATAGCGATAGCAAGACATGGAGTCGGGTAACAGACACGCTTCTTTTCTACACGAAGGGGCGGACGTTCATATGGAATACCCCTCGTGAGCCACATTCTGAAGAATACATTGCCGATAAATACCGCTCCACCGACGAGGCGGGACGAAAATATATGCTCGACAACATGACAAGCCCCAATCCAAGGCCGAACATGATGTACGAGTGGAAAGGGTTCCCCTATCCTGACAAAGGCTGGCGTTACTCGAAGGAGACAATGACCGCGCTCGATTTACAAGGCCGTATCTGGTATCCGCAAAGGAAAGACGGCTCTCTCGACATCGCCAAGCGGCCACGTCTGAAGCGCTACCTTGACGAGATGGAGGGCGGTGTCATTGGGAGCGTTTGGACTGATATCCCGCCTATTAACTCTCAGGCACAGGAGCGATTAGGGTATCCTACACAGAAACCCCTTGCTCTCTTAGAGCGCATTATCCAAGCCAGTAGTAACGAGGGCGATATAATCCTAGACCCTTTCTGTGGCTGTGGAACGACCATACACGCCGCACAGAAGCTGAAACGCCAATGGATAGGCATTGACATTACTCACCTTGCCATATCCCTCATCGAAAAGCGTTTGAACGATGCTTTCCCCGGCATCACATATAGGGTTCATGGCACGCCGAGGGACATCGACGGCGCGAGAGCACTCGCCCAGGCCGACAAGTATGAGTTCCAGTGGTGGGCTGTTTCTCTGGTGAACGCCGTCCCCTACGGAGGCAAGAAGAAGGGCGCTGATAGTGGCATTGACGGAATTATCTATTTCAAGCCAGACGGGAAGCAGACGGAAAAGGCCATTGTCTCTGTCAAAGGCGGAGGAAATGTGTCTGTTGCTATGATTCGCGACCTTGCCCATGTGGTAGACCGGGAACAGGCAAAAATAGGGATTTTCGTAACGCTGACACCCACGACTGGTCCGATGCAGACGGAAGCCACGAAGGCGGGATTCTATAGGAGCCCCTACCATGGCAACATTACGAAAATTCAGATCCTCACGATTGCAGAGTTGTTTGCGGGGAAAAAACCGATTATTCCCTTTGTCGACCCTGCAACCTTTCGGCGGGCGAGACCAGAGAAAACGAGCGAACAAACCCAGCTTTTTGCATAGATAGGATGACTGTTCTCACTTTAATGAGAGTTTATCTTGTCCCCTTTCTTTAAAATGTCGGCAGTGTTTTGTGGCCTTCTTGGAATAAAAAGATATAAGATTATAGAAACCTTGGAGACAGAAAAAGTGGGTTAGAATAATCAAAATAGCCCACTACCCAGGATCAGGACTGTGGGCCAGATCACCATACCGCGTAGAATATGCAGACAGAGAAACACGAGGGCGAGGACGTCAAGGATAAGCGAGACGGTCACGGGCATACAAACTCCCTAGAGTCAGAGACGACCCAAAAGTAACAACACGACGAGGACGATCAGGATAATTCCTATAATGCCTGACGGCATATAGCCCATGTTATGGTGGTAGAGCCCGAGATTCGGCATCCCAAAGATCGCCAATAGAACTAAAATTACTAATAGAACAAATAGCACGTATCTCTCCTTTAGGCTTTCAGATGTTCCGCTACCGTGAGTTGCCATAGGATGTGTACCTCGGGGCACTCTGCCCAGTTCTGCGGCGTGATAAAGCCCCGTGCATCCCCTTGGATCTGAATGCCCAGGCGCGCAAAGGGTATCTGCGCAAACTCGGAACAAATGAGGAGCGCATTATGCCGCACCGGCTGCGGAGGCAGTCCCAGCTTGTGTGCGACAATCCGTAACGCAATCGCGACTATTTCTTGCCTGTCATAGTTCGTCCCGAGGAGATCAATGACGTCTTGCGCAAAGAGGACCTGCGGGAGAACCTCACTTGGGAACGCGCTGTGGCGTCCAATGCAGACGACGCCTGGATAGGCTTTCCCTGTGTGATTGTAATCCGTCACATATTGACTGACAGGGACGGCGCGGACGCCAATCGATTCCACCGACTCCAGCACAAGAATGCGATCTACCCCTGTCAGACGCCAGAGCACGCCGACGTGCGACCAGGGCGAGTGAGTGGCCGCCTGAATCATGCGCGACATGGGGCTCCGGCCCTGGCAGAGCAAGAGATCACCCGAGTGAATCTCCTCGCGAATCGCCGCGTAGGGCTGGAGAGGGATAGCAGGATGAAGCATCATTTCCATATGTTCTAGCGTACCTCCAGGCATTCTGGAATGGTTGCCCCGCCAGTCGCAATAAGCCCATGCACGCCTACGAAAACAGAATAACTTCCCGCAAAACTTATACAGCTGCGCACCTGGCGTTCCGTCAGGGTTTGAGAGAGGCTCTCGACGCTTGCACAGCCCTCGAGGAGCCACACCAGAAGGATGCCCAGGAGCATAAGAAGGACTGCGCGCATCCCCTCTCCTTCCTACTGCAGGTTCATGCGGTGGCGCCGGACGGTGCTCGCCCGTCGGTAGTCGGCCAGAATCTCTGCCGCGCTCCACAGCCGATTCTCGATCTGTACATCGTCCAGGCTGCCCGTGTAGTAAAAGTCGGCAGACCCCAGGGACCAGCGCCCCACGTCCAACGTGGTCAGGGGACTGGACAAGCCCATCGAGGTGGGATGCGACCCCACGAGCTGCCCATTGAAATAGACCCCCTGAAACGTGGCGGTGGCGCCAGATGACACGAGCGCGACGCGGGTCCACTTCCCGAGATAGGGGGTAAAATCCACGATGACGCGCCCGTTGGTTTGCCAGTCGCCATAATCCCAGTAGAAATTACAGTTACTATAGGGCATATGCGCCCCAAACCGCTCCTGGCCCGTCGTATGAAACCCAAAGCCCCCGGTGGCGAGGCACGTCGGCGCGCTTTTCACCCAGAGCAGCACGGTCACCGCCTGATTCGGCGCCCACGCGAGGGCAGTCTGCGTGACGTACTGACTCATCCCGTCAAACGTCAGTGCGCCCGTCCCCGTGCGGCCGGGGCTCCGCGTGGGAAAGGCGACAAGCGTCCCCGTTTCATTGTTGCCACTGCTATCGGTGGCACTGCTGCCGCTCGCTTCATCGAAACGCCAGCGGAGGGCCTGCGCCCCAGGGACGGGCAGCGTGCTATATTCATACGCCCCGATATCCGAGACGCCACCGGCTGGTTGAGGCCGGGCAATGCCGAGGGCGTCCTGTGGCACGCTGGCAAGCGTGACCCCCTGGTCGATCGCGGAGGGACTGGCGGTGACGCTCGCTTGCGTCAGCCGATAATCGTGGGTCACCGCATTGGCAAAGATGGGGTCCGTCGCGAGATTGTTCGAGATGAGCGGCGTCCCGGTCGCGCCCCCGTTCACCACCGTCGTCACGTCATTGCCAAAGAGAATGTTGTTGCGGACATGCGGACTCACCGCCCCAGAGGTCACATGGATCCCCGTCCCTGCATTGGCCGTAATGGTATTGTGATCGACCTCGATGGTGGTCCCGCCTACTTCCACGACGGATCCCGCGCCTGCGCAGGCATGGCCATAGATGACGCTATTGCTGACCTGCGTACTGGTGCCGACCAGCAGATTGAGCGCATGCAGCGCCTGCGCCCGGGCCCCATCCGTCGCGCAATTGCCAACGAACACGTTAGCCCGGATGGTATTTGTGGTCGCGGTGCTGCCCTGCATGAGCCCCGCACCCGTGTTATTGGAGAACGTATTCCCCTCGATGAGGGTGTCATGGCCACTGAGCACTAAACCGTCATGACTGCGGGTGCTGCCGCCCTGGAGGGCGACGGGCGCATCATGGATGGTATTGGCGCGGAGCGTATGCCATCCCGCCTGCTGCGTAATGGTCACGACATCGGGCGCCTGTTCCACCGCAGGGGTGATGGCGGTGGTGGCCAGGTCACTATTCGTCACGCTGATATGCTGACTATCGCCGCCAAGCGTGAGGGCGGGTGCCCCGGCATTGCGCACGGTCAGATGGTCAAGGATGAGATAACTTACCACTCCACCACCGGGATTATTGCCAATCGCGATTCCCTGATTCAGCTGCACAGTCTCGTTGTTGTAACTGGTAATCGTCATGGGCGCTGCCGCCGTGCCGGACGGCCAGGCCAGCGTACTATTCGTGATCGCCTCTGCGTAAGGCCCGAGGCCTCGAATGTACAGGGTATAGCCCGGTTGCAGGCAGGTGATCGCGCTCTGGGTGCCCGTCGCAATGTGTTGTTTCGGGGTCGTCAGATTCGCCGCCGCCGCACAACTATTGCCATCGTTCCCATCCACGCTGTCGACGTAGATGAGCGTACTGGGAACCGCCGTGATGGTATCCCCGGCTAACTCATTGAGGTAGTTCTCGATGTTCGGGTAGCCGTTGGAGGCCGGCGTATTGGCATCACTGGCCGCGAACTTCTGGAGTTGGTGGGCATCCTCCCAGGCATCCGGGATCCCGTCGCCATCACTATCGGTAGGCGGACTCCCCCCGCTCAAGGTCGGCCACGGCCCTCCCGATCCAAGACCAAGCGGATCACCTGTATTATTGAGCACATCATTGACAATCGCCGTATCACCGCTATCGCGGCTCGGTTTCGACGCCCCAATGGTAGGAAGGAGCTTGGCTTTGAGGATGCCAGGGCTGTCCGTGGACACGGGCGGCGCTGCAAAGGGAGTACCGACGCGGAACTGGGCTTCCGTGGCTTGGATATTTTCGTCATAGGTGATGACAATACAGCTCCCTGGCAACGGTGGCGCGAGTGAGGCAAAGTAGTTATCAAGGTTCCAAAAGTAATTATCCCAGTCGTTCGCGCAGCCGCCTGGACATCGCCCTCCCCAGTTACCCGATGTATAAATCTTACTCCCGCCGCGCTCGGCTTGATTTCCATGGAGTCGGGTAGGGCCAGCATTCATAATGACAAAATAGGGATCTTGATTGCTCGGACCAGGTAGATAGAGATTATTGACAAAGTTTCCAAACGTGCTCGCGCCCACATCCACACACCCATATTCGCCCCCGTTCTGCATATAGGAGCCCCATTGCAGCGCACCATTCGCGGCGGGGTTGTAGACAATATTATTGCGGATATCCACAACCTCGCTACGACCTAAAAGTGGAATACGCCCACCAAGATTGGGCATAAGATTATGATGGAGGCTATAATACAGGTTCGCAGGAGCCGGAGCCGCGGGACCCCCAATCAAGATGCCGAAATTGTGATTGCCCATGTTGGAGGGTGGTGGTCCATTATGACCCTCATTGGTTCCAGGGCCAATGATACTCCACTGGGTCGTCATCCCGTAGACGGAATGAAAGGCGTCAGGCCCTTGCTGGTCCGTGGCCCACTGCAGTGAGCTGTGGTCAATGATAATATCGTGCGGGGCAACTTCATTCTCCGCCCAGGCGATAAATCCATTGGTATCTTGCGTATTGCAGGCCAGATCGCCAGCAGGGAGCCCTGGACAGGGCGTGTAGCAGTCGACCGCTCCTGAGGTGTCCCATCCCGGACAATGCGTCCCAGGCCGGATGCGCATATGGCGCATAATAAGGTCATGACAGCCATTTTTATAGAAGATGCCGTCGCCTCTGACCTGGACCCCTCCAGGAGAGGTTTGCCCAGCAATGGTCACGTTGTTACACTGCGGTTGCAGCATCACAATCGGGCCATTGGTCAAGAGAATCGTGCCACTGACATCAAAGTAGATATACCGTGCCCCATTTTGCACCGTCAGCGCATCCCGCAAACTGCCCGTCCCGCTATCGTTCAGGTTCGTGACATGCACCACGCGTCCCCCGCGCCCCCCCACGCTATTCGCGCCATAGCCTTCGGCCGTGGGAAAAGCTTTCACTCCGCCTGTCGTTGCGGCGGTTACGGTGAAACTGGGACTAGTCGCATAAAGGGTGGTATAGCCGTTGGCAGCATAGAGGCGCAGTTCATAGGTGCCTGGCGTCAGCCCGCCGGGCAGCGCAAGGGGCAGACTTCCACTCGCCGCGCCGTTCGTGTAGCGCGATGCGCTTGCGGCCGTAGCGACTGCGCCAATCGTATAGAGGCCGAGCCAGTCGGTACTGGTAGGACTCGCAATCCCAGCCCAGGTCGCCGTCACCGTGCCGCCCGCTGGCACATTCAGCGGGGAGACGCTCAGGGTGACACTCTCCCCAAGTGCAGGCGTCAGCAGGAGCCATCCCAGGAGCAGGAGTGCTAGGAACATAGGCTGTCTCCTCCTAACGTAGTTGGATGCGATGCCGGCGCACCGTGGACGTCTGGCGGTAATCCGTCAGAATTTCGGCGGCACTCCAGACGCGGTTATCCAAGCGAAAGTCGTCGATGCTGCCTGTATCATCGAGCGCGCCGGTGTCGAGCAGCCAGCGCCCCACATCAAAGCTTGTCATCGTCTGCGTCGGCGCATCGGACGAGGGCTGCGAGGTGGCGAGGACTCCATTGAGGTAGATGGCCTTGAAGGCGCCGCTGGTGCCCGCCGAGACGAGCGCCACCCGCGTCCAGCGTCCCACATAGGGGGTATAATCCGTGAAGATACGACCCGTCGTATTGCGGTCGCCATAGTCAAAATACAGGATGCAGTTGCTGTAGGGAATATGGGCGCCGAAGCGTTGGGTCGTGCCTGGCGTCTCCATGCCAAACGTGCCGTTGGCGGTACAGGCCGTGACTTTTCGCCAGAGCAGGACGGTGACGGGTTGGCCAGGCAGCCACGTCATGGCCGACGTCGTCACGTACTGCGAGGCCCCATTGAACGTCAGCGCGCCCGTGCCAACGCGGCCTGGCCCCCAGGTGGGGCCGTTCACGAGGGTCCCGGTATAGCCGTTGTTGGTCGCATCCGCGGTCGTCGCGCCGGTGCCTTCATCGAATTTCCACTGCACGGCTTGTGGTCCAGCTGTCGGCGGCGGTCCGCCCGCCCCTGCACCCTCATAGGCCCCAATGTCACAGTTCCCCCCTGCGGGCTGCGGGCGTGCGACAGTCTCGATATCGACGGGAACGGCGGCAAGACAGATCCCGTGATCCAGTGCCGCTGCGGCCTGGGGGCGGTAAGGCGCGGAGCCACTCCCGACAAACTGGGGATCCGTGGTCAGATTGTTCCGGAGCAGCGTGCCGCTCGCATAGTTTTCAATCCCACTACTATCGCCGCCATTTTGCCAAAAAATATTATTCGCGGCATCGGTATTGGCACTGTCAGCGCCAATCACCACTGGAGTGCCACCATTCCCTGCAAAGGTATTGTTATAGATACGGTTATTCGTTGGCCCAAAGCCTCCCGTGCCTGCCGTGATGGCGATCGTCGGGCCATTACTGGTCGGATGGTTGTTATAAAAGATATTGTTATAGACCAGGTTATTGCCGCCATAGATTACGATGACGCCGAGTTCCAGATTCCGGGTCCCATCATTAAAGCCATTTTCGTGAAAGATGTTGTTTCGGACGATCGCGCTATCCACAGCACCCTGATACAAGTAAAAATGGAGCGCATAGCCATAATTATCCCAAAACTCGTTGCCATCAAGCTCCATGTTGTGCCCATTACAATAGCAGCCATATTGGCCTGGCGTATTGTCTGGCGTATATCCTGTATCAAACCGTGCGCCATGGATTTTGTTGTGAAGCAACTTCACGGAGTCCGTCGTCTTCGTAATATTGACCACCGGGAGATTCCCCCCGGTAAACTCGCTATTGCTGACGGTAATATGATGACTGCCCGCCGCAATATTGACATGCTCAGAGAGCAGGTTGTTGAGCGTGAGATACTGCGGACTTGAGCCGTCAAAATTATCCTGAATGCTCAACTGGCCAGGAATATAGACCGTCTCACCCGGCGCCCCACTGATGGTAATCCGACTGCCTTCGCCGTTGCCGCTGGGGATGCGAAAGCCCGCAGGGCTAAACTCTTCATTATAGGTACCCCCCCGAAGAAAGAGCGTGTCGCCTGGCCCGAGACAGGCCACGCCCGCCGCGATATGCTCGCGCGGAAAATTGCTAGGTGCGCCACAGGGATTCCCATCATTGCCACTGGGCGACGGCGCCACGAAGGTGATCGTCGCCCAGGCGGGGGAAGCCAGGGCCAGCGTGAGCAGGAGCACGCGAAGCTGTCTCACTGGAGGACCCCCTTGATCTTGACCTGGATGAACTTGGCGGTGCCACCGGCCGATGTTACATTCACCGAAATATCGCAGGGTGGACTACTACAAGTCGCCCCCGTCCCGCTGAATGTATGGACCAGTGGCGCGCCATTGACCGCACAGGCCGCCCAGGTGCCCGTGCCACAGGTACAAATCCCGGTCCCTGTCAGCATCGAGTTCGCGGCGCCTGCGGTGAGAATCGGGTTCACGGTCGGCGTCCCCGCATCTGCCATGCATGCGACCGTCGTAATTTTCCAATCCTTCTCAAAGTCGTTCGGGCAGGCGTGCGGACTATCCTCATCATCGGCCAGGGGCGGCGCATCGGCACTGACAGAGCCGACGCCAATGACGCAGGACTTGATCTTGTACTTATCAGGGATGCCCGTACTGGCCGGCGTCCAGCGCGCAAGCGTCGTATCATAGATGAGTATGAGCGAGTCTTTGGGAAAGAGGGTGATATCGCCACCGAAGGCAAAGCGATTCGCCGCTGTGGAACTGCCACTCTCGTCTTTGAGCGTCAGGGCATTCGTCGTGCCCACATTGCGCAGAAACAGGAGATCCCCATTGGCGCCCGCCACGATCCCGGTCACGAGGCGGTCTGTGGTCTGGCCATTGATGCGACACACGCCGTTCGTACAGTTGGCGTAGTCATTCACATCGCCGCCAAGCGCCGTAGGCGTCACCGTGCCCGTACTGGCGAGTTGAGGCGGGAGATCGGCCTTGACGGCAGCGCGAAAGGTCGGAGCGGCCGCACTGCCTGAGGCCGGGCCAGCATAGAGAAGATTCGCGTTTTGATTGACCTTCGACCACACCATCACATTCGCCGTCACCACAGGTGAGTTGCTCACCGTATATTCTGGCGGGGGCGTTATGCCTACACTGGTGACCGTTCCCGTGCCCGCCCCAGAACCAGGCACAAACGCGATGATCTTGCTATCGATCAGGGCCGGACTGCCGCTGGTCGTGGCATTATCTTCCATCGTCCCCACGACTATCCCGTTGCTGGGCGCCGCACTTTGGGCATGACAGCGGCCTGCCGTCGTGACGGAAGCCACCACATACTCTCCCCGCACGTTACTGGCCGTGGCATCCATCACGCAGGAGGTGACACCGGAGAGGTTGAGCATCGCATAGTTACTGGTCGAGCCATTCCGCGTGACGACATAGAGCGGGATATTCGTATCGCCGGTGCCGGCGAGCACCGCCCCCGTGGCGGTAATCTTGGCAAGCAGGTTGAGCGTGGTGCCCGTCGAGGGATCATTGAGCACGGCTTTGACCGTGTTTGTCCCGCGATCAACGGCCTGGGCATGACTGTCTGACTGACAGAGCATGAACGGGAGGAGCGCCAGGAGCACCCAGAGGACAGGGACTCGCGCCCGCGTGAAACCTCGTACCAACATAGCTATCCTTTCTGTTCTTCTGTATGGAGCGTGGCATCGCTACTGGATCCTCGCCCGTTTGCGCGTGGGGAGACTCGCGACCGCCGGCGTCCCCGTGCCGGTTCCAAACCGTTGGAGCAGGCCGGGATTGCCGCGCCGACTCAGGTCATACACCTGGAACACCTCCTCGGCACTCAGGCCATAGGTATAGATGCGGACATCGTCCATGGCCCCCGTGAAGGGGGAGCCTCCGTTGCCCTGCGTACCAAGAATGAGCGGGCAGCCACAGACGGCATAGGGATTGGCCCCATCAGACTGACTGCCTTGATCGAGCAGCCCATTGATATAGACTGTCACCGCATTCCCGGCCTGCGTGCTGGTATTGGTGGTAAATATCGCGGCGACGTGGTACCACGTATTGACCGCCAGCGTGCTCGTACTATCGCGGCTTGCGACGGTAGAGTCGGTCGCGTCAAGACTCTTCGCCCGCACGACGCCGCTCGTTTCGAGGCGTACGACCCAGCCGCCCGGAAAGAGGACTTGGTACTGTTCCGCCACGAGAAATTGCTGGCTTGCCAGCGAGGCCGTGCGGAACCAGAAGGTCACCGTGAAGGTCGTATCCGCAAAGGCGTAGGTCGCCTCGCTGCCTGCGGCCACGGCATTATCATTGGTCCCGTCAAACCGCATCTCCCCGAGGCCGCCAGGGCGCGTCGTGCCGCCCGTGCCCGTCGCCCCCTCGGTAGGTGTCACGCCGATCGCGAGGTTCCAGGAGCCCCGCAGGTCATACCAGAGCCTCCCCCCGTCCAGGCCCGGCAGCACCTGCCACATGCTCACGAGGCCGCGCGTCTGCGGATGCGAGACGTTCAGGGGGGCCTGAAGCGACACCGGCCCCCAGGTGCGCGAGGGCGATCCAGGGACTTGCGCCAGCGCCGTCGTGGCGAGGAGGAGGCCGCAGAGGAGGCTAAGGAGCCAGCGGCGCCTCATTGTTGGGGCGTTTGCAATATGCATTTGAGTGTCCAGGGCACGCCGCCCGTTGAGCCTTGCATCGACACGCCCGTCCCACTGTTGTACACGAGGGGCTTAAAGAGCCCTGCAGGAATGCGCACATCGGAACGAATCACTCGCTGCGCCGTCGATACGGCCCGCAGTGGAAAGGTCATATCCGGGAGCCGTGCTGGAATGACGCTCGCCCCCCCATCCTCGTAGTTGCTGGCATCGACTTGATGGAGGAGCCATACCGTAATGGCGGTGCCAGCGGTGACAGCACCCGAGAAGGAATTTATGAAAATTTCACAGTCACCAATCATGAAGCCAGTATTCGTTACGGTGACTGCACTACCAAGAATGAGCGAATTGTTCGTGACGTCTGTCGAGTTTGTAACCCAAGTTTGAACAGTACCTTGGTGCCACGTCTGGTCTGCACTCCATGTTACGGCTGGGACTAGCAATGCAAGTGCCAGTATCCATGCCACACATCGTCGCATAGCCTTATCCTCCTGCCGGATGCAGCGCATCGGAAA
>Ga0129318_10000011_pt1 | contig 23366 bp, 40 predicted proteins | sample CPB1_08_DNA_FD_94475 | JGI IMG/M metagenome (GOLD analysis project Ga0129318, IMG submission 94475) | Freshwater to marine salinity gradient microbial communities from Chesapeake Bay, USA - CPBay_Spr_0.1_0.8_DNA | ecosystem: Environmental > Aquatic > Marine > Coastal | place: USA: Chesapeake...
GGGGGTATAGAGCTAGGATTCCTCCGGCACCCCTAACCCTAGCCCAAATAGCCCTAGCCCTAGCCGAGCGCCACACTTACCACGTGGTCCAGACCCTGGTCGCCCCAGATCACCCAGACGCGACCCTGGTCACCCAAACGCGCTCAGATCTGATCTAATGTCCGAATAAAGTGTCCGAATGAGTGTTTATTCTAATCCATCTACCAAAAGCCGCAGTTCAAATCCTACATCCTCCAATTTTTTCTCCATCTCATCAGAATATCCCATAATGACATCCATCTCTGCATTCAACCTGGCCATATCCCTTTTCAATATCAGAATTTCCATATCCCGCCCATCCATTATCGTCTGCGTGCCTCTGGAAACCCCCACTATCTCGGGCTCCACATCCCAATAACGGCCATTCAAGGCATTTTCAAGAATTCTTTCTCGATACCGCCGGATCCTCTTGGCTGCTGGTCGAGTCATACCTATAAAAGCACGCGAAAACCTTTTCTTTTATAATAAGTGTGGCGGGTTTCAGCCACAAACCGCTTATATTAAAAAAGCGCAAGCCGCTAATATTAAAAAACGCCACACTTCTCAGGGTCAAACGACTCTCGGAAATCCCCCTTTTCAAATCTGCTTACGTAAGCACCTCAGCGCCACACTTGTATATAAAGCCGGGGTTTATGTGAGTGTTATAGGGTATGCAGCCTGTCCAACGAGATCCAGCCAGACCAAGAGCAGCATTTAGGTTTGACATTCGAACAGCTAATGGCGCTCCTCACGTCATCACTTTTACTCCTACAACCGCTGGTACTACAACAACGATTGGATTTCGCCGGGCCGCAGGCACTCTTGCAACTGAAATTCGCCGTCAAGTAACTGCCGCTGTTATGGCTTTTACTGGGTGGTCTCGACGGTATGCTCTTACTCATGTTACTGGGATTATTTCTTCAGTTAATCTCAATGGTGGGGGGAACGGGTCTGCAAACGATATAACTCGCTTGAACAAACTAACTGCCGAGGACTTGATCGCCATCATGGAAAACATTCAAGAAAGTAATTCGGAAGTCGGGTTTTTTGATTTGGAATGGCAGTTTTGGATTACCCCTCAATCTCTTGTTCGGGCAGGAGGCCAGAATATTACTCGCCCAAAATGGCATTCATCTGCCGCTTACTCTCAAACCTGGAAAGGCTACACTGATTCAGATGGTCCTATTGCTTGCGCCGCTTTTTCAATTGTATGGAGTCTTTATAGTACTTTTTCTTTTTACACTAGGTTCTGACAAAAACAAAAGCTACAACCGCATTACTCCTGCAATCAAAGACGCTAGAAAACTCATGGAAGAACTGGATTGGCCCGTGGATGTCACGCTTGCAGGGCTAAAGGATTTTATCGCCAAGTACCCTACCAAGAAACTTATCGTTATTTCACCTTTTGCTATTGTGCCTCTCGCTGTTTATACTGGATCTGAATTTGACTCTGCTCGTGAGGAAAAACTGCTAAAGGACGACACCATTTTTCTCACTTTATGCGGGATTCAACAACATTACGGCGCTACAAAAACTCCCGGGCTAATTGTCGGAAATGCTCATAAAGCTAATGCGGGTCAAACTAATGCGGCGGCCTGGTCTTGGTGTCATCATTGCAACGAACCATACAACAATCGGTCTACTACTCCCCATACCTGTGAAGATGCTAGAAATTACTTTTCCGCTAAAAAACCTCGATCGTGCCCTGACTGCAATATGGTCGTAACTGGCCGCTGCTACACTTGTCAAGGCCGAGAATGTGGAACTTGTGCTTCGACCTACCCCAACAACACCTACCACCGCTGCTTATTCATGACTCGTAAAACCCTCAACTCTCATTTTGAAAACGAAGACCACAACATTGACGAGGACGATGACGAGTTTTTCAAACCAGCAGAAAATGGATACCGTCTAATAATCGCGGACCTTGAATCAGCCATGTACTCTGTTTCTTCGAACCGCCAATCTATCCAACATTTCATGTTTACTGAAGATGGGAAGTACGACCCCGACGGCGTTGTCGATATAGATCCTGAAGATGGCTCCCCCGAAACTGATATCGCTTTCCATGGTTTCCAACACATTGAGCAACGCGCCAACTACTGCTACGTTGAAGATGGGTGCGACGATACAGTCCAAAAGATGTTTAAAGGTGAAAATTGTCTGATGGAATTTATTCAATGGGTGACGGCGTACAATGATGGCAAAAATATTGTTCTGTTCCACTATGGGTCTGGTTACGACGCCCGTCTAATCTTTGCAGCGGCTCACAAACATTTTAAAACTGAAGTGAAAGCCCCAATTATCCGAGGAACTAAATTTCTAGAACTCAAAATTGGAAAAACAATCTTTCGTGATTCTATCCTACACATCCCAGGCTCTCTCAACTCTCTGGGGGAATCATTCAAACCACCAGGAGGACTCTTGAAAGGCCACTTCCCAATTCTATACAACACTGTTGAAAATCTCGGTAAAATCCTTGACCACCCTCCTCCATTAAAATACTTTGCAATTCCTAAAGACGAAAAAGCCTATAAAGCCCTCGTGGATTGGCATACGAATTTCCAAGGCCCCTGGGATTTCAACAAGGAGATTGAAAAGTACGTTATTGCCGATGTGAAAGTCCTCAAGTACGTCTGCATGCAATTTCATTCTACAATCGTTGAGGCTACTGGAGGTTCACCTTGGTACAGAGCCACCGCGCCTTCTTTTGTCCACGAGTACCTTAAAGTTCAAGTGACTAAACTTATGAACCTCCCCCCGCCTAAATCAGAAGAATATGCTCAAGCTATCCAAGACTGTATTCCCGACTACTGGCCTGTTCTTGAACCGTATGAAGACAGTTTTGCGCGTAGATGTCTTCGAGGTGGCCGTACAGATGTGAAGTGTATGAAACGTATTCTTACTCCTGCTGAAATCGAGCGGGGCTGTAAAATTCTCTATATCGATGTAAACTCCATGTACCCCGGCGTTCAAATGTCTGAAAAGTTCCCAGTTGGTTTACCTCAAATTGAAATCTATGATATCCAATACATTCCCTGCTACACTCATGCTTTGGATCAGAAATGCAACTGTACTTTAAACCGCCGAGGCTCCTTTAAAAAATTCGAGTTTACTCTTATTGAACCCCAGCCTACAGCTGAATCGATTATCAATGACGACACATTTTTTGGGTTTGGCTGCTTCACTACTATTCCTCCAAAAGACATCTTTATTCCTCTCACCGTTGTATACTCTGAAAACGATAAGAAATGTCTGGCGACTCTCCGTGATGAGGACCATATTGAAAAATTCGAGACGTCTGAATCTTTAAAACTGATGCTTCGTAACGGCTACAAGCTAGCCAAAGTCCATGCATTCCATAGGTATAAGAAAGCCGAATCAATCTGGCGTCAAGTAGGGTTCGGGAATCTCATTCTTGAAAAAATGAAAGTTGGGTCGAATGCTCCTGAATCTTTAGAAGAGCGGCAATACCTTGAACGAATTTATGAAGAAAGATTTGGGATGGGAGAGATTCTCAAAAACTCTTGGGATCTGTGGGGTAAAAACAAAGCCAAGAAAATCATCTACAAAGTCCTTATCAATTCAGCTTGGGGAAAACATGTCCAACGACTGGTAATGTCTGAATGTGAACTATTTAATTTCACTAACGATATTTCTCGCGTCCATGATTTCTGGGCGAACATTATCAATGGCAATCTGAAATTCAAAGATGGAACTTTTCTCGGTGCAGACATTATCCTCAACCGGTTTGAAAAATCATCATCTCAAGTCAAACTGGACTTGCATAACTGCTACACTCCGGCGGCCATTATGGTTCCTGAATATGGGCGTATTCAACTGGTCAACCAGCTCTTATCCATTGCAGAACCTCTTTACCACGACACTGATTCGATTATCTGCTTCCACGATCCTACTATCCACGCACCAATTCATACTTCCGACATTCTCGGGGAGTGGGGAGAAGAAGATATCTCTCTTATTTCCGAACATGGGGGAATTAGAGAATTTGTTGCGACAGGCCCAAAATCATATGCAGTGTTGTGTGCGGACGGCTACTCGGAAGTCAAGGCGAAAGGAATCAGACTAAACTATGCCACTGGAGACTTGATTAACTTTTATGTAATGAAAGAGATGGTTGAAGCTTATTTAGAAGGACGGGAACCAATTACTGTTAAAGTACAAAATTAGTAACATAGGTCCCAACAACTCAAATGTCTTTTGACTTTCAACAAATCAAAGTTATCCAATCGCTTAAAATCCAAAAAATTACTCCTTCAGACTTCAAAGGGGTGCCCGATTCTTCAGGTAAAATGTGGCCTTTTGGAAGCGATCAAGCAAATCTTATTTTGGCGGGTAGAGAACGTAAACGGAAGCGTACTGCCCTTTTAAGATCTATTAGGGTTAGGGGCAAGTCTGTAAATCATTAAAAAATTTTTTACTAATAATTTTATCTAAATGTCGTTCACTGAACAATACCCAAAAGCAGTTAATGATCTTTTGAAAGTAATTAGTTTTATGTTGCAAATGGAGAACTAGCTGAATCTGTGGGGGAGCATATAATTGACCGAATTATTAGTTTAAATGACGTTGTTGGCAAAGAAACTGGGGTTGAATCTTTTATTGTTAAATTGCCGTAAGGAATCGCTTCAAACAATAAACCTGTATTCAAAACGGCGATTCACCTTGAAAAGTTCCTTTCAACAGTCCCACCCTTTTCAAAGTCCATTTCAAAACATCTCTCTCCAATTCCATCCTAGCACAATGGTCAATTAGAATCCGCTGTTTCTGCTTGTCCTGTTCAATGATCTTCAACAACTTGCAATTCAATGCAATCAACGCTTTATTATCCATCATTTTTCTTTCCGCGAAAAAGAAAAATCAAAAATGTACAAGTATTGCAACAGCTGTGGAGAGAAAAGAAATATTGTTTGGGTGACTGCAACACCTACTGGTTATAAATACTACTGCTCCTCTTGCAAAATTTAGAAATATAAAACATCATTCCACACCGCACATCCCACACCTCCACGCTATCGCCCACGTTATCCCCCGCACCCTGAAAATCCTTGATCAACAAAAAATGCATTTTGTAATTTCTACGTCAGACACAGACTACAACCACGTCTTTGCAATTGACAAATATGGGTTGAAACGAATTCGAATCGAGTACTATGACGACCTCTGCACCCCACAACCTTTCAACTGTACTTTACCACTTCCATGGGAAATCACCGAAATATGTCTTTTGAAACTGCTCGACACTTACATCACAACCCGCAACTACTCTCTCGCCATTGAACTCTTGACAATCAACAAACGCTTATTGTTGATCTTCTACAACCGCTATTTCAAAACAGACAGTCTTTACCATGAATGCACGACCCTAGGGTTTCAAAGCCGACTCTCCGCAATGTTTCACTTGCTCTACGATATCTGGTTCTACTTGGAAGAATACGATCACCCCTTCTTTGAAATCAATGTCCCGCCTTATAAGAACATTGACCAGTACTACCCCTGGAACTATGAAGGCGATATTTCCATCTTCCAGTACCCCCTAGCTCCGGCGATAGTTGCCGACAACAAGAACATAGACTACCTCCACTACCGTACTGGCTCACTTTCCACCGACGTTGTACTTCTCGCTGGAAAATTTACTAACGGTATCCTTAATGCATCCTACTGTCGCACGCCTGCATTCTACCTCCGGTTTATAGACAATAACAGCGAAGTACTACCAATCTACTCACATATCCGCGTCTCGAAAGAATGGAATACTTTTTCACTGCTCCTCAAGAAAGGGTTTGGGTTCGCCACGGCAATCCTAATCGAAGTCCGCCAATCACCCGACTTGCCCGACGAAACTATCTTTACTGAAAATATCGTTGTTGAACTATAATAAAGTATGGGCCTACAATTATGAGCAAAACAACTAGTGGGATTATCAATGTTGAAGCGGGGACTCTGACTGTTTCAGGACAGGCGACGTTTCTGGACGGTGTACGTTCAATCATAAATCACAATTTCTATACGGCAGCTACCTCCACTTGGCCAAGAGATGTGTACACCCGCATTTTAAATTGGACTAATATTCAAACTTCAGGGCAGATTCTTACTTATTCTAACGGATTTTTCACCAACAATATTGGTTACGGCGTGTACGTAGCTATCGATTTTTCAGGTCACCGTGGAACAGGTTCAGGGGATTCAAACTACCGAATAGTTGCAAACTCTACAGTATACAATCAAGGAACAGTCCCTGGGCAATTATTCGTCAGTATCTCTGCCAGCGTATATTTACCCATTGGCACTTCTTTCTTTATCGAAGGTTTGCACACTACCGGTACAACCCAAACTTTTGATGACTGTCGAGTAACTTATATAATTCAACATTAATAAAGTAGGGGGTTAGTGCACACTACCGGTACAACCCAAACTTTTGATGACTGTCGATTCACTCTTATAATTCAACAATAAAGTATGGGTTACACAGTAAATGTGTTGTAAAACCGGAGGGGGTGCTGAAGATTGTTCAATCATTATTAACAACAATGTGCCGGGGGTAAATTCAGTCACAGCCTCTGCACCTCTCCTGTCCACTGGAGGTGCAACCCCAAACATTTCCATAACCTCTTCTACTGGTACAGGAGCATTCGTCCTAGCCTCCACTCCCACACTTATCACGCCAATCCTCGGAGCCGCTACGGGAACATCTCTCCAACTCTCTTCCCTCACTGCTTCCTCAGCTCTTGCTACCGACGCGTCCAATAATCTCGTCTCTGTCCCCAACAACGGCACTGGCAACAATGTCCTTCAAACCTCTCCAACCCTCATTACCCCAATCCTAGGAGCTGCCACTGGAACGTCTCTTCAACTTTCAGCCCTCACCCCTACTACTGTTCTTCAAACCGACGCTTCCAATAACCTTACCTCAGTCACTGCAGGCACTAACGGGCAAGTTCTTTCTCTTGTCACTGGCACCCCTACCTGGGTAACCCCCACTACTGGCACAGTGACCTCAGTCACCGCCTCTTCCCCACTTGCGTCTTCTGGAGGAGCAACACCCGACATTTCCATCACTTCTTCTACAGGAACGGGGGCAATTGTCCTCGCCAACACTCCCACTCTAATCACCCCTATCCTCGGCGCCGCCATAGGAACATCTCTCCAACTCTCTACTATTCTCATTGCTGACGCGCTATTTATCTTTGGCGACACTACTTTAGACATCCTCACTGTTGAGACAGCAAACGCTATTAATTTACAAGTCGCCGGCACAACTACTTTAGTTGGCCTCACTGCTTCTTCAGCAGTCGCTACTAACGCGTCCAAAAACCTCGTCTCTGTTCCCAACAACGGAACTGGCAACAATGTTCTCACCACCACTCCAACCCTCGTAACCCCTATCCTCGGTGCCGCTACAGGAACATCTTTAGCCCTTACAGGCCAAATATCCACAACTTCTGCCGGACAAGCCGGTTTATTTGGCCCAGCGGTGCTCGCCAATAGTAATATCACCATTAGAGCCTCCGCAACCCAACTAGTAGATATCGCGGTAGCCGGTACCAATTTCAATTACTCCACTGACGCATTAGCTGGAGATACAGTGATTCGCGCTCAAGGGGGTGGAAGACTTGTTATTCAAACCGGAGCAGGAAGCGCCGCAGCAATTATCGATGCTTCAAACAATATCGTTTTCACGCAAAACGTCACCCCAACCGCCCTCACTGCTTCTTCAGCAGTCGCTACTAATGCATCCAAAAACCTCGTCTCTGTCCCCAACAACGGTACTGGAAACAATGTTCTCACCACATCCCCAACTCTCGTCACTCCAAACATCGGCGCAGCTACAGGCACATCTCTAATTCTAACAGGGGCGATTTTGGAAACATCAATTTTGCAATTCAACGACGTTTTTAGCAATGGGACAATCGATTCCACTGCAGGGTCTATATTACTGGGTTACAATATGCCACAAACTGTAGGACAAAGGTCCACTCTCCAAGTTTTCGACAACTCTTCAGACACTAATATCCTCTTTTCAGTAGAGTCGGCCGGCACTGGTTCAGGTTCAAATGCAGTGATTGTCCATACTTTAACTGCTTCTCAAGCGGTATTCAATGATTCTTCCAAGGGTCTTGTCTCACGCCCAGGATTCTCTTATGGATTGTACAATACTTCAGGATCTACCGGAATCCCCAACAATAGTTGGACTTTGATTACTAATATTACAACAGTTAATTCGGGCGGAAACAATCCTTTATCCGTTTGGTCTGGTTCAAACGCCTCATTCAGAAACGATTCAGGTTCTAAAATTTTATATACGGCCTCTTTTTCTAGTCGTCCTGTAGGAACCGGAATTGCCAACTGGGCAGCTAGAATTAGACAAGCAGGAACTAATGTTGCTCAAACTGAAGTATCGGCGGGAAGAAACGAGGTTTGTATTTCAGCCACAGGATATTTAGACCCCTCTCAAACTCTCGACTTTGAATGTAACCAGTATACGGGTTTTGGGCAGAACGCTGAAGGAGTTGTTATTGGAATCACTACTTATCCTATATTATGAATAAACGCTTTCTACTGAATCTTCTTTTCTATGTCAATAACCTTTTGCGTCAATAAAGAAACCAGTTCTAGTAAACCAGTAGTTCCTTGAACAAAAGACTTGATCACCTCCTCCAAGTTGATAACTTTTTCAGTTTTACGTTTCTTGTTTTCTCTCTCTCCTTCAATATCCATATTTTATTTCAGGTAAAGTCAATAATTCAAAAATCTCTTGCATTACCTTCTCTTTCCTCTTTGTACGTATCCACGGTACTTTGAACCTAAACTGTACCCCTGCTTCATCTAATAGTCTCAAGGCGCAGTACCGCAAGTTTGGAAAATACTTTCTATTGTCTTTGTTCAACCCATCAAACTTTATACTCATCCCTCTGAATTTTAAAAAGATATCTTGCACCAGATCAAAATCAAACTTTGCTTTTCCATGCCCCAACAACTCGATGATCCCGGGGATACGGTTGTAGTACTTACTCCACTCTAGACATTTCAGGACATTCCTGATCGAGTTCCATATCCGGCTAGGTTCAGCATCGTACCCGTAATGGCGTACCGTTACTATAACGTGGTCAGGGATATCTCCACGCTCCCCAAGTAACTGGTATATAATCGAAACAAACCTCTCTGGCCGCGAGTATCGATGCACCGGTCTTGTACTACCTCTACGCTCATTCTCCATACTCCAGTCCATTACAAAGGGACACTCATCCTCGTAACTGCTAGTAACAATATAATCATCATAACCGAAAAGATCAGGCATGCCAAACAAATCAATATCTCGGCGTGTAAATACAGCTGTATTCTTTTCCCATCTAATTGGGCGCATTGCATTTATTATTTGGTAAAGCCGCCAACTCATAATGTATGCGTTCTTTTATATGGCCAAGAAGAAAACTAGGCGAAGAAAACCAGTCGTCAGAAAAACTTCACACTATGATTCACTAAGTTTTTCACGTAATCAGGCAATCGCGCAAAACCAGCAAAACCAATTAGCCAAGCTTTTATATCACTTTATCCACCAAAAAAGTATCAAACCTAAAGCTTAATATATGCGTCTTATACTACATGACTTGCGGTAAGATCCCCTGCTACTGCAACACTGAAAAGGTCGAAATCCCCTTCATGGGCGACGCAGGAGTCACCAACAACACTAGCGAAGATCAACTCGCCTCATTTCTCTGGGAAGTCGACCGCGTTCCCATCCTTCTCGCCCTCTCCCTCTACACCGGAACCCCGCGAACCAACCTCGCCCCTGAACTCATTCCATCCTCCGTAACTCCAAGAACTGCGTGCTGGATTTTTGAAAACACGGTAATCGTAGGGACGAGAGGAACTTCCCCTACCGCCGCTGAAGGTTCTAAGGATATAAAAGACGACAAGGTATGTTTATTAGCTATGCTAAATTGCTACCCTCTACATTACTACCCGGGGGCCCCCCGATTTCTGGCAATTGAGCTACTTGGAGTTCTTTCTGGGGCATAGGGATCTTATTTTTTAGTTCTGCGACAGTTTTCTGGATACTAATGATTTGGACATACAAGTCACGTAGTAGTTCAGAGAGGTTGAGTTTCTCTTCACCCTTCTCTACAATGATATCGAAATCCCCTGATTTTAAATGGTCGAATGAAGTCTTCATTTGTTTTGGGAAGAGAGGATAGCGCGATTTAGATTTCTTAGGTTTCCAGAAATACGGATAGTTTTTTCTAGACTTGCATACTTTGCCGAATAGACTTCTAACGATAGGTGATTGCATTCAACAGTAATTATTGTGATTTGAGTCTTGTGAATGAAGCAAAAAAGAATGTAGACAAGTTGATGGAACAGGGGGATTACTTTTTTATTTTTGTCGGGCATAGTTTGGGCGGTACTGCGGCCCAGTGTTTGGCAGGGATGTACCCGAATTCAAGAAGTATTTCTCTGAATGGTAAGAGGAGCTAACCGTAGGGGGTGCAGCGTCAACGAATCCTGTGCTTACGGGACCAGGTATAAGCAGAGCAAGGTTTTACCATATAATGGGAGATTTAATCAGTACGCATATGGGACCACTGGCCGCTCAAGTTATTCGGGTGGCAAAAGATGATAGAAAATTCGGGGTATTGTACCCGCATTCCAGTTCAAGGTTCTTGGCGAGCGATGGGCCATGGGAGTATATCACAGCCAATGACGAGGATGTGGCCTGGCAAAAGTACGGCCAGGGTATTACGGAAGCTGGAGGGCGCTTTGTGAAAGGGGTAATCACCTTTTCGAATCTTATAAGAATGAAACGGTTGCCGGCAAACACTCCGATACCAGGGAGTCGGAGATGGGAGAGGCAAATGCGATAGGAAATAAAGTATGTGTTTGATATTGATTAAATGGATCAACTAGTATATATATTAGCGTCGATTATTTTGGCCGTGTTGCTTTTAATTAGTGAAATTTTAGGGTCGGGCCCAACCTTTGACGCCAATTCTATTACGACTCTGGCCAGTAGTTTTATTTCAAGTTCTTCTTCTTCTTCTTCTTCTTCTTCTTTTGCTTCTTCTTCTTCTTCTCCTTCTTCTCCTAACAGTTCTTCTAGCGACGATATCCCGCTTGGAGTAGTTGTAGTTTCAAAATAAATGTTTACCTAATAAAATGAAAGTCGGGATTTATTACCCTTCTTGGAATGCCCCTTGGGTTTCAAGAAGCAGTGATTTAGATCTCGCGAATATCGTGGGCAAGTATCCTGGGCTGAATTGGGTTTTCATTTCGTTTGCAAAACCTGATTTGAGTTATACTTTAGGGCAGAACTCGTTTGCGGGAACAGGGTTAGATTTCTCGATGGAGTTCCAAGTTGTGAAAGGAGCTATTGCGATGTTGAGATCCATGAATATTTGTGTAATGTTGGCTGTGGGAGGAGCGACGTACTGGAGCACCGAAAAGAATTTTTATCCTCGGGATATTGTGGACTTGGTTAAAGATTTGGGGTGTAATGGTGTGGATATTGATTATGAGGCTCCAGGGAACGGTGAAAATATCACTCGGATGATTACAGTGTTGCGGGAAGTTCTTCCAAGAGATCATTATATCTCAATGGCCGGCTGGTCTACGGGCGCTTATGAGTCTGACGGGAGATATGCAGGCTCCGCCATTCATGCCTGTTTAAATGCGCCTTTAGATCTAGTCAATATCATGGCGTACGATGCCGGGCCAGAGTATAACCCTATAAAAGCTTGGAATGCGTACAAGAAAGTTTTCAAAGGCGCCTTGATGCTAGGGTTCGAAGTCGGGCAGCAGGGTTGGGGCGGGTACTTGTTGAAGGCGGAGGACGTAGTCCGGGACACCGCTTTTATTAAAGTGAACGGTACCGTGGAAGACGGGATCTTTGTTTGGTGTGACAAGAAGGAAGGAAATCCTTCCCCGAAAGATGTTATTGATAGAGCTGTCGCGACATTTGCCGGTCCAGTGGATGACCCCGGTGAACCTGCTCCTCCTAATGGTTCTTTTAGCATTGTGTGTCCTGTTTGTGACACTACTTTTACGTCTTGAGTAGTAATAAAGTATGTGTTTTATATAAATGTCAGCACACTTTAAATGTAAGTTTGGTTTAATGTAAGGGTATCCGTCTGCCGATGAAGCTATTATTCCATGGGTAAGTTTTTATTTTCTTTTTTTCCACGCATGTAACGAAGTTGCACGCGGCGTCACCCACTCCAAATTTTCAAACATTTATTTCGGTTAACTAACTTTTAGAATGCTAGATATGTTTTCCCTTCTCAGTCTAACAAGGCTGAAAAACTTACGCCAAGAATTCCTCCAAAGAATGGAAGTAACTTTAACCCTGGTCAGGTGATTAGATTAGAGTTTCCTGCCCAGGGATATGTCAATCCTTTAAACACCATGCTGGAATTCGATGTTGTACTTTCGCCATCTGGAACTGCAACCCAAACAGTTAGAATTGAAAATAATATTCAATCACTCTTTTCTCGTGTGCGATTACTATATGGCTCAACTCCTTTGGAAGGTAAGTTACAACCTAACATTAGACATTATCAACTACAACCATATTGTCAGATGTCTGACTGAGTGGACTGCCACGAATCAGAATGGAGTTATGGACCAGACTTCTATTAAGGAAGGGATTGGAGGTTATGTGATTGATTCTGATCCTGGAGTTGTTGTTGCCCCAACAGCCGGTTCGGTGAAGTTTGGAGTTGTGAATACTAGACAAAAGTATATTCAAGGTATCACTAACACTGTTGCAAATGGAACCCCAGCCCATTTTACTGCGGGTGCAGGATTTAATTCCACTGGGGATACCAATCTTCCTGGAGGATCTTCGTACCCTGCAGGTTCAGTTGTCCGCAGGTACCAAGTCAATTTTGCCTTGGGGCTGTTTACGCAGGACAAACTAATTCCTGTTAAATTTATGGCGTCACAACTGGCTATTGAAATTACTCTTGAACAACCTCAAGGTTGTTTGTTTGTGCCGTCAGCTAATACTGTGACAGCTGTAGCATTTGTTCCAACTGTTCAAAATTTAGGTTGGGTCAACACTCCTTTACCATCCGCCCCTACCTATGCAGTTGGAAATGTAAACTTAATTCCAGAAATTCTTCAGTTTGACGCGTCGTTTGGTAACTTGTAAAAATAACATAGACGCCTTGTTTTTAAAAGGACTAAGAGAAAACGGAGTACCGATGAAATATTCTTCTTGGCATACCTTTATCTTTTCTTCCTCACAAGCCCAAAATGTTAATTTGCTTGTCCAAGAAAGATCTCGATCAGTGAAGGCTATTTTTGCCGTTCAGAAAAGACCAACAAGTTCTTATGGGTTTGATAGTGGAGCGTCATTTTTCGATACATCTTTTCATGCATCTACTCTTGCTGGTACTCTTCAAACCTTTCAGTTTCGAATTGGAGGACGGTTCGTTTTTATATCTAACAAAGTTTCTTCCCATCTGCTCCTGTCCAAACTTCTTCAATTGGGGCTTCTTCACCTAACGGCGGCGCTGAAGCATATGTGGAATTAGAGAAGGCGCTAAATATTGTTGGAGATTACCGTTTGTCTACCAATATCAACGCCAAAAATTGGGCACTCTCTCCATCCATCCATTACCTTGGAACAGCTGCCTCTACTACAGGTGGAAGTTTGTATAGTGTCTTGAATGAATATGATTATACTAGTAATCTTGTTAATTTGGGGGCGGGTATTGCACCACTAACGGCCCAAATCGAAGGGCCTACTGGTTCTACTGCAGCTCTCCTAAACTCTTTTGGAGGTACACTAGGGTCAGCCAGTTTTGGAATGGCTACCAATTTGGAGACTACAAACGGTGTGGAGATTTCAGGATTGAATGCCGAGGAACAGTCTGATATCGCTTTAATGGCCCAATGGCATAGTCCTCAGGTGTTGGGAAATTCATTGATTGGAGCGGGTATCACTGGAGGTGGGTCTTCTAATTTTGAGGTCTATACCTATTATGACGCGATGCTGATCTTGAGAGAGAATAATGTTGTGGAGCTTATTCAATAATGTATGGGGTTTAATATAATGGTAGAGATTTATGGTCCGGGTGTAAAATACTATGAATTTGAGCTGGATTCCTTGGACGCTGAAAAAGCGGCTGTCAATGGGGTTTCAGCTATTGACTGGCCAATGTTTCAAATCGGCGGTAAGAAACCTTTAGAGAATATTGTAGCGTTTAAAATTCTGGAAGTGCAAATCCCGTTTACGTGGTATGTCTTTAACAGCTCAAACAATACGTTTGTTTATCAAGACAACTTGGTCGGGCCATTTACAATTACTTTTCCTATTGGAAATTACACTGCTACGCAAATCACGGTAATCTTGGCCGGGCTTTTAAACGCTGTTCAAGGAACTTTTGTATATACCGTGACTCATGATAACGCGCTACAGAAATTCACGATTTGGAACAATGTTGCCAATTCTGCTAATGCGTTCGCTTTAACGTTCGGGTTAAATACTGATAATGTCGGTAATACAAACCCCGCATTACTACTTGGATATAATGCAGGAGTAAATTCCTCCAATGGGTACCTTGCCTCAGGAACTAATTTCGGGGTATTTCTGACCGCTCCGAACGCCATGTCTGTTACTGGCCCGAATTATCTGTATATCAATTCTACCAAATTAGGTACTTTAACAGATATATATTTACCACGAGGCGCTGCAAATCTAGGTGGCGGAAATGCTGGCCCGCAAATGGCTAAAGTCCCGGTAAATGTCCAACCTGGAGGAATAGTGTATTGGTCTGATCCTAACCCTGACCGGTGGTTCGATTTAGAAAATTTGGGCAGTTTGACTGAAATCGATTTTTATTTGAGTGTGGGCAATACTTCCGCCCAAACACCATTACAGTTGAATGGACAGCCATTTTCATTGAAACTTGGGCTGCTGATGAATGATTTTTCTTCAGGGGCGTACTCTTCTGGACCACAGAGTAACGATAGAGTGAGGTCTAGAATTACAAAGAGATAATGTATGCGTATGAATATAAATGGCTTACACGAGTTTATCGCTGGATGCTAGAAGGCCAATGAATAGATGGAATCACGATAGGATCCAGCCAGGACCTGTAGGATCTGTAGGTGATGTCAATTGTCAAGTAAGACTTAAACATTCTTCCCCTGATATGCCACTAAGATGGGAACCCGTTTTCGCTGGCAACAATCAACCTTTTTTAGGTAGTAATGTCCAGAACGGTCAGTATGTCAGTTATGTTTCTGGTGGAGCGATGGCTAGAGTCAATGATTCTAATTGGCAGAGTGGAAGAAGTTTCAAAACAAGGTTAGGTTGGGTTGTTGAGGATATTACAGCACCAGATAATCTGGTGGAACCGTTTGTGAGTTCTCTTGGAGATTATACATGGAGGGATAAGATTGCAACAGTTTATGAAGCGAGACGTACTGGGGCGCAATTCTTGCCATTACCTGGCAAGTACCAATTGTCTCCTGGGGAGTTTCCGCGTGGAGGAAATACTGTTAGAGTTACGGACATTATTGGCGGTGATATACCTGTAGGGGATTCTCCGGCTGAAGCTGCCATTCCTATTGGCGCATATGGGAAAAGTCAAGGTTTATCTCAGGACACTGCAACAGGGGGCGAGTATTCTGCGCGTCTCAGTGGGCAAACGCGCGGTTCAGAAAAATATGGGACCCAGGTTGGACTTGGTAAGAGGTTATAATGTATGCGCTTTAATATAAATGAGTATTGTTGAACGGAAACGTAATTCTAATTTCTACGGCCTCACTAAACAAATTGGGCCTTGGAGAAGTACCCCTGCTGACAAGTACCGCGGAGCTTCAGGGAGTACTGGGGATGATGTTTATACAATTCGTCCTTATGTAGTGAATGGGCGAAAACCTCCCCCTAAAATGTCTCATTGGGCTCAACGCAGTGTAGTCACTAAACAGTATGATGTTAATATGCGTAAAGCTGTTCCTGGGATCCAATTCCAACAGTTACCGACTATTGGTTTGATTAATGCTTTGAAGGGAATAGGTACTCGAGGAGGCCCTAGTGGAATGGATCAAGGCACTCAGAGGTCGGGAAACGGGTCAGGGGATCAGGGCCCCGCCTCTCAAACCCCTGGGAGTACGATCGGTCAGGCAGAAAAAGACTTCGAAAATGAAGTAGTTAATTGGAAAAGTTCTCAACCCGATGAGGAAGTGTTTCATAATCCTTTATACGACGAAAGTTCTTCTCCATCAACTGCTTCATTTAAAACGGCCAATGAAGCTGGTTCAGAGTCTGGTTCGTATAAGACTGGAATTTCTTCGGCAGGCGCATTTAACGCTGAATTATTGGAAAGATTTAAAAAGTTGGCCCCTCAATCTATGGGGTATTCCGATGCTGAACTATTGGCCCGCCTAACCGCCATTCAATCACCGTTTGAAAATTCAGCTTTACCGGCTCTCTTGGATGATGATGATTCAAGTATGAGAGTACGATTATTTAATCTTAAAAACCCTATCGTTCCTAGTTCTGCCTCTACTGATAAAAGCATGCAAAAACAATTGCGCCAACTCACGGCTCCAAGGATTAATCCTCCCGCCACACAGCAAGGAAACTTTTATATTCCAGGTACGGCTGCGGTAGACAAATTTCTAGCTTACCAGGGAGAGATCGCGCCTCCTTCTCCTATGGATATTTCTCCGCGAAATTCCGCAGCGACTCGTCCTCAAGTATTAGATTATATAAGAGATTATCAGAATCAAGTAATAGACTATCAAGAGGTCGCTCGTCAAAGAAACCCTTATGGCTTAAGGATTTCTACCGATGGAAGCTCTACAACAACTTCCAATGGGAGGTCTTCAACTTCCAATGTGAGCGCGGCGGCATATGACCCTAAAACTGAGAAGGCTGTTGGTTACAAACCAGGTGCCGGTCAAAAAAAGAAGAAGGTACAAAAGCCTGCCGAAAAATTGGTAATATAGTTTAATACTAGTCTCCAGCTATTAAAGCTGAAAAGCGTACACCTCCTAGTATGCAAATGGTTGGAAAGAAGCGGAGAAAAGAACCATATCCTCCTTCAGTTCTTAATACAAAAAGGAAAGGTTCAGATGTAAAAACCGATGTAAAGAAGTTTAAAAAACCTGAAGCAGGTTCAGATGTAAAAAAGGATGTAAAGAAGTTTAAAAAACCAGAAGCTATTAATACGCAAGAGGTGTCACGCGCCCGAAATGGGGGTATGGTTAGAGGTCCTGCTGCGCGGCGTGCAAATATTGGAAAAAGTATGGATTCATTTATTCCTCGACCTCGTGCTACCAGACGGCGTTGATACTTCCTTGCCTAAATAAAAATAATATGACTCTTTATAAAGCGGATTTTTTGGATCTAGTTAGCGCTCCCGTAAAGAAAGCAGGCAAGGGTAAGAAAGTTGCCGCTATTGAAGCGCTACCAGTACCGGTTGAAACGGTAGAGGTTGAGAAAGTCAAGAAGCCTAGAACCGAGAAACAGTTGGCGGCTTTGGAGAAAATGAAGGAATCTAGAAAGACTAAAAAAGCGGAAGCAGAGGCAGCGAAAATTGCCGAGCAGGAAGCTATCGTGCAGAAACAACAGGAGGTTGCAGATAAGGAGGCAGAGATTGCTGAAAAAAAAGCCGCGCAAGCTGAGAAGCGAAGATTGAAACGCGCTGCGGGTAAAATGGACGAAGTTCAAGAAGCTACTCCTTCTAATACTTCAGCCGAAGTTGATGAAGTTATTGAGGCCGTGATGGCCGAACCGAAACCAAAGAAACAGCGAGTCAAGAAGGAAAAAAGTGCTACTGAACCCCCTGCCTGGTTCCTAAAGTATATCGAGGGAGTCAACAAGGAACAAAATATCTTAAACAAGGAAAAGAAACCGGCCAAGCAACTCAAGTTTGAAAGTCAAGAAGTTGCATCTAAATCATGGAACGATGATTTGACTCGCGATAGAGTACAGCAGGAAGTTGACGGTCATATGGGGCGAATGTATGGGATGATGTTTGGAAGAAAACTTCTTTCCCAATAAAAACATGATTGATAAGAAATTAAAGAGTACTAAACCGTTGGAAGTTAAAAAAGTACCTGTGCCTCCAAACGATCACCCCGACCCTCCTTTTCCACAGCTGATGAAGCATGAATTTACGGTAAGACATATATATAGACTAACCATAGTGCGGCTTAATTGGTTTCATAATAATAACCGTAGCTCCCAAAGGTGCTGGAAAGACGACGGTGATTTGTAATTTATTGGCGTTTTACAAGGTAAGAGAATTAACCCTATCACTAGAATTATTTCCATACGATTCTTGTGTTTAGTCCGACGATCGATTCAGACGAGAAATGGGATTGGTAAGTTTATTTATTACACTTTTTTAATTTTTTATTTTCTAACATTTTAGGGTAAAGGCGCAGAAACTGCTTATTGAAAACTTGCCTTTGAAAAAATGGATTAAGATGATGAGTAATAGGAGGATGAAGAATTCTATTGTTCAACCCGCGCCTCTAGGCGCTGAGATGGAAGGATTAGTGAATGCTAGGGATAAGTTTACTGGCTATATACCTGAAGAGAATTTTTTCAACGATTACGACGATGGGACTTTTATGAGTATCATGGAGGAACAGATGGCAATGATCAAGATGTTGAAGAAACACGGTGAGACAAAGTTCTTGGCGAACAGGTATGTTGAAGAGCTTTTATTGTTATGATATTACCATACACATCCCTTTGCTCAATTACTCTTGAATTTGTCCCACGCATTTATTTTTTCTTTAACCCTAACCCTAGAATTTTGATTATATTTGACGACCTAGTTGGGAGCAGTCTGTTTGCTGGAACAAGAGGCAGTTACTTTAAAGGTAGGGGATGTATTGTATTATAGTTCATTATTTCATCGCCACTTGCATATAAAAATAGACGTCTAACCCTACTAGGAGTCAATACTAGGCATAGGTAAGCGCGTATCACATCGACAAGTTTCACAATGTTGAAAATATTCTCTTCTCGGTTTTCTTTGGCAGTTCCACCCATTTTATTTTTTCTTTGCTAACCCTAGGCATTACAGTTCAAGTTTCTTGATGGTGTCACAGGGGTACAAAGAAGTACCCAAAACAATAAGAACAAATTGGACTGCATTGATAGTTTTTGAGATTGGTAATGAAAAAGAAGTGGCAGTGGTATTTTGAGCTGTAACCCTAGATTTACGAAGAATTCGCGATGGCTTTGAATTTGAATGATTGGTTAGAGTCTTATAGAGAGGCGACCGAAGGCGATCACTCTTTCTTGTATATAAATTTTCAACAGCCAAAGAGGATGAGGATGTGGAAGAATTTCCAAGAGGTCTTGTACCATAAGAGTATAGAGGATTCATAGGTTTCCCCAATAATAAAATGATTCCAACGATTATTGTCTTTGTTAGCACCCCTTGTACTGTGAACCAGAGTACGTTTATTAATCGATTGTTAAAGTCGGGGTATGGACCGCTTGTTGACTCTGTACATCAAGGAGATAATGGATGGTTGGCGGAAAACACTAAATGTCCGCATATTTTGTACAATCTTGACGAAAATATTAGTTGTGGGTTTGAAGAAACTGGTCTCGATATGCAAATGGATGTCTTGGTAGCGTTTAACTGGGAGGTGGAAATTTCTTCGGTTCAGTGGAAGGAAATATCAAAATGGTTGGCTGGGGATCTACAGGAATTGGAGTGGTTGGAGAAACCCGTTGTAGCTCCGGTGGTGCAGCAAATTAAGAATACTGATCTGTTGGGTGAAGAACCAGAGCTTGTTACGTACCCCGACTGTTATGGGTTCAGACAGTTTTTCAAGGATAATGTCGGTTTCTTTGAAATTACAAAACCTAATACTGATAGACCGTTCACGACCTATGTCGAAAAGTATTCCGAGAATGGGAAGGATCTGTTTAGTAATTTTTTCATTTCCACTGCTTGGGGTGTGGCGCGGGATGATTTGGCGTTCTTGAAAGAGTTGTGGAAATGGAAAATGATGGATACGGGTGAAGAGTTGGACTGCGAAAAGTTGTTGAAGGAACGAATTGAGCGATGCCAAAATGGTGAACCTGAGCCTAGAGTGTACCGTAAAAGCCTAGAGGATGTCATGGAGATTTATGTAAAGATTACAGCTATGGTTGGTGAGAAGAGACAAAGGCAAAATGGGGAAAGTAGTAGAAAGAGGTTTACTGAAACAAAATGAAGTGTGAAAGATGTATTGAATATAAATGGCGTGTAAAAGACTGTGTAGCCGAGATTAAAGAGTGGAAGAAGCAGGTTGAAGATTTGGAAGAGCAGGTGGCGATACTGAGTGCCCGGTGGTACTTGAAAAAATGTCTTTATTGTCCTAGGGATATGGTTGGGCATTATGAGGATTGTGTAGTAATAAAGTAGGGGTATTACATTAAATGTCCAAGACTGGAAGCGGGTTAGTTAATTTGAATGTAGATGAACTGGTTGCGGTAGATATTGAGACTACAGACTTGGCGGCTACCAATGCAGCGATAGGTAATCTGGCTGTTTTGGATATAAATGCTGAGGATGTGAATGTTGCAGGGGGTGTTAATCCTCAATTTAAATCCACCGCTTCAGGACAGACATTAGAAATGGGGGTGGCTAGTGCGAATGGTAATTACTTTCCCACCGTTATGGCTGGAGATTCTTGTATAAAGGCATCTAACGATTTGTTTGTGGGAACTGAATTGGATTCATTAAGGCTTGTGGGGACAGTGCGGGTTGACAATTTGCTAGTTAATAATAACCCCCTCAAATATGCTACGGGGTCATGGATTCCGGAATTTACATATGTGAGCGCCGGCGCAGTTACTCCACCAGTGGCGACTATTACTTACCAGACTAGGCAAGGCGCTTTTACCCGTATAGGTAACACTTGCACCGTTTTTTTCGATGTAGGTTTTTCAACTGTTGGTGGAGATGCATATGTAGATGGGGCAAAGTTTTGTGCTATTGGAAATCTACCTATTCGAATTGGAACTAGTAATTCGATAAATTGGTCTTCCAGTGCCCCACTAAATATCGGTTCTTATCCGAATGGGATGATTGGCGGGGTAGCCCCTGCTTTTATAGGAATACCTACTTATGGCGGGGGTTATGAAGCTAAAGCTATGGAAGTAGGTTCACCGGTGGAGTTAAGCTTAAAAACCTATGTAAACGTACCTCTAGGTACTTGGACCGCTGACGGACTTCATTTGCTGATGTACGCAGATTGCACGGTATTCAATTTAGGTTTAGAGCCCCCTGCTTTTGTTGAAGCTCTTAGTACCTCAAACCTCCCTTTCTCTAATTTTAATCTCGTGAACAATTTAACTACTTACTCGGGTTGCCGCTTTGCTGGATCGGTAACCTATTATGTAGATGATTAAATAAAGTATGGGTTAAACAGTAATAATGGGTAGGAAAATGAAGAAGGGGCGTAAAATGAAGAAGGTTAAGGTGAAGATTCCATCAATGGGAGTATATGGTGGTAAATTTTTGAAGTCATTTGTTACAGCGAATGTAGGCCTCGGAAAAGATGCTATTAAAAAAACGCTGATCAAGTAGAAAAAGTGCCTTTATTGTCCTAGTAATAAAGTAGGGGTATTTTATTAAATGACTAAAGGTTTAAAGAAAGATATTTTGCCTAAATTGTTAAAGGGGAGCGTGGAGAAGAAAATAAAGGGTAAAGAGTTTATCCATAATAAGGGGAAACGCTACTTAAAAAGAAATGAGGGTATGAAAAAATGTGGAGCGGCTCAAGTAAAGTAAAATATATTACTTATTCCTTCTTGACGCGTTTGACTGGCGGGGCGTCGATTACGTCGTCCTCGTCAATCTCAAAATTGAGGTGAGTGAGGTTGAGGAGGGCTCCAGCTTTTTCATCTTCAAAGTTAAAGTAGAATTTTAAGGTGGCTGTGACTTCCACTTTCTGATCGTTATGGATGGTAGTGTCACCAGGTTTCTTCATTGAGACTGGGATGTTGGACTTGAAAAGTGGGTGCTTGTTGCTATCGAATTTGAGTTTTAAAAAGATCTTGTCGTCCTCCTTTACAATTCCAGTAGTCTCCCAGTCTGGAAGGTCATGTTTTTCCAAGTAAGAAGGAATGAATTCAGAGAAGGCTACAATCCCTTCAAGGTCCTTCTCGTCTTCAATAGTGATGGGGAGAGAGACTCCATACTTTGAAACAAGGATTTGATCCGAGGATGTGACTGCTTGAAACTTGATCGTTACAGATTTGTTGTCGATCTTGAATGAATCGTGAGCGATCGCATTTTTGGAATCCTTAACAAAGAGAGCCGTTTTACGAGCCAAGTCGAATTTGCCTAGAGTGATAGTAGTTGGGTCAATTGAAGATGGAGAAATCATTTTTTGTTTGGAGAGGTTTTAAATGAGGGTTTTATACTCGATTCTTACGTAAGCAGGAATATACATGTGGTGGAAACGTGTGTTGATTCTTGTGCTTTTGCGTGGATGCCTGTTTTAGTGTTATTGTGTGAAACGTAATGTATGGATGGAGGAAGTGCAAGTTCAACTATTATTTCTTTATTTGTTTCTAATATTGTATTTATGTTGTTGTTCAGTTTTTCTGAGTATTTGGGAGAAAGCTCCTGTGCCGAGAACGGGGTCATTAGTCTCGTATCAAGAAGGATATTTTGTCTCGGAAACCGCCGAATCAGACTCAACGTTAGCCTAGAACCTGTTGAGAATGTTGAAAATGTTGAGAATGTTGAGAATGTTAAGAATGTTGAAAAGAGGCTTGTTGCCGACTAGGGTTAGGGTTTGGAAGAAAAATAAAAATGGCTTATTTGTATTACGATATTGTAAGGCTGATTTTGAAGATAAAATATACAAATTGGTGCAAGTTGAAGATGTGTATTTGTGGAGATGACGATTTCAAGGGATGTTGGACTTTCAAATGTCAAGAGTGTAATGATGTGTATTGCAACAAACAACCGGGTTTAGAGAACTGGGTTTGGTATTGTACTATTTGTGAGGGAAGATACTGTGGGAGGCATGAGTTTAAACTAGACCGGTTACAAAGGAAAACCTGCTTCTTTTGTATTAGTAAACCAACTTATGGAATGGCGCAGGAGAATAAGATTATGAATTTGAGTCCTTTCAAGGCTGGATTGTTGGAGACGTACGAGGATATTAAGAATGAGGAGTGGCGTAAGGATAATATGGCGGAGGTTGAAGCTTTGTTGGATTATGACTAGTCCGGAAGGTTCGGACAATATATTCGGACACTTTATTCGGACACTTTATTCGGACATTAGATCAGATCTGAGCGCGTTTGGGTGACCAGGGTCGCGTCTGGGTGATCTGGGGCGACC
>Ga0129318_10000012_pt1 | contig 22424 bp, 23 predicted proteins | sample CPB1_08_DNA_FD_94475 | JGI IMG/M metagenome (GOLD analysis project Ga0129318, IMG submission 94475) | Freshwater to marine salinity gradient microbial communities from Chesapeake Bay, USA - CPBay_Spr_0.1_0.8_DNA | ecosystem: Environmental > Aquatic > Marine > Coastal | place: USA: Chesapeake...
AGCGAGCGCGCCTGCGCCGTATACTGGCTCGCAGACAGGAACGGCATTTGATTTACTTATTACAATTTAGATTGAATAATGGAGCTAACATACCAGCAGATTCTCGCCGAGCAGTATGACGAGAACGCGAAGACGCTGATGGTCCAGCAGCAGGACTACGAGGGCGATGATGTGGACGACTACAACTACGAGGACTACGACGAGAACGAGCTGCCCGACCGCGCGGAGTTCAACAAGTTCCACGGCGACCGCAACAAGCCCGAGCACGTTCTGAAGCCCGCGAAGGACCCCGACGCCAAGCACCGCGAGAAGGTGCGCGTGCGCAACCAGGTCGTGAACATTGACGGCAAGTTCCGCGGATCCATCGTTCCCACGAACCCGACGCTGTGCTCGGGCCTGGGCGCCGAGGACTCCAACCCCGGCACGGACTCCGCGTATTTCGTGTTCTACCCGTCGCGCCCGTACAAGAACATCGCGTCCATCAAGCTCACGTCCCTCGAGTTCCCGAACACTTTTTACACGTTCGAGGCCGCCACGCGCGCGAACACCATCATGACGGTCCAGACCGCGGACTCGGTGGGCATCGGCGGCGCGAGCGAGCCCGTGCTTATTTCGGACGGCAACTACGCGACCGTCGCCGCGCTGGTGTCGGACATCCAGGCGCTCCTGCCCGACCACTACACGATCGCGCTTCATCCGCGGACGAACAAGATAACCATCAGCACGAACTACGTCCACTCCGGCGAGTCGTTCCCGCGCGACTTCCGCATCGGGTTCCCGAGCACGCCTGGCAAGAACCCGACCGGCAACGGCCTGGGATATAACCTCGGGTTTCTCCACACGGACTACAGGAGCCCGCAGTACGACTCCGTGCTGGGCAAGTATTTCACCGCTGAGTTCGAGCCCGACGTGGTCCAGGACACCTACGTGTACGTGTCCATCAACGACTACAACCTCGTGGAACAGCCCGCGTTCGGCCAGACGCACTTCAATGCGCTCGCGAAGATCACGCTACCGGGCGCGAAGAACGCGATCGTCTACGACAACAACTACTTGAACTCGTCCGCGAAGGAGTACATGTTCCACCAGCCGACGAACATCAACAGGCTGGAAATCCGCATCCTGGACGCCTACGGCGCGCAGGTGGACCTGAAGGGCGCGTCGTTCTCCATGACGCTCGAGCTCCAAGAGGTGCTGGACCCCGCAATCTACGAGGCCATGCTGGGGCCGTAGGTTGTTTACATGTTTCACGGGTTCTACAAACAAGATGACAGATTTAGGATTTGATATCGCGTGGGCGCCCGCCGAAGACAAGACATACGAGAACTGCCTGGCGACAATCCGCAATCGGGGTGAGTTTTTGGAGTATGTCCCGAAGAGCATGCGGACGCTGGAAATGTGCTTGGCGGCGGTCCAGAGTGATTGGGGGGCGCTACGATACGTTCCGCACGACCTTAGGACTATTGAGGTTTGCTATGTGGCGCTGGAGAGTCCGGACGGATGGAATGCGCTTGAGTTTGTCCCGGACGAGTTTAAGACGTCCGAGGTGTGTTTGAGTATGGTTAAGCGCGACGGCCACGCGCTGTATAATGTCCCCGCCCAGCACAAGACGCCCGAGGTATGTATGGTGGCGGTCAAGAACTGGGGGCACACGCTTTGGGGCGTGCCCGAGCATCTAAGGACGCCCGAGCTGTGCTGGGCGTCCGTCCAAAATAAGTCCTCGGGGCTGTCGGCCGTGCCTGAGCACTTGAAGACGCCGGAGTTGTGCTTGGAGGCGGTGCGACACGACGGGATGTCGCTCGGGAACGTCCCGAAGCACCTAAGAACGCCCGAGATTGTGGCGGCGGCCGTCGCGCAGACGCCGTGTGCGATTATTTACGCCCCGCAAGTATAATATGGACATTTCAAAGACGTTTGTGGACCCTGCGTCGGTCGGCAACCGCTACAACATGAGCTCCACGAGCCAGCAGTTCCCCGCGCCGGAGCACAGCGGTCGCGTGCCCAACATCCGCGAGCCGGGCGGCGACATGCGGGCATACAAACTCACGGCGGACGGGCCGTCGCTCTTCGGCGACACGGCGCGGCGCGAGCTCGTGGGCACCCAGCACACAGAGACGCCGCTCAACACGGTATTCTTCAGCCAGACCAACGTTGACAACCTCCAAAAGATGATCCACGACCAGGTCTACGCGCTGAGTGGGAACAAGTTCCGCATTGACCGCCAGAGCGACAACGACCTGAAGCTCATCATGCGCAGCTACTATCTGATGTTCTCCGAGAACAACCCGCGGCGCGTCGCGCAGGAGCTGGAGTCCCTCAACGCGCGCGTAGTCGGCTACGCATCCGCGAAGATTTACTCGGAGGTGGACTTCCACCAGTTCTACCTGAGCGACCTGGAGAGCTTCGCGCCGGCAATCGCGAACCCCGTGAACGTCGGCGTGTACGGCACGCGCACCGGCGAGCTGAAGTCCTTCTTCTGAGCCCGAATGTCCGGCCCCGCGGTTTAGTCTAGGAATCCTTTTTGGGGCGTGGAACAATGGATATTCGTGAGTTCCACGACCGCATCTACGGCAAGCACGCGGGCCAGCTGTTCGTGTTTGAGTCCACATGGGACACCTTTCGGCCCATTGAGTTCGTCGGGTGGGACGGCGGCGCGTTTGCGGTCCAGGACGCGCGATACAAGCGCGACCTGTTCGGCAAGAACTACGGATACGAGTCGCTCGAGCAGAAGGCGCTGTGTCGCTCGCTCATCCAGGAGACGGAGCTGGAGGGCGCGAGAAAAATTGAGGACCCCGTGGTCTTCTGGGCGTGGTGCGGCGCGCGGCCGACCTGGTGGCGCGACCGGGCCTGCGTGTTCCACTCCGACGATGTTCCGCGCGACAACGCCGGGTGGCGCGCGTATGTCCGGTATCTCCGCGACCGACCGCGGACGCTCCGGCGCCCGATCCACGGCCGCCGGGCAACAAGGCGTTTAGTGTCAAAGTGAGTGAATAGGAAAATGCGCGTCAACATCATTTGGAACGCCCGCAAGGGCACGGGCCTCTCGCATGACATCGGCATCCTGCGCGGAATGCTGACCGCGGTATTCGGGAGCGACGTTGAGATGTTCTCCGTCAACCACTCATTGCCCGAGTGCCCCGACGCGGACTTTAATGTGTTCGTGGAGGTCATGAACCCGTCGCTCATTCCGTTCGCGCGCAAGAACATCTGGATTCCGAACCCCGAGTGGACCTACCGCGCGTGGGAGCCCTATCTGGGAATGGTGGACGAGGTCTGGTGTAAGACGCACGAGGCCCTTTCTATTCTTGCGCCGCTGACGAGCACGCCCGTGAAGTATATCGGCTGGTCGTCCGTGGACAAGGTGTGGGACCCCAGCGCACACCGCAAGAACTACTACAAGGCCTTCGTCCCGGTCGGCAAGAACGTATACCGCCACCCGAAGCCCATTTTCCAGGCGTACCTGAGATTCCTGGAGAAGTATCCGAAGGACTACGCGCGCCTGCCGGTGCTACACGTGGCATACGACCCGGCGGTCATGAGTGTGGCGGTCCCCGCGGAGATTGAGGACAAGGTCGTGCTTCACGGCGAGGTCATGCGCGAGAGCGCGTATGACGAGCTCCTGAAGGAGTGCGGCCTCGCGATTTGCCTGTCGCTGGCCGAGGGGTTCTGCCACGCGGTGAATGAGGCAATGTCCGTGGGATGTAATCTGATTCTGTCGCCGATCGCGCCGTTCAAGGAGGACCTGGTGGGCGAGGTGAACGTGGGCGCGTTCTACGGCGAGGCGCGCGAGCGCGTGCCGCAGCCGGACCGTATGGGCGTGCTGGTGGACACCGACGTGGGCTCGGTCGTGGAGATTTTAAAGGAGTATCTGGAGACGGACTTCAAGGCGCGCCAGCAGGGCTCGCTGGCCATGCGCAAGCTGTACGAGGTGCGCCACCGCGAGTGGGTGAAGACTATGCAGGAGATGCTGCCGCTCGCGATGCCGGCCGCGGATACGCCGTATTGCCTGAAGGACACGCTCCCAAAGGAGTCCGACCTGCCGGACGTCTCGGTCCTTACTATTACGCACAACCGCCGGCCGTTCATGCCCCTCGCGAAGTACTGCTACATGATTCAGTCGTATCCCGAGGACAAGCTTGAGTGGATCATCGTGGACGACGGCGACGACCCGATCGAGGACACGCTTATTGGTGTGCCGAACGTAACCTACATCCGGTGCGCGCCGGGCATGACCATCGGGCAGAAGCGCAACCTCGCGGCGAAGAGCGCGATATACGACGTGATGGCGGTCATGGACGACGACGACGTGTATCCGAACAACAGCGTGCTCCAGCGGGCGGCGATGATTGGCAAGAGTCCCGCGAAGGCCTGCGGGTTCTGTACGACGATCCCGTGCTACGACATTTCGCAGTTCTCGTCGTTCATGAACGTGCCGCCGCGGCAGCTGCCGATGTCGCAGCGCGTGTCGGAGGCGACGCTCGTTTTCACGCGCGCGTTCTGGGAGGAGCGCGGGTTTGAGGATGTCCAAATTGGGGAGGGCGACGCATTTGTCCGCGGTCGCGAACACATGTGCCGAGAGATTTCTCCGCAGGACGTTATTGTGAGTCTGATTCATCCGAAGAACACGAGCTCGCGCCGGGCGCCGGAGTTCAAGGAGCCGAACGGCTGCCACTTCGGGTTCAACGAAAAACTATTCGCTATGGTCAGCCAGATCGGCGAGGACCTGCTTAGTAGCGCAGACCGAACAGCGACCGCGAGCGGTGGCGCCGACCGCCCCGGCGCGACTTCCGCGAGTGATGGCGCCGACCCCCCGCCGGAGGCGCAGACGGCGCCGCAGCCTCAGGAGTAGGCGCGCCCTCGCCGCCCTTGAGCACCACGCGGCCCTTGGGCTTCATGCCCAGCTTACGCAGGGTGCGGCGAATCGTCTTCGCGGACACCTTCTTCACGGAGCGGTGGCGACGACCGCCCACGGGCGCAGAGTTACCGGCAGAACCATTCGTGGGACTAAAACCTTCCATTCTTTTATACTTCCATTATGAGAAATTTGTTTAGGCCGAGCAAGTCAGGCACTCTGGGGGCGCGGCCTCGACCGTGAACTTTTGCGCGCTGGCGGCCGCCTTCGTCCGCAGGTAGTAGCACCCGGTCTTGAGGCCCTGCTTCCACGCGTACAGGTGCATGGACGAAATCTTCGCGTAGGTGGGCTCGGTGAGGAACAGGTTGAGCGACTGCGACTGGCACACGAACGGAGCGCGCGCCCGCGACATGTCAATGAGCGTCTTCTGCGGAATCTCCCACACCGTCTTGTAGAGCGCGCGCACGTCCTCGGGAATCTCCGCGATGTTCTGGACGGACCCGTTGTCGGCGATGATCTGCGTGCGCATGTCCGCGGTCCACAGGCCCAGGCGCGTGAGGTCCTCCACCAGGTGCTTGTTGATGACCATGAACTCGCCGGCCAGAACGCGGCGCGAATATAAGTTGCTCGTGAACGGCTCGAAGCACTCGTTGTTCCCGAGGATCTGCGACGTGGACGCCGTCGGCATGAGCGCGACGAGCAGCGAGTTGCGCATGCCCTCGGCGCATCGGGCGCGCAGGCCGGGCCAGTCCAGGTATGGCGTCTCGCGCGGCGCGTCGGCCCACAGGTCGCACTGTAACTTGCCCTCGCTCGCGGGCGACCCGCCGAAGCTGGAATACGCCCGGGCCAGCGCCGGCTGGCCGTGCCACTCGCCCTCGGGCTGGGCGAGCTCCGCGCTCTGGTCCGCGGCCGCGAAGTAGATGTTCTCGAAGATTTCGCGGTTCATTCGGGCCGCGCCCTCGGACGTCCAGGGCAGACGCATCATCGCGAACACGTCCGCGAGCCCCTGGACGCCGATGCCCATGGGCCGGTTGCGCAGGTTGGACCTGTGGCACTCGGGCGTCGGGTAGTAGTTCTTGTCAATGACGATGTCCAGGTTGCGCGCCAGGACGCGCGTGTAGCGCCGCAGCTTCTCAAAGTTGAAGACGCCGCCCTCCACGAACCGCGGCAGCGCGATGGACCCCAAGTTACAGACCGCCGTCTCGTCCTGAGACGTGAATTCGTTGATTTCCGCGCAGTTGCCTGTCAGGACACCATTGAACACGCCCGCATTGTTGATGGGCTCCGTGAAGCAGTAGGTGTCGTCGCTGCGGCCACTGGACCACACATGCTCCACCGTGACAACCGCGTTGGTCTCGGACGGCGCCACCCCCGGAGCCGTAAACTTCCGCATCTGCATACCCTGCTTCAGATTCTGAGCCTCAACGCGCACGCTGTCCTTGATAGACAGCGCATCGTCGTGAATCAGGAACTTGTGGTAGGGCGTACAGGTGAGAACCGCCCGATTGCTGAGCCTCACGTTCACGAGCGGCTGGTTCTCGCCGGTCTTGTGGATGGTCGTGTCTGACCACGCGTCGCCGTTCCAGACCTGGACGACGCCCTTGCCCGCGAGGTCCTTGATGGGAATGTGGCCCTTGCTCGTAAGGACGAGCGTCTCGGGGGCAACGCACAAATTTGAGCTGCGAATGGTGCCGAGGTTCTTCTGGTTGGACTTGTTGTTGACCGCGTCCTTGTAGCAGAGGTAGGGCGTGCCGGTCTGGATCTGCGCGTCCAGAATCATCTGCCACAACTTCTGCGCCGGCATCTTGCGCCGGCCCTTGCCCGCCGCCTCGTAGCCCAGATACAGCGCGTCAAACGCCTCGCCGTGGCACTCCGCGAGGCCCGGGCACTCGTTGGGGCACATCAGCGTCCAGTCCTGGTTGGCCTCCACGCGCTTCATGAACAGGTCCGGCACCCAGAGCGCGTAGAACAGGTCGCGCGCGCGGTCCTCCTCGGCGCCCTGGTTCACCTTCAGCTTCAGGAAGTCCTCCACGTCCGCGTGCCACGGCTCGATATACATCGCGAACGAGCCGTTGCGCTTGCCGCCCTGGTTCACATACTTCGCGGTGTCATTGAACACCTTCAGCATCGGGACGATGCCGGTGGACTCGCCGTTCGTCCCGTGGATCTTCGAGCCGCGCGCGCGGATGTCGTGGATGGCCAGCCCGATGCCGCCCGACCACTTTGAAATCTGCGCGCAGTCGCTCAGCGTCTTGTAGATTCCGCGGATGGAGTCGTCGTCCATCGTGAGCAGGAAGCAGCTGGACAACTGCGGGTGGACGCCGCCGGCGTTGAACAGCGTGGGCGTCGCGTGGATGAAGTAGCCCTGCGACAGCGCGTCGTAGGTCTCCTTCACGCGCTCAAAGTTGTCGGAGTGGAGCTGGATGGCCACGCGCATCCACATGTGCTGCGGGCGCTCCACGACGGCGCCGTTCTGGCGCAGCAGGTATCCGCGCTCCAGCGTCTTGAATCCGAAGTAGTCAAACATGGAGTCGCGAGAGTAATCAATCATGGCCTGGAACGTCTCGGCGTGCTGGCACACAAGCGAGTGGTAGTCCTCCGAGACGTTCTGGGTGGAGCCGTGGTAGAGCGCCTCCACGCAGTCAATGAGCGTGGCCGGCGTGTTCTTGTGGTGGTTGTCCACGACGATGCGCGCGGCCAGCACGCCGTAGTTCGGGTGGTGGCGCGCCTGCATCATCGCGCACGTCTCGGCGGCGAACTCGTCCAGCTGCGAGGTGTGCATGCCGTCGGCCAGCTGATTACACACCTTCTGGCCGACCAGGTCAGGGTTCACGTGCTCAATGCCCTCGCCCAGCGTGCGGATGCGCTGGAGAATCTGGTCAAAGGAGACCGGGACGCGGGAACCATCGCGCTTGATTACGTAGATGTGATCGGCCATTTGAGTGTATGCTGCCATACCATTGGGCCAGAGGAAAATCCGTTGTCAATGAATAAAGATGTTTAGCTCCATCGCGAAGGCCTTCAGCGGGAGACCGGCGTCGCCCGGGAGTCAGTGGCCGCCGACGCTGGACTCGGACTCCGACTGGAGCGCGTCGTCGTCGCCGCCCGACTCGCCTCCGTCCAGCACGTCGCCCGGCTCGCTGCCGTCCGAGCGCCGATTCATGGCGCGCAAGTCCGCGTCGGTGAGCCCGAGCGCCGCGAGATCCGCGGAATCCGAGGTGAGCGGCCTGGCGGACGGAATCATGCGCAAGTCGGGCGTCCCGCAGGCTTACAGAGACACCCTGCGGCCCGTGCTGTCCAAGAAGATCATTGAGGGCCGCGCCGAAAAGATCCACAACACGGACGCCCAGCTCTTCAACATTCTCGCGGGACACACGTGCGTGAAGGACTGGGTCGCGAAGGGCTTCGCGGAGTTTGAGAAGCAAACGGAGGCGCTGAAGGAGTATCCTGAGCTCGTGGACACGAAGCGCACAATATTCCTTGACAACATCGCGACGATTCTCGGCATCGGCTTCAACCTAGTTCAGGAACCCACCCCGAAGAAGCCCTTTTTCGAGCGCGACGCGGACGGCAAGATAGTGGGAATCCTGAACGCCGTGCCCGGCCAGGCCAACTTCCGATTCAAGGAGTGCGACGCGGCCATCCGCAAGGGCGAGGTGCTGGGCGGGCGGCGCAAGCGCAAGACGCGCAAGACGCGCGGCGGCCGGGCCGAGCGCAAATCACGGCGCCGCAAGCTTCACTGAGATGTGCATGGACTCCAGCTCGTGAACTAACAGGCCGAGCGCGTAGGGCGTGGCGATAGTGGTCGTTTCGTGCTGGTCGTGCGAGTCCATAAGGCCCGTCTCCGGCTCAAACAGGAGCTCCGACTTGTCCGAGCGCTCCATCAGGCTCTCGTGTAAAAACTTGGACATCCCGTGGGAAATTATGCCGTCCCGCTCCATCTCGCCGATGCGCATCCCGCCGTCGTTGGACCGGCCCTCCACCGGCTGGTGCGTCAGCAGCTTCTTGGGGCCCGTCGCGCGGTAGTTTATCTTGTCCTCCACCATGTGCTTGAGGCGCAGGTAGTAAGTGGGCCCCATGAACACCTCGGTCTGGAACATCTCGCCCGTCTGGCCACTATACATCGTCTCGTGGCCGTAAGGATGGTATCCCGCGCGCACCATCAGGTCGCGGACCTCGGCCACCCGGTTCTGCGTCGTGAACGGCGTCGCGTCAACGAGGCTGCCCATCTGGACGCCGAGCTTGGTGGTCATCATCTCCAGGAACTGGCCGATGGTCATGCGCGAGGGGAAGGCGTGCGGGTTCACGATCATGTCGGGCCGCATTCCGTCCGCGGTGAACGGCATATCCTCCTCCGCTACGCGCATGCCCACGGTTCCCTTCTGGCCGTGGCGCGCCGAGAACTTGTCGCCGAGCACCGGCACGCGCCGCTCCGCGATGCGGATTTTTACGCCGCGCCAGCCGTCGCGAGTGACGTAGCGATACACCGAATCCACGATGCCCGTCTGCCCGCGCTTGGGGACGTAGGACGCATCGCGGTATCCCGTTACGTGTCCCGCGGAGTTTGACACCGGGTTCACGATTCCGACCAATATGGTCGTGTCGTCAATGATGGAGCCCGGGCGGACGATGCCGTCGCCGTCCAGCATGTCGTAGTTGAATCCCTCCTTGCGCACGACGGTCTCGCGGAACCGCGGGTCCGTCGCGATATTCGCGAACTCCGTGTGGGCCTGCGTCGCGTCTCCGGGCGACATGCCTCGCGCGCCGATGGTGGCCTCCGCGATGTCGTATGAATGGTAGTAGGTCGTGTTGAACATCCCGCGGCGCAGGGCCGAGTCGTTGAGCAGCACGGAGTCCTCCTGGTTGTAGCCGGAATAAACCATAAGTGCCACTATCGGGTTCTCGCCGTATGGCAGGCACCCGGAGCCCCCTAAAATCTGGTTCACCGTCCACGTCTGCGCGATCGGGCGCTGCGCGTAGTTGAGCCAAGTGGAAATCGTGTCAAATCGCTTGTTGAACGCGGAGTTATACCACGAGCAGGACTGCTTCATCTGCTGGCAGCTGAACGCGTTGCGCGTCGCGGGGTTGTGGTCTGAGAACGGCAGGATGCTCGTTGAGGCGGACAGGAGCGCGAATCCGTGGATTTCGGACGGAATGTTTTTGGAGAAGGGCTCCATCTGGATGCGCAGCGAGCCGCTCTCGGACGAGTCCACGTAGTCCATCGCGGAAGCGACGATGGCCGGCCACGTCTTTGTGCGGCGCACGAGTTCGGCGCTGGCGCCCTCGCGGTATATAGGCCGGCACGCGCGCCCGGCGTCCGTGAACACGGTATACTCGTTGTTGAGCCGGTCCCACGACAGGGACACGAAGGCGTCCAGCGCGCCGTCGCGCCGGCGCTTGAGCAGCGTTTCGTGGAACTCCTCGGCCCCGCGCTCCAGCACGCCCACCAGGTCGGAGTTCACGAACACGCGCGTCCACTGCGGCAGCCACGCGGACGGGTGGATGGACGCAACGTTCCGGAAGTCCTTGAAGTCGCGAAACACCTTTAGAACGTCGTCGGACGGCGAGGCCGTGGACACGGCGCACAAAAGAGTCATGGACTTAGTCAGGCCGATGCCGCCGCCGTCGGGGTTGTCGGCAGGGCACATGAGGCCCCAGGAGCTCGCGTGGATGCGCCGAGACTCCACGATCTTCGTGCCCTTGTCCATGTCCACGTTCACGCGGCGCAGGTGCGCGACCGTGCCGATATACGCGTATCGCGACAGCTCCTGCGCCACGCCATCGTGCTTGCCGGACCACTTGCCCTTGAAGGACTTCTCAATGTCGGTCAGGAAGTTGAAGGCGCGCCAGTAATAGGACACGTTCTCGGGCTGGACGAGGTCCAGCAGCTTCTTGCCCGCGTAGGCCTGTTGCTCGTAGTGGACGCGCGAGTCCAGCTGCGTGATCATGCGCTTGGCGACCTCCTTGTAGATGCGCCGGAACTCGTGGAAGCACAGGTCGCCGGACGCGATGAGGCGCTTGAACTTGAGGTTGTCGCGGTCGGTGCGCGGCCGAATATCGAGGGCGACCTCCACGGCCATCCGCAGCATGTGGCCCAGCAGGTATGCCTTGCGGCGGTAGAACGACGATGCGGACTCGCCCTCGTGAATTCGGCAGTGCGGGAACATGTCCGAGTAGAGGTTGATGTATACGCCCGCCGCGCTGCGCGTGCGGCACTGCCGCCGCAGGAACAGCAGGTTCGGGTCCACGTCCTTGTCCTCCTCCTTCGCCATCTCCTGCTCCGTGAACGCGTCGTGCGACATGAACAGCTCCGCCATTATCTCGTCATACTGCGTCCGGTTGGCCTCCGGCACGCCGCACAGCGTGGTGTCGTATATGTCCTGGTCGGATGTGCACCCTAGTGCGTAAAACACGCTCATCAGCGGGACAGGCTGCGAGAACCCGGGTAGAGTGATGACCGCGAGGCGCTTGGTCGAGAACACGCCGAAGTCGGTCTGGTTCGCGATGACCTTCGGATCGTCGGGCTTCGCGTTCTCGGGCGGAATCACCAGGAAATGCGAGAACGGGCCGCGGGTCCCGTCCTCGGACCCGGACTTGATGGCGCCGATATACTCGTATCGGTCGCCCTTCGTCGCGCCCTCCAGCTTGGAGGCCGTCTCCTTCTCGACCAGCGTCTTGCTCTTGGGCGCTGCCAGCGGGACCGCGAGGCGCTTGGAGGCGTAGAACATGTTGTCGCCGAGCCGTTCCTGCGTGAGCAGCACCTTCTCCGCGCCGCCGACCACGAAGTATCCGCCGAGCTCGAAGCGACACTCGCCCGCCGAATACAGCTCGTCGGACGTCATCGTGGACAGGTGGCACAGCGAGCTCTTCAGCATCAGCGGGACCTGGCCCAGCATGATGTTCTCAAACCGGCGCGTCTCAACCTCCTTCCCGAAGCGGTAGTCAATGTCCACGTCCACGCGGATGTCCAGCGCATAGGTCCGGTTCTCCAGGCGGCACGTGTGCGGGAGCACCGCGTTGCCCATCTCGTCCACAGGCGGCAAATACCGAATCTGCGTGCTGTCGTGCCCGCCGATAAACACCTCAATCACGCGGTCGTCGCCCATGATGAGGCGCAGCGGGTTGCTCCCGCGAATGAACAGCGGGATCTTGTTTTTCAGGAAGTCCGCATACGAGTCAAGGTGGTGCCGGACCAGCGGGTTCGCCGTGTCCTTGAAATACGCCTCAAACACGTGGCGCGCGATATCCATCTCTTGTAGAATACAAAGACTTGCTTATAGAAAATACAATGCTCGTGTCGGCGATACTGACCGCGCTGTTCACGATCGGTATGCTGTTTTTCTACAAGCTCGTCATCAACCCGCAGGTCGTGTTCACGGCGGACATCCGCCACATGGCCAAGTGCCCCGACGGCTGGGTGTTCTCCATAACCTCCCAGTCATGCGAGCCCGGCTACGCCACTTCATGTTTGCCGTTCAAGCCCGACGCGCAAATGCTGAGTTCAGCATCAGCGCGGTGTAATTTGGCTAGGTCGTGCGGGACGACTTGGTCTGGGTTTTGTAATTAAAAAGTGCGCACGGCGGGGCTCGAACCCGCAACCAATGACTTATAAGATCATCACTCTATCCAGTTGAGTTACGCGCGCGTTAAGATTACGCATTTTCCGTTTAAACCGAAATCTGTAAGAAGAACAATGTATGCGGAGACGAATCGGCCCGTATATTTGGACGACGTGATCGGGCACGCGGAATGTAAGGCCTCTCTGCGGACTTACCTGGCGGGGCCTAAGTTTCCGGGCGCGATTCTCTTACACGGCCCTCCTGGAATCGGTAAGACGACGATGGCTCTTTGCGCCGCGCGCACGCTCGGATTTGACCCGCTGGAAATCAACGCGAGCAAGTCCATTCGCAGTTTCGAGGACGTGGAGCGCATCAAGGACGCGTGCCGGTCGGCGGTGAACATCCATTCGTTCATGAAGGGCGACGCGCACCGCAAGACCTGCGTGATTTTGGATGAGCTGGACGGGTCGGATCCGCACGCTCAGAGCAAGATTATCGCGTGGATCCGCGACGCCGACCGCAAGATCCCGATATTGTGTACGGGCAACGAGGTGCCCATTATTTTCAAGCGCAACGCCGAGCACGTCCAGCTCGTGCGGTGCTTCCCGCCGCGGCCGCAGGACCTCGCGGTGCTGTTTCCGGGGACCGACGTGGGCGGCGCGCTCAAGGAGTGCCAGCACGACGTTCGGCGGCTCATGCACCGCATGCAGTATGGCGCGTCGGACACAATTCCCAAGTATAACGCGCCCTCTACTGGCTTGGCGATCGAGACCTCGTTCGTGCTGAAACAGGAGATGTTTGGTCTGCCCGATCCGCTGGCGGCTCTTGCTCGCGGATGTCAAAGCGACATACCGGGCATCGCACGGACATCGAAAACCAGCTCATCAGGCAGTGGCGGTGGTAAGTGTGCCGGCAGTGGCGAATCACTGCCCCGTCCGAAGAAACCACGTCCTGGCAAACCGCGCAGTTCTGGTGCGGCACCGGCGTAGTCGCCTCCAGCGCCCGCTCAATCTCCGCGGCGGTCGGCGCGACGACCACGGGCTCCGAGAAGGCCCGCGTGCCTGCGCGCGGAGTCAGGGTGTAAATGATGTTGGCCGCGAGGTTGCGCGACTGGATGCTGGAGTGTAGCGCGCGGTTCGCGAGCTCGAGCAGCGACGCGTCGGTCAGCATGTATCGGGCGATAATCGTGGAGCGCTGCGCCGGGTCAAGCAGACGCTGGAACCTCAGGTCAAAAAACTCGCGGCGCGCGCTCAGAACCTGGTGAATCACGCCAAACACCGACTCCTCCGCAATAAACTGGTCGTCCGTCTCGTCGTCGTCCATTGTACATCTATACGGCGCCCCGCTTTAAAACACAACGCGCCCCGTCATACTTACGGCCGCCGCACCCACGAGTCAATCGGCCCCCGCTTCAGCGCCCGCAGATGCGGCGAGCCCAGGAACATCATCGTCTCCAGCTCCTTCTCCTTCTCCTTCAGCACCTTCAGCGTAGCCTTCTCCTCGTCCAGCGTCTCGCGATACTCCTCGAACATTTTTTGGTAGTTTCGCCTCGCGACGTATCCGTCCAGGTCCTCGAGCGCCAGCGCGAACATCTGCGCCAGCGGATTCTGAATCTGGTTGGAGATGTAGAACTCCACGTCCGGGGCCATGCCGTGCTTGCGCGCGTAGTCCACGTGCTCAATCTTGTCGCCCTGCTTGCTTTTGTCGGCGTTCTTCTTGACGTAGACGTAGGGGATGCGGTCGCCCAAGTGGGGCGCGCTGCCCGGGTCGCGCGCGGCCATGCGCTTCGCGAGCACCGCGTGCGCGATCTGGTCCGGCAGCTTGTAGTCGTCGCGCAGCTGCTTCGTGATCACGAACTTTTCCAGCGGGACCGAGTTCATCATCAGCGACACCAGGGACTGCTTCACGAACGCCTGGGCCATTCGCACGTCGCGCTTCTCCATGACGATATCCAGCGCGCCGCCGAGGATGTCCTTCACGACGGGCGCGTTGTCGCGGCGCTTGATGGCGATGCCCATGGACTTGCGCTTACAGTGCGTCGTGTCGTTCTCATACATCAGGCCCATGTATCGCTTCCGACAGAACAATATGAACGGGAAGAACGTCTTCTCATACTCAATCTTGTGGGCCTTGCGCCCCGCCTTCGTGATGACGTCCGCGGCCTTCCGCGCGAGGTCCATGGACTCCTGGAGGTCCTTCGTCGGGAACTTGATGAAGATAGAGTCCGTGTCCCCGTAAATGACCTCCGCGCCGAACTGCTCCTCCACGATCTTCTTGGCCTCGAAGATCTTCTGGCGCCCCACCGCGGTCGTGGACGCGGCCACCTCCACCTTCTTGATGGGCGACGTGCTGGACCCGCACTGGCCGTATATTGAGTTCGCGACGACCTTGTAGGCCAGCTGGCGCCCGTTCAGCACGGCCCGCTGCGCGTCGTCCGCCTCGGTCTCCATGAGCTTGCGCGTCTCCTTGCGCTTTTTCAGCAGGATGTCCAGCGCCAGCGGCAGGATGCCCACCGTGCGCGGGTCCTCCGTCGGCTGGACAAACCCGCACTTGATGCGCCCAGTCGGCTCATCGTTCTCGTTATACGTGTCGTACTTCACCTCGTCCACCTTGAACCCCGCGAGGTTCGGGATATCCGTGGGGACCTGCTTGACGAGCGTGCCCGAGGTGTCGTAGGTCTTCACGTATGCGAGCGTGTCGGGCGACAGGTTGAGCGCGATCATGTTGGATGGATACAGCGAATTGAAGTCCAGAACCGGTATAGGCTGGTCGAGATACATTCCGATCTTGGGCGGCAGCACGATGGCGCCCTCGTAGGACGAGTCGTCGTCGGTTCCCTGCTGCGTCATGATGATCTGGTCGCGCTGCGAGGCGTAGTAAACCACCGCGGAGTAAATCTTGATGCCCTGGCCCCTGAGGAAGATGAACTGGACCGGCACGCGGCACACGTCCGCCATACCGAATGCGTTTGCGAGCGTGTCCATCTTGGCCATGAGCGTCAGCACGAGGTCGCAGTCCTGGATACAGTATTTCGCGATGACCGCGCGGTCCGCGGCGTTCCCGCGGTGGAGTCGGAAGATGTCGTCGGGCTCAACGTCGTCCTTCGCGAAGGACCACTCAATCTTGCGCATGGACTCGGCGTCAAGGTCGCCGTCAAACAGGTAGGTGTGCTGCGGCAGCTCAACAATGAACTTCTTGGGGAAGACCTCTTTCACGAAGAACTTCTGGCCGCCGCGGTATGGGTTTATGGTGTTCGTGATGATGTCAAAGCGCACGAGGTTGCCCGGGAACAGCCCGCGCGTGCTCTTGGTGTGGATTTCGTAGAGCTGCGTCTTCTCGCCCGTAATAAGCGTGAATGACGAGACCTTGTCGCGCAGGAACGTGTTGGCCACGCTGTCCAGCTTGAACGAGTCCAGCGTCTGCTCGCGCCGCATCACGAGGTGGAGGTCAATCGCGAGGCGCCCGGGCATGGAGATGTAGTGGACCGCGAACTTCCCGCTCGCGAGCTCAAACGACTTCTTTTCCGTCTCCACGTGTTCCTTCTTCCCATATGCCACCTTCCAGGCATTGTAGTCGTAGCGCCCGAAATCCAGGCTGATGTTGAGGACTCTTGCGCGCTCGGCGACGTACGAGTCGTCAAACGCGAAGGTGTTGTATCCGGTGATGATGTCGGGGTTCTCAAGACGGATGCGCTCCTGGAATCTAAGAAGCATGTCGCGCTCGTTCCGGCACGGAATGAACACGACGCCCGGGTCCGCGGACGCATCGCACGTCCCGCTGACGAACACGATGCGCTCCTCGCTCTTGAGCAGGTCGTCGGACCACCGGAGGCTGAGGCCGATCTGGATGATCTCGTCGGCCGGAACGGACGCGCTCGGGAACTTTCCGCGGATGCTCGAGTAGCACTCCAAGTCGTAGGCGGCCACATACAGCGGAATCTTCGCGGTCGTGTTCGGCGTGATGTCCGTGTATTCCGCGGTGTAGCACACGTCCACGTTGACCTCACCAACGTCCACGCTGTCTCCCTCGAACTCAAACGCGGACGCGGGCAGGATATTGCGCTCGTGGAACATGCGGATCATCGGGGGCAGGTTGGCCTCAAATATGTCCTCAGTCTCGAGCGCGCGCCCGCCGATACTTGCCGTCTTTCCATACATGAACAGCGACTTGAGCGACTTGAAGTCCCGCAGCGAAGTGCACGACACCTTCCAGACCTTGATGGCGTCCATGCGCGCGAACCCCCGCATCGCGTCCAGCTTCATGACAGCCTCCACGCTGAAGCGCATCCGCGAATTGCCGACGGCCTTGAGCAAGTCGCGCTGGACGATGCTCGCGGTCTCGTTTCCGGCGCGAATGTAGAAGTATGGCTGGAATCCGGTAATACGGACGCGGGCAATATCGCCCGTCTCCGTGCGCCCGTAAGCGTCCACGACATACTTGAAGGACTCGTCCGCCTCGTGCCAGTCGCACGGCTGGAGAATCGTCATTTATTACTTGAGCTCCTGGATGTTGGGCGAGAGTCCGTTTTGAATTGGCGGAGCCTGCCGGGCCAGGAGCGTCGTGCTGATGGTCTGCGGCGCAAAGAAGAACGCGCACTCGTCCACCACATCGCACACCCTGAACGGCTTACAACTGAACACGTCCAGATACATGTCGTCGGTCTCCTCCACGAAGTGCGCGCAGATGTTGGAGGTCTCAATCAGCTGAACAAGGGTGAAGCCCGCCTTGTTGCCGGACCCGAAGTGCTGGATCTGGGGCTCGCCGAACGCCACCATGTCAATGCGCTTGACGAGGCGCATCGCGAACATGCGGATGTGGGAGCGCGAGCGAATCGCGGAGCTGCGGCAGGCGCCGGCGTTGATAATCAGGTGGTGGCCCCAGTATGACGACATGGTGTATAGTATAGTAGGTCAAATCCTTTCTAAATGGTTTGTAAAGATGACGAGCAACTACGGCTTACCGGCGTTTTACGCGAGCTCTCGGCAGGGCGAGAACGCTCGCGACCAATACGGCATCAACGAGACGGCGAAGTCGGTTTCGGGGTGGGTCGGCGGGTGGCTGGGCGCCGGCGGCTGCGGCAACCAGCAGGGCCTGGCTGTCGCGTCCGAGCACCCGGGCCTGATTCCGCAGTCGGGCTCGGGCAACATGCCGGGCGGCTGCGGTGTGGACACCCAGACCGACCTCTTATGGGGCGCGCCCGGCACCGTGCGCATGAAGGGCCCGAAGCAGGTGTTCACGCGCCCGTTCATGACCACCCCGAACCTCGCGCTCGGCAACGTGGAGGGCGTGGACGACGAGAGCCGCGTGATTTTCGGGCACGCGACCGCCAACCGCAAGAGCATCCAGACCATCAGCGACAAGCAGTTCCCGGTGTTTGAGCCGCTCATTCCGGAGAAGGAGGCGGATATCCCGGAGAACAACTACTTTGTGGAGCCGTTTCTGCGCGGGGGACTTGCGTCACGCATGATTCCGAAGACGCGCGTTGATTTGACTCAGTAATGACCGCGCGGATGTGCTCGTCGGCGCGCTCCATGATACCGCGAATGCGCTCAATCTCCTTGCTCGCGGGGCTCAGCGACCGCTTGCGCTTCCTGCTAATGTTGACGACGTGCGTCTTGGCGATGAGCGCGTCAATGCTGTCAATCACGTTGCCGGTCTTCGCGAACGACAGCTCGGCCGCCTCGCGCGAGCACCCCGCGACCGAGCAAATGCTCGAAATGGGGTCCTGGCTCATTTTTTACTAGTTTGAATGTAAACAGTGTGAAGATGCGTTTCCTAGACTCCCTGTGCCCGCCCGCGCTTCTTTATGCGATTTACTCCGCGATCCACGTGGGCCTTGACCTCATCCTCGGGCGCTTCGCGACCGCCGCCATCAAGGGCGTGATGGCCGTGCTCGGCGTGGTGGTGCTGGACGCGCTCTGCGGCGTGGACCTGGGCATCGTATCGTGGGCGATCGTCGCGACGCCCTTTATCATGGTCGCGCTGGCCTCCTCCATTTCGCTGGGCCTCGGCATTGACCGCATGGCCGCGCAGGCCGTGCGCGAGAAGTTCGAGCCCGCCAAGGGCCTGCCGTCCAAGGAGCCCGACGCACTCCCGCTTTCAACGAGCGCGCTGTATTGAAAATGGATTTATTTGACCCGACAGGGCGTATCTCAAATGGCCCGCCCGTTCAATATCGCACTGGTCGGTGATGGCGGCGTCGGCAAGACGGCGTATACGCAGCGGTTTCTGGATGGCAAGTTTGTGAAGAGCTATATCGCGACGGTTGGCTGCGAGGTTCATCCGTTTGAGCTCGGTAAGGTTATCTTCCAAATGTGGGATACTCCGGGGCAAGAGAAGTTTGAGGGCGTCCGCGAGAACTATTACAAGGGCGCGGACGCTGCGATTCTCATGTTTGACCTGACGTCGCCCGTTTCGTATGCGAACATCAAGTTGTGGTATGAGGGCATTCGCGCAGTCAAGCCGGATATCCCGATTGTCTTGGTCGGCAATAAGTGCGATAGCACCGACCGCAAGCTATTTAAGCGCGATATCGCGTTCCACCGCGAGCACGATATGGCGTATTACGACGTGTCTGTAAAGGATAACTTCAACACGCAGAGGGTGCTTGAGAAGCTCGCACAAGTCCTGAAGAACTAAAACCCGCTTTCAACGAGCGCGATATACTAACAAAAATGTTTGAGATCTTCGTTTGGGTCTACCGCGCGTTGTTCGTTTGCCAGCGGCGCACGCTGGACTTTTTCTTTGCGCCCGAGGAGGTGGAGCCGCGCTACCACGTCCAGGTGAGCGCGCTGCCGTGGATGTCCATTGAGGCGCTGACCGCGGACAACATGCGCTTCACGGTCACCGACGAAATCAACGAGGCCATTGAGTATGGCGACATCGTGGACCGCGAGTTCCTTGAGAGCGCGACGGGAATCACGGACAGCGTCGCTTGGTATTACCTGGACTCCGCGGAGTTAGAAATGAAGGAATTCCCTTCCGAGGGAATCCTAATAGAGAATGACGGCCCCCCTGCCGACGCTGGAGATTCTCATGAGTCCTAAGAACTACTTTGAGATGGCCGACGAGCTTGTGGAAATACGCACGCAGCTCGGCCAGTTCGCTATTGCGACGGAGGGCGTCGTGCCGATGCTGTTCGTGGTCTGGGAGCTGTGGATTTCCACATCGCCCAGCTACCTAACGCTGGTCAGTAGCCTATACAAGGTGTGCGCGCTGATGTGGCGCTTCGCGCGCCGGTGGTATTTGGAGCGCCAGCTTGCCGCGTGGAAGTCGGTCGTCTCGCGGATGGGCGGGCCGTTCATTTCCACCAACGACCCGACATACCAGCCGTTCGTCTATGCGGACGGAATGCTGCGGGTCCTAGGCCATCTCGCCTGGCTTGCCGAAAAAGGTGCTGAACGTGCGCAGTAGCTCCGCGCCCTGCTCGATCGCGGGCTTCATCTCACCCAGCGACCCCATCAGCTCCTTCTGGAGCTCCATCAGCTCCTTCGTGTCGCGCCGCATGCCCGAAATCTGCTCGGGGCTCAGGTTGCGGTATGCGTGCAGAATCGTCGTGCCGATGTCCACGTGCGGGTCGGCCGTGTTCGGCGGCGCCGGCTTCGGGTCCTTTGCCTTCTCGCCGTTCTCAAACGACTCCCACGACGACATGGTCACGTGCGCGATGATGTAGATGAGAGCGATGCCCGCCAGCATGGACACTGTGCACGAAAGGTGGCCGAGCTCCGTGCCCACGATATACGCGATACCGACCCAGGCAAGCATGTGGCCGAGGTTTCGCTGGAGCAGGTAGGCGGCAATGCCCAGGAACAACGCGCCCGCTAAAATACTGTCCGCGTGCATCTTGTCTATTCAGGCCATAAAATTAATGCGCGCGGATAAAACTCGCGAAGCCGCTGCCGGGCTGTGCGCCCGCGTTGTTGAACGCGCCGTGCGTCGAGCCGCCGAACGGGGGATACTTCGTGGTCGTGGGCACCACGTCAATCATTCCGCGCGTGCCCGTGCCTTGGTATGACGCGGACACCGCGCCGTAGGACGCGCCCCCGCGCTTTGAGGCAGAGCGCCGCTTGGTCTTGCGCTTGCTGCGCGCCGCGCCGAACATCGCGTTGGCCCCGCGCGTTGATATCGCGAAGTCGCCCATCTCCGAGCCGCGGCCCCACTCCATTGCCCCGGGCGTGATGGCGCCCGTCGCCCCGTAATACCCGCCGCGCTTGACGGACGCGGACCGGCGGCTCTTCTTGCCCTGCTTCTTCCCGCCGCGCTTTACTGATGCCGACCGGCGATGAGTCTTCTTGCGGGGCATTTATTCTAAGCGCGTTTTTTTAAGCGTCCGCGTTCGGGTCCCGCCCCCGGCCGTTCAGCTTTGTTAGAACGGCGCGCTCGACCTTGCTGCGCGACTCGTGGGGCAGCACGAATAGCGCGACGGCGATCGCAGGAGCCAACTTATTCGCCTTGACAAACCGAACAAACGTCGCAATGAATGTATCAAACTTATCGCTCCTGTATGGCCCAATGTCGGGCATACTATCAATGAAGTGTTGCGTAACGACACTTGACTTTCCATGAATATGGCGCAGAGCCTGGTTCAGCGCGTAGCTCGCGCGGTTGTCCCACGAAGATGACGGGAACTCTTCATCATTTCCGCCGCGAACAACGTGGTCAAGCTCGAACGGCACGAAGCGCCTGGCCGCCCGGTTCTGCTTGACCGCCTCCTTACAGATTTTCTCCGTCTTGTCGTGGACGAACTCGAGGGCCATGCCGTTCTCGCGGACCGCCGCGAGGATCACGTCCTCGCGCTCCCAGTGTGCGAACTTGAGGGCCAGGCCGTTCTGCTTCACCGCCGCCATCATCACCTCCGGGGTCTGAACCTCCACGAACTGAAGCGCCAGGCCGTTCTGCTTAACCGCGGCCTTACAGAACTCCTCCATCTGGTCCTCTATGTTCTCGAGCGCCATGCCGTCGTGGCGCAGGATGCTGAGAATTTGGGCGGGAGACACGCCAGGATTGCGCTCGCGCCATTCGCGCCACTCGCGCGACTCGCGCCCGCCGCGCTTGTTCTTCAGGGTCTTGCGGACCATTTATACTAAGCGGACAACTTTAACACATACCCGCAAAACGGATTGTACCCACCCAGTTTGGGCAATACCAACACACAATGGAGACCATCACGACCACGTTTCCTACCTGGGAGCCCTATTTCCTCGCGCTGGCCGAGTCGCTCGATACGGAGGACATGGACGAGAAGTTCGCAGAGTATGAGACCCTCCAGGAGAATCACAACGATTATGAGATTATTGTGGCGCTTCTGAATGCGGGATACGACCCGCAGAAGGGCTTTGACATGCTGCTGACCACGCTGGTCGGCGGCGTTCGTTATATCGGCGAACTCATGTTCGGCGATATGGCGCAAAAGTGCGTGGACGCGTTCATTGCGCGCGGCGCCAAGGTGAATCCCGTCATCCTCAATACGCTATTTGAGGTGCCCGACCACATGGAGGAGGACCGCGAGTTCGGATTCTCCCAAATCTGGGCGCGCGGAATCGTCCTCGGGCTTCTCGTCAAGCACGGCGTTCGCCCGCAGGACTACGAGCCCAACTGGGAGACCGTTCACGCGATGGGCTGGGAGGACATTGACGACCGCGTTCCGATGGACATCCAGGCCCTGCGGTATCTCAAGTATTCGTTCAACTACCACCACTAAATAACGGCGGTCCAGGACTCGGCGTCCGCCTTTTTACATCGGATCTGGAAGGACGGGCCGAGCGACGCGAGGTGCTTGGAGGCGGCCAGGGTCGGCACGCGCAGGTATCCGCCGCCCTCAACCTCGTAGCAGTCCGGCAGCGCCATCTTTTTCACGCGCATCATAAGCGAGCCGTCCGCCTCTTCAAAGCATCCGCGCGCGTTCACGTCGTCGGAATACGACTCGTATCCGCGAATCGCGACGCCCTCCAAGTCGCCCTTGTGGATGATGTCAATCGTGACGCCCGGCACGCAGAAAAAGAACTCGTTAAGAA
>Ga0129318_10000013_pt1 | contig 21679 bp, 17 predicted proteins | sample CPB1_08_DNA_FD_94475 | JGI IMG/M metagenome (GOLD analysis project Ga0129318, IMG submission 94475) | Freshwater to marine salinity gradient microbial communities from Chesapeake Bay, USA - CPBay_Spr_0.1_0.8_DNA | ecosystem: Environmental > Aquatic > Marine > Coastal | place: USA: Chesapeake...
AGAGGCACTGCCGACGCCCGAAGCGATGTTTACGCTGCCGGCATCATGCTCTTCGAAATGCTCACCGGCCGCCAACCCTTCGAGGGTCAGCAGGCGGTGCAAATTGCCTATCAGCACGCCAACGACAATGTTCCTGCTCCGTCCTCACTGGTGGCTGCGGTGCCTCCTCTGCTCGACGAAATTGTGTTGTGGGCAACCGCTCGAAACCCGGATAACCGACCAAAAGATGCCGATGAATTGTTGACGGTTGTCAGTGCCGCAAGAACTCAGCTACGCACTGGTGTCTTGAACGCGACAGTTCGAATTCCGGCGATGAGCCTGAACACCGAAGTGCTCGACCGAGCCAGCCTTGGCACATCCGGGCTGGTCGCCTCGCTGGGCAATGAAACCGCCGTAATCGACTCGGTCAATAGCACTGAGGTCTTTGGCTCCTTCGAAGGCCCCGTTAGTGGCGATACCTCGTTGGTGAGATTCGGCCAGAAGCGTCGAGGCCTGAGTCTTGGCATCGCGACGCTGATGGTTATTTTACTCGCCACCGGCGCGGGTTGGTGGTTCAGCAGCGGCCCAGGCGGGCTCTCTGCCATTCCAGACCTAACCAGTAGAACTGTTGATGATGCCCGCTTGGCTCTTGATGGTTTTGGAGCCGAGATTGATATTCAAGATGAAAACAGCAACACCGTCGCGGCGGGGCTGGTGATGTCGACTGAGCCCGGCGCCGGCTCGCTGTATTTCTTCGGGCCGATTAAATTACTGGTTTCCGCTGGCCCGAAACTGGTTGCGGTCCCGAAACTCGCAGGGCTCGATCTTGCCTCCGCCAGCGCAAAACTTGTGACCTCCGGCTTCAAGGTGGGCACCATTTCATCTTGGTTCAGCGAAAAGCCACTTGGTCAGGTTTATGACTATCTCGGGTTCGACGGCTCCCCGATTCCTGAATCCAGCTCAGTTAATCTCAAACTTTCCTTGGGCTCTATCCCAGTGGTTGCCGGCCTAGAACAGGCGGTTGCCGTGGCGGCAATCGAAGCAGTGGGCCTCAAAATCGCCGAAGTTGGCTCTGAGTTCAGCGACACCATTGCCAAGGGTCAAGTCATCAGCTTGCTGCCCCTCACCGAACCACTGGGCAAAGGCTCCGAAGTCAAGCTCTTGGTTTCAAAGGGCCCAAACATTATCATCATGCCAAAGGTGGTCGGCGAGACTCTGTCGGCGGCTCAAACCCTATTGGCCAGCCTCGGTCTCAATGTCATAGTTGACACCAATCAGCTGCAAAGCAACTGGGGCATTGCCAAGGTTAAGCGCTCAAGCGAAGTTGCCGGGGCGCAGTTAAGAGCTGGCGACCAGGTCACCATCTACTCGAAGTAGATTTAGCGCTTCGCCAACTGCTCGGCCACCAAGAACGCAAGTTCCAGTGACTGCATGTGGTTCAGGCGAGGGTCGCAAACAGACTCGTAGCGCTCTTCAAGGCTGGCCTCGTCGATTGCATCCGAACCACCTAGGCACTCAGCAACATCGTCTCCGGTTAGTTCAACGTGAACTCCACCAGGGAATGTTCCAGCCGCTTTGTGAACCTCAAAGAATCCGCGAACTTCATCCATGACGTCATCGAAACGACGAGACTTGTAGCCATTCTTGGTGGTAATTCCGTTGCCGTGCATCGGATCGGTGATCCAGAGCGGGTTAGCCTCTGAGTCGCGAACGGCTTCAACCAATTTAGGAAGTTCGTCACGAATTTTTCCGGCGCCCATGCGTGTGATGAAAGTCAGGCGACCTGGCTCGCGGTTCGGGTCAAGCTTTTCAATCAGGTCAACTACATCCTCAACCTGAGTTGTCGGCCCAAGCTTTACACCGATTGGGTTTCTAACCTTTGACAAGAAATCGATGTGAGCGTGGTCCATTTGACGGGTGCGCTCACCAATCCAGATGAAGTGACCAGAAGTGATGTAGGGGGTGCCTGAGCGAGAGTCAATGCGAGTCATTGGGCGCTCGTAGTCGAACAACAAGCCTTCGTGGCTGGTGTAGAACTCGGTGGTGCGCAGCTCATTGAAGTCTGCTCCGCAAGCAGCCATGAATTTGATGGCTCGGTCGATTTCTTGAGCCAGCGACTGGTAACGAGCGTTTGCAGGGTTGTCGGCGAACCCGCGGTTCCACTCGTGAACCGAGCGAAGATCTGCAAAGCCACCGGTAGTGAAGGCGCGAATCAGGTTCAGGGTTGAGGCTGAGGTGTTGTAGGCCTTCATTAGGCGACGAGGATCTGGTGTGCGAGATTCCTCAGTGAAGTCGTAGCCGTTGATGATGTCGCCACGGAAGGCTGGCAGTGTCACGTCGCCACGAGTTTCGGTGTCTGATGAGCGAGGCTTGGCAAACTGCCCAGCCATTCTTCCCATCTTGATAACCGGCATGGATGCGCCATAGGTGAGAACGACCGCCATCTGGAGAATGGTCTTCACTCGGTTGCGAATGCGGTCGGCGGTTGCGTCAACGAAGGTCTCCGCGCAGTCACCACCCTGCAGCAAGAATGCTTTGCCGGAGGCAGCCTGAGCTAGACGGTCACGAAGAATATCAACCTCACCAGCGAACACCAGTGGCGGCATCAAAGCTAGTTCGCGCTTTACCTCAGCCAGTGCGGCCTGGTCTGGCCAGTTTGGCTGTTGCGCTGCAGGCAGGTTCAGATAGTTGTCGAGCCCAGCAAGTACGCCTGGGTTTGGTTCGACGATTGGATGAGTCATGGTTATCCGTTTCTACCTAGCGAGCCTGGCTCGTTGTTCTTTGACCGAAGATGCATAAACATCGACATATTCTTGACCACTGAGTTTCATGAGTTCATACATGATCTCGTCGGCCACGGCACGCAAGACAATACGATCGCCTTCCATGCCATCAAATCTTGAAAAATCTAGCGGCTGCCCGATGATGATTCCGATGCGGCGAATTCTTGGCAGACGCTTGCCGATAGGTTGAACTTTTTCGGTGTCAATCATTGCCACTGGGATGACTGGAACCTTCGCCTCAAGCGCCATGCGTGCGATCCCGGTTCGACCCCGGTAGAGGCGGCCATCGGGGCTTCTGGTTCCCTCTGGGTAAATGCCCAGCACCTGACCGCTGCCCAAAACGCTTAGGCCGGTATTCAAAGAAGCCTCTGAGGCCTTGCCACCGGATCGGTCGATGGGGAGTTGCCCAGTTGACTTAAAGAACCAGCGCGTCAAAGCGCCTTTGATTCCTTTGCCGGTGAAGTATTCACTCTTGGCCAAGAAGACCACTGGTCGCCTGGATTGCAGCGGTAAAAAGATGGAATCGGAGAAAGATAAGTGATTGCTCGCCAAAATTGCGGCTCCCGAAGTTGGGATGTTCTCTAGCCCTCTAACCCAAGGGCGAAAGAGGACTCGGAGCAAGGGTCCGAGAATAAAGGTCTTCAAAATGAAGTACGCCACTTTAGCCCCTTTGATCTTCGCTCGGTTTTCGAATTACCAGTTTACCTGAGTGCAAACCGCACTAAATCGGCTGCTCCAACAACGCCAGCATCGTTTACAAACTCGGCAACCCTAATCTCGAGTTCAGGTCGGTAACCTCTGGCTGGAAGGTGGCTCAGATAAGCGGCTTTTATTGAATCGAGCAGCAAATCTCCGGCAGCGCTAACGCCACCTCCAATGACCACTACCTGTGGGTCCAGAATGGCAACATAGCTGCCGATTGCTTCGCCAAGCCAAGTGCCGAGTTCATGGAGAACCCGAAGAGCACCTGGGTCCCGTTCCAGAATTGCCCGGTAAACCTCTTTGCCAGTCAGCTCTCCGGCTTCCTCTTCAAGCGCTCTGAGCCCCAGCCCAATTGGGTCACTTGAGGAAGCAAGTTCTCTAGCGGCTCTCAGTAGAGCCGTTCCAGAGCCGTACTGCTCAAGACAGCCGTGCTGGCCACAACCACAGAGGCGTCCGTCTCGAACAACCCTGAGGTGCCCCAACTCGCCACCGATTCCAAAACCGCCGCGCAACATCTTTCCTTCAACGATTACGGCTCCGCCCACACCGGTTCCAATGGTGAGCATGATCATGTGCTCAAAGTTTCGGCCAGCCCCAAATTGAAACTCAGCCCAACCGGCCGCATTGGCGTCATTCTCGATGATTACCGGCACGTCAATTTTCGCTTCCAGCTTTGCCTTGAAAGGTTCATTTCGCCAGCTCAAATTTGGGGCATAAATTATGTTTGCCTGCTCGGCATCAATGAATCCGGCGGCGGCCACTCCGACTCCAAGAATTTGTTGACCCTCAGAGAGCTCTCGCACCAACGCGACGACCTCGTCAATTAGTGCATCCGGGTTATCTGCAGGGGTAGCAACGCGGCTCTCGCGGTGAATCTTGCCCTCGGCGTCAACTAGCGCCGCAGCAATTTTGGTACCGCCAATATCAATGCCGATGGTGTACATGGAGTCCTCGTTCGTGATTATTTGGTTATCGCGTGCCCTGAGCCCCGAGCTCTGTTTGAGTTTAGTGAAATTCCCACAATAAAAAGGGCAGTATTTGGAGTTTATGTTGTCAACTTCCGCCAGTTTCAAGGCTAGAGTTATCCAAACTATTGAGAACAGAGGAATGACGATGAAGTCTTATGACACCCCGCCACTAGTGGTCTCTTCGCCCGATGAAAACATCACGGATCTACTAATTCATCGCCTCAATGCAACCCCGAACGATGCTTTGTTCGCCTTAGATAATGGCGATGGCACCTGGGGAAACGTCACCACAAGAGAATTTTATGACCGAGTAGTTGCAGTGGCCAAGGGCCTTGTGGCCGCCGGCGTTCAGCCTGGTCAAATGGTGGCCATCATGAGTCGCACTCGCTACGAGTGGACCCTAATTGACTTCGCAATTTGGTTCGCCGGCGCAGTTCCGGTGCCAATCTACGAGACCTCTGCCCCAAGCCAGATGGAGTGGATCCTCTCCGACTCTGACGCCGTGATGCTATTCGTTGAAAACGCCGAGCACATGGAACGGTTCGAGCAAATTAAGGCCGCCACTCCCCTAGTGCGCAACGTTTACAGCTTCGAAGATGACTCACTCGAGAAGCTCGTCGAAATGGGCCGGGAAATTTCAAGCGACACCATCGAAATGCGCCGCAAGTCAGCAAAACTCAGCGATCTCTCCACCTTGATTTACACCTCTGGCACAACGGGCAAGCCAAAGGGTTGCGAGCTAACTCACCGTGGCTTCGTAGAACTTTGCAAGAATGCCACTCTCGAACTTCCAGAAGTTGTTTACCCTGGCGCGAATATGCTTCTCTTCATTCCGCTAGCCCACGTGTTCGCTCGCTTTATCGAGGTTCTCTGCGTCTACGCCGGTGTTCGCGTCGGCCACCAGCCAAACGCCAAGAACATTGCACCAGCGATGGTCAGCTTCAAACCCAACTTCTTGCTGGCAGTGCCTCGTGTTTTCGAAAAGGTCTACAACTCAGCTGAGCAAAAAGCTGAAGCAGCCGGCAAGGGCAAGATCTTCCGCAAGGCCGCTTACACAGCTATTGCCTACTCGAAAGCCCTTGACACCGCCAAGGGTCCGTCGATTGGCCTAACCATCCAGCACAAACTATTCGACGTCTTGGTCTACAAAAAACTTCGCGCGGCAATGGGTGGCGACGTGAAGTTTGCCGTATCGGGCGGGGCGCCACTGGGCTCAAGACTTGGACACTTCTTCCGTGCAATCGGAATGGTTGTTCTCGAAGGCTATGGACTCACCGAGACCACAGCTCCGGCCTCAATTGGTCGCCCAAATAATGTCAAAATTGGCAAGGTCGGCACCATGCTTCCGGGCACCGGTGTGAAGATTGCCGATGATGGAGAAATTTTGCTCCGTGGAGTCAACATCCTGCGCGGCTACTGGAAGAACCCCGAAGCCACCGCAGCCGCCATCCAAGACGGATGGTTCAAATCTGGTGACATTGGTGAACTCGATGAAGATGGATTCTTGTCGATCACTGGTCGCAAGAAAGAGCTAATTGTGACCGCCGGAGGCAAGAACGTCGCCCCTACCGCGCTAGAAGACCCACTACGCGCCAACCCGCTGATTGGTCAGGCCGTTGTAATCGGTGACCAAAAGCCATTCGTTGCTGCACTTATTTCATTAGACGCCGAAATGCTTCCCATCTGGCTGGCTAATCACGGTGCCGATAAGACTATGAGCTTGAGCGACGCAGCTAAGTCACCGCTGGTTTTAGCCGAGATTCAAGTTGCAGTCGACCGAGTGAACAAGCACTTCTCTAAAGCCGAATCAATTCGCAAGTTCGTGATTATCGATCGAGAACTCACCGAAGAGTCAGGTCACCTAACTCCATCGCTAAAGGTCAAGCGCGATGTTGTTGTTCGCGACTTCGCGACTTCAGTTGAAGAGATTTACGAGACTGGACCGATGACTGCACCAAGCGAAAAGTTCTAAAGCACTACGCACAAACTTTTGAGGCCGATTGGTTTTTAGTTTTTTAGAAACCAGTCGGTTTCTCTTAACTTTTTCATAGCGATCTTGCGTTCACTGGGCTCTAAGCGGTCGAGGTAGAGCAACCCATCAAGATGATCACACTCGTGCTGAAGAGCCTGAGCCAACAACCCAGTGCCGGCCACCTCGACGGTTTCACCCTCTAAATTGGTTCCAACCGCGCGCGCAAACTCAAAGCGGGCGGTGTTATGCCAGAGGCCAGGCACCGATAGGCAACCTTCCCCCACGAGTGTTTTTTCGCCACTCAGTTCGATAATTTTTGGGTTTATTAGGTAGCCGACCTCGCCATTGATGTTGTAGCTAAACGCACGAAGATTCACACCGATTTGGGGTGCCGCGACACCCGCCCGGCCAGGCAATTTAGTGGTGTCAATCAGGTCTTCAACAAGCGCGCGGATTTTTGGGTCCACGATTTTGATGTCGTCCGAGACTGTTTTGAGGACAGGGTCGCCAAAAAGACGAATTTCTCTAACCGCCATTTGGGGTTTCTAGATTGGGTTGTTTAGGCCGTCAACGACCAGGGCAGCCAATTCGCGAGCTGCGTCGCGAGTGCCCTTCTTGAGTTGGTCAAACTTGATAACCGAACCAGCAGCAAGCGCTGGGTCGTAAGGGATGCGAACCACGTGGCGAACTCGAGTCTGGAAGTGCTGCTCGATTTCGTCTAGCTTGACCAAGTTAGTTCCCTGGGTTGCCGTGTTTAGGGCGACGACCGAGTTTCGAACGAGGTCTCCGTAGCCGTTCGCTTCGAGCCAAGTCAGGGTCTCAGAGGCGAGGCGGGCCTCATCAACTGAGCCACCAGAAACGATGACAAGACCGTTAGCGCGCTGCAGAGTAGGGCGCATCACCGAGTGCACAATTCCGGTGCCGCAGTCGGTCAAAACGATTGAGTAGTAGCGAGCTGCCATGTCGGCAACAACGTTGTAGTCACCCTCATCGAAGGCTTCTGAGAGCATTGGGTCGCTGTCTGAGGCAAGCACATCGAGTCGGCTGACATCTCTAGACACCATGGTTGAAAAGTCGGTGAAGCCATCAACAGCCGCAGCGCGGTTAACTACATCGCGAACAGTGAAGCGAGTTGATTTGCTCACTCGCTCAGCGAGTGTTCCACGGTCTGGGTTGGCGTCGATGGCAATGATTCGGTCTTCACGGGATAGCGACAAGGCCATGCCCAAAAGCGTGCTCACAGTGGTTTTTCCAACGCCACCCTTGCGGGTAAGGATGGGGACAAACTTGGCTCCACCCTCGAGCGCGGCACCAATTCTTGCGTCAATTGCTTTTCGTTCGCGAATCTTTGGTGAGTCACCGAGGTTGATGTTTTTTAGGCTCAAAAAGTAAACAAAACGGCGCCAGCCAGCTTCTGGGCTTGGTCGGTTGCGCGCGCTCACATCGATTAGGCGATCTGCGGTTAGCATTGCGGCTGGCTCAGGCTGGCTGAACATTTCGCCGCGCAGGCTGTCGCGACGCGAGTAGTTTGCGCGAACTACTGGCTCGGTGTCGATTTTGTCTAGTTCTCTTGAGAAGCGTGGCTCCTCCGAAACAACCTCAATCGAAGAGGTGCTTGGGGTGGTGTCAACGGCGCCGGCATCTACTGCAACTTCGGCCAGTGAGTGAGTGCGCTCAACTTCGTTAGCCTCAGCGGCCTTGCGAGGTGCCAGAAAATCGGCCTGTTCGTCTTCAGGTTTTTTGCCCCAAATAGCCAAAGTGATTCTCCTTGATACGGCGCGAAAATGTTCGCACGAGCGTTTACTAGCCTCCCCAGTTTACCCGCAGAAGGTTTGAGGTGCAGTTAATCTTGGCTTTCAACCACCATGATGAGGTCGCCGGCTTCCACGGGAGCAGTCTTTGGCATCGCCAATCTCTTGACCACACCAGCCATGCTCGCGGTGATTGTTGCCTCCATCTTCATAGCTTCGATGGTGGCGACCGGCTGGCCGATTTCAACGTGAGTTCCTTCGACAACCTGCAGAGTGACAACGCCGGCAAAAGGCGCGGCAACGTGACCGAGGTTCTTGACGTCTGCCTTTTCAGCCTGAACTACGTTCACGGCAATCTTGCGATCACGGATGTTGATTGGACGAAGTTGGCCGTTGAGGGTTGCCATTACAGTTCTAAAACCTTTGGCATCTGGGGTTCCGATGGCCTCAAGGCCGATGTAGAGGCGAACACCCTTGGCAATCTCAACCACGTGCTCTTTGCCCTGCTCGAGACCATAGAGGTAATCGACTGTGTCGATTGTGTCGAGGCGACCAAAACTCTCCTGAGACTTCTTGAAGTCTTCGGTTGGCCCAGGGAACAACAAACGGTTGAGGGTGTCGCGTTTCAGTAGAGAGTCGGTTCCTTGCAAAATTGCTAGGTCTTCAGGCGCAACTGGAGTAACTCCAAACTTGAGGTTCTTACCCTGCAAAACCTTTGAACGGAACGGTTCAGGCCAACCACCTGGCAGATCGCCCAACTCGCCAGCCATAAAGCCAACCACGGAGTCTGGGATGTCGTAGTTCTGCGGGTTTTCAGCGAAATCCGCTGGGTCCGCATTGACAGCCACAAGGTGCAGTGCCAAATCTCCAACAACTTTCGAAGAAGGAGTCACCTTGGTTGGGCGACCAAGAATCTGGCTGGCCGCCGCATACATGTTCTCGACCTTTTCGAACTGGTCACCCAGGCCAAGCGCAATTGCCTGCTGGCGAAGGTTCGACAGCTGGCCACCTGGAATTTCGTGGTGGTAAACGCGACCGGTTGGGCCTGGGAGACCTGACTCAAATGGGGCGTAGACCTTGCGGACCGCTTCCCAGTAGGGCTCTAGGTCTGCCACCGCAGAAAGTGCGATGCCGCTGTCTCGTTCGGTGTGGGCTAACGCCGCGACTAGGGCCGATGCCGATGGCTGGCTAGTGGTTCCTGCCATTGGCGCACTAGCTACGTCGACTGCGTCTACGCCGGCGTTGATAGCCGCCATAAGGGTCGCTAGTTGACCACCAGCAGTGTCGTGAGTGTGAAGGTGAACTGGCAGGTCAAAACGCTCTCTGAGGGCGGTGACGAGCTTTGCAGCGGCTGCCGGGCGCAGTAAGCCGGCCATGTCTTTGATAGCAATGATGTGAGCACCAGCTGCAACGATTTGATCGGCTAGGCCCAAGTAGTAATCGAGGGTGTAGAGCTTCTCTTCTGGGTCGAGCAAGTCAGCCGTGTAGCAGAGCGCCACTTCGGCAACTGCGGTTCCAGTCTTCAAAACCGCATCGATTGCCGGCTTCATCTGATCAATGTCGTTCAAGGCATCGAAAATGCGGAAGATGTCTACTCCGGTTGCAGCAGCCTCGGCTACGAAACTTTCGGTGACTTCAGTTGGGTATGGCGTGTAGCCGACAGTGTTTCGGCCACGAAGCAACATTTGAATGCAGAGGTTCGGCATGGCTTCACGAAGAGCAGCCAAACGCAACCAAGGGTCTTCGCCCAAGAAACGCAGTGCCACGTCGTAGGTTGCGCCGCCCCAAGCCTCAACCGAAAGGAGTTGTGGAGTCATTCGGGCCACATAAGGAGCCACCTGGGCAAGATCGCGACCACGGACACGGGTAGCTAGCAACGATTGGTGGGCATCACGGAAAGTGGTGTCGGTGATTGCCACTGCAACCTGGGCGCGCAGGCTCTTTGCAAACCCTTCTGGGCCAAGCTCAAGCAAACGCTGCCTTGAACCAGCAGGAGCCGCAACGCTCAAGTCGAGCTTCGGAAGTTTGGCGGCTGGAGTCAGGTGATGTCCGGCACGAGCGCCATTTGGCTGGTTCACTGTGACATCAGCCAACCAAGACAAGATCTTGGTGCCTCGGTCTAGCGATTGCTTAGCCGAGAACAGCTGAGGTCGCTCATCGATGAACGAGGTGCTCAGGTCGCCGCTGGCAAAAACAGGGTCATCGAGAACTGCCTGCAAGAATGCGATGTTGGTGGACACCCCACGGATGCGGAACTCGGCCAAGCCGCGCTTTGCGCGAGTTACTGCCGACTTGAAGTCACGCCCGGTGGCAATCAGCTTCACGAGCATCGAGTCGAAGTGCGGGCTAACCTCAGCACCGGTCGAAACCGTTCCACCATCTAGGCGAATGCCAGCACCACCCGGGGAACGGTAGGTAGTGATCTTGCCGGTGTCAGGCCTAAAGTTTGCAGCTGGGTCTTCGGTGGTGATGCGGCACTGGATTGCGAATCCGTGCATTTGAATTTTGTCCTGGGTCAGGCCAAGATCGTGCAGGCTTTCGCCCGCAGCAATTCGCATCTGGCTCTGAACGAGGTCGATGTCGGTGATCTCTTCTGAGACGGTGTGCTCCACCTGGATGCGCGGGTTCATTTCGATGAAAACGTGCTTACCCGCGTTTGGGCCAACGGTATCGATCAAAAACTCAACGGTGCCGGCGTTCTGGTAGCCAATCTGCTCGGCAAATGACACAGCATCACGGTACAGAGTGAACCGAAGTTCGTCATCAATCAGCGGCGCCGGGGCAATCTCGACAACCTTCTGGTTTCTTCGCTGAATCGAGCAGTCGCGCTCAAACAGGTGCACAACGTTGCCTTGGGTGTCGGCAAGAATTTGAACTTCGATGTGACGCGGTCGAAGAACTGCCTGCTCAAGAAACACTCGAGCATCTCCAAAGGCACTTTCGGCCTCTTTGGAAGCCTCAATCAAGGCTGCTCTCAAGTCTTTGAACTCGGCAACGCGGCGCATGCCACGGCCACCACCACCGGCAACGGCCTTGACGAAAATTGGAAAGCCGATTTCTTCGGCAAGGCCAACAAGTTCGTCTACGTCGGCTGAGGATTGGCTTGATTTCAAAACCGGAACGCCGGCACGAATGGCTGCTTCCTTAGCGATTACCTTGTTGCCAGCCATTTCAAGGACATCTGAGCTCGGACCGATGAAGGCAATGCCGTTCGCACGAGCAGCCTCGGCAAGTTCTGGGTTCTCGGACAAAAAGCCGTATCCCGGGTAGATGGCGTCAGCGCCACTCTCCTTGGCAACACGAATAATCTCGGCTACGTCAAGGTAAGCGCGAACCGGATGACCGATGGTTCCAATCTGGTAGGCCTCGTCTGCCTTCAGGCGGTGAGTTGAGTTGCGATCCTCGTAAGGAAACACTGCAACTGTCTTGGCGCCAAGTTCAAAAGCGGCTCGAAATGCCCGAACCGCGATTTCTCCACGGTTTGCAACCAGAATTTTTTTAAACATTGGATCCTTTGGTTCGTTTAACTCAACATCGGAAGGTTTATACCCTAGATAAAAAGGTAGCCTATAAAAGTGCACGTACTTAGCGTCAGCTCCCTTAAGGGAGGCGTAGGAAAAACAACGGTTGCCCTGGGGCTTGCCTCGGCAGCATTCGCTCGCGGCCTAAAGACACTCGTCGTAGACCTAGACCCTCAGTGCGATGCCACTACCGGGCTCGCGGTTACCCCAGAATTTAGTGAAACCGTAGCCGAAGTGCTGCAAAACCCCAAAACAAATGTGGTTCAACGGGCCATCACCGCATCCGGTTGGGGTTCAGTCGGCACCGGCAAAATCGATGTGATGATTGGCTCTCCCCGAGCCCTAAACTTTGATACCCCAAACCCAACGCTGCGGGATGTCTGGAAGCTCGAAGAGGCTCTAAGCCGAGTCGAGAAGGACTACGACCTCGTCATCATTGACACCCCACCTTCAATCAACGGACTGACTCGCACGGCTTGGGTCGCTAGCGATCGGGTGTTGATTGTTTCTGAACCTTCAATTTTTTCCGTGGTTGCCGCAGACAGAGCAATGCGAGCTATCGATGAGCTTCGAAGAGGCCTGACCCCAAGACTTCAGGCACTTGGCGTGGTCATCAACCGAGTTCGCCTGCAGTCCAAAGAACACGAATTTAGAGTCAATGAACTCAAGCAAATGTTTGGATCGAAGCTCTTGAGCGTTCAACTCGAAGAACGAGCCACTCTGCAGCAGGCTCAAGGAGCAGCCAGGCCGATTCACAACTGGCCGGGAGAAAACGCAGTCGAAATCGCAAACATTTTTGATGAGATTCTCGAAGCCGCAATGATCTCTTTTGAAGATTCAATTGGCAAGCGGGTTGTGAAAAACGACAAGAGGTTTGCTCGACTCACAAAAATTATGCGTGGGCAAAACCTAGATGAGATTTTAGAAATCGAAGCTCTGGGCTCCTCTGAGATTCTTGAACTAACTGCCGACGCTGCTGCGGCGAGTAAAGACTAAACGGCTTTACGAGTTGACCGACGAGCAGCAAGCTCGTCCATGTCATCGATGTGGTTCTCTTTCATATTGACCAAGCTGGCTTCAACTTCTCGCAAAACCTTACCCACAGCGATTCCGAAGACGCCCTGGCCTCGGTCGAGCAGGTCCATTACTTCGTCTTTGGTGGTGCAGAGATAAACTCTCGCGCCATCCGACATCAGTGTGATTGAAGCTAAATCGTTAATTCCGGCAGCGTGTAGTTGGTCAGCCGCAATTCGAATTTGCTGAAGTGACACTCCGGTGTCAAGAAGACGCTTCACTAGCTTCAAAACCAGGATGTCTCTAAACGCATAGAGTCTCTGAGAGCCTGATCCAGCGGCACCGCGAACACTTGGCTGCACTAGCCCAGTTCGGTCCCAGTAATCAAGTTGGCGATAGGTGATGCCGCAAGCAGCTGCTGCAGAGGTGCCTCGGTAGCCAACCTTTGGGTCGGCCGAAGGCAAGCCATCGGTGAAAAGCATGTTCTCTGAATAGTTCGATGGAGCGTTCGATTCTGAGTCAGACATCTCGGCTCCTTTCGCCTAATCTAAGGTTCAACTACAGGTTTAACTAGAACCTTAATTGTTGCCCTGTAGCAGCCATAAGTCCCGTTAATTTAAAGCTGCGGCGTGTCGCCCCAAACGACGGGGTTTTTAGGCGTCAAGTTTGGCGATTACCGAGCGAACTAGTTCCGCGCGAATCGATGAAAACTGATTTTCGATTTCAGCTGCGTAGTGCGCAGCTCTTGAGCGGCTAGCAGTGTCGTTTTTTCGCAAAACCGGAGCCACCACTCCCTCAATAATTCCAATTTCACGGTCAGCGGAAGCCTTTAGGCCTCTCAGGTGACGGGGCTGAATTCCGAAGCGCTGAAGGTGAACGATTGCTCGAGCAATTTCGACATCCGACTGGTCAAAAGGCGCCTGGCCAAGGAGAGAAACGTCTTGGGACTCTGAAATTAAAGCGTCGGTGATGGCGGTTTCAGCAACCAACTCCAGCTGGCTCAATCTCTTTCCGCGTGCCTGGCGAAGATGTGAGGCACTGACCGGACCAGAACCTGGAAGGCTCGGAGCGCGTCCTTCATCCAAGTCGGAAAGGTAGGTGCGAATAACCTTCAGCGGCAAGTACTGGTCGCGCTGCAACTCGAGAACGATTCGCACTCGATCAATGTCAAGGTCGGTGAATTTGCGGTAACCGGATGCGGTTCGCTGTGGCGTGACCAGCCCCTGCTCTTCTAGAAAACGCAGTTTTGATGGGGTTAGGTCCGCAAAATCTGTCGACAAAACTGCCAACACCTGACCGATATTGAATAACTTCGCTGGCCGAGCTGTAAACAGCTTGGCGGCAGGTTGTGCTGACAACTAGGCCCCCTGGGTCAAGTCTGAATGGGATGAATAAAAGGTGAGTCGGAATTTACCGATTTGCACTTCTGCTCCATCCACTAAAACTGCGGTGTCGATCCGAGCACCGTCAAAATATGTTCCGTTTAGCGAGGCTAGATCTTTTACAAGAAAAGAATTTCCTTCGCGAATAAACTCCGCATGCCTTCGAGAGACTGTCACGTCATCAAGAAAAATATCTGCGTTTGGGTGCCTACCGACTGTGGTGACATCCTGGTCAAGCAAAAACCTCGAACCCGAATTTGGGCCCCGTTTTGAAATTAGAAGTGCCGATCCGGCCGGCAAAGCTTCGATTGCCAACTGCTCTTCTTTTGAAAGATTTAGCCCAGATTCGGTGAGTAGATCCTCATTAAATCGCAGTGTTGATTCGACCTCGTCTGACGAGCCCCCAAAGCCCAACCCTGATGATTCCATGATTCCCTGACTCCTTCGCCCTATAGCCTATAGGACTCTCGTAGGGCTATTTTTCACTACTTCACGCACTTGGCGCAAGTAGACGATTCCGGCCCACCAGTAGAGCCCCATGCCCCAAAGTGCGAAGGCCCAGGCCAGTGGCAGGACGATAAATTCGGCCGCAGTCCAGAGGTCGGCGATTAGCAAGAGCGGAAAGGCGTAGAGCAAAGCAAACGTGCCAGCTTTGCCAAGGAAGTGGACAGGAAGCGGACCGTAACCGTGGGTTGCCAAGATTGGGTAGGCGATGAGCAACACAAAATCGCGGCCGATGATAACGGCGGCCAACCAGGCCGGAATCACGCCGGTGATGGAAAGCGCCACCAGCGTCGAGAAAATGTAGAGGCGATCCGCCGCAGGGTCAAGAAGCTGACCAAGCCTGGTGACCTGATTGAACTTTCTTGCGAAATAACCATCTAGATAGTCGGTGACGCTAGAAATTGCCAGAACAATAATCGCCAATAGGTTCTGCTCATCGAGCAGCAGAAACAAGAACACTGGGACTAATGCGAGCCGAAGAGCGCTCAGGAGATTGGGCACAGTGAAGAACTGCTGCGTAAGGCTTAGGTTCGAATTCACTGACATGATTCGATATTACGCACCCAGCGCCGGCAAGACCTCGTTATCTTGCCGGTATGGCTATTCTCTGCACGCCGGTAAATCGTTCTGCGACACGAATAACTTGATTGCTGTAGCCGAATTCGTTGTCGTACCAGATGTAAAGAACTACGTGATTGCCGCTGGCGATAGTGGCTAGTCCATCAACAATTCCGGCTCTAGGAGAGCCGACAAAATCGGTGGAAACCACTTCCGGGGAGTCAATGAAATCGATTTGGTCATGCAGGGCAGAAAAAAGCGATGCGTTTCTCAACAGCGTGTTGACCTCTTCCCTACTGACATCACGACTCAACTCGAGGTTCAGGATTGCCATCGAGACATTGGGAGTCGGCACTCGAATAGCATTTCCGGTGAGCTTTCCCTGAAGCTCCGGTAAGGCCTTCGCGACCGCCTTGGCAGCACCCGTTTCGGCAATCACGAGATTCATCGGAGCCGAGCGGCCACGACGATCTCCCTTGTGAAAATTGTCAATCAAGTTTTGATCGTTGGTGTACGAGTGCACCGTTTCAACGTGACCATACTTCACATCAAATGCATCGTTGACCACCTTAAGAACGGGAGTGATGGCGTTAGTTGTGCAGGAAGCAGCGGTCAGAATCAGGTCTTCGCTTGAAATGGTCGAATCGTTGATGCCGAAAACGATGTTCTTCAAGTCACCTTTCCCCGGAGCAGTGAGCAGCACTCGGCTAACGCCAGAACTTTTCAGATGCTGAGATAAACCGTCTTCGTCTCTCCAAATACCGGTGTTGTCGATGACGAGGGCCTCATGAATTCCGTAGGATTCGTAATCGATGGTGGCTGGGTCGTTTGCATAGATGATCTGAATTCTGGTTCCGTTGGCAATGATCTGATTGGCTTCCTTGTCGATGCTGATCACGCCGTTGAACTTGCCATGAACCGAATCTCGCCTCAGCAAACTTGCGCGCTTGACTAGGTCATTGTCGCTTCCTTGCCGCACCACAATGGCTCGAAGTGCGAGCCGGTCATTTGAACCCTCACCGGCAATCAAGAGGCGGGCCAGTAGGCGACCAATGCGCCCGAACCCATACAAAACCACATCCACCGATTTATCTTGGGTGTTGGCATTTTCTGGAAGCCCGAGGGCCTTGAGGATTTCTGCGTCAGTCGACGAAGCCCCGACGCTCTCAAGCAATAACGCAAGGTCGAGGTTCACTGGTGGAAAATCTAGGTCAGCCAATTTAGAAAGCAGCTCGAAACTCTCTCTGGTGCTGAGTTCCGATCCAATCACGTGGCGGGCATAGCGATGGGCTTTGATAATCTCCATCGCCGACTTATTGACCAGCGTCGAGCCATAGATTGTTGCCGCTACACCGCGACTTCGAAACAGCGAACCCACTAATGGAACGAGTTGCTCCGCGTAAGTTTGCCGTTCCGACCAAATTGCATCATTGGAATCTGGGGAAATCTTCATTGATTTGCCTTAGCTTGTTAGTTTTTAGAGATGTCTCTCGTCTACACCGTTGTAGTTAGACAGGGGTCTAATGAGAGCATTGGAAGCCAACTGTTCCATTATGTGCGCTGTCCAGCCGGTAATTCGCGCAGCGACAAAAATAGGCGTAAAGGTGAGTGTGTCAAAGCCCATCAAGTGATAAGCAGGCCCTGATGGATAGTCGAGGTTTGGCAAGATGTTTTTGCGCTCGGTCATAGCGGCTTCGAGGCCTTCATAAAGTTCCAACACATCAGGACGGTTGTAATACTCGACCAGTTTCACCATCGAGGCACGCATGGTTGGAACTCGCGAGTCACCCTTTTTGTAGACGCGGTGTCCAAAGCCCATGATTTTGCGCTTTTCGGCGAGCGCCTTCTCGAGCCAGGCTTCAGCTCGAGTTGCAGCATCTGGGCCAAAACCAATCTCATCAAAAACATGCAGCACGGCTTCATTCGCTCCGCCGTGCAGCGGCCCCTTGAGCGCTCCTATTGCTCCAGTAACAGCTGAGTAGAGGTCCGAGAGGGTCGAGGTGATAACTCTTGCTGTGAAGGTAGAGGCATTGAACGAATGCTCGGCATAAAGAATGAGTGACACGCGAAACGCATCCACAACAATCGGTTCCGGAATTTCGCCGAAGGTCATCCACAGAAAATTTTCTGAGTAGTCAAGGTCAGCTCTTGGCTCAATCAGAGGCTGCGAGTGGCGTCTGCGCTGGTCGTAGGCAACGATGGCAGGCAACTTGGCAAATAACAAGATTGATTTGGCGAGATTTCCCTCGGGTGAGGAGTCGTCCACCTGCGGGTCAGAAGCGCCAATCACACTGACTGCGGTTCGAACCACGTCCATCGGGTGCGCGGTGAGCGGCAATGCGTCGATGACCTGCTTTACGGCCGGGTCAAGGGTGCGAGCAGAGCGCTCTTTAGTGGCAAATGCCAATAATTCAGTCGCGGTTGGCAGCTCCCCCTTCCACAGCAACCAAGCCACTTCTTCGAAACTCTTGCTGGCAGCTAGTTCTTGAACTGGATACCCGCGGTAGAGAAGTGAATTTGTGTCTGGGTTCACTTTTGAGACAGCAGTGTTGTCTACTACTACTCCGGCAAGACCCTTGAAGATCTGCGGTTCGGTTTCAGTCATGGGGGCTCCTTTGCGATGTGTTGCCGGTTTAGTGTTCTACGTGAGAGTCAAGCGAGAAATTGAAGATGCTCGAATCGAATTGGTTGTAGGCCTCATAGTCCAGAAGCTCATAGAGCTCGGCCCGAGTTTGCATCTCACCAACAACTCCTTGAAGCGAGCCCTGCTCCTTGAGCGAATCGAGCCCGCGCATTGCAGACCCCATGGCAAGACGAAGCAGCGAAACAGGGTAAATAACGATATTGATGCCGACATCTTGCAACTGCTTTTTAGTGAATAGCTCGCTCTTGCCAAACTCAGTCATATTTGCCAAGACCGGCACTTCAACTGCTGCACGGATGGCTTCAAACTCACTCAGGTCTTTCATGGCCTCAGGGAAAATAACATCAGCTCCCGCGTCTACCAGTCTTTTCGCTCGGTCAACGGCGGCAGCCAGGCCATCAACCGCGCGAATGTCTGTTCTCGCCATAATCACAAGATTTTGGTCACGCCTAGCATCTACCGCCGAGGCGATTCGTTTGATTGCGGTGTCGCTATCGACAACAACTTTTCCGTCGAGGTGCCCGCAGCGCTTCGGGTTTACCTGGTCTTCGATGTGCAACCCAGCTACGCCGGCTTCTTCAAGAGTCTGCACGGTTCTCGCTAGGTTCAACGGTTCCCCAAAGCCGGTGTCGGCATCCACCAAGGCTGGCAGGTCAGTCATTCGAGCAATCTGCTGAGACCTTCCGGCTACCTCTGTCAGAGTAGTCAATCCGATGTCAGGCAAGCCAAGATCGGCAGCTAGAACAGCACCCGATATGTAAACCCCATCAAAACCCTTGCTCTGAATCAGCTTTGCCGACAGCGGGTTGAACGCACCCGGAAACTGAAGCAACTCTCCTGTGGCAAGTCGCTCTCGGAAGATTCGGCGCTTATCAGCCGGGGTGGTCTGTGAGTACAGCATTAGAAAAGACCTTCAGGGCTCTTGACCGAACTCAAAAGACCGGGTTTAGCCTCAATTGTGAGCCCGCCAATTTCATCTGCACGAAGCTCTGGAAGCCTTTGAACCAAGGTCAGAAAGCGCTCAATCTCTTGAGGCTCAATTACATCTTGGGCCAACGAACGGAATTTTTGAATGTATTGCTCACGAGCGAATGGCTTGGCTCCCAGCGGGTGGGCGTCGGCAACAGCGATCTCATCGATGATTTTGCTGCCGTCTGCCATTGTGATCTCCACTCGACCACCAAAAGCCTTGTCGGCTGGGTCAATTGAGTGGTAACGGCGGGTCCACTCTTTATCCTCAAGCGTGGTGGTCTTCAGCCAGAGTTCAACGGTGTCTGGTCTCGCTGCACGCTCTGGGGCATAACTTCCTTCGTGATCCCAGGCGCCATCTTGAAGTGCCACCGAGAAAATGTAGGGAATCGAGTGGTCTAGGGTTTCACGGCTGGCAGTTGGGTCATACTTCTGCGGGTCATTCGCCCCAGATCCAATCACATAGTGCGTGTGGTGCGAGGTGTGAATCACGATTGACTGAACGTTTTTAGGGTCGATTAGTTCAGGGTGCTCTCGGTGCAACTTGCGACCTAGGTCAATCAGTGCCTGTGCCTGATACTCGGCAGAGTGCTCTTTGGTATAGGTGTCGAGAATGGCACGCTTGGCTTCGCCAGGCTCTGGCAATGGAACTTCGTAGGAGGCGTTTGGGCCGTCAAGCAGCCAAGCGATTACGCCGTCTTCGCCCTCATAAATTGGTGTCGGGCTGGTTTCGCCACGCATGGCACGGTCAATTGCCTCAACCGCCATTTTTCCGGCAAAAGCTGGGGCGTGTGCCTTCCAACTGGAGATTTCACCTTTTCGAGACTGACGGGTCGCGGTTGTGGTGTGCAACGCCTGGGAGATTGCCTGATAAATGGTCTCGACCGAGAGCCCGAGCATCGTGCCAATTCCGGCGGCAGCCGATGGGCCGAGGTGAGCCACATGGTCAATCTTGTGCTCATGCAGACAAATTGACTTCACAAGATCAACTTGAATCTCATAGCCGGTGGCAATTCCACGGATGAGGTCTGTGCCGGTGGCTCCAACGTGCTGGGCTACTGCCAAAATCGGAGGAATGTTGTCGCCCGGGTGCGCGTAGTCCGCAGCTAAGAAAGTGTCGTGGAAGTCGAGTTCGCGAACTGCCACCCCATTGGCCCAAGCTGCCCATTCAACCGAAACCCTATTGTCGGCCGATTCACCAAACACATTGGCGCCTTTGCCATTTGCTGTGACTGGGTGAGCCAGTGCCTGAGATCTCGCGGCGACTACGGGTTTTCTAATGAGTGACGCAGCCGCCACTGAAGCGTTGTCGATGATTCTGTTGATGATCATGTCGACAACCTCAGGTGTGACGGCAACCTGGTCGGCCGCAACTTCGGCAATCTTCCAGGCGAGTTGATCTTTGCGGGCTAGATTTTCATCGCTTTTATAGACCCGAACATGATGCAGCTTCATTGTTGCTCCTATTTGTGCGGGGTCAGTCGACCCGGTTAGTAGCGACTCGGGATTGAGTCGCATCCAAGCTAAATTTCAAACTCTGGTGAAGGTGCAGATGTGTGGCGCTGGCTGCTAAATCAGCATTTCGGTCAACGATTGCCTCGATTATGACCAATGTCTCGACTGCTGCAGCCTTGAGGCGGTCGGTGTTGCTTCTTGAAAGTCTTCGAATTCTTGAGAGGTGAAGATGCAAAGTCTTTAGAGCAGCGACTAAGTAGGGGCTGCTGAGTGAGTCTTCGATTGCTAGGTCGAGTTTTTCGTTTAGTTGGTAATAGGCGCGGATGCCAGCCTCGCCCGAATCGATCAGGCTAGCTGCCTCACGAAACTGATTGGCCAACTGGCCAAAGATTTGGGTGTCTCCCCTGGCCGCTGCCAGTCTCGCGGCTTGCTGCTCGAGTGGTTGACGAAGCTCATAGAGCTCAACAATGTCGTCAACTGAAATATCGGTCACAATCAGGCCCCTGCCGGCCTGAGGTTCGATTAGTCCGTCTTTGCGCAATTGAGACAACGCCTCTCGAAGCGGAGTTCTCGACACACCAATGCGGGCTGCCTGCTCAACCTCGGCCAAAACGGTTCCAGGTGTGAGGGTGCCGTCGACGATTTCGTCGAGCAAAGCCTGATAAGCCTTCTCGCTTGCCCTCATGATTACTCCCCTGCTGGATAAACTATTTCGTGGCTATTGTATGCACAGAATCAAATAATAAACATTATTTCGCGATAATTAGCAATATTAGGCAATCTTTGTATACATTTAGCATTACTTAGATGATATTGGGCCGACTCAACTTCAGGTAAGCGCGTCAGGTGATGCCAACGGGGGCTTCATTTCTCAATGAGGAGAAAACATGACTACAGCTACAGGTGAATACCAAACTGCCTACGATGCCAGCATCTCCGACCCGAACGCCTTCTGGTTAGAGGCGGCCAAAAAAATCGACTGGGTCAAAGCCCCCACTCAGGCCCTCGACTCTTCGGCGGCACCGGTTTACCGATGGTTTCCCGAAGCCGAACTAAACACTTGCTTTAACTCTGTTGATCGTCACGTGTTGGCTGGTCGCGGCGATCAAGCCGCTTTAATTTATGACTCTGCAATGACCGGAACGAAGAAAACCCTGACCTACTCCCAGTTGCTGGAGGACGTCTCTTTGTTTGCCGGCGCACTAGTCAACCAAGGTGTGGCAAAGGGTGATCGCGTCATCATTTACATGCCGATGATCCCAGAGGCCGTCATTGCGATGCTGGCCTGCTCCAGAATTGGCGCTATCCACTCCGTGGTGTTTGGAGGCTTTGCCGCCAATGAACTTGCTGTGCGCATTGACGATGCCAGCCCAAAATTAATCGTGACCTCATCGGGTGGGCTTGAACCCGGTCGAATAGTTGCTTACTTGCCAATCATTCAAAAAGCCCTTGAGCTCTCCAAGGGGTCGGTTGAGAC
>Ga0129318_10000014_pt1 | contig 19338 bp, 16 predicted proteins | sample CPB1_08_DNA_FD_94475 | JGI IMG/M metagenome (GOLD analysis project Ga0129318, IMG submission 94475) | Freshwater to marine salinity gradient microbial communities from Chesapeake Bay, USA - CPBay_Spr_0.1_0.8_DNA | ecosystem: Environmental > Aquatic > Marine > Coastal | place: USA: Chesapeake...
AGTTTTAGTTGATGCAGCAAAAGTTGCACAATCTAAAGGTATTTTCACTTTAGATGATGCAGAATTAGTAAACAAAGCAATTAAAGCTTTTATTCCAAAAGGACCAGCTCCTTCTAATTCATAAAGTTATGGATGCAGTTTTTTCTATTGCTCCGTCTTTAGATAAAACTGAAGTCGTAAACTTAGAAGGATGGGAACCTAATCTTAAAGTACTCTACAGCGTGGATATCCACGCTGGAGTTTCTTATTTATGTTGGAAAATACAAAACACCGAACAGATATTCAAAATTCAAGCGACTTTAGTTTTCGAAAAGCATGGTCTAAAATTTCTAGATCATTTTTTAATAACACTAAAAACATTCAGGGAGGATTACAAGGAGTGGGAGAAACAGGAATTCCCAGAAACCTGGATGCAGAGATACCACCAGATATTCCATCAATTGATAAAATAGAACTCATGGAGATTAATAATGAAGAAGAAATAATGAACGAGCCTCTAGTTGAAACTAGAGATTCGAAGTTTGCAAAACATAAATTCGAGTGGGTAAAAACTGAAAGAGCTGGAGAAGTATGCACATTTACTAAGTTTGAGCAAGAAAATGGCATTGAATATGTATGTTTTAGTGATAACACAAGAATAAGAACCGAGTTTATAGGAGATATAGTTCTCATGCATTTGTATGAAAATGAAATACTTGGCAGAGAAGTGATAGTTGATAATAATCAATCGTCTCTTCTTCAACACTTGAGAACTGAAACTCCTCTTATATCGCCGGAGCCTATTCATTCACCAGAACCAATTATTCCGGTTAAACTTGAAAGAACTAATGTTTTTCAAGATCCAGTAGTATCAATATTGGATAAATCCAAGAAAAAAATAGAAAAGCTTACTTTAACAATAAACGTTAAAATTCCATCTGCTGAATTATACAATGTCATAAAAGAAAATTTTGACAATACAGAAGAGATTTTACTTGATAGCGTAATGGAGCAATTGCATGAAAAGCTTCTTAGAGAAGCAGTTAAAAGAGAGATACAGAATATATACTCTACAAAAAAGAAAAAGTCCTAAAATGGAAAATGCCCCATTCGATATTGTAACAAAAGATGGATTTCATGCTATCAAAACTAAAAAATCAAGTGTTGCAGTTTTATTGTATACATTAGATGAAAATGATCTATTAGATAAGGTAGGCATTGTTACTGAAAAAAATCCATACTTCGCAGAAGGTTCATATACTGGACTTATTCTAGGTACAGTAGAAAACGATGATCCTTCATTATTATTCAGAGCTAAACAAGAAGCTTTAGAAGAAGGTGGGTTCGATATTAAAGATAAATCTCGTTGGGATTTTATAGGCGAACTATATACATCTAAAATATTTCCAACTTCTATTTGTTGCTATTGTGCTGATATCACAGGATTAAAAGGTGAAAAACCTAAAGGAGATGGATCCACTCACGAAGAAGGTATTAAATTTAATTTAGTTTCTCTAAACAAAGCTCAAAAAATATCGGACTCTATATTGCAAACATGTTTATTTAAACTTTTTACTAAACTTTATAAAAATCAAATAGTTAGCTAATGGAAGGAATGCCAAACAGAAAACAGAGAAGAGCTCTAGCTAAACAAGCTGGAATGATAAAACTTAAACAGAATGCATCGCTAGCCAAAAAATTAGAAATATCTAAGAGAGCTAGAGAATTTGGCAATAGAATTCATCTTGCTAACGTAGAACGTAATTTAAGAGATCAGGATCAAGCTATTCTAGACAAAGAACAAACAAGAATATTACAGCTAATCGAAGAAGGACATTCTCCTGAAGAAGCATTAGCTGCTGTCCAAAAAGAAAATGAACATAACCAAATAGATGGAAATATGGATAGCATCGGGTAATAGAAAAGAGCTTAAGAAAGCTCATCCATTTCTCAGAGAATATGGAGTGATTGACATAAAGGAAATCGCAACTTCATTAGGATATGAATCTTCTTTAAATTTAGATGATCATTCCTCTTTTGTGCTGAATAATGAAATTGTAAAAAGGTTAGAAGCATTTAATAATAGTAGAAGATTCTATCGTGTATTATTTTTGGTTGAAGAATGTAGAGATGAATTAGCTCAAGACTTACTTGACTATTCTATAGATTCAGAGTTAAAATACGAGGCAGTTTATATACGAAAAGAAGAAGAATTTGCTATAGTTTGCAAATCTTACTAGTTACTCGTAACAATTCTTTTTTCAATGAATATATAGAAAAAGAAAAAAGAACTGATCGTAAATGAATATTGGTCCAAAAAGAACCTATGATGGCAAACGCCCCTTCTTAGATCAAGTAGAAGTTGAATTTCAAGCACCTGGTAAAGATAATTCGATTGGTAGTCCACCCGAAGCATCCATAGGTACTCCTTCGCTGTTTAATCCTTATGCAATGGTAGTATTTCCTACTATTGGAATTGTGGCTGGAGCAAATGATTTCGATAAGTTATTTGATGGTGGAGCACCAATTCTTGGTGCAGCAGCTGGAAACACTTTTTCTCCAGATTTCAAACAGAGCATCCCTAGCATTTCTATGTTAGTAGAAGATCCTACTAATGTATTAGATAATAAGACTCCTTATAACTACACAGATTTTCTTTACTGTAAATACGTTGGAAAAATTCCTAATAACCAACTCATAACACTTAGGAGATATCCTGCTCCAACTTTTGATAACTTAGCGGTACCGGGACAAAATCCTGGAGATCCTAAAGAGCCTATTAGAAAGGGTATGACTGTTGCCGAAGTAGATACACAACCAGAATTTTTTCCCATTGCTCAAGCCGTAACATGGTTTGGTGATGAAACAGGGAATAAATTATCTGAGCTATTAAGTTTTGGTGTAAGTATGAACTGGAAACTGATAGAATCTGAAGTTAATACTGCAGCAGGTAATGAACAGGGTAGTGAAGATTCACCGGCACCAGCAGTTGCACAGTTTTTAGGTATACTTACAGGGCAGGTTAATACCCCATTTGCTACAGCAAATTCACAATATGACCCATATAATGGTGGACCGTATAGCCACAGGGTGTATGGTCCTGTTAACGTAATAGAAAAAACTTACAAGAGAGATAGAGGACTAGATTTTAAACAATCTATGACTATCAATTTTGAATATGAACTGAAATCTATAGGAAGTATAAATCCTAAAGCTGCAATGCTAGACTTAATGTCAAATATGTTAGCACTTACTTATAACAACGCAGCATTTTGGGGTGGAGCTAATAGATATTTCCCTCAGAAACCTACTTATCCGTTTTTAGGTGGTAAAGAAGGTATGAACGCGTGGTACAGAGGAGAGCCTGCTCAATTTGCAAAAGCAGTAGGAAAACAAATGTCTGCGGCCGGTTCGGCGATTGCTGATACTTTGGCAAAATTAGCTGAAGACCCTATTGGCGAATTGAAAAAGCTAGCAGCAGGTGGTGCAAAATTAGGGATGATAGCAATGGGTAAAGGTAGAGCTCCTGCTATTGTTGCAATGAAAGCTCTACTAACAGGTGAACCAATCGGAGAATGGCACATGGTTATAGGAAACCCTTATAAACCGATTGCTAAAATAGGTAACCTGATTTGTACCGAATCTAAATTTCAGTTTAATGATATTATTGGAGCTGATAACTTTCCGACTGAATTAAAAGTTAGCATAACAGTAGAACATGGCAGACCTAGGGATGCTGGAGATATTCAATCTATGTTTAACGAAGGCCAAGGAAGAATCTACTATCCAGCAAAAGGCGCAGGCGAAGTTCTTAATGCATCTTCGTCTACATATAACTCTAAAAATGACACATCTTGGAGCAAGTCTACAGCTAAGCCCTATGCAAGAGATACTAAATCTGTTGGGTTATTTACCGGTTCAGATAGTGATTTCGATGCATTATTAGGATCAGTGAAAAACACAGGAAAAGGATTAAGTGAAACAGGTAAAAATGCATGGAACTTAGCAGATAAAATGTTTTTGCGTACAGCAGGAAGCCGTAAATAATTATGAACTTAACAGTATTTGATTTAAAGCCACTTTTTAAAAAAAATGGAGAAAATATAGTAGATCTCACATATCCAAGTGTCAGATATAATTATGATCCTGAAATAGTAGGATTAGTAGTAATGAATACACAAATGGAGATGAGACCTGACCTAGTATCCAGAGCAGGATATGGTTCTACTGATCTATGGGATATGATCCTCAAGTATAATGGATACTCAAACCCATTCGCAATATGCAAGGATGATATTTTCCTTGTACCTTCATTAACTGATATGGACGATCAACTTGCACCTTCGGGAGCCCAAGATGTTATTGCTGATACAGTAAGAAATCAATATATAGACGTTTCTAAGAAAGCTCAGTCTGACCCTAAATTGGCACTAGCTGAAATTAATAGAAAAGATGCTCAGATAAAAGTAGCAGAAGGCATAGGGTTGCCGTCATTGAATAATTTACCTCCAAATATAGCAGAAGCTGGAGATAGAGAAATTGTCATCAAAGGAGGTAAAATCTACTTTGGACCAGATGTTTCGAAAGGCAAACAGGAATGTGAAGTTCCATTGACAAAAAGTGAATTTATTGCAAAACTAATTAAAAATCGATTAAAAAATGGCTAATGATAAACAGCTTATAAGAACGCTAACACAGCCAACTATTATACTAGATGATCTTCAGTTCGCCGATATGGAAACTGGGACATCTCCAAATAATGGAGCACCAGAGACTGCTTCGAAACCATCTAAACAATTTGGTGGAGCTTTTCCGTTGATCATGATAAACAAGTTTGTTTTTCAAACAGCTCAAGTAAATAGATTAGTATTATCATCTTCTGGTGTAAGACCGTATGTTAGTATAGAAATTTTAGTAACAGACAAGTCATTTTATTCTACTGCATTTCCCAAGGATGGAGATTTAGTTTCAGTATTTATACGTAGTAAAACAGATCCATTTAAACCTATCAGAAACGATTATGAAATAACTAGTGTAGATGTACATCAGCCTGCTGGTTCAGGGGAAAATGATTATGATACAATGATAATTTCAGGTACTCTTAGAATACCAGGTTTTGATGCGGTAAAATGTTTTTCTATAAAAGATACATCTTATAGAGCAGCTTTAAAAGTTGCAACAGATTTGAAGCTAGGGTTTGCATCTAACGAAGTTAACACAGCGGATTCACAGACTTGGCTTTGTCCTAATGAGAAAGTTAAAAACTTCTTGGATGAGATTGTTTTATCTTCATGGAAAGATGAAAAGAGTTTCTATAAATATTTTATAGATCATTACTATATAATGAATTACGTCAATGTTGAACCTCTTTATTCTGAAAAGGCTGATATAGAAGAAGCTTTATCAATTCTTAGAATGTCTCAGGATTATGGAAAAGACTCTCAATTGCATAAAACTTTATCAAAAACAGTTTTAAGCAATTGGGATGAGATCAGTCAGACACAGTTTTTTATGACTAGTCATGCTCTTATAAATAATGCATCCTCGATAAACATGAGACATGGTTACAAGAGATATTGTCAATATTATGATGCATTGTTAAAAGAGGATCAATCAATTTTTATTGATCCTAAAACTACTGAAGGAGCAGAGAAAGATAAGCAATTACTTAAAGGTAGACCAAAAGAAGACTTTTACAAGGAACAAATAAATACTAAGTGGATGGGAGTGCAATATGGTAAAGATGGTGAAAACTGTCATCCCAAATACAACTATGCTAAAGTTAATAATTTTCAAAATTCTGTTCATATTGAAAAAATGGGACTCAAAGTTACTTTGCCTAATGCAAATTTCAATCTCAGAAGAATGCAAACTGTTCCGGTGATAATAGTTATAAAAAGCGATACTGTTAGGAAAATAAAGAATGAAGAGATAGATGAATCTCAAGAGAAATCTAAACCTAATCCAGATGAACCGGATAGAACTAAATCAGCTTTAGACGCAGAATCTACTCCATTCTCAATAGATAAAACAATAAGTGGATTTTACACAATAGATAGTATAGAGTATGTTTATGAAAAAGGCAATTTTCATCAAGAATGTATAATGTACAGAAGAGAGTGGCCAACCCCACCACAAACACACCCATAAATTCATGGCATCAAAGCATTTAGATAAATTAGTCAAATCATTCATTTCAGGGTCTTCTAACCCTGCAGGGGCATTTGATCAATTTTCGGATTTACAGGATCCTACATACATGACATTTAAGCTTGACTTTTTTCCTGACATGGGAATGAGCATGCCAGATGACTTATACTCAACCGGTGGATTATTCAGAAAAAGTAATGGTGGTGGTGATTTTACAAATTACGGATTTTATGATAGCGCAGCAGATTATCTTGCTAGAATAGGATCTCCTTCCAGACAAGCGTATCTTGAAATATTTGCGAACACGCTATACCGTATCCAAGAAGAAGCTCCCTGGTATTTCCAATCAGTTTCGGGATTAAGTGATCTCTATAAAATAGATCCAGCAAATAACTTTAGAGGTAAAGATAAAGTATTGACAATTGAATGCTTAGAGTCAATAGATTTGAGAATGTCTTTATTAGCAGATGCTTATAGAAATTTAGCATTTGAAGTTCAGGGTATGCGCGAAGTTCTCCCTGTAAATCTTAGAACTTTCAATATGCATGTCCATGTTTTAGAGTTTAGGAAATTCAATACTACTTTTGGCGTCATTGCAGATCAATTGAGTGGAGCAAACCGAACAGTGAAAGGGCAAGCAAACCAACAAGCTGCAATAGACGCGAAGCGTAAGAATGTATTCCCTCAAACCTCATTGTTCTCTGGAACCTTTGATAATCTAAATAATGCAGTAGCAAATGTTAATTCTCAATTAGGCGGTTTGTTTTCATATAATCAAGCTGGTAATGATGTAGATACTACAGTAGAATCTGCATTTGAAGCTATTAGTGTACAAACATTCGTATTGAAAGACTGTGAATTTGATTTCTTTAGTGAAGCTCCTGGTTACTTAGACAATGTCTCAGTAAAAGAAATGCCAGAAGCTACTCATAAGTTCAAAATAAAAGTTGGAAAAATAAGAAAAACTTCAACATACTCATTTGATAAGTATGTCATATCTGAATATGCTAAATATTCTGCGATTAATCCAAATGCTATACCTACATCTAATCTTGGCAGAGGGGCTGTCCCATCATCTGCTCCGTACTTTGATGAGACGTATACTGATACTATGCCAGATGCTGGTTATTATGCTGCATTAAGAGAAAGTATATTTTATACAGATTCAAAAGCTCCAGGTAAAGCTTCTGCTGATGCATATTCATCAGCATCAAAAGATTCAGAGTACTTAAGAAAAAAACCTCTAGAAAGATTGCTTGGTGGATTAATACAAAACGCAATAGGAGGAGTAAATAATAGTATAAATTCAGCTTTAGGAGATTTGACAGGAGGCATACTCGGAAATAAACCAATGCCATTCGGTAATGTTTATGGAGACAGACAGTTTTTGGCAAATTCAGCCAGAGAGCTAAATGGTTTTCTGCCACAAGCTAATCAACTTGGCGCCCGTAAATCTGCAGGGGATATTTTAAGCAATATTAATTTCCAAGCTCTTAACATTGACAAAAGACGTCCATCTGGAAATCTATTTGGTCAATCGTTTGTTAATAAAGACGGTCAATTTGCTAAGCAGCCAGAACTTACTACAAAAAATGTATATAAAGGAAGTTTGGCGCAAGATGCTTCTGCTACAGTAGATAACAATATCAAATTAAAAGAAAATGTATTCAATGGAATAGTAAATATTCCAACAGGTAATATGGGTAAAGAAAATGTATTTAGCCAGCAACAATTTGTTCATAAAGAAGGAATTAATAAGGATAACAACATATACTACCAAACTCCACAAGTTCCTAAGGATCAAATAGGTATAGAAAATGTTTTCAATAATAATCATCCATCGGCTAGTCCAAATGATGAAATAGGAAATGATAATGTATTCGGTAATGGAAGTAATCAGAAAAACCAGCAATTTACTGCTGCTGATCAAATAGGAAAAGCTAACGTGTTCAAGAAATAATTATGGCAGAAAGATCATCATTTCAACAGTATCTTAACGAAGACAGCTTAGATTCTACTATCTGGGTAGGCGAAGTTGTAGACAATAATGACCCTGACTTTACGGGCAAATGTCGTGTGAGAGTTTACGGCAAATTTGATGGTACAGTGGACATGGACAATCCTAAGAGTGCATATTCTATTCCCGATTTAGATATCCCATGGGCATATCCAGCTGGAAGCACCATATTTGGTGGAGGAAAAGACAAGGGCGCAGGATCATTATCAGTTCCTAAAGTTGGCACTAAAGTTAAATTAGTATTCAGTGGAGGAAATGTTTACGCTCCAGAGTATGTTGCTATTCAAGATTTGAATACTGCAGTTTCTAATGAAATAAAAGATTCATATCAAAATGCGCATGTTCTATTTTTTGATGAAGATGAAAGAGTTAAAATTGTATATACTCCAGCAAAAGGACTGGAATTGTTCCATAAAGATTCTCATATTGTAATTAACCCTGATTCTAGTATAACTATAGAGCATAAAGAAACTAAATCTATCATAGAATTAGTTGGACCGAATATAAATATTACTGCAAATTCAACAGTAAATATTACTGCAAATTCAAAGGTACAATCCGAAGCATCAGAATGTGTAGTCAATGGAACAAGTGTTACTAAACTTGGACCTTCTCCTACATATTCAGGAGTTTTAGCTGAACCTTTATGGACATTTTTGAAAATGATGGCTTCTGCTATAGATGCCAAATTACCTTCTACTCCAGGAGTCTTGAGTTCTCAAGCTTCTAGCTTTGAAAAACTATCAACTTCTAATAACGTTAAACTTTCTTCGTAATGTCAGAATTTCATGGTTTAGATTGCGTTTGTTGCAAAGAAAAAATCCCTCAAGTACAAGAGATTGTCGATGAAATGCATCGTATAATGGGACCTAGTGATCTTAATGAATCACAAAAAGTTCTTGCTGAATTTGAAGCAGTAACTGATGCTGAATTTGGAGGTGAATTAAAAGAGCTAGTAGCTATTTCGAAAGCGTTCTTTGCAATTCCATGGGAATCAGTTTTAGTTGAAGATCTTAAACTTGATGACGAAAGTAAAAAAGTAGGTAAATTTTTTGTCAAAGATTTGTCAGATGTACCTGGATTAGATGTAACTAAATTATTAGACCTCAGCAAGTTTAATCTTTCACTATTAAGTTCATTAAAATTTTCATTATCAGTTCCAACTATAAAAGCTGAATTAACCATACCCATTCCGTTACTTAGTGTTGGAATGAAATTCATGGTTTCAAGAAAAGATTTTTCTTTTATGCCTGTTTTAGATCTAGGAATAAAGACTAGAGCACAAGCAGTAGCAAAACTGAAAGGAGTTACTTCAATTCAACCAATATCATCTGCTACTAAAGTAGAAACTGCAAAGAAAATTGCAAGAGAAAAATACCCTTTATCCAAAGAAGTTAATGAAGCCATAAATTCTTCATTGAATACTTTAGAACTAATGGATAAATTAGGCTCGTTAGGAATTGCATTATATGAAGAAATAGATATTCAATCACAAATACAAGGATTTATAGACAGGGAGGATGCTTCATATAATGCTCCAGTATACGATGACCCAGACTGTGGTAATCCAGGAGTTAATCCTGCTCCGTTTGATGTCAATGAATTGACAGAAGTGGAAAAAGACTGTTGCAGTGAAGACAGATCTCCTATCATAGATACTACACCTTACGATACTATAGAAAAACAGTTAGATCAATTAAATACACCATATTTGATTGATGAAGCTGCAATGATAGCAGATCTAAATTTATTTTTAGCTGATACTAATGCTGCTAATGATATACTAAGAGCTTGCGCTACAGAGAAAGCTTATGCAGTAAATAATTACTACTGGTTCAAAGAAATTGCGTTCTTGAACAATATGATAGTTGAGTATGTTTCAGCTAGAGCTAAAAGATTTGATGATTTGTCACACAAGCTAGAAATCTTAAAGAAAGAAGAAACTAGATTGCAAACTTTATTAACTAATGGAAATAAAGCTGTAGACGATTTAAAAAATCAGGGCAATGGGTATGGCAATGCTTCTACTTATCAAAACGCGTTAGATGCTGCTAATAAAAGTGTAGATACTATAAAAGCTGATCTAGTTAAAGTTCAAGATGATATTAATGCATGGACTACGTACTTACAAAGTTTAGTTACTAAATACTCTGCTAATTTGATATCCTCAAATACAGGTATGAATTTCGGAGGAAATAACATAATACAGAATACATTTAATTCTATACGCGGTGCTTTTTCTATACATTCAAATCCCATAAGTGATCAAGTTGGTTACGAAATAGGATATGATGCAACATTTAAAACCAGAATATTTCCATTACTTATGGATGAATGCAATGCACTATTTGCGTTAAATTCGCCGAGGAACAGTGAGATGTCTAATTATAATGAAATGTTGACATTTAGAAATGGAGATCTTGCTGAGAAAATATGGAATCCATTTTATTCATACAAAAGAATTGACACATTCTTTACTTATCAAGAGCAAGGTTATAAAACTCCTAAACCACAGTACAATGAAAAGGGTGAGCCTATAGGTGAATCTCAGACTATAACTGTAAAAAGTGGAACAGGTGAGTCAATTGAACAAGTAGTAGCCAAAGATGCAATGGACTTGGAAATAGATGCTGAAGTTGCAAAAGTTTTCTGGCCTAATTTGGAGTCAAGTATGAAAACTAAGATCAATATGTTCTTAACTGAATATACTCAATCTGATATTTACATCAATTACATTAAAACTATAACAGATGCTGCAATAATAGATGCAGAATATGCATTTGCAGTAGGAGAATATTACACACCTTCTGTTTTATATACAGGAACTAATACTACAACTTCATCTTATTCTGTAAAGAATTTTGAGAAATATTTTAAATCTGTTTACAGTTCAGTTACTTTATATCAAGCTGCTTTGGATAAAAAAGTATTAGATTTAGACATATTCATAGAGCTTAAAAAGAAATGTATAGCCGATCAAGAGCAAGCAATTATTGATCTTTCTCAAGCATATGCAAAGAAAATGGGTACACCATTAAATTCTCCACCAGAAAAAACAGATTGTTGGAGTAAATTAGGATCTGATCCAGTAGGAGTGGGCCCAGGTAGTGATTGTCCTGGAATAACAAAAAATTGTTATTGGCAACAGTACACTGATATCATTCAACAAGTTAGTTTGATGCCTATACCTGATGATGTTGCTACTGGACAATTAACTAGAAGATTATTTAGATACTACTCAGTAGCTATACAAATACCGGTTCCATCACCGGCACCTGTAGTATTACCTACACTAGCAATGGGTATTCCAGATCCAATGATCAGTATACCTATGCCGCTTATTTGGAAACACATCATATCTATAAATTCTCCAATAGGTTTATTTGTTATTTGGATATCTATATGCGGTCCTATTCCTGGACCCTTTATCATGTACGTGGATGAAAATGTGGATCCATGTTTTCTAGTATCTCCTAAAGGCCCTATTGCCATACCGGCGAGAAAATTATTAGTTCCACCAACGGATGATATTGCACTCATAGATTTTCTTCCTATAAAGTCTCTATTTAAAGTTCCAATAGAACTTCCTGGATTTTCAAAGCTTATAGGAGGACTTAATTTCAAGAGTACAAATCCAGATAGTATAGATAATTTTATCGGTAAAATACAGATCAAAATTAAAGCTGCGGCTGACTCGATAAAAGCTGAAGATCCCTGGACAATAGAAGGTGTAGACCCCAAGAAAATCAAAGAACTTCGAGCTAAGATTGATAAAGCGATGAGGAATTTTCCTCCTGATATCGATGCAGTACAAGAAGGTTTAGATATTATAACTAAAGCGATAGATAAAAAAGTAGACGGATTAAAGATAAAACCTATAAAGTTTCCAGTTAATCCAAAAAAACTACTTTTGCCGATTATTGGACCGGCAGAGTTCATGGAAAGTGTCAATAAACTTGTTGATGCAGGGACAGAGCTTGCTGAAATTGGTCTAGGTGTTCCCATGATCTCATTGAGAAAGAAAGTTAAAATATTAGTAGATAGAGAATTGGATTCTCCTGAAATAAAAACTAAATTTTTAAAAATTAATGAAGATATCGCAGCCTTTGAATCCAAACTTAGAATATCTGGTGGATTAGATGAAAAAGAAATAATTGAAGAGAGAGCTAAGCTATTAAAAGAAGCTATGAAAGCTCCTTTAAAAGTTGTTGCAGATAAGATAACCCCTGAGATGCTAGGATTCATCACAATGATACTTATTCCTATACCATTACCATTTCCATGTTTTGAAAATGTAAGTATAGAGCCATTTCCGCCCTATATACTAGCGCTGGTTGCTGCAATAAAAGCATTGCCTTCCGCGATAGATGCATTACCAGTTGAAGAAGTTGCAGGTCTTTTATCCAAATTCATAGATCTTTCTCAATCTTTACCTAGAGTGGAAGATGCTATATACTTTATTATACAATCGTTCTTAGCAGTAGTGCCAGATTTATCATTTCCTGATCCGATGTGTGCTACACAGTTCAAACAACTGGTGCTAGCATCTATTCAAAATCTATTCAAGATAAAAATACGCATGCCACATCCGGGAATGCCTCAACTTTCTATACCACCTGCGTTGATAAAGGATGCAATTAAGAAAGCTGTAAAAGTAGCATTTTCTGCATTAACTTCGATGGTTATTAAAGAGCTTAAGGCGGCGTTAACAAATGGAGATTTTGTAAAAGTTTTAGCAGTTGCAGCAATAATAAAGGGAATATTTGGCACTGATCTTGCTAGTATTTCAGGAGAAGATATCAAGTCATTTATAACATCATCATTAGATGCAGTAGATGCACAGTTGGAAAGTATAAAAAACATGATACCTGACATACCATCAATAGATTATATGAGTATAAAACAAACATTATACCCTACATTGCCACCAGTCTTCATACCGCCCAATATTTATCCAAAGCTCCCATGGTTTTCACAAGGCCCATTTATGGAAATTTCTACTGAAATGCTATTAGAATTAGCAACTCCGTTATTGAAAGCTTTAATAGCTGCTCCACTTCCATTGCCTCTAGTTTTAACTGCAGCTTCACAACTACCAGGAAGACTTGTTTTATCAAAACTCCATCCATTTTCGCCTAAAGAAATCTTGCCTTCTTGGGAAAAAATGTCCACGAAAAATTTACCATTTGTTATATGGTTAGATCAATTTGTAGCAACTGCACAAAAACAATCTGGAATATGCAGTGATTATGTTATTCCTTATTGGCTTCCTGACGTATAACAAAAAATATTTACAGATATATACTACTTATTCAGAATTATTGTTTCACCCTTCTAAAAACCTAATATGGCAAAAAAATTAAAAGAGAACTGCGAAATCATCAAAACTAAAGGTGACAGTTCAAAAATTTACTGTCAAGAGTCTTATGCACAAGAACTCTATGACTTAATGGATGGTACTCATGTAGCTAAAAAGGATTTATCCCTTGGAGATATCCTAAAAGTAACAGACATGAAGACCCAACAAAATGGCGAGGTAGAAATTACCTGCGACAATTATGAAACTTTGTATTTCTCTGTTCAAAAAGAACGAAAATATTTAGAATTATTGGGGCTTAATGAATTTAACTTTGGCTCTTGGGTAGATTCTGGAGAATGCAAAGACTATTTCCAGAATAGAAAAACTTATGTTTCAGTTGAAAATGTTTCAACTAGAAAAGGATCTATGTACTCTGCTCATTTAAAAACTATCGCAAGAGAGTTTAGAGAGCAGATATTGAAGCCAACATCTGCGTATGTGGCTAAAGTATTGAGTAAGAATCAAGGTGGATTCTTAGTAGAAGTTCAAGGAGTTAAAGCATTCCTCCCAGGATCTTTAGCTGCTGCTAATAAAATTGTCAATTTTGATGACTATATTGGTAAAGAAGTTTACGTTATGATTGAAGATTATTTGGCACCTTCTGATATTTTTGTAGTTTCATACAAAAAATATTTAGACTATATTCTTCCTAGCAAATTAGGAGAATTGGAAAGAAACCAATACTTAACTGGTAATGTAACAGGAACTTCCAAATTTGGGGTATTTGTCGAATTCAATGAAATTTTTACTGGATTATTACACGTTACTGAAATGTCCCCTGAAACTGCTGAAAAATTCCACAAAGGTGAGTTTAGATCAGGTTCTACTATAGAAGCTTGGTTAAAAGACATTAAAGATAATAAGCTTATCCTTACTGAAAATGACCCATCTATCAGACAGAGTGAAATGGAAGAATTTAGAGAAAAAGTAGAAGGCAATATGCATTCTGCTACTATTATTTCTATCAAACCTCATGGCGCATTAATGGAAATCGAGAAGGGTGTTCTAGGTCTTCTTCCTATCAAGGAAATGAAAAAATCCGGTAAAAGATTGGAAGTTGGAGAAACTATCGAAGTTTTTATTAAAAAGGTAGATACTTCTAACGGTAAAATTTACTTGACAATCTCTGAAGAGAAAGTTATTGCAGAATAATCTCAGTTAAAACTTAAACTCATAAAAATGGGAGAAGATATATAGAAAAAGTCTTCTCCCATTTTTAATGCGGAGAGAATTAAAAAAAATATCAGTCAATGACTAATATTCAACAACGTTACGAAATGCTTAGCAGTTCAAAAGTTGGCATGGAATTTGAATTTTTCACTGAACTAACACCTCAGATGGTGTGCAAAAGTCTTGCTAAATATCTAGGAAAGAAGATTATAGTTCCAGTAAAAATTAAAACTCTTGGTCAAGAAGAGAAGGGTGCATATCATTCCGAAGTAGAACCTACTGCTACTATGTTCAAACTAGAACGAGATTTTAGTGGTGGTAAAGACATGTATGAGATGATAACAGGACCTCTTGCATACGAGGAAGCTAGAATAATCATCATAAAAACTTTACAGTGGATAAAGGAAAATGGGTGGACAGATCCGAAATGCGCTATTCATTTAAATGTCAGTTTTAATGAATTTAGATCTAAATTGAGAGAGCCTCTTATAAATCTAAACGTGTTAAAGTTTATATTGGGATTTGATGAAGAATTTATATACTCTAGATTTCCAAATAGACGTGATAGTGTATATGCTAAATCTATATACAACTTTTATCCTCAAAGCAGATTCATATTTTTTGAAAACCCTGAGAATATAGACAAAAATGACTATATTCTACCTCATGAAAAGTATTACGGTGTAAATTTTACTAAATTACCAAAAAACTACTTGGAACTTAGGTATTTAGGAGGAGCCCAGTATGAGACTAAGACATACAAGATACTGGAAGTGTTAGACTATTTTATTTCACAGTTATATTCTACTCTTCAACAGAGCGATTCTTATACTCCACAAGAAAGAGAAAAACTATTCAAAATATTAAAACCTCAAAAGAATGCAGTAAGAACATTTTCAGATCCTGAAAAATTCTTATTAACGTATCCAGAGCTGAGTGTTACAGTAGACATGAAAGGTGATATTGAAATTCTTAAAGCATTTTGGACAGTATTAAGAGATAAACTTTTTTCTTTAATAGTTGACTCTGGATTAACAAAGGGGCAATTTAATTTAGACAATGATGTGTCAGTTGCGCAATTGAGAAATGGTGTAATGAAAAAAGCTAATAATGTGGAAAATCTGGAACTGTTTGACTGTGAAATAAGTGGAACAATTTATCAGTGTGATTTATACAGATGCACAGTTAAAAGTAGTAGATTAACTAAATGTAAATTATTAGAAGTTTGCGAAGTTACGAATAGTAGATTAGAGAATACATCGGTTATGCCAGGGAATGTTTTAATGGACTGCTATGTTAGTAACCCTCTTGAAATAATAGATGGTAAAATGGTAGGAGGAGTTATTCGTAGAGGAATTATCGGTAAGCATGCTCAAATATCTAGCACTACACTTATCATAAATGCAAAAGGATCATCCAAAGGATCCGATAAGAAAGATAGCGAATCATACATGGATGCATTCACAAAAAATAATAAGCAATAATGACAAAACAGGAATTAATAGAAACAGTACAAAGAGAACTGGATTCTTCTTTTGCATTGCCTTCTCAATTACAGCCATCAGAAATAGAAAGACTGATTGATCAATGTGCTATCTGGTTTTACGAAAACTATAGAGAAGCGGTAGAAACTCAAATGTATGTAATGAGAGCTGAGGAATTTCAAAAAACTGAATTCCATAAGACTAGAACTGTTATGATGCCAGAATGTGTAGTTTCTGTTTTTGAATGCAAAGAAATGACAGGTGCAGGTCTTATCGGAAGTGTAGATAGAGATTTTGCAGATAATAAACTTATTGCTTCTGAAATTTATTTGTCCCCATTTACTGGAGATAGTTTAGTATTTAGAACTGCTCAATACCAGTTTTATGACTTAACAAGAGCATTTTTCTTAGAATGGATACGATACGATTACAATAGAAGAACAAAGAAATTGAAGATTTTAGGTAGAGATCCTCGTAAAGATGTAATGTTTAACACTTACGTTAAAATACCTGATGATAAATTATACGAAGACTATTATTTCATTAGATATATTACAGCTAAATCTAAGATTTCATTAGGTAGAATGTTGAGTTTCTTCGATTATAATCTTATGGGTGGTATAAAAGTTAACGCACAAGATATTAAGGCTGAAGGTGAAGCTGAAGTAGAGAAAATAGAGCAAGAGATTAAAGATCAAGATAGTGCAGATTATTTCATGGTTTGGTATTAACTGCTTGTTCAGGGTCTCTATAAATGAGATATATAGAAAAAGCAAAACTTAATAGATGTTAAAAGAACTATACATGAGGGATCCATCAGATCCTTTATATAATGCAAACATATTAGAACAATCTAGTGAAATTGAAACCTTGTTGGGTGAAATAAGAATGCTTTTATTCACAAAACAAGGTGATGTGCTAGGAGCATACACTTTTGGATACAATTTAGAAGATAATCTCTTTCTTTTTAATCTTAATGAAGGAGATTTACGAAATAAATTGTTAGAATCTATTCTATACTATTGTCCAGACGCATCTAGTCACGCAGTTGATGTAGCCGTTCAATTTTTTAAAGGATCTGTAAGAGATATATGTCTTATAGATATTTACATAGATAGTCAAAAATTACTAGGGGTAATAGTTAAATAATGAGCACATTTTTCGATAAAAGTAAAATACAAGCATCTTCGCTATATAATCAAACTTACGATTATGTAACGACTAAGTTTTCGCAAGCTGGAAAGATTTTCACACTTTCTAGTGCATATGGACAGATTCTATACGTGTTGTCTAATTTATCTTCAATGATATTGTTTTATATTGAAGATAGCATAACAGAATTAAACATATTAACTGCTTCAAGAACTCAAAGTATACAGGGCCTTGCTAGATTAGCAGGTCATGATGCAACTAGAGCAATTGCAGCAACAGGTGAGATTGAGTTTAAAGTAACTTCTATACCTGAAATACAGGGTAATCAGATAATCATACCGAATTTTACTAGAATAAAATGTTTGAACACGGGAAAAACTTACACACTTGTCCTAACAGAAGAACAGATTAGAATGGGGTTTGGTAGCCAAGTATACTATGGACAGGTTGTTCAAGGAGAAATACAAGTTCAATTTTTTACAGGCACAGATGATCCTCTACAAAGTTATACAGCAGTAACAAGAGGAAGCGTATTAATAGATAATTTCTTTGTGAAGGTGTATGTTAATGGAGAACAGTGGAAAAAATATGATTCATTGTATGATATGCCAAGAAACAGTAAAAGTTTCTTAGTAAAGACTGGTATATCAGGCGGTATAGATGTATATTTTGGAAACGGAAACTTCGGGATGAATCCCCCAACCGGTTCCGAAATACGAATAGAATATCTGTTGACTAGTGGAGAAGGTGGAAATGTAAGAGAAGATGAAGATGTAAATTTCCAATGGATTGATTCAGGATACAGCTTAACAGGAGAAGAAGTTGATCTTAACCAACATCTTTCTACTAATATGAGCAAGCTGATAACATTTGGAACCAATCCAGAACCGACATCACTCACTAGACTAATTGCTCCAAAGGTATCTAGATCATTTGTGTTGGCAAATCCCGATAATTACATCATATTTTTACAAAAGTTCAATTATTTTTCTATTGTGGATGCATACACTACATTTGGAGATCAATACTTAGATGATGATAACGTAGTTTACTTATTCCTTATTCCAGATATCACAAAAAGATTAAAGACTAATGAGACTTATTTTACTGTTCCGAGCACTTACTTCAGTTTAACTACTCAAGAACAAAACAAAGTGATAGATTTAATAGAAGCTTCTGGATCTAAAATAGTCACTACTGTAGTAAAAATTACGCAACCAGTCATAACCAGATATGTTATGAATGTTTCATTGGTAGTATTTGAAGGATATTCACAGGATGTTATAAAACAGACTATAATTTCTCAACTATCCGATTATTTCCTAAGTGTCAGACGTAGAGATTTGATACCATCTTCTGATTTAGTAAAAATTATAGAGAATGTAGAAGGTGTAGATTCTGTTAATGTCAATTTTGTTTGTGAAGCTAATGAAGTATCTAAGACTGTAAATCCTAGTGCAGCAGTTATTGGTTTAGATGAAATGGGCGATATCATAATAGACAAGAATGAACTACCTATCGTTAGAGGTGGATGGAAAGATAGAAACGGAATTTTTTATTCTGACGGTATTTTCAATGATAAACCAGGATCAGTTAATATAGTAGTTAAAAAGACTTCTAAGCTAGATACTAATGCATTATTATTCCAAGACAGTGTAAATAAAATAATGAGATCGTAATGAAACAGAGCTTATATGACAAAGCAAATAATAGACTTACACATGTAAAAAATACAGGATATGACTATGAAGGCCATATATTTGAAAAAACTATGTCTCCGTATTTATTTGCAGATCCAAACAGAAGAGATATTTTAAATAGTTACGAAAAGATTATCTTTTTTCTAGTAGAAAAAGTTAAAATGATAAAAACTTTCTATAATTACACAGTACCAAAAGATTATCGAAACTTAAATTAACAATTAATGATATCAACATTTAATAATATATTTGCTCCAACGTTTGGAAGTAATGGGACAACAATATTAAATCATCGAACATTTAATAAGTTTATACGATTTTTCGACA
>Ga0129318_10000015_pt1 | contig 18269 bp, 14 predicted proteins | sample CPB1_08_DNA_FD_94475 | JGI IMG/M metagenome (GOLD analysis project Ga0129318, IMG submission 94475) | Freshwater to marine salinity gradient microbial communities from Chesapeake Bay, USA - CPBay_Spr_0.1_0.8_DNA | ecosystem: Environmental > Aquatic > Marine > Coastal | place: USA: Chesapeake...
CCAAATTTCTCAATCCAAAACGATAATGAATTATACAAACTAAATGTTTATAACGTATTCTAATGGGTATAGGTATCGGAATGCACTGTTGGTATTGTGAACATGGTCCTTGCACTGGAATCTGTAAAGAAGACATGTGCCAAGAATCTCCTTTTACTAATTTAATTGAAGAAGCTAAAATGAAAGCAAGATATAATGAAGTTACAGGTAATCTTATTACATTAGCAAAGAAAGGCGAGTTTGATGTAATTGCTCACGGCTGTAATTGCTTTTGCACAATGGGAGCAGGAATTGCTCCACACATGGCAAGAGAATTTGGGTGTGATGATTTTGAATTAGAACGTACGGAAAGCAGTGAGTGGGACGATCAAGGTTATGAACATATAGTAAAAACTAAAAATCGAGGTGACATCAATAAACTTGGTAACATTGATTATGAACATAAGTATCTTTGGTTTAAACATCCAGCTGTTACTGAACCTGGTATTGCATATCCAATGAACTCAAAAACAAAAGGACAACCTGATGTTAAAGATCTAATCGTTGTGAATGCTTATACACAATATAACTATGGTGCTAATCATAAAGACGGTGTTGCCAAACCTGTGGATTATGAAGCAATCACAATGTGTATGAGAAAAATGAATGTAGCCTTTAAAGGTAAACATATCGGTCTTCCTAAAATTGGTGCTGGCCTTGCTGGCGGAGACTGGGACAGAATTAAAAAAATTATTCAAACAGAATTAATTGATTGTAAAGTAACAATCGTAATCTTACCACAATAATGGGTTCGCAAGGAGAATTAATATTTGAAAGAGCATACACCATTTACGTATCAGAAACTAAAGAGCCTCTGTGCTTCAATGATTTTTTTGATAAAGTAGTTGCTGATGAAAAATTCGGAGAATATTTTGATACTTTGTTTGAACGAGCTAAACAACTATTATTAGAAGAACGTAAACCACAAAACTAAAATGAAAACTACAAATAAATATGTATTCTTCTGGAATGGAATTTACTCTCAATGGCATAAAGCAAATATGACTATTAATGGTATCACTTATAATTCATGTGAACAATACATGATGCACCAAAAAGCTTTAACCTTTGGTGATACGGAAATTGCTAAACTTATCATGGAAGAAACTAATCCAAGAGAACAAAAGAAATACGGGCGTATGATTAAAAACTTTGACAAAAGTGTTTGGGACAAAGTTTGCTTAAGTATTGTAATTAAAGGAAACTACTTTAAGTTTAAACAAAACAGTGATCTTAAGGCTGCACTTTTACTCACAGGTAAAAGAATCTTGGTTGAGGCATCACCGGTTGATAATATCTGGGGTATTGGAATGGCTGAAGACGATGTTAACATTGAACATCCTATGTGTTGGAAAGGACTTAATCTTTTAGGCCAAGCAATTACAATCGTTAAACAAGAACTTTTATAATTGTTAATAACTTTTTACCAAAATATTTGCTTTGTATCTTTATTTTGGTTAATTTTGCTCTATAATTAAAAACAAATAAATATTATGATAACTAAGTTACAAAAATCGTTTAGAGCCCCTGCTCCTTATTATTCTGACGGATATAAAGTTGGGCACAAAAGAATGCTTGCGCCAGGCACGGATTTCTTATACGGAACTTGGATCCCAAGAAGTACAAAACATGCACCAAAAGGAATTAACAAAATTCTTTCTATTGGTCATCAATTAACTGTTCGTTGGTTACATGCTGAATGGCAAGAGAATTTCTTTGAGCTACCGAGAGCTACCGCAACCAAATTTGGAACTGACATGGCAAAATACTTAGGTATGCCATATGATGCTTCGCACTTTGAAGCACTACATGATTTAGGACATTTGCCTATTAAAATCAAAGCCTTACCTGAAGGAATTGAGACAGACGCAAATATTCCTCATATGACTTTTATTAACGCCGTACCTGGCTTTGCTTGGTTAACATTGTATCTTGAAACAATCATTTCATCTTTAGCTTGGAAACCGGCTACTTCTGCAACCATTGCATTACAGTATCGTAGAAACCTTGTAAAATGGGTAACTAAAACTGACCCTGAAAATGCTTGGTTAATTCCTTACTTATGCCATGATTTCTCAGCTCGTGGATTATCTCCTTGGGATAGTTTATCTTCTGGTCTTGGGCATGCCTTTTCTTTTATGGGTTCTGACTCAATCGTGGTTATTCCAGCATCTCGTTATTTCTATGATGAATCTGAGGATGAAGTTTGCATAGCTTCAGTAAATGCTTCTGAGCACTCGGTGTCAACTACTAAAATCTTTACCGTGGGTGAAGAGCAAATGATGGTGGATTGGTTAACGGATTTTAACGAAGGTATCTTCTCAATGGTTGCCGATACCTTTGATGTAACCTTGGTTGCTAAACCAGGACCAGGTGGTTTCTGTTATAATCAAAAAGATTTAATCATGAACCGCGCAGGTAAACTTGTAATTCGCCCTGACTCAGGCGATCCTGTGGAAATTCTTTGTGGTCATGGAAGAACTGAATTAACTGAACAAGAATTAAGAGCAGGTTATCCAGAGTTTTATACCAAAGGATTAATTGAGTGCTTATGGGAAACATTCGGTGGAACCATTAACGAACAAGGTTACAAAGTATTAGACTCACACATTGGAGCAATCTACGGAGATTCAATTACGCTTGACCGTCAAATTGAAATTTATGAAAGATTGGAAGCTAAAGGATTTGCTTCAACTAACATTGTTTTAGGTGTAGGATCATTCACATACCAATTCACTACACGTGATACTTTCGGGTACGCTGCAAAAGGTGCTTGGTTCCAAGAAAATGGAAATGATCATAATATCTACAAGGAACCTGTAACCGATGATGGAACAAAAAAATCATTAAAAGGTAAATGTGCTGTGATTGAGAAAAACGGCGTATACACTGTTCAAACTGAATGTTCCGCTGAACAAGAGAACATGGGATTATTACAAACAATATATGAAAACGGAAACTTCCATAACCAAACTACTTTGACAGCCATCAGAGCTAAGGTTAACGAATTATCTGCAATCTAAAAATAAATTTTAACTTTAATTATTCATTAACACTTTTTAAACATGGAATTAGTTTCTTCGCTTTTTAGCTATGCTTGGGTTTTATTACCTATCTTAGCAACAATTTTTTACAAGTTCACTCTTCGAGTATTCTTCGGTATGGTAATAATCCCCGAAGACAAAATTGGTTTAGTAACCAAAAAATTCGTTTTGTTTGGCGCAAACAAAAGTTTACCAGACGGAAAGATTATTGCCCTTAATGGAGAACCAGGTTATCAAGCAGATACATTAGCACCTGGTCTTTATTGGTTCTACTGGCCTTGGCAATATACAATAGACCAAGCACCGCTAACGGTTATTCCTAAAGGAAAAATTGGATTACTATCTTCAAAAGATGGAGCACAATTACCAACAGGATCTATCTTAGCTCGTCACGTTGAGTCTGATAACTTTCAAAATGCTAGAGAATTTTTAACAAACGGTGGACAAAGAGGTAAACAAGTTGGTTACTTAAACAACGGGGTTTATCGTATTAACACTTACTTGTTTGAGATATCCGCTGCTGACATTACAAATATTGAAGACGGATCTGTCGGAATTATTACAGCATTGGATGGTATTCCTTTAGAACAAGGATCAATCGCTGGATCTGTTACTGGTGATCACAATAACTTCCAGGATTTTGATAAATTCTTATCTAACGGTGGACAAAGAGGTTTACAGATACAGGTAGTACAAGCTGGTAACTATTCTTTTAACCCATGGGCGGTTGAGATTGAAAAAGTCCAAATGACTCAAATACCAATTGGGCACGTGGGTGTTATCATATCATACGTTGGTGATGAGGGTGTTGACACATCTGGTGAATCTTTTAAACATGGTAACATTGTTAAGAAAGGCCAAAAAGGTGTATGTATTACTCCGCTGGACCCAGGTAAATACGCAATTAATCCTTACACTCATAAAATTGAGGTGGTTCCTACAACTAACTTGGTTCTTAACTGGGCTAACGCAAGAACGGAATCTCATAACTTGGATAAAGGATTAAGCACAATTACTGTAAGATCTAAAGACGGTTTCCCTTTTAATCTTGATGTATCACAAATTATCCACATACCTTCAAATGAAGCTCCTAAAGTAATTGCCCGTTTTGGTTCTATGCAGAATCTTGTATCTCAAGTTCTTGAGCCAACTATTGGTAACTATTTCCGTAACTCTGCTCAAGATTCTGACGTGATTGCCTTCTTATCTACTCGTCAAACAAGACAGAACTCTGCTAAGGAATCAATCTCTAAGGTTCTTGACGAATATAACGTTCATGCCGTGGATACTTTAATTGGAGATATCACGCCACCTGAATCGTTGATGAAAACATTAACTGACCGTAAGATTGCTCAAGAGGAACAAGAAACCTTTAATGTGCAACAAAAAGCTCAGGAAGAAAAACAAAAACTTGCTTCTGCTCGTGCTCTTGCTGACATGCAGCCTGATATCGTTAAGGCAGAACAATCGGTAATGATCGCTGACCGTGTTGCTCAAACTAAGGTTAAGGAAGCGGAAGGTGAAGCTAAATCTATGGAACTTAAGGCAGGTGCTCAGGCTAAAGCCAAAAAATTAAATGCCGAGGCTGCTGCATATGAAACTGACGTTAATGGTAAAGCAGAGGCTGGAAAAATCGAGGCAATCGGTAAGGCTACCGCTGAAGCATACGAGAAACAAGTTCAAGCAATGGGCGCTGACAACTTTGGGCAATTAAAGGTAGTTGAGTCTATCGGTATTAACAATATCAAAATTATCCCAGAGATCTTAATCTCAGGTGGTGATGGTTCTAACGGTCCAATCTCTGGATTGCTTGGAATGGAATTGTTAAAACAAATCCAAGATAAAAACAAAACTGCTACCCCAGCTCCAGCAAAAACGGTGAAAACTGAAAAAGCTGCTGAAGGTCAAAAACCAGCTCAATCGTAGTATATGAATAGCCAAGTAATTAAACCTACTAGCTCTAAACAATCCCAGGACAAGTTCCCTGGGATTTTTTTAGCTGGATCCATAGATATGGGTTCGTCTGTTGATTGGCAGACTGAGGTACAGGAAAAACTCAACGATTGTGAAGTTGCATTCTTTAATCCTCGTAGAGATGAATGGGATTCTTCATGGGAGCAAAGAGCTACTAATCCAGAGTTTAATTATCAAGTGAAATGGGAAATGGATAGACTGGAAGAAACTGATATAATCTTTATGAATATCTTACCAGAATCTAAATCACCAATTACTTTATTAGAATTAGGATTACACGCGGCAGATGGCAATTTAATAGTTTGCTGTCCTGATGGCTTTTATCGTAAAGGTAATGTTGAAATTGTTTGTCATAGATATGGCATTCCATTATATAATGATTTTGAATCCGCGCTTACTGCTTTACGAATAGAAATAAAAAAATATCAATAATAGTAAAAATAATTAGACAATAATTTGCATATGTGAAAACTATTGGTTAAATTTGCTATATAATAATAAATAACATATACTTATATGAATCTAATATTTGACGGAAATTACTTATTCTACAAAACACTGTTTATCTTCGGTGGTTATTCAAACGGCAAAAGGTTGCTTGATGATAAAAAAGATCAAGACATGTTCATGCGTAAAATCGCAACTGACATGTCACACGCTATCCGTAACTTCGGTAGCCCTGATAAATTAATCTTTACCATTGATGCAAGATCATGGCGTAAGGATGTACTTATTGAAGACGGTGCTTATAAAGGTACTCGTACCAAGGATGAATCCAAAATTAACTGGGACCAGTTTTACAAAATGATGAATGAGTTTGGAGAGATCTTAACCAAAAAAGGATTTATTGTTTCTCGTGAAGATCGCGCTGAGGGTGATGATCTTATGCATTTATGGGCGGATCATTTGTTTCAACAAGGTGAGGATAGTGTTATCATTACCGGTGATGGGGATTTAACTCAATGTGTTCGCATGAATGAGAAAAACTTTGTCGTATGCTTTAATCCAAATTCCAAAAATCGTAAGATCGTGGCTCCTATTGGATTTAAGGAATGGCTTAAAACTGAAAGCTATGATTTATTCGATGCTTCTACTTATATGGGAAGCAATAAGGATTTAATTGCTGAGGCTATGCACGCTATTCCAGTGGAAGAAATTGACCCGGCACTTATGATTTTCTGTAAAGTAATTACTGGTGATGCTGGTGATGCAGTGCCACCTGTTTGGACATGGGAAGCTAAAGGTAAAACATTTAGAGTTACTCCGGCTAAAGCAGAACGTATTTATGAAATCGTAAACCGTACTAAATTCATTGATGATATCTATCATTTACCTGAAAGAGCTATGGAAGTTGCTAATGGAATTGCTTCAACTTGTAAACAGACTGTTGCTGCTGACGTTATCAAATCTCGTCTTGAACGTAACATAACTCTAGTTTATCTTGATGAACGAGTTATACCACAAGACATACAAGATAATTTCAAGATCTCATTTGAGAAACATAAAAATGATTCGTTACCTGCGGCTAATTACGATATGACTCATTTACTGGCTGGAACTAATTATGTGAATGGACCTAAGATTGTGGTTGAGTCTGATATCTTCAAAGATTTTGGAATGTAATTCTAAAAGATTAAAACTATCCTAACAGTAGCAAATATAATCAATAAATAACAATGCCTCTAAGGTCATCTAATAAACATCTACTCAATGGATTTATTCGAATTTATTAATACAATGTTCAAGCAACAAGAATTTAAAAAGATTCCTATGCATGAACGCTCAAAACATTTCTTTATGATTAATCGTTTTGCATCAATTAAGTTTCCGGTGCAAGCAGCTTACTTTAATCATTTAAGAATTAACCCAGGACAGACTGTTTCATATTGGCAGGATAACTGGAGTAAAATGTATAGCCGCACTCCTTCGTGGATGTACGTCAAAACAAAAAAGGTTAAAGAGGACAAAAAAGCCAAGCAAGAGTTTACAGATGAAACTGTAAAATGGTATTGTGATAAGTTTCAAATGTCCCGCCGTGATTTTGACACTTCGGTAAAAATTCTTGGTGAAGAATTCATTACAGAAGTAAAACAATATGAAGTACTCATAACACAATAATACTTGCCAGCCTCCATGAATATATACATAAAATACATTCAGGATGCTGGCAATTTTATCTAATCCCGGAGACTTTGTAAAAATCACTCAGGATAAGCCCTTTCATTACGTTACACAACTTACAGGCTGGTGCGATGACATCACTGGAGTGGCTGTACTCAAAAAGGAATTTCGTTGGGGCGTATCAAATAGAGTTCGTGCATCTTGGATAGAACTGACTACACAAAACTTGCAGTCCATAATCTTAAATCCTGACGATACTTTATTCGTTGATTTCCGTATAACATTAATTAGCGGTGGACCTGCAACAATTAATAGTATAGAAGTTAATTGCATTCAATCAGATGACGCTAAAGATCCATACTTAGGATTTGTACCAATGTTTACAGTTTCTGAAAGAGGAAACATCAGTAACTTAACAAAGATTGAAAACTTTACGTTTAAACCTTACGCAGTTAATCCTGCAGTTGCATTATACAAACAATTATCATACGGTATTAATCAACTGTTTGGACATGATGTTTTATATGCAAGAGCTGTTCCGATGGCAATTGGTAAAGATGTAACATTACATGAATGGACTTTATACGATGTTGATGATCCTAAATGTATTAAAGTTATTGTTCCTAAAAATGAATTTCCTGACAATAAGATTTTGTTTAATCCAATGGGTCTTGACTTTGAGATGCCATTTGAAATTCAAATCGTTAAAGATTACTATGAAGAAATCTTTGGTATAGGAACAGGGCCTCAAAAACGAGACATCATTTACTTTTCATTAACAAATAGGATTTATGAAATAGACACTTCATATCTTTACAAGGATTTAATGCAAAAGGAAATCTATTGGAAGATATCATTGAAAAAATATGCACCTAAAGCTAATCGTTATGAGCCTCAAGATTTACGTGAGCAATTTGACGAACTTACTTGGGACAGCGAAGAAAGATTTGGTGAAGAAGTTAGACTTGACGCAATTAAGATAACTGACCCTCAACAATTTGATCCTAAAATTGGATCTGTTGATTATGATCCAACTCGTTTAAGTATTAATGATAATCTTATCATATCACAATTGAAATTACCAAATTTTACAAACATACTTTCAGAATCACAATATGATTTACGATCTCTTTATGATTCCAATTTAATAGTTCAACCAACTGCCGTTGAATATCGCGCTAATGTGGATTTCCCAGCTACCGTTGATAGATCATTGTGCATGTGGTTTAAAGAACTGAAACCTACTATTGCAGTTCCTAAAGATAATGTTAAAGGTTATCTTACATTAGGTTCAGCAGGTCCACTGACAACACCTTTAACGTACACAATTACGGCTAAAAGAAATTATGCGGTTGGGACCAACATTAAAATTACCCACTACAACGGACTGTCACTTTACGGTGACATTGCGTCAGTAACCGCTGTGACAGCAGGATATGTTTACACACTTAATGTTAAAAATGAAATCATCCAATACTTGAGTACTTATTATTCAAACTGGGCATCTTCATTTTCTAACACCGGTTACGTTGCTGAGGCAACCAATGAACAAATTTTATTCGACGGATATTCAAATGGAGCTGGTTGGAAAATTTCCATCTATGCAAACCGCTATATAATTTTTAAAGATTCACAGAAAGAATACATTAACATTCTTAATGCAAATCTTGTAGAAAATTATTGGTATGCAATATTTTTAAATATGTCAAACTTTTATAGACAGTTGACAATCGACCTTTGGGTTAGAAAGTGGAATGAAGAAACTCCACAACCTGAACGCACAACAGATCTTGAGAATATATACAGCAATACTAACATGCCATTTAATGCAATAGACAGAAGTTTAAATGCTAAGTATAAATTAGTTGGAGGTAATCTTGCATTAACTAATTTACGCTTACATGATAAAACTGAAACTGATTTAGATAAACAGTCTATCATATTAAATGAGACTATCGTTAAAGATGCACAATTTGGAATTATCATTGACAACGCAATACCACACCTAAGACTTCCGTGGATTGGCAAAACTAAATAATATGAGAAAAATACCAGAAGACAAAAAGCGAGAAATGGAACTTCGCGATGAGCTGGAAAAAATGTTATCCTCGGGAATTGAAGATATTCAATTAAGTATTGAAGACGCCAAGAGTATGTTACCTGCCCGTGAAGGGAACTTCATGGATTATGAAAAGGTTAAAACATATTCTGATAGCAATTCCGAAACGATTGTTAATTCTATCGCAGAGTTTTATTTAAACCCTGAAATCATTTCAAGTATTCCGTATGTAAAGCAAAAAAGTGTGGTTGACAAAATCACAGTTTCAAATTTGCTTTTTCAAATGAAAACTGCAGAGCATGCAATCATTAAACTTCTTGAAGAAATTGATGGTGGCAATTTGCACCCGCGTACTTTTGAGGTTCTTGCTTCACTACAAAGATCTAAAATGGAAATTGTTAAGCATCTTGCGCAATTCATGGTAATCATGGAAAACAATTACAAAAATCTTAAAGAAGACTACCGCGTTAAGATGAGTGATGAACCACTTTTAATTGACCAAGATTATGAAGTTGAAGATGCAGGAAAAGGAATGTATCAAATGAGAGGTGGTAAAGCGTTAATAGAAACGCTTCGTGATGCTATACCTGAACGTAGGGCTGGCGATAAACCAAATGAAAACACAGTAGGAAATGTCAAACAGGGGGAAAATTTGGAATAGCAAAAAGATTGCCGATGAGGTTGATAGAATTGAACGCGGATTAACTGCAGATTATTCACCATTCTTTGACGGTAAGATTGAAATGAAAGCTCCTGAACTTGTGTATGAATATACAAGAGAAGAGCTTGAGGAATTAGCAAGATGTGCTAATGACGTAGTTTACTTTGGTAACAAGTACTGTTACTCTATGACGGATGAGGGTATTCGTCAAATTGCATTAAGACCGTATCAGGAAGATATGCTTGCAGCATTTCAAGACAACCGTTTTGTTGTAATGCTTGCATCTCGTCAGATTGGTAAAACTGTAACATCATCAATTTTCATTGCTTGGTATTTATGTTTTCACTCTGATAGAAATATCATGGTAGTTGCAAATAAATTAGCCACTACTTCTGAAATCGTTGATAAGATTAAAACTGTTCTTAAGAATTTGCCATTCTTTATGAAACCTGGAATTACAGCAGGCGGTGTAACAGGTATGAGGTTTGATAATGGTTGTCGTCTGTTCTCACAAGCAACAACAAAAACAGCGGCTATTGGATTTACCATCCACTTATTATTTGCCGATGAGTTTGCGCATATTCATTCAAACTTCTTATTGCCATTTTATCGTTCTATTTACCCTACACTTGCATCATCTCAGATCTCAAGAATCATTATATGTTCTACACCAAATGGTATGAACTTGTTTTATGAAATCTATCAAGGTGCTATTGAACATAAGAATAGTTATTTTCCTATTCGCGTTGACTGGTGGCAAGTTCCTGGGAGAGACGAAGTTTGGAAAGCTCGAGAAATTGGTAACCTTGGTTCTGAAGAATTATTTAATCAGGAGTATGGTAATCAATTCTTAGCATCATCAAGATTACTTTTTGATAGTCATACGCTGATGTTAATGAAAAGAGTTTCCAAAGAATTTATATGTAAAGAAACGGATCCTTTCTTAGATTATCCTGACTATAATAATAACTTAAAATGGTTACCGACGTTTGATCCAGGCGATGCTTGGAACGGTAAAGACAAATATGTGTTTGCGGTTGATGTAGGTGATGGTGTAGGCCGTGACTTCTCTGTGATAAACATTTTTAATGTGGTACCGCAGTCTGTTGCTTCTGTTAGAAAGACTAGAGATTGGGAAGATGAAACAAGTTTCTTTAGACTAAACCAAGTAGGTGTATTCCGTTCTAACATGCAATCCGTTGAGGAGCTTGCAAAAGTTTTAGAATTATTAGTGTTTGAATTATTTGAACCTGAAAATTGTAAAGTAGTTTTAGAGATTAACTTTAAAGGTAATATTATCTTTGAGAAATTATCTAAGAATCAAGAGTTCTTCCCCGAGATATTTTTATACACTAGACATTCAATGGCAAATCCAAATTTAAAGATGGGTGTTAAAATGCAAAAAGATAATCGTGAAACATTTTGCCGTGAATTACGTAACCTAGTTAAAGCTAAGAAAATTACAGTAAATGAAAAGAGAACCTTTGACGAATTAAGCTCATTTGGTATTTCGTCTACTGGTAGATATGAATCACAGCTAGCAAATGATGATATAGCAATGACTTGTGTTAATCTTGTATCTTTATTTGACACAACCGATTATTTTGAAATGGTTGAGGAAAAATATGATAATACATCGGAAATATATAAACTAGCTGTAGAGAAGGTAATGTCTCAAAGCGATAGAGGTGAAGATGATTTCTTATCAGCATTTAAAACAATTAAGTCTTTTGAATCCCCAACACCTTACGTTTTACCAAAAGACCCAATGTCTCATAATTACAGAATGAGGTAAATATCTTTTAAAAATTGATAGTTTTACTAAGATATATACTACGGATTGAATAATAAACCCAATCAAAGAAAAATAACTAATAAGCAGAATGGCCAAAATCACACTTGATCTTAATAGATTTAAGGCATCTGGTGTCTACACAATAGAGTTTGACGCATCAGAAAGAATCGTTGTGACTACACAGACTATCCGTCTTGTAGTAGGTTTCTCTCGTAAAGGACCGTTTAACGCTCCAGTATTTTTGCGTGATGTCGCTACATCTCGTAAAGTATTTGGTGACGTTGACTACTTCCTTGAGAAACGTGGTTCTTTTTTCCATAGAGCAATCGAAACTTGTTTACAGACAGCACCTGTATTCGGATTAAATCTTCTACCGTTGAATAACATTCCGGTAAATGAAGGTGGAGACGCTGTTGACTATCGTTCGTTTGCTATCGCGGCAAATGAATCAAACGGTAACTTAACAAGAGCGCTTCTTTCATCTTTTTACAACAAAGAACGCTTCTGGTTCCCAGATGAAGCATACTTACAAGCAACAGTAGACAGCAAGCCTGCCAACCGTGGCCGTTTGTTTAACTTCGTTAATCTTGGACAAGAAGTACAATCTATCATCGTTCGTAAATCAGACAATGCATCGTTATACAACATAACAGCTGATGATTACTACGGAAGAGGTAACGTTCCTTCATACATACAACCAAACGATTATCTTTCGGATTATTTCGTTGACGTTTATGTTGTGAAAGGAGACTGGACAAATTTACAATTACTTTCTCAAGATCCAACGTATTCTAAATACTTTGACTTAAGAGGTATCAAATCGAGCAACTTCTTCGAGTTCTTAAGCCTTGACGGTGTAACAATGACTGGTTCTTTTACAGGAACTATCATACCTGACTTTATCGATAACAATGGTTCTAACCAATCAATTGATGTTATCCTTAATTCAGCAGTTGCATTAACAGGAGTATTCTGTGACTTGAACAAACAAGCATTTGATGATTATGATAATTCAGTATATAAAGTTGATATGGTTGGAAACAGCTTAATCAATACAACTGATGATGTAATTGATTTCTTATCATACAATACACCAATTAAAACTCTTTTAACTTTCACAGGTTTAAAAGATTCAAACGCTGGTGCATTTGACCCAACTGTACAAGTAACTGACATTTCATTATCACCAATCGTATATGTTAAGTCATATCCTTTCGGTGGAGATAAAGGTGTATTTAATAACATACTTGTTATTCCTAAACCTTACCCATCTGATACAACTTTCACAGTTGCACAATATGATGCTTTATCAGCTGCTCTTACGCCAGATTCATTAATTAAAACTTTTGGTACTGATACTATTAATGATAGTTCTTTGCCGAATGACTTTGTTAAAATTGACAATATCGTTGACACTGGTTCATCACTCGAATTACAATTAAGTACTCCTCTTCACGTTGACGCTGCTTATGAAAATTCAGGGATTGCTTTAGCAGACGGTCCAGAATCAAATTACATAATGAAAACTGTTGCTGCAACAATTCCATCTCTAGCAAATACTATTGAAGTAATAGAGCCTGGGAATACTGGTGACGCAATTTTAACTATTAGTGCATTATCACAAGCAAGTGCATACGGGCAACCAATTAACGTTGCAGGTTCTATAACACACGTATCACCTGGACGTCCTGTTTCAGGATTTAACAACGGTTCTTTAGGTCAAGCTGGTGGTACTTATACTCCATCTACAACATTTTCCGCTGTTGCAACAACAGGAGCTGGTAATAATGACTTGACTGTTGATGTAACTACTAACGGCGCAGGTAACGTTACATTAGTAACTGTTAGTGCACCTGGTACTGGATATGATGTTGGCGATACTATTACTATTGATGGTGCTCTTCTTGGAGGTACGTCTGCAGGTAACGTAACAATCGATGTTTCAACTATTACAGGCGCTACATATTCTACACTTGCTACTTCTTCATCAGGAAATGGTCAGAATGCAACATTTACTGTGCAAGTAAGTTCACTTAACGTAACTACAATTACAAAAGTTGCTTCAGGTATTAAATACAAATTATCTGACGTATTAACTATTGACGGTGCTTTAATTGGTGGAGTATCAGGAGTTAATGATATTACATTCTCACCTGCAACATTATCAATAACAAATTATACAAATATTGCTGCAACTGGAGGTACTGGATATAGCGCAATATTTAATGTAAGTTACAATAACGTAGGGGTTTCTACCGTAACAATTGTGCAAGGTGGTGAATCTTATGTAGTTGGTGAAGTGTTAACATTGCCTCTTGCAAACTTAGGTGGTGCTCCTGCTACAAATGGAACAATTACAATTCTTTCCGTTTCTGTAGGTCCATCAGTTGCTGACGGTGATATTATGTTAATCCAAGCTCCAGGATACGCTAAGTATTTTGAAGTTGATCTTGTATCTCAAATAGGTGGAATCATGACTGTTACAGTTAAAGCATCAGGCTTAACTAATGGTGCTCCTTTTTATCAAAGTAAATACTGTACTACAGGATTCCCGTTTGATGAATTTGCATCTTACTTACAACCTGGTGATATTAATGTAACATTCCTTGATACACACGAGGCTGCTGCATTAAATTTAATACCAGATCTTAACATTAATGGTAATGATGACTTTGGTTATATTGCTTCTGTAAATACTGTATACTCAAGAATTAATGGGTTAGGTCAAACTGAAACTAAAGATGACAAGAATAAAGTTACTCTTTACAACGTAACTACTTCTACTGACATTAACACAGGTTCTGATAACTGGCATATCGTTGATGAAACTGGTGTATTAGCTGCATATGACATTGACAATAATTCTGGTGATTTCAAATCTGTTCGTATCGTAGGTACTGCAACAGCTAATGAAAATCCATTTGATTTACAAACTATAGGTGATCTTATTAAAGTAACTTTACCTGGAGGACAGCAATTCTATGTTACTGTAGATGATACATCTGCTAACGTTCCAACTGCTGCTTATAACGGTATTGCACCAACAACTGGAAATTCTATTGCAGCTCTTGCTCTTTATGAAGCTTACCCAGGTAATAAACTTGCTAAAAATATTGCAGGTAGCCTTGTGATTGACGGTGACCGTATTAAATATGGTTCTGGAACATCTCAATACAACTACTTGAATGTAACAAATTCTTGGAACGTTGATAAAGATGCTTACTCAAAAATTGCATACGGTTTATCTGGAGCAAAAGCTGAGCAATTTACAGCTAACACATTATTAAATAGAGCTGATGCTACTTTTGCTAATGTTAACCTTACATACGATGGCTCTACAATTTATACTGATGGATCTGCAACAACTAACGACATTGCAATCTATTCGTCTCTTGCGAAAAACCTTAGTGAACAAATTGCGATTGAAGCGCCTGGTCTTTACGGCGGTGGTAAAAAATTCAAATTAACTCCAACAAATGCTGCTAGCTTAGAAATTGGTGATTACGTTGTAAACAACAATGTTACTAATCCTATTCTTATCAGAGTAACTGCTAAAGTTAAAAAACTTGACCCTGCTACTGGATTACCTTACTATGAATATACTGTTCTTGATACTCCACTTGTGGATATTACATCAGGTACATCAAAAATTACTAAGTTTGCGCCAATCCAAAAATTCTGTGATCGTTTCCAATTTACAAAACTTTCAGGATTTACATTGACTGATTACCACTTACCTGGTACTCCTGCTCAATTAGAAAAAATATACGGAGTTCTTGAGAATACAAATCTTGCAGTAACACTTGCAGATAAAGATGTAATCGCTTTCCGTTATATCGTTGATACATTTAACGGTGGTCTTGAGCCTCACATGGGTCCAAAACAAGTATTAAGTAGATTAGCTATGAATCGTCAAAAATGTTTAGCTCTTCTTAACGCGCCATCATGTGCTCAGTTCCAAAACAGTACTGACCCAAGATTTACAGAATTGCCTGACCCGGCTGCTGGAAATCCAAAACCAGTTCTTAACACTGCGTACATCGCCGCTGGTGGTAACCTTTCATTAGGGCCATCATATATCTGGGGATTACCTGACGAAGGTCAAGGAGCTAAATTCATTGGTGTATTCTCACCTAACGTTATTATCCGTGAGAACAACAAAGAAATCAGCGTTCCGCCATCTGCAGACGTATCAAACAATTTCGTAAGAAAATTCATTAACGGTGAACCATTTGCAATCGTTGCTGGTCCACGCCGTGGTGTAATCTCTAATCCGAAATTCGTTAGAATGGAATATGATTATTTACTTTCTGATAGAGAGAATCTTGAACCGATAGGTGTTAACCCAATCGTGACAGTTAAAAATGTTGGTCCGATGATATTCGCAAACCAAACAGCTTACCAACGTACGCTATCTGCATTTAATAACTTACATGTTAGAGATTTACTTATTACGATTGAAGAAGCGATTGAAGAAATCTTACAACAATACTTATTCGAGTTTAATGATGCTTCAACACGTTTAGAAATTCGTTCTATCGTAGAGACTTATCTTGACACTGTAAGAAATGCTGGAGGTGTATACAATTACGCTGTTATCATGGATGATACGAATAATACACCGGCAATCATTGACCAAAACTTCGGTATAATCGATGTTGCAATCGAGCCTGCTCGTGGAATCCAGAAATTTATTAACCGTATGACAATCCTAAAAACTGGAACAATCTCTTCTGGAGGTTTTTCAGCAGCATAAAGATTTAAACATTAAATTAGAAAAATAAATAAAAGATAAAAATGGCAGGATTACCACATTATAGAAATTCGCAGGCCGCGATGCAAAAATTCGAACCACTGTACAATGCACAGTTTGAAATTCTTCTTACGCCACCTGCTGCCGTTACTGGTTGGACACTGGTAATGGAAAACTGTACTAAGGTTGAAGGAATTGAAACTAACAGATTACCAGATACTGTAAAGCAAACATACAAATCAGCGACTAGAACTTTCGCTGGTGGTATGGTTACTGACGCGGTTCTTGAAATCAAATTAGATTTTGAGGTTAACTTAGATGACAGCAACTCAGCTTATGTATATAAAGCACTTCGTAAATGGTGTGATCTTATATACGATCCATTAACTGGTAAGATGGGACTTAAGAAAGATTACACTGGTGGTCCAATGATCATCAACTATTTTAACAAAGCGGGAGATATTTACCGTCAAGTTAAATGCCCTGTAGTATTCCCTAAATCTCCACTTCCTGCAATGGGTTCTGACTTTACAGATTCAGGGATTTACAAAATCACAGGATTCTCACTTAATGCAGATTACTGGGAAGAAACAATTCTTTAAGAAATTTAAACTTTATATTAAGAGGGTTCGCAAGATCCCTCTTTTTTTGTGCCTAAATTTAAGAACCATTACATACCTGTGATATATAAACTAAATCTAAATAATATAGAATATATGTCACAAGAAACAGAGAATGTAAAAGATCTACTTGAAAAGGAAGCGGCTCTTTTAGTTCAACAAGAAGAACAAGCTAATGTCGAGGAAGTTCAACCAGCTGCCATCGGTAAAGCACAAAAGTTTGTAGAATATGAAGATGATGAAGTAATAGCAGCAGAAATTGGTTGGAAGAATATGCCAATGGAATCTCTGCCTTCACAAGGTATGTTTTACAAAGCTGGAACACAAGTTGCATTAAGAGCGGCAACAGTTTCAGAAATCCGTCACTGGTCAACAATCGATGATAATGACTTATTAGGTGTAGATGATATGCTTAACTTTATCATGGAGAAATGTGTTAGAATTAAAGTGCCTGGAAAACCTGGTACTTATAAAGACCTTTTAGAGATTGACCGTTTTTACTTAATCTTCGCGGTGCGTGATTATACGTTTAAGAATGGTGAGAACCGTTTATTTGTAAGTGTATCTGATGAAGATGGCGCAGACCAAAAAATTGAAGTAACCAAAGATTCATTGGATTATTTTAATCCTGATGAAAGAATCATGAAGTATTATAGTTCAGAAGAACAATCGTTTAACATACAAATGAAAAATGGTGAAAACTTTAAAATCTTTTTACCGTCTCTTGGTATTATGTCTTTCATTAAAAACTTCATTAAACAAAAACAACAAGCAGGACAATCATTTGATAAAACATTCATCAAGTATGCGCCGTTCTCTTTTAGTGATTGGAAAGTTTTAAACCAGACTTCATACGATAGAGCGGTACAAGAATCATTCACTTGGAGTTTACAAAGAATTTCAGTAATGGACAAACTTGTAGAAATGCTATCAGATTCAATTAATCCTGGTATCAGATACCAAACGTCCGGCGGAGGGGAAGGGAAAGCGCCCTTAAACTTTCAAGGAGGAATCAAATCTATTTTCCTTATTTCAGATATCTTTGACGAATTGGTTTGAGGCTGAGTTCATCTTATTAAAAGTATTAAAACTCCAGCCTTCTGAATTAGATAGGCTGGAATTTTACCGAGCTGAAATCCTTATGGAGAATTTGAAAAGCTTCAATGAAGAGGAAGAAGGCAGACGTAAGAAAGAAGAAGAAGG
>Ga0129318_10000016_pt1 | contig 17251 bp, 27 predicted proteins | sample CPB1_08_DNA_FD_94475 | JGI IMG/M metagenome (GOLD analysis project Ga0129318, IMG submission 94475) | Freshwater to marine salinity gradient microbial communities from Chesapeake Bay, USA - CPBay_Spr_0.1_0.8_DNA | ecosystem: Environmental > Aquatic > Marine > Coastal | place: USA: Chesapeake...
CGTTCCGGGATACGAGTTGGTAGTAGACTTGGCGTAGGGACAGGCGGTACCCCTGGGCCTGATAGTCCCCGATGATGTTGTCGACCTGTTCAAGGAGGGCCAGGGACGGTGCCTGAAATCGCTTTTCGATGAATTGTTCTCGCATAAAGGTTCAGGAAAGGGAGGGGGTGGATGGCTTGACGTCGTTCGTCAGAGCCTTGTGGATCTCGATCTTCTCTCCGGCTTCGACACCCGCCCAGACCGCGTTCCGGCTCGTCACGTTGACGGGGCGGGCCTTGTTGTAGACCAAGACCGGATGCTTGTCGCGGAGGAACGTGCCCCGCACGTCCTTCTCTTCGACCACGGCCAGAGCGTAGGAGGTCGAGACTTCGGGGGCGACGAGGCCCAGGAGTTCGGCTTCGGTGTCGGCCTTGGCCTTTTTGAGCTTGGAGTTGAGGCCGCGAAAGACACCGAGGTAGAAGGAGGCGCGTTCACTCATGGGAGCACCGTTCTTCTGCTTGTACTCACGCCAGGCGCGGGAGAAAGCACCCTGGAGGAAGCCGTAGGCGTACTTGGCGAAGGCGACGTCGGACTTGCGTCCGAGGAAACTCAGGACGGTAGGCGGGGAAGGGGTCTCGACCTTGAACCGTTCCGAGACGCCGTTTTCGTAAGCGCGGCACTCGGCCTTGTAGGTGGGGTCGGAGTAGTCGAAGGTGGTGATAAGTTCGACATTGAAAAAGTCGATGAGGATACTGCAGATGAAGCGGTTTGCCGGGGGCTTGCGCTTGCCGATGCCGACCCGGAGCCCGTCCTCCACCATTTCTTCGGCGGGGGCGGAGACACCGGCACCCTCGGTGCTGATGGTGGAAAGGTCGATGCGGTTGGCGATGGCCAGGCGCTGGGCGGCGAGGAGGGCAGTCTCCATTTCCTGCTCCGAAGCGCCGTTACCCTTGGCCACGGCCATGAGGCCGATGAGGCGGCGGGCCAGGGCGTCACTGGCGGTGTCGATGTGGCGGAGTTCGTCGGTGGTGTTGCTCATGCCGACATTATAACACACGTCTGTGCGTTTGTCAAGTCCCCCTATCCCGGGACGAGATCAGGTGTCCTCTGGAGTAGGGCTATCCGGGTTTCCGAGTTCGGCTCCGGGGCGGACGACAGGGGAGTCCACGCCGTTCTTGCTGTCGTCCTCCGCTTCCGGTTCCTTGTTGCCATCCTTCTTATCCGAAGCGGGTTTGGTAGGAGATTTCTGGACCGACTTGATAACCTGCCGGATCGCCTTGTCGTAGGCCGCGCTAGGGCGGTTGAGGAGGAAGACGCTAACGGCACTCAGGTGCTTGCACATGGAGAGCTTGCGCTGGGGGTTGGTCTTGTCAGGCGGGGCGTTGCCTACCCCCATCGGATCCGGAGCGCTCCCATCCTGGGCCAGGACCCAATGCCAACGGTAGCGAAAGTCCGGACATGTGCAGGCGACGAGCACGTCGCGCTTGGCGATGGCGAGGCCGATGTTGCGGCTGGCGGTCTTGAGGAAGGCCTCGTGGTCCCGGAACTTGATATATCCGATCTGGCTCATCCCGGTGGTGTTACGGTTGGGCCGGGACTGGTACTGGAAACGGAGGACGATGCGCCCGTCCTGGTCCACCATAGGGCGTGGCGGGGCGGTGGTGACATACCGGGCTCCGTTAGTGCTGCGGCCCGGTACGGAGGGGTCGTACACCCACCGGCCCCGAACCCGGCGCATCCCGCCCCTGCGGTATCCGCCGTTGCTGCGGGTCATGTTCCAGAGCGAATAGTACGACCGTTCCAGAAGCTCCTTTGACTCCCGAAGCCCGATGGCGTCGTCGTAGTCGTCCACGGTGGGAGCGTGAGGATCCCCGTTCTTCTTGCAGGCAGCGATGAAGGAAAGCAGGATGCCACGGATCCGGGACAGTTTGTGCTCGTAGTCGCCTGGCGTCTTCCGGAATGCCTTCATGAGTTGCTTCCGCACCAGGTTCGGCGACAAAATCCGGGAGAGGAACTCGGACCGGAACGACATAAGATCGTCCTGATCCCGGACGTGGGTGATGAAAAAGGCCAGAGCCTCATCATCCTTGCTAGCGTCCAGGAGTTGGCGGACCTCGGCAGTAATCTCGGCGGGGGACTTTTCTTCCTCGTCGTCATCCTCCGGAACAGGGACGGGTTTGGCCTTGGCCAGGACTTGGAGCTGGGTCGGGTTGTAGGTGTCCATGACCTTCCCCCGGGCGTTGATAACGTGCAGCTTGGTGATACCGGATCCATCGACCTTCACGGATGTCGGTTTCTGTTCCTTCCCGTCCAGAACCTCGGCTAGCACCAGATTCAGGGTCGGGTCCTTGCGCCGGTTAGACCCGAAAAAGGCGACTCCGTCCTTGATCACGAAGTACTTCCACTTGTGGTAGAAAAGGGATTCGACCAAGGATTCGGCAGCGGCCTCGTAGTCGTCGGTGTCAGGACGGTACATACTTTGGCCCCGCATATCCTCCGGTAGGATATGTTTGATCCACTGGAAATAAGTGAGGAGTAGCTTCCGGTTCTGGATCAATGGCTGGATTGGCCATGGGCTGTTGGGGCGGAACCCCGATACAGTCCAGTTCGTATCCAGGTTGAATTCGGATTTGTACTCCCGAAGGATCTTGAGTTTCAGGTATGTACCCGACTTCTGCGGGATCACCCAAAACCCGATGGTAGACCCGGCTTCGGTCAGCTGGCGCGGCCCATGGGAGGATTCCTGGAGGAGGCGCGGGGTTTGGAGAATACCCTCGGACTCGGTTAGGGGGATGTCGCGGCGTTGGGAGGCGCGGCGGGTCCGGGAAAAATAAAGGGAAACGTTCACAGGAATAGGTAGGGGTGAACCATATCACAAATAGAAGGTCTGCCCCTTGGTGACAAACCCGGAGAACTGGTCGCCCAGCGGGTGCGACGGATCTCCGTGGTGGTAGAGCCAGAACTGGCGCACGTCTGGTGAGGGGTGCTTGCGGATGTGCTCTGGCAAACCCGCCAGGTCCTTGATGTGGGCGTGTACCCCGGACCGGTGTTCCTCCGGCAGCGTTTCGCAGTCATGAAGAATCAAGGATGCCTTGTTATACCACGGCCATAACAAGTCCGGGGCGAACATGGTGTCAGTCGTGAAAAAGACGGACTCGCCGACGCCATGGATCGGCTTGAAGAACAGGCCGTAGGAGTGCTTGATCGTGTAGCCGCTAACAATGTGGACGGTTGGGACGGCTTCGAAGCGCCACCCCTCCCACTCAAACGTGCCGTTGGTCATAGGCTGGCAATCGAAATAGTCGGTCAGGGTCATCATCTTGCCTTGCACGCTATCAAGCCCACCGCGCAAGCTCCGGTTCCAGAGTTCATCGAAAATCTCAGGGACGCCGAAGAGCTTGGGTCGGACCCGTGGAGGTATGAAGTACCTGGAGAAAGCGAATTGTTCCAGGCCTCCGATATGGTCGCTGTGGCAGTGGCTGATGTAGATGCCGTCAATGTCTGCGAACGGGATACCAAGTTCATCCCGCAGGATGTAAGGGCCGGTGGTACCGAAGTCGATGAGGAGACGTTTCCCGCTATCGGAGGTAAGGAGCAGGTTGGAGTTGCCGATCGAGACCGGCGCAAAAGCGCCTCCAGCGCCAAGGAATTGAAGCATCATACGCGGGAAGTGTGGTTAGTGTTGCGGGAAGACGGTCCGGGGTCTGTAGGGTCCTGAGGCGGGAACGGCTCGATTTCGGCCATGTCCTGGGCCAGGACCGACCGGAGACGGTTCTGGGTGCGGCGGGCTGCTGCCATGCAGTGGAAGGGTGTGGCGTCACCTTTGGCAACCGGCGTCCACGGAGACACGCCTTTGTAATACGCCAACGGTTCCGGTTCGGGTCGGATGCGGATGCGATAGGTCATCCCATCACCATATCCGCGTCTAATGGTTTGTCAATCCAGCCCGGATACAGAAACGCCCCGGTGGCAGGGGAAGCCGACCGGGGCGGTGTCTACCAACTGGTGTTTTGATACGGTGCCAGTCTGGCGGAGAATTCCTTGATGAGGGTCGCGAATTCTTCCAGCTGATCCTCCGCGACAACCATGGCGTATGAGTGGTCGGTGGTGAGGAGAGCGTAACGCTTGCCGCCGCCGACTTTGCTAGCTCTCGACCCGCCGTCGATCGTGAACCTCAAAAGTCCGCTTTTCCCCTGGATGTACTGGCCATCAGGCCGGAGTTTGGCTTCGTCACCAAGAACGGCCAGGAACCGGCTATCGCCGTCGTCGGGAGTGGCGTCGGGCTTGGGGGGAGGGGCGGGCTTGGGGGGAGGGGCGGGCTTGGCGGACTTCAACCATTGGGTGATGGCGGTGGTAACGTACTTGACCTTGGTCTTCTCAAAATGGGAGATAGCCCTGGAACCGGAGCTATAGTGGGGGAACTCGACCTCCGGGTGCTCGTCCATTTCGACGCCGTTCAGGGTCCACTTACCATCCTCGACTTCATCGCCGGAAGAGAATTGCCCAGAACCCGTGACGGGTCCTTGGGGTGTCTCGGCAGTAAGCTCAAACTGACCATAGGAGCGGCTATCCCCCGGGTTGTAGTCGAAGCTGGTGATTTTGACCCCGGATGGGGATTCACCGAGGAGTTTGCGAGTGAGAGGGGTGAGTTCCATATTAACGTTTGAACCAGAGGATAACGGGCTTGAACAGAGGGAGCTTGCGCTGGCTGTATCCCAGGCGTGTGAGTTCTGCGGCCACGACCCGGGAGGAGGCGCTGTCCTGGGTGTTTCCAACTTCGTTTGTCATGAACGGACCCTGGGAATCCCAGAGAGCGGCTGCTTTGGCTTCAACTCCCGTGGCGGCGGTACTGGCGGCGGCATCACCAGCCGCCCTGGCTTTGGCAAGGTACTGGCGTACCGCGCTCTCTTTCTCGACCGGGAAGGTCATGCTCATACCCGTCATACCATTGCTTTCGGACCCGAACGAGATATTAACGACGCCGGGTTGGACGGGCTTGCCGCGCCACCCACCGGAAACCACCCAGGCTCCGACCATCGGATCGGTACCGCTGGTGACCAGTGTACCCTTGGGGTAGATCAGAGAACTGACTGATTTCCGGGTGATCTTGATGGTCTTGGTTTCGGATTCGGTGAGGAGTTTATCAGTGAGTTTCATGGCAGGAAAATAACACAGGTATTACCGTTTGTCAAGTGGGCTCAGTCGTCGTAGACCCCGGTTTCGTCCTCATGGTCGTCAGGCTCATCGCCGAAGGCCTCCTTGAGTGCCTTCTCAATGTTGGCGAACTGTTTGACGGTGAAGTTCTTACCTTCCAGGTCGTCGGGGCCGGAACCCGGGCGGCTAACCTGGACGAAGATCCAGGTGGAAAGGGCATTGTCACCGAAGTGGCCGTAGGTTCCGTCCTCCACGTTGCCCCGGCGGAGCAGGAGGTAACCGAGGTCATCGGCAAGGTCGTTGAAGATGGTCTCGGTGTTGTCAAGGGCATCACCCAGGATCTTGCTGTTCTCCGGGTCCAGGTAGACGTAGACACCATTGCCGACTTCGTCGAAGTGGTGAACCTTGAAATGGAAGGCGCGTTTGAGCTTGGTGATGAACTTGCCGTGGCTCCCGTCCTTCATGAGGAACGACATGTTAGCCTCGTCGTCCGATACTTCCTCGTGCAGCTGGCGCAGGAGTGCCCGCGCTGCGTTCTCCTGGACCTCCCCGCGCTTCACTCGTTTCAGGAGGACATCGGCGTGGCGGTCATGCTTGGCAACCGTCTCCGGGTTTGCTCCCGCTTCCTCCAGGGCCACGAGGGTCTCGGCATACCGGCGGACGTTGCCGTTGGAGCGGCCCATATGGGCAGCAAGGCGGCGGGCGGCACTGGAACCGCTGTCGAGAAGGCGCTGGGAGAGGGAAGACATGGCTTTGTTATGCGGGAGGTCCTGGGTGGACCGAACTTTAGGCCCGGTCGATGGCGTCGGTCAGGACCTTCAGGCCCTGTTCCCGGGTCTTGGGGCTGACGATGGCCTCGATGAGGTTCTTGCCGTCCTCCATCGAGCGGTAGACCAGACCCAGGCGGCCCGTATCCACGGCCAGGGGGGCCTTGTGCTTGGAGAAGGCCTTGGAGGTCTGTGTCAGAGGATTCCCGCCAGTTTTAGGCTTGACGGTGGTTCCGGCCAGTTTGTTGCGGTAGTTGCGGGGGTCGAGCTTGTTCATGGAAGTGGTGATAAGTAGTAGTCTCCGCCAATAACTACACCAGCTTTCCCAATACCGGCGTCATACTGTGTCCGGGGGGGTCTGGTCCTCCTTGCGGAGTAGCACGCCAATGACAGCAGCGCAGATGATCGCCGCTACTCCTAACCACTCGATGGCGGAGCTGTAGATCAGCGCGGCCTGGGTCTCCGGTGGGAGCTTCGAGAACTCCTCAAGGGTCAGGTTGTCGGCGGGAGACACCGCGCAGGATGTCATGAGAAGCAGACAGAGAAGTGATAGGATGAAGGAACGGCACATATATCAGCCTACAATAGACTAGAAGGACTGGACAATCCCGCCGCTTATTCCATCGACTTCGGATACGCCAAATCGACGCTGAGGTCGAGGGAGATGAGGGTATTTTCACCCTCACTGTCGTGGTCGAGCTGCGGGTACTTCAAAGTGATAGGGAAGACGCCCTTGAGGACGTAGGTCCGGTCGTTGTACTCCTGGGAGTCCACCGCACCCGGGCAGTCCGAAGACGGCATGCCGGGAGGGAGCAGGAAAAGGGAACCGTTGCGCTTGTAGTCCTTGGTCCAACCGATCGCCCCGGTCTTGGGGCAATACACCTTGGCGTACCACCGGGCGATGATCTTGAGGACATCGCGGTCGATGTAGTCGTGGTACTCCAGGGAGAGGTTCTCCAGCTGGGAAAGGGATCCAGCGTAGTTGGAGACGGTGTTGAAGAACTTGATCCCCTTCTTGACCACCTGCAGGGCCGGGATGGCGGCGGACTTGAGGGAGAGCACGAGGGTCTCGTTATCCCCGACATCGGGAATAATCAACGCGAAGTTGGACGCACGCTGGGGCTCAAATGAGCCGCCTTGCTGCATTAGGCTGGACCCGGCGAAAGTGGAGAGACGTGGCATAGTGGTGTGGGAGAGTTCTGCGATAACTACGCCCTGCCGACGAGCCACTCCAATGGTACCCCCGACCATTGGCAGATAGCCCCGGCGGAGCTTCAGTGACACTCCCAACTGACACCATGAAAATCTACTTTGTCGACGATCTCCCACCTCAGACTGTGGCCATGCTGCAGAGCCTCTATTCCAGATCCCCCAAATCCGTGATAGAACACCTGGAAACGGTGACGGCCACTGGGGCCGAGAAGTTCATGGATCAGTATTATGTCGGATACGGACATAAGAGCATCGGCGACTGCGGCACCACCACTATCTTCCTGGAGGATGTTAGCATGCTGGCTGCCAAGGCGATCCAGGACACTCCCCTCTACAACGGCCAGGAGGCGTCGACCCGGTACATGGACATGGCCTCAAGACCCTTGGTGGACCCAGCCGGGATCCCGGAAGCCACGGAACTCCAACGGCTGTGGATGGAACTGTACCGTGACACCCTAACTGCGATGACGCGGTACTTTGAGATCAAGTATCCAATCCAGCCCGGGGAGCGGGAAAGCACCTGGAAAAAAGCGATCCTGGCCCGGGCCTTCGACGTCTCCCGGGGCTTCCTCCCTGCCGGAGTTACCACTTTTGTCAGCTGGCATACGAACCTGCGGCAGGCGGCGGACCGGTTGCGCGTCCTCAACTACCACCCCCTCCCCGAAGTCCGCCAGTTGTCCCAGGAGACCCTGACAGACCTCAAGGAATCCTACACTGCTAGCTTCAGCCACCGGTCGTACTCGGAATCGGAGGAATTCCTGGCACAGACTGTCCCTGCATCCACCTACGACCACCAGTCCCCTTACAACGTCTACGGTCTCGGATCTCTCCGGTTCTACGACACGAAAACCCACTTTGACCACCGGCACTTATGGGAGAAGCGTCCGGCCAAGACCGAACTCCCTCGGGCTACGGAAGCCTTCGGGAAGATCCGGTTCACCTTCTCCCTGGATTTCGGCAGCTACCGGGATCTGCAGCGGCATCGGAGCGCATACCAGCCGATGCCGGTCCTGACAAACGCCAAGTTCCATTGGTGGTATATGAACCAAATCCTCCAGACTCCAGAGGGTACGGGGCTGCAGAAACGGTTCCTCGACGCTACGGAACGGCTACACAACCTGGTACGGTTCCTCCGCCGGGAGAAGGGTGAAAAACTCGGCACGGAATTCGCCCAGTACTACGTCCCAATGGGGTACGAAGTCGGGGTGACCCTCGACTGTTCCCTGGCCTCCGCTGTCTATATTGCGGAGTTGCGGTCGGGTCAAAGCGTCCACCCCACCCTCCGGGCCGTGGCCCAAGGGATGGCGTCATACCTGGCTGGAGAACTCAGGGTCCCGGTGCACGCAGACATGGGTCCGGACCTCTGGAGCACCCGCCGTGGGGACCAGGACATCGTCGCCAAACCCGTTCCCGGTTCCCCGGAAGACCGCTCCCCCAGAGCCAAAACCTAGTTATCTGGGTGACGGAAGAGGAGAACATAGAACACTGGCGGTGGAACGAAATCCTTGAAGGGCTGCCCCCTGAGGACCGGGAGCGGGTCGAGACTGTGCGCCGTGTCAGCAACGAACTGAAGGGAAAGGGCGTACCTTTCTGGCTCGTGGCCGAACTTCCGAACCCAGGCGGGACGGACCTCTACCGCCACATCAACTGGCGTCCCGAAATCTACGACAGCAGCGGAAACCTGACGCCAGCGGGCAAGGAGTTCTCCTACACCCATCTCGGGGGTCTCGCCAACGCCGCCCTATCCGTTTTCCGCGAAATGGCGACGAACCAGGTCCCGGGAGAAGATCCGGCGGCAAACTGGAGCCGCACCGTGAACCTTCTCCTCCACTTCAGCGACGAGTATAACCGGAACCTGGTGATCCCGTAAACCAAATCAGGCGCTTCCCGATAAACCTCGGCGATACTAGGCGATTCCCTTCACAGGATTCATCGTTGATATGGAAGTCGTGCCGGTTCCGGAAGAAGCTGATCCGGGAAAAGAGATTGCGGTGGGCAGGGCCATGTTCGGAGGCTGCTAGGAAGACCCCGTGATCGCCGTTGTCGGCGATATAAAGGGAGTCAAACCAGTTGCAGCACGAATCCCGCAAAAAGATCCCCTGGCGCTTGTTCGCTACCAGGTGGCACCCCACGATCGCGTTCCCGCTGAAGGAAAGGTCGCCACTGAACCCGGCGTAGTCGTTATCCCGCATCAGCACCCGGTAGAGGAGACAACCCTCGGTTTCGTAGGCCGCGACCCCATCGAAGAAGTTGCGTTCGAAGACGGACTCCGTGACGATCACCCCTCGGCATCCCTTCTCCAGGACCAAACCTCCGCTGCGGCATTCTCGGGCCAGAACGTCCTCTATCACGACCCCGTGCCCGTTGCGCACCGTGATCCCGTTGTTGCGGATGTACGAGTATGGGTTGTTATAGGAGGGTACCAGGGGATCTCCGCCCCACCCCTCGTACTGCTGGGTGTTCCGGCTTCCCACAATCCTGAGGTGCCTGATAGCGACACCCCGCACCGGGGCCGGGTCTTCGTCCAGGTGGCCCACGATGATCACGGGGCAGTTGGCTCCGTCTGCTAGGGCCAGTGTCGTACCGTCCGGATGGCCCACCAACCACTCCCCATCCAGCAGAAGGATAGGCTCGTTGAGGATGATCACTCCCGGTGGTAGGGTGGCAGCTTTACCGTCCACTGGAACCGCACCCTTTGGGGACTTCCCGGTGGGACGGTTCTTCGTGGTAGGAGCGGGCGGCTCTTCCGGTGCCAGAGGTTGTCCATACACCGGGAAAGTGGAAAGAACGGACAGGACGAGGAGGAGTGCCTTCATGCCCTTATAAATAGGGGGACTTGACAAACGCCTCTGGCTGTGTTATAATATCGGCATGAGCAACACCACCACCGATCTCGAAGCCTGGTCCAAGCATATGCGTTCCCGCCGTGGGAAATGGAGCGTGGACCAGATCCACGACGGACGTAACGGCAAACGCCTTCTCGCCTATCTCCCCGACGTCGCCGACCACACCCAGGGTTCCTACATCGAGGTCAGCCGCGACGGCACCCTCACCGCTGGGACCTTTGAAGGCGCAATCCCCCACATCGGCGAGGCTTGCTTCCACCAACTCTGGTCCCGCCCGTGCCGGAACTTCAACGAGGCCGTGGACATCGTCCGTGACCGCACCCTCCTCCCATAACATGTCCGTTCTCTCCCTCGCTCTAGGCCTAGCCCACGCTGGTCATGCTGGCCAGTTCCGCCACGACGGCGTCACCCCGTACGTCACGCACCCAATCCGGGTCGGGCAGATGCTCTTCCGCCTTCCCCCATTCTACCAAGCGACGGCGGTGATTCACGACCTCATGGAGGACAACAAAGCGATCACCCCCGAAGTCCTCCTGGCATCTGGCCTGCCTCCGGTCGTCGTCGCTGCCGCCGGGTACCTCACCCGTGATGACGGCGAAATCTACGCCCACTTCATCGAGCGCATCATCGGCGACAAGGACGGCCTTGGGTATACCGAAGGCCAGCGTATCGCCGCCATGGTAAAGGTCGTCGACATCATGGACAACCTCATGGACGGCACCCGCGCTCCAACCATGGTCCGGCGGTACGTCAACGCCCTCAAGCTTCTGATCCAGTCCTTCCCAGAAATCGAGACCAACCTTGCCCAGTGCCCCCGGCCTGACGGGAAGGGTTCCCTCCTCAGCCTCTGGTCCGTCATCAGTTAATTCACCCCTCCAGAACCCTCATAGTCTTCACATCACATGAAACACCGTAACCGCCGCGCCTTCACAAAACCGACCGTCTTCAAAATTCAGACCCCTATCGTTTCAAACGATCCAGACCCCAAGGCATTTGTCTATAACGAGGACCGGTCGTGGGAGGGAGCGGTTCCAATCGGTCATGTAGCCCACCACATGGGATGCGACGTCAAGGCCTTTTTTCTGTGCCGCATCCACCGCCCCACCGGCAAAATCGATATCGGTAAACGAGTCGAAGACCCAGGTTGGTAACACCCACACCTTATGAGCAACACTAATCACCACCTATCCCCCGCAGAAAAGATGCGGGAAGCACTCTCCCTGGTACTTCTCTTCCACTCCGGCGTCACGTGGGACTCGGAGGCACGGGCAAAGTGGGAAGGCGGTCTCGAACGCGTCTTCGGCCCGATCCCGGTCACCAGCGACACCCATGAGGCTACGACCCGGGTCCATGCGACGCTGTCCGCGTTGCCGCTGCCGCCTACGACCACTCCACGGCATCACACCTGGAGAGGGCACAGCGGAACCTCCGCGAGTTTGAAGGGTGTTTGCCGCCGGACTGGGAATCCTTCGAAGGAAAAGGTGACTGGGCCACGGATCTGCAGGTTTCAGCTTGGCGCAGTCGCCGCGATGAACTCCGGGACGCCCTCGCTGTTGCTGAGGCGGACCCGGGTCCAGACCGGCCTGCCCGCAACACCTACCCCTGACGCGGACGGTCATCGACCTGGTCCACCGGACCATCTTCGGCAGACCAGCCCCAAGGCTTTGCGGGCCTATACCTGAAAAGGAACCGGACAAAAGCAACGATGGCAGAGAGAAATCCCATGCCGGATAACTAGCGGACCTGGGTCCAGTCACCGAAGGTCACTTCCACGTCGGAGAAACCCTCGGAGACGATGTCGTCATCGCTGAATCGCACGGAGCGGGCCAGGTCCAGAAAGCTCTGGTTTCGGGCGGTGGTGAGAGTGCGGCGGCGGCTGTTCTTACCGGTCTTGCGGCGGAGGGCGATGGTGGCGTTGCTCATGCCGATATTATAACACAGGTTTTGCCGTTTGTCAAGTCCCCCTATGGCCACGACTGGATCACCTTATCCACAATAGTATTGTAGGCGGCGTGTGGACCTACCCACACCCACCTCCAGTCGTTCTTGCCTAACTGCTTACAGATGGCCCGGTACCTGGCTCCGGAGTTGGTGATGGAAATGCGCCAATAGTCGTTCCGGGTCTGGACAGGCCGGAAGTCCAGGCGCTTGGGTGCGGTCCCGTTCATTTCCTGCTCCCACTGCTGGTACACCTCCACTGTCTTCTTCTGCAGGTCGGGCGGGAGCTTGCTGAAGCACTTCTTGAACGTGCTGTCCCGGACGCTTCCCTCCGTGAGTCCGAACCAAAAAGCGTCGACGAGGTCTTCGACAAGGGGGTGAAAAGCGGAGGCGTGCACAGTTGAAAATACCTACGGCGCGGGCGCAGAGGGAGGGGGACTTGACAAACGCTATGGTCTGTGTTATACTATCAGTGGCCTTCGAACGGCTTCCTTACTCACCTCCATCACTCCTTACTCCATGAGCACTCCTTCCCACACCTCCAGCGTTCTCCCCTCCGACTCCTTCTTCGACAACCTCAGCGCCGAGGACAAGGCCGAGTACGACGCGTACCTGGACGAACTGGACGAAAAGGCCACAACCTGGGGCGACGCCACCGCCGCCTGGAGCTGATCCCCCTAACCCCAACAACCGGCCCATGACACCCGACGAACACGCCTATCATGTGAAGTTTGCTGCCTGGCTGCGTAAGCGCATCGCCAATCCCACGGAGCACGACTACTGGATGGGTGTCCCTGAAGGGTTGCATGGGCTGTTGCAGGAGCAGGAGCAACTGGTGGCCACAGCTACTTATCACCATGAACCACGACCGTCACTATCTTCGTACCATGTCCCAGCTTGCCTCCGTGCTGGAGAACTGCCGCCCCGGGGATGAGGACGACTGCGAAGCCAAGGACACGCGGCCCTGGATGAAGGGGAAGGCCAAGGCCCCCAAGGACGCCAAGGCCAAGGACGCCAAGGAGGAAGGACTCATGACCCTCGGTCGCCGCCCTGCACCCGTCACCTCTCCCGATGATGCGGCCCACAAACTCGCCCGCCGGGTCGAAGCCGGGGAGTGGCAGTCGTTCGTGGACGAAATCAGCCACCTTTATCCACAACCCCAGCACGTCATGACGTGCATGGAGCCCAAGGAGGATGTCGTCGCCAAGGCCATCCAGTTGCTTGGAGCCAAGGCCCAGGAACTGGGCAACGCTATCAACGCTGCCTCCCTCAAGCAATTCGGCTTCGCAGAAGCGAGGCGTCGAATCAATGCCAACGCTATGAAAACCACCCCCTCAAAACTCGTCTCCCTCGTCGAGGGCATTCCATTCCAGGAAGCCTCCGGCCCCATGAATCCGGACGTCAACGCTGGTTACGACGACCAGCCAAACCCCTCCGCCGACGGTATGCCGGAGGAGGAAGGGGCGTCCGACTTTTGGGTCGTCCTCATCGACGACGAAGGAATGGATGCCCACGTCGGGCATATCGCCAAGAGCGGCAAGTGGTACGAAGCAGGACTCCTTGACGCGGTCCGGAACTGGGGGTCGAAAACGTATATGAGCTACCTCACCCCGGACCAGATCATCAGATACCTGCAGGACGACTACCGGGACTTCGAGGTCACGGGTCCGTTCTCCGAGGAGGAGGCCGAATCCGAAGCCGCCAATTACCGGCCATACCAGGGATGAACGCGGTGGCGGTACTACGCGAGGTCGAGCGCACTGTCACCGACCTCGACCAGAAGGAAGCAGAGGCGGCTTGCAAGGCCGACCTTGAGGCCCTCGCTACCTCCTCACCGTATTGGGAAGCTAACATCTACACCTACGATGCTGGGCGTTTCGCCTGCATCGACCTGAACAAGATCCAGGTGCGGCGTGATGCGCCTCCAGGCACGGGAACGGACTTCATCCGGAAGCTGCAGGATATCGCCAAGCGCTATGGCAGGTACATCACCCTGACACCCGGATCCCGGGATGATAGCGACCGCAAGGACCGGATCTGGAAACAGACCACCTCCTCCAACCGGCTCAAAGCCTGGTATTCACGCCTGGGCTTCCGGCGCAACGCGGCCAAGGGGCTGTTCCAGTTGCGCGGCTATTTCCACTGGTCCCCCAAATGAACGCCCCCTCCCTTATCCGCCAGCTTCAAGAGGCAGTAATCTCGCTCCGAAGCGAGTGGTGGATCACAGACACGGGCAATCTCCTGAACGCGGACGAGCACGGGGACTATCACCACCAGGATCACGTCATCGAGGTCATCTGCGGCATCATCCGCACCCACGCCGGGATGGACCCGGTCGAAGGCGACGACGCCACCACTTGCCGGGTCAACGTGGCGGATTATCTCGCCGAAGTGTATCCGGACCTCGATGACCCGATGGAAGAGATCGTGATCCCGAAGATCATGCAGGAGTACGGCAAGGAAATGACTGACGACATGCTGAACCAAGTCTCCGGGCATGGGGATGATGATGGGTACGACTTCGACGCCCGGGCCTTCGCCGTCAAGTGGTGGGGGTGGATCCGGGTCGCGGGGTGGGAGGCGGAAATGCGGGACTTCTCGCCCAAGATGCTGAAACGCTGTGGGAGTGGGCTGTGCGACATCGTGGAACAGGACTACGGGTACGACCAGATGGACGGGTACGAGGACGTCGAGATCATGGTTTCCGTCTACGGCAAACCCGGACGCACCAGAACCACCATCGGGGCGCTGGAATCGGGGCGGATCGACCGCGACAACACCCCCGATACCGACGCCCTCCGGGATGCCGGAAAGGCGGCAGCGGACAAGCTCGACCGCAACCTCACCCCCAGCTACTACCGGGGCAGCGCCGGGGGATAATTGACAAACGCCAGAACGTGTGTTATAGTTGGCATGGAATTACCACAAACGGCACACTTACACTTCGTCGAAAACGTTAGCGAAGGCACTATCCCTCTGGAAATCAAGGCGACGGGCCTGCAAACTGACCTCCTGCGGGTCGCGGAACTCCTCGGCCTCGGCCACGGCAGCATCTCCGTTCCCGGCTCCCCAAAGTCGGCCACCAAGGCTATTTATCTGTCCCGCCCCACTGATATCGCTGGACTGACTGGCGCGTTCCAGTGGAACCACGGGCGCACGGCTATCCCACAAGGAACCCCTCTCCAATGATCCCGATCCCGCTCCAGGAAGCTTCCTATAAAGCACCCAAGACCTTCAACGTACTCTTTTGGGATTTTTACGCCCTGTATAACCTCTGGTGGACCTACGGCAGTGGCAAGCAAGCCTACGGCGGACACCTCCAGGCCGATCCCCGTGCCGGAGGCCTGGGCAAGCGCGTCGACTACGCCTTCGAGGAGTGCACGCTCATGATGGCGAGTACGCTCCTGACCCTCATGCAGGCCAACATCGAGGACGAAGCCCGCAATGGTGAGGATGAACTCTACGCGGCTCCGGAGAAGGTGGAGGCGTGGTGCCGCGAGAACGGGATGCAGGAGTGCCTGGGACCACACGGTTTCAGCGCCCCTACGATGCAGATGCTCAGGAGCGGTAGTCCTAGCATGTCGACGATGGCCCAGTTCTTCCTCGCCGACTTCTGGGGAGACATGGACTCAGGCTGGCGTCAGGCCTTCGGGGACAAGGACAATATAGGGGTGTCCGTCGGACCCACCGGCCACGTGCAGACCTTCAGTGTGGCGGGTGCCCCCTGGGCCAGGATCTGCAACCTAACTGGCAATCTCATAGCAGCCAAAAAGTCGCGCTCCACGCCCAAGATGCTGGCGGCGATCGACGCCCTCATGCACGCCGAACACAACAATGGCTCCATCTTCAACCGCCAACCGATCCTAAAGCGCGGCATCCGTTTTGGCAAGGAGGAACTCGACGCCCGTCGCGACGCCATGAGCAGCGACGCTTTCCTGTCCCGCGTCAGTCCGTTCGTGAAGAACCTGACCAACGCCCTGGAACCGGTCCGTACCGAGGAAGCCTACATCGTCCTGGCCGGGAACCGGCTCATGAACGCGCTCCTCTCGTAGCCTAGTCACCCTCTTCCACGACAGCCACAGCCTGGGCAATCCCCTGCACGGCCTCGTCGTGGGTGAGGTACGGGGGGAGTTCGGCAGCTTCGATCCCGTGGGGGTCGAGGAAGTGGACGACGAAATACGGGTGGTCGGCCTCGATCCAGGCTTTGAACCCAAGGGCGGAGATACGGGTCTGCAGGTCCTGCGGCAAGGCGGATGACTCATCGCCGTCGCCGTCGCCGTATAGGGCGTCACTTAGGGGATCTAACAGGTCGTTCAAACGACCCAGCTCTTCAATCTCATCCTGGCTGATATCATCCTTGGCGGCAAGTCGCGCTCTCCGCACCATCATGTCATGTTCCTTGCTCCCCGGAACTTCCAAGTTCGCGGGATCAAGGGATGGGGCGGGAAGTCCTTCTACGATAGAGACGAGTCTTGATATCATAACGGCGGTGGTTACATGCGGGCGTGGACGGCGTCGACCAGGCCATCCGGTGGGATGGCGCGGAGGGCCACGGTGTCCTCGGAATCAGCAGTCTGGACCGACATCACACACCCCTCGCTGCCACCTATCCCGTCGGCGTGCCATTCGGCTTCCTCCTCCACATACGTGAACTCGGGGAGGGCATCGGCAGCGGCCTTGGCTTCATCGGCGGAGGCGTACGGCCCGACGTATTCGATGTTGTCAGGGTTGACGTGCCAGACGCGCAGGAAAATCTGGGCTGGCGGTTCGACGTAGGTACCCTCAACGAGGGCGACGAGTTTGGATGAGGTGTTCATGGGCTTTGGAGGAGGCGGTGTGCAAGGTCTGTCAGGGGGTCGAGGAGTCCGGACCGGTACCGGACGCTTTCGCTCATGCTGCGGACGGCGTTGAATTCGGCGTCGGTGGGAAAGCGGTGGCGGTATTTCTTCGGGATGGGCTTGCCCCGGAACTCGTGGACCACTTCCCGCTCCTTCGCTGTCAGAGTGTGGGGGGCGGTGTGGGCCTTGACCAGGATCTCGATGACCTGCTCCGAAGTCAGGGATGGATCGACCGTCGATTTCAGGCCACCGGAGACGGGGGCGAGGTCGTCGAAGAAATCGCGGTAGATCTGCGGTTCCTTGGAGTCGATGCCCTCAAAATAGACGGGCAGGCCCGTGAGCTTGAAATGCTCGATGAGGAGGGGGAAAACCCAGCGGTTGCTCCGCAACTGGGCCTCGGTAGACCAGAAGCTGAGGGCGTGGAAGGCTCCGAGGTGCTTGTTCTTCACCTTCACCCAGGCCCGCCCCGCCAGGGTCGAGATCCGGCGCTGTCCCATGGTACCGGAAAGCATGTTCA
>Ga0129318_10000017_pt1 | contig 16778 bp, 14 predicted proteins | sample CPB1_08_DNA_FD_94475 | JGI IMG/M metagenome (GOLD analysis project Ga0129318, IMG submission 94475) | Freshwater to marine salinity gradient microbial communities from Chesapeake Bay, USA - CPBay_Spr_0.1_0.8_DNA | ecosystem: Environmental > Aquatic > Marine > Coastal | place: USA: Chesapeake...
TTCTTAGTAAAATGGATTATGACGACTTCGATAAAACTGATAGAGAATTTATCATCTACGGTGAATTCAATGGTGATATTTAAAACAAACTAAACTTATAATCATATAAAATAAAAACAAATAAATTTATATGATAATTAATTTAAAATCGGAAACTGATTTAAGTGGTTTCTATGTAGTATATGAGGGTTCCACTAATTTAGAAAAACCAGGATGGTATGGAATTAGTCACTTAATGGAGCATTTAGTTTGTAAATCATTAGACCACTTACAAGAAGATTTCGATAGAGATGGTGTTGATTGGAATGCTTATACTTCTTCTAATGAAATCGTATTTTATATAACCGGATTAGATGATAAAATAAACAAATATAAAAATACATTTGTTGAACTTTTAACTTCATTCAAGGTTACTAAAGAAGAATTTGAAAATGAAAGAAAAATTGTACTTGAAGAGTATATGGATTGTTTCAATGATCAAACTCAATCACATATGTTAAATCTTTCTAGAAAACTATTCAATGATTACGATCCAATTGGATTAAGAGAAGATTTGGAAAAATTGAAATTTATGGATTGTTTAAATTACTTTAAATTACAATATTCAAAACCAACTAAGGTTATCAATGTTTCTAAGAATAAAGAATATAAAAACAAAAATATTGAATTCCAAGAAAGAAAGATAACTAAAGAAGTTTCTTATGGTAATTTTGATGTTCCGATGGAACTTAACAATGAGTTTAAAGATAAAACATCTATTGCAATTTTATCACCAGTTATTGAAGAAGACTTTGCATATGTTCACTTTATTAATGCTATGTTGTCATTAGGATTAAAATCACCACTTTATGATGAGATTAGAGAGAAAAAAGGTTTGGCCTATTATGTTAGTTGTTATCAATCTAGAATTTGTGATAAAGGAATAAACACTATCTCAACTCAAACATCAAACAAGAATTTTGATGAAGTTGTTTCAATCGTTAAGAAAGTTATTAGTAATCCTGATAAGTATCTAACCAAAGAAAGATTTGACATTGTTAAAGATTATTATGGAGTTAGAAAACAAAAAGATGAAATTCTTAGATATAAGAGTGTAAATCAATGGATTAATCCAGAAGGTTGGTCCGTATTCGATATTTTAGATAAAGTAACTCTTAAAAAAATTAGACAGGTTTATGATAAATATTACGACTTTGATAAATTCTATATCTCTAATGATAAGACAGAATTTAAAAAGAAAAAGTAATATATGTTAATTCCATATATTGGTGAGAAAACTAAATTTTCACATTTTATAACACCCAATATACCAACAGATATTTCCACTTATGTGGAACCATTTGGTGGTATGATGGGTGTTTTCTTTTCACTTGAGTTTGAAAAATATAAAGATGTAGATTTCATATACAATGATATTAATCCATTGAATTATAATTTATTTAATCAACTGAAATATAATAAGGATTTTATGTATATAGTTAAAGAAACTATTGTGGATGAAGAGTTATATAAAATTGCGTTGAAAGGTATAGTAGATGAGATAGATGATGTTAAGTTGGCTATGGATTGGTTAATAGTTTTAACTTGTTCAAATCCGTATGAAATAGGTATAAACTCTTGGAAAGGAAATACCGAATTTGAAATATTTAAAATAAAATTTAGTGCATATAAATCAAAAATAGGTAAAATAGATAATATCTATAATGATGATTATAAAAGTATTATAAATCAATATGATTCACCAAAAACTTTCTTTTATTTAGATCCACCTTATAAGTATCGTGAGTCATTTTATATAAATCACAACTTTAATAAAGAATCACATGTAGAACTGGCAGAAATGTTAAATAATATTGAAGGTAGATTTCTATTGAGTTATTATGATTTTGATGGATTAAAAGAATTATATCCTAATTGTAAATTTGAATCTAAGAAAACTATTATGGGTACGGAGTGGATAATTATGAATTATTAAAAATAAGTTTTTATTTTTAATATATAAAAGAAAATAAATTATTTGTAATGAAATATTTAAAAAAATTCAATGAAAATTTCCTAAATGAAGAATTGAATCTTGATATGATGGATGCACACGGTATCAAAGATGGTAAGTTAGAAATGAATAAAGAATATCTTTGGATAGAAAAAGTTATTAAATATGGTAAAGAAGAAAGACTATCACCTATTAGAGTTTTTTTTAAAGGAATGTACAATGAAGAATGGGGATTTTTTAAATTCCAAGAAAATAAAAATGGTCATAAAATTGGTGAAGAAGCAAAAATTGAAATCTCATCAATTTATCCATTGGATCTTGAAGTTGATGGTTTTTACAAACCTATTAATTATAAATCTAAATTTGAATAATAAAAAAACCACTCAATTGAGTGGTTTTTCTTTTAATAATTTTCTTTTACCCATTCTATTAATTTTTCTAAATTATCTGAGTTATAAATATAAGGATGTTTTTTCAATAAAGATTCTAAGAATTTAATTCTACCTTCTTTATATGCGTCATTACCATAACCTTTATATTCTTCTGCAATACCTTTTTCCCAGTCTAATAATTCTTCAAAGGTTCCGTTTGTAATAACATTCATATCAAATTGAATAAAATTACTGGATAGTCTGTTACTTGGTTCGTGGGTTTTAGTATCTAAAATAATTTGATAAATATCTTGAATATCTCTGTTGGGTTTATCTTCACAACATTTTAGAAAGAACTCTGCAGATTTTTCTTCATTATCTTGTTTCATAGGGTCATAAACACAATCATGAAAAAGTGCGGTTAGTATCAATTTCTCATATTGGATATCAGTAAAAGCATATTTATTTTCATCTATTTGTTTGATTAAATCATTCAAATGATCCAAAGTATGATAAGAACGATGTGACTCATTCCACATACCTAGTATTGTGTTAATATCACATTTTATACTCCACTTGTCTAATAATTTTTGTAAATCCATAATATTAATTATTTTTTATAAAAATCTACACTATATTTATTTGCAATTTCTTCTGCTTTATTTAAGAAAGGTTCAGTTACGAAAAAGACCCATTTGAAACCTGGATAATTTTTATTTATGTCGATTACTGACATATAACTACTAAATATTTCTTTATCACCTACTTTTTCTTTTGTACCGATTATGTCTCCATTTTTATCGACAAATTTTGGTAAACTAGCAAAACCTTGTTTCCACATTAGATTATCCATTTCTTTACGAATTTTGTCTCTTGTTTTCCATCCGGTTTTTATGAAATCAACTACTACGCTTGGATAGATAACTTTTTCTTCACCTTTACTATTATTAAATCTTATCGGGTCAACGATAAAATCATTATCTAAACTTTCATTATATTTTCTTAAATGTTTCATAAGTTATATATTAAAAATTCTAACAATCTTTTCCTTTCTCAATTCTATTTTTTTAAATTTAAAATACTTATTCAAATCATTTACAATAGATGAATAATTTGCATAGGTTCTGCCTAATTGTCTAGGTTTAGTAATATACATATTTTAGACTTTCTTTTATTGGCTCTGGCTGCTTTTTTGATTTGTATTTGTAATTTTTCCATCATAGTTTCAAAATCTGAGTCTATCATATTATTTTTTTAATATTTTATCAATTTTAATTTCTCTTTCAATTGCCTTTTCTCTCAAAATTCTAGCTGCCTTTTCTTCTGGTGTTTCTTCTTTTTTAACTTTTGAAGTTATCCAATCATCACTATTGGACCACATACTATCTATTTTATAAGATGAATATTTATCCATTATATCATCCAAACTATAAATATCATATTTGCTATTTTTCTTATATTTATCAAATAGATACCCTCCTGTAATGTTATACTTATCATTCATATATTTATATATTTTTTTTAGTTAATTCATTGTATAATTTTTCCATACCAATAGTTGCATTTTCTTGTATATGTTTGAAGTCCACTCGTCTAAATTCGGGAACATAAAAGTCCATTTCACCTGGATCAATGTAGTATATAAGTGTATCATATTTAGTTAGAAAGGGTATTTCATTTGCAGGTGATACTTGCATAGATGTCCCAATTACAATACATATATCACACTCTTTCGCACTTTGTATAGATTTAGTTACATCGTCTTGATTTAAACCTTCGCCAAACCAAACAATATGTGGTCTCATTTGTGAACCTTTCTCACACTTATCACCGATATTTAAGTCTTCGGTCCAATCATATACTAATTTAGAGTCTAATGTAGATCGTACTTTATTTAATTCACCGTGTAAATGTATAACATTCGTAGATCCTGCACGTTCATGTAAATCATCAACATTTTGTGTTACCACCGATACATCAAAATCATCTTCTAGTTTTGCAATAAATTCATGAGCTTTGTTTATTTCAACATTTTTCAATTGTGCTCTTCGTTGGTTATAGAAATCTAATACCAATTCTTTATTTTTTCGCCAAGCATTTATTGTTGCAACGTCTTCAATTTTAAAGTTATTCCACAAACTCTCCTTAGAATCTCGAAAGGTTTCTATCCCACTTTCTTTGGACACACCTGCACCAGAGAATATTAATATTTTTTTTCTATTTTCCATAATATATTATATTGTATAAAGATAATAAAAATAGTTTAGAACTATTAATATTTTTATATATAGTAAAAAGTCAATCATAGTTTAAATGAGTACATTTTCTTCAACAAATATAGTAAAAAATAATATATTTACCAAACCTTATCTTCTAACTAATGAAGAATTGAGTCAAGTTGGTAATAATATCAATCTAGTTGGCTATGATCCATTAAAAAGTCTACCATCTGTAGATGAATCTATTGTTAATTTAAAATATGGTAATCCAAGTAGTCCAAGACTTTTAAATTATGTTGAACCATATACTATAGCAGGTGTTGATTACACTTTATTCTATTCAGAAGTAAATACCGGTTTAAATATTGGTGATAAAGTATTTATTATCAACGGTTCTTATGATAGTAATTTACTAATAAGCTCGGATAAATATAAAAAAGGTAGAGATGGTTATAAAGTTCTTTATATTGATCAGTGTAAAATTGTATTAGATATAGAATTTGTTGGATATTTACCCGCCAATGAAACGTCTGAAAATCAAGAAAATTTTGATGACTTTATAAAAGTTTATTATGTAAAAGATCAAAATGATTTTATTCATGTAAATAGACAAGTAACAACTCGTGGTCGTAATTTTAGTTATAAATTTAATCGTCATCAAAATAATATAATATTCGCAAGTGAAAATTTTGCGAGTATAAATCATATAGATAAGTGGGGTAATTGTCTAGGTATTAGTGGTGCACCTGGTTTTTTTGTAAAAAATGGTACGTTTAGTTGGACTAATATTAGTGGTAGTTTTGCAAATGGTACTTACTCATTGGCAATTGCCGAAAGTACAAATAATAAAGTATTAATAAAAAATGGTACTTTTAGTTATAATAATATTGATTATAAAGAAGATTCGGTTTATACATGGGATCCTTTGAATAATTGGGTTTTAAATGTAAAACATGAAAATAATAATCCACCAATTATATCAAAATCAAATTTTAGAAATGGTCAATTTGATGGTATTTGGAATGGTGGGCTTTATGGAACTAGTGAAGAAAGAATAACTTGGAATAGTTCAAGTGCGAAATGGAACTCAGGAACATTATTAAATACTACTTGGCAAACTGGTATAATGGACTCATTATATAGTCAATATGAAAGTTATTTTTCAGAATTCGATTATTCCTTTGCGACTTCTTCTGCACCATATGGGTTACCTTATCAGAAAATAAATAATCCTGATAATAATGGTTATGGGTATAACTTTGTTATCAATTCGGATATTCAAAATGCAGTAATCAATAATGGTAATGTAACAAATACAAAATTAGGTACAGAAATAGCAACCTATTCTATCATCGAAGACTATGTTAAAAATGGTGTAACAAGTGTTTTGGATAAATTTAAACAAACTGGATTGACTATCAATAAGGCACTTTTCGATAATTGTAAATTTGTAAATGCGAATATCGAAAATACCGAGATTAGAAATTCTAGATCTATTAATTCTAGATTCAATAAGGTTAAGTCAGTTAATTCACATTATAAGTCATCTTTATTTACAAATTCAAATTATATTAGTGATAATATAATTAAAGTATTAGATTATGATGAATTAACATATACCTCATCCAATTCTGGACAAACTCATCAAGTTTATAAATTTTATATAAATAAAAGAAGTTATGAAAAATTTAAGTTCAAAGATAATTTTTACATAAAAGGTATAGTTATAAAAGATAATACTAAAGATTTAATTAATTTCTTTGATAAGAAATTTAAAATAGGTCCTTGGACTGAATATATTGACGATATTAAAAATGGTAATTACTATAAAAGAGGTATTGATTATTCTGCATTTATATCAAGCCCTAAAGAAAATGAATATAAATATAATGTTAATGGTAATGATAATATCATAGGGGATTTAAAAAATAAAGATTACTATTCGGTTGATATATTTGTATCTAAAAAAGATATAAATCTTTCAGACCAAAATAATATAGACTTTAGAGGTATGTTAGACTTTAGTAATGCTTATATCATAAATTCTGATTTTGAAAGTGGTATTTTTGAAAATTCTAATTGGAATGGTGGTCACCATATAAATTATAATAAAGATGTTAATATTAGTAAAAGTACAAATAATAATATAGGTTATTATAATCTAAGTATGGATAAAGGTAATAATATAATAAATATGACTATTCCTGATGGAAATGAAACAGAGAATGATTATCTATTAAAAGGAGATATTATCTTTTTAAATGCTATTGATTATGATACAAGAGGTAAGGTAACTAAATTTAGTATTTCAAATAAAGGAATTGGTTATACAGCATCAAGTAATGTATCAACAACTGGTGGTTCAGGTACTGGATTGACATTAAATATAGTGACCGAACCAATTGGTTCAGTTGTTTCTATTACATATAGTAGCTTGAGTTCTTCAAGTTATACTATAGTTGGTAGTTATAGTTTACCAGTTTATGGTGGATCTGGTACAGGTTTAGAAGTCGATATTATAGTTAGTCCTATTATTCCTTATAATATAACTTCGATTATACCAAATTCAAACCATTTAGGAACTGGTTATTTACCAAGTGATACTAATTTAATTATTGGTACATTTAGTAATAATGATTGGCAAACTTCCGTTAGTTATGCAACTTTTAGTATAACAAGTATTTTAAATGGTGGTGTTTACGCCACTTCATCAATAGAAAGTAAAGGTTTGGGTTATAAAATAAATGATATTGTTACAATTAATGGTGGTGGTTCAACAAAGGCACAGATTAAAATAACAGAAATAGAAGGTGAGTTGACAAGACTTCCAGATACATATAAAATCATTGATAGTAATAATAAAATCATAGAACCTGTTATTGGAACATTTTCTAATTTATTGGATGGTGGTTTATTTCTAACAAATAATTCCTATAATAGATATGGTTATATACATAAAACAAAATTTAACAAATCTAGAATATCATCAGGTATATTTAAAAGAGCATATATACAAAATTCATTAATAAAAGATGAATCTTATGATGTAAGTGATAAAGATTTTAAAAATATTAGTAATTTAAAAAATCTAATTTTAGTGGATACTATATTTTCCAATAATAATAATATTTTATCTAAGGCAACTTATACGAATTCATTCTTTGTAGGAGGTAATGATATATGGGATAATGGTATTTTATATGACTCTATTTGGAATGGAATGAACTTTAACAATGGATTAGTCAAAGAATCTATTTGGATAAATGGTACATTTAGTAATGGATTATTTTATAATTCTAAAAGTTTTGATAATAATAGAACATATAATTATAATCAAAATATTAAAAGTAGATATTATAAAAGTGGTACAGAATCAAATTCTAGATTTTCTTGGCAAGATGGTACATTCTTAAATGGAGAATTTTATAAAAGTGATTGGGAAAATGGTACATTTAAGAATGGTAAGTTTTATAACTCTAAATTTTATAATGGTACATTTAGTAATGGTTTAATTGGTGATAAATCCATACCAGTTGAAAATACCGTTTTTTATAATGGAGTTATAGATTATGCAATTGTTGAGAATTCTACAATTGTTTCTAATAAATATAATGGTATTTCAAAATCATCAATTATTTGGAATAATGGTATATTTAATTCGGGACTATTCGGGACTAATGAAAAAAGTTATATATATTCTACCGATTATACTGCAATTTGGAATAATGGTACATTCAACGGTGGTAATTTTATAGAAGGTGGGAAATGGAAAGATGGTATATTTAATGGTGGTAAATTTATATCAACTTTTAGTTGGTCAAATGCAAATTCTAATAAAAATAATTATAGTTGGGAAAATGGTATATTTAATGGTGGTGAATTTGGAAATGCTAGTACTTCTGCAAATTCAACTTGGTTTAATGGTGAATTTAATGGTGGTCAATTTAAAGGTAGAGTTTGGAATAATGGTATATTTTTATTTGGTGAATTTTTAGGAAGTGGAACAAACCCATTAGTTGTAGGTAAGGATACTGTAAGTTTAGATTCATCTAACCCAAATCTATTTGTAAAATCATTTACAAGTGATTATTATGGATTGTGGAGAGATGGTTATGTTACAGATGTTAAAGATAAGTATATAACGGATAAAAAATTATATACTGATGATAAAAGATCAAATGATACTACTAGGAGAATAAATACTGCTAGTTTTAAAAATGTTCTTTGGAAAAATGGAATATTTAGTCATCCTAGTGGTCAAATTGAAGATTCAGTTTGGTTAGATGGTATATTTGAAAATGGTAAATTTATATCTAGTTCATTTAATCCTTATGTAAAGAGAACAACTACTGCAACACAATCAACATTTAATTTCAAGGACACTTGTTATTGGAAAAATGGAACATTTGACAATGGTGATTTTAATATATCCAATTGGGATAATGGTACTTTTATTACGGGTACCGCAACTGGTATGGTTTGGAATAATGGTATTGTAAATTATATGAATGCGTATAATATTTTTTGGAAAGATGGTTTATGGAGAAATGGTAACTGGAATGGTTCTTATTTTGATATAGATAATGGTAAGATAACAAACGATTATGTAAGACAAATTTTAAATAGAGGTATGTCTTTTAGTGCAACCTCATCTTGTCATGTTTGGAACATATTTTATAATGAATCTATTTCATCAAGTACTAATATGGATAATTCACCTGCAATATCTGTTAGTTTCCAACCTGATCAATCTATAATTGATTTACCACCAACGGCACCTACACTTTTCGGTACTGAAAATAGTGGAAGTTTAGTTGTTAATGAAAGTTTAGTTGTTACGACTTTAACAATTAATTGGGATGATTCTAGATTAAATAGTGATCCTAGAACAGGTACTTCAGAAACAATTTCAATATTCCAGGATATATCCGTGGCTAATAGTAATAGCAATCTAAGTTGGGAGGTATCAGCAGGAAAGAATTATTCTATCCTTCATATATGGGTTGCTGATAGTACACCGGTTACTACAACAAATACATTTACTACAGTTTTTGGTGTTAATCAATATAGACTTAAACTTACTACCATAAATGGTGGTGTTACTAGTACAATTTATTCTAATATTTTAGAGTACACCAAACCAAAGCCACCTGCAATTACATTTAATGGATATTCTACAAGTTTATCTACCACTATAGCAGAAGTAAAAACTACTACAGGTACAATGACTATAAATAGTGGATCACATGTACTTAAAGCAGTTTCTACACTTTCTGGTGGAAGTTATATAAAAACAGAAATTTCAATAGATACTCCTACTCAAAACTGGGCAAGAGATGTTACATCAACTACGGCAAATGGTACTACTTATGAATCAACCACTTTTACTTTACATCCTAGTACTTATCCTACTACATATACATATTCTATTAAAATAACAACCACCAGTTCTGGTTATGCATCCGGTGGACTATCATATACATAAAGTAATACTTAAAAAATAAAAAATATAAAAGATGAGTTCAGGTTCAGGAATATCAATGGGTGTAATAAATTTAAAATGGTCAGGTGCTACAGATGATCAAGGTATTGCAGGTTATGAATTATACTATACACTTGGTCCAACTTTTGTAGATAATGCTTGGATATCTATACCTTTCATATCATCGACAAGTGGTACAGGAAGTTATACACATACAATAACAACATTTGTTGATCATAGATTTTCAATTAGAACTAGAGACACCAGTGCAAAATATAGTGATTATAGATATTTAACCGTACAAATAGGTGCACAAGTATTAATATCAGATGGTTATCAGTCTAGTCTTGGTGTATGTAAACAGACATCAACAAATCCTATATTATTATCTCCAATAGGAACACCTCAGGTAAATTCACTTGTTAAAAATATCGATAATTCTATATTTAATGGCAATGATATGTATTGGAGAATAGCTTATACGGATGGAACTTATTATTCTTGTTTAGTCAATACTTCTGGTCAAATAACATCCTTTACCCCTTGTTCTGTAGTAGATATTGTTAAATCAGTTACTATTTCATCAGATGGATTTAGTTTACGATCGGCTATTTGTGGTTCTGCAGTTGATACAACCTTGTATTATAGTAATTTATTAGAAATAGGAAGTTTACTATATTCTACATATACGAGTGGTGTTTTGAGTAATACATACGATGGAAATGACCTATTTCATATTTTGATTAATGGATCTTCATCTTATGTTATTAAAATAGGAACAGGTACTAATATTGGAAAGATTTTAAGTATGGTTTTATATTCTGTCGCGTGTCCTATAATTACACCAAGTGGTGGAGGTGGTGGAGGCGGAGGTTGTCCAGATCCAGAAACACTAATAGATATGGCAAATGGTATAAAAATGTTAGCAGGTGATGTTAGAGTAGGTGACTTTGTATATACTAGTCATGAAATAACAGGTGATTTTGCCGAATATGAAGTAACTTATGCAGAATTATCAGAACAAGAAAAACTCTTAATAGTATTTAATGATAATACTGAGATAAAAGTATCCGATAGTCATAAATTTATGATGATAGATGGTGAGTGGTTACAATCCTATAAATTGATAGTAGGTGATGTTATAAAAGGAGTTGATATAAATAAAACTATTAAGTCTATAGATAAAATGGGTATTGGATTGGTTGTTAAATTTGAAATAAATGAGGCACATACATATATTGCAGCTGGACTTATTTCACATAATACTAAACAAGCCACCATACAGCAACAGTAAGTAAACAGGAAAAATTAATATATAGTTAATGGCATTTATAGATAGAAATTTAACACAAGCATGGGGTAATGATCCTACATTTACCAATCCTAAAGGTATTAATAGAAAATTAAATAGTGGTAGTGCAGGATTAAAATATGTAAATAGTGAATCATCAGGTGATGTATTGAATAGTTATAAACAAAATAAAAATTACCAATATATCACAACATTATTTGGTGATATAAATACATCAATTTCTATAAAATTTTCAAGTCCTTTTAATTCATCAGTTGCATCGGTAACAAGAGTTATTACAAATGGTGTCAATAGTGTTGATTTTTATACTTATGCCAATCCAATAGAGAATGAAGATTCCAAAAGTATAATACAATATGGTGCAAATGAAGCATTTACTACCAGCATTATAACAAGATCTAAATTGAATGAAATAGATTTTTTGATAAATGGGTATAGAGAATTTAAGTATAACACACTAGGATTTACACATTCTTCACAACCTAATGGATGGTCTTATGACAATGGTTCATATAATTGGTATTATTCAACAACATCAGATGTATTATCACCAAAATATTCTACATTTGGATCTGGACAAAATACTATATTAGGAACAAATTATATAGCAAAAATTATAGACTATGATGTTTTTAATTTGGACTTTATTTATACACAAAATGGTGGTACACCAATAAATGGTCTTAATTTATACTTAGTTGAAGAAAGTAAATTAAAAGGTGGTGTCATTTCTTGGGGTGCAGCATTTTCAACAATAACTTCATCATCAAGTCCAACTCAAAGTTATACTAATAGAAAAGCAACAAATTTAGATGGTAGTAAAAACTATTTAGTTATTTCTGCAGTATATTCAAATTCAGACTTCAGTTCAAAAATTTCAGATATTAATATAAATGGTGGTTATAATGATGTAAATAATACTCAAATATTACCGATACTATCTACAAATATTTTAGATATATCTACATTACCAAATTCATCATTTAGTTTTCAATCAGTTACGAACAATTTTACATATAGTATTGCATCCAAAATTGGAAATGGTTCATTCCAATCAGGTATATGGGAAAATGGTGTTTGGAATAATGGATGGAGAGATGATACCACTGTTAAAGATTTTGATGATGTTTTTTCATCAATACTTTATTCATATGATATTTCTTGGAAAATTAAAATTAGAGGTTCTAAATCTTCATGGTCTTCATTTAATGTAGGTGATAAAGTTGCAATTGGTAATATAGTTGCGATTGATATAAATGAAAATAGGAAAATAATTAGAGATTATTATAGAATAACTGATAAAGGTGAGATTGGTCCGCTTACTAATAAAATATATTGGATAGAAGTTAGTTTAGATACTACATTTCCTTATAGAAGAATTGAAAAGGATTCTCCTAATCATAAAATAAAAATAACTAAAAATATTTGGTTATCAGGTGGATTCTTTAATGGATATTTCTCTGGTGTTTGGAATAATGGATTATTCAAAGGATATCCTAGAATAACTGAAATGTTTGATACACATTGGATAGATGGTTTTTTCAATGGTGGTCACTTTAACTCAATTTATCCAACATATTTATTTACTGATATATTAGCGAGTGTTGATTGTGGTGTCGAATCTAGTACTACTTTAGTTTTTGATAATGGACATAATTTTTTACCAGGTGATTATATAATTGTCACTAAAACGGATTCTACAAATAATAGTAGTTATAATGGTATAACTAAGGTTACCGAGGTTGATGGTATTAAGGTAACTATAGATAAATATTATGGGTTAGAATTAGTAGATGATAGCACACCACCACAACATATAAAAGAAACCGGTAGTGTAACAAGGTACACTGCGTCTAGTGTTATTCAAAATTTCAAGTTTTATGATACAAATAGATCAAAGTTAAAATCTAGTGAAAGTTTAATATCATCAAGTATATTCAGTTTCAACTCTTGGATAGATACAAATTATGATGATACAAGAGCGGTTACATTAGGTAGAAGTTTCAAATCATATGAACCAATAACTAAAAAATCTGTAAATAAAAATAACCTTTATGGGTATCCAACTTATGATGTTCTATCAAGTTCATCTCGTTTTAGAAACAGTTATGATTTAGAGTATGATTTATATAAATTAGGAACTAAATATAAAATATTTAATGATTTTATAGGTGATGGATCTGGGTTTAATGAACCATTTAATGAAAATAATATCACCCCATTTTATGATAAAGGTTGGACTTACTCATCAATGGTATCAAGTGATGTAAATTTAAAAAGAAGTGAAGATATAATATCTATTAATGATAGTAATTCAATTAAATATATCGACTCTGGTGTTACTGGAAAGGAACTTTGGATATCAGCAACATCATCTGGTCTAATATTAAATAATTCAAATATAAAAATAGATAACTCAAGATATTCTATAATAGAATTAGATGTTATAACTCATAGTGTAGTTAGTTATGATTACCTTTATGAGAATCCTGATAATTATACTATTAAAAGTCTTAGTAATACTGATACATTTGCAGAGAGTTATCCATCATCAACTGAAATTATATCAACACATTCTATTGTGGATTCATTAGGTGCTATTGAGGTCTATGATATAATTGTTAATATTAGTTTGTTTGGGCCAGTCAAGACAACTGTTGTAAATTTAAAGGCCCCTAATGGTAAAATTATAAATCTTAAAAAGGGAAATTTTGGATATGGTGGTAGAATGGAAAATACAAAATTCTCACTAAAAGAAAAGTATATTAAATTTTGTGATATTACTACACCATTTAATTTGAATAATAACTTTGCATATAGTGATACATATCTTATGGATAAAGAAATTGGGCAAGGGCAAACACCATATATTGCGGATGTCACAAATCTTAGTGACTTAACATCTAATATATATGGAGATTGGGTTTTATATGTAAAATATGCACCAGGTACAAATACGGTTGAGCTATCAAACTGGTCAATAAATATTAGATATAAAGAATTGGTATCTTTGAATAATGAACCAGTTTTATCATTCCCTGTTTTAAATTTCTCTAATTTAAATTTTGATATTAGTAATCAGACTTTAGATGGTGAATATCAACCAATTTATAAAAAAATGTCATATTTACCAATATCAAGTAATATAAATCATTTACTTAAAAGTAATACATTTAGATTAGATTCTATTGAAAAAACTTCACCCGATAAATATAGTGGATTTGGACAAAATCAAAAAACTAAAAAGTATGAATACTTCTATAATAAAACTGATTTGATGTTAGATTTTAGTGGTAGTGGTGCAACTGGTGGTAGTCAATCAATGATTGTTTTAGATAATATTAAAATGTATGAAGTTGATATGATACCATTTTTTAAATATTTCAATGATTCTAATATTTATAAAGGAATACAAGTTCCTTATGAAGGATTGGCCCCAAATATTGACTATTTAAATTCAGACTTTGTATTTGTTGATAATATTACTATTGGATTGGATTCCATAAATGATACTACATCAGGTAATCCTAATTCCTGTATACCAAATGTAATCATAGTAAATACAGATAAAATTATAGTAGAGACATATGTTATTGACACTACTTCTATAACAGAAACAACTGCCACAGGTGGTGGTTCTGTTACAATAGAAGGTAATAAAGTTTTACAAGTAAAAGGTATTTGTTATAGTTATAATACTACACTACCATTAAAATTAGAAAATTTAGTTCTCGGAGTTTCCGGAGGTTTCACTACTAATGGTTCACTAGTTGGTCCATTTGGTACTACTTTAATGGGATTAACAAATAATAAATTATATTATTATGCCGCTTATGCAACCGTAGATAATATAACAACATATGGTACTATTTACACATTTACAACCGTAATGACACCACCAGACTATTTATTAGGTGACTATTCAAGTGACTATAAAATTTAATATATAAATAAAAAATAAAAAATAAAATGATACCATTTTCAACACCACCAACAAAATCACAAATATTAGAAAGGATAACTGCATATTTAATACATGCAGGACAAATAACTGCGGAGGAACATAGTGAAATTGAGACTGCAATATTAGATACTTTATTTACTGATAGGCCCTTATTAGGTGATATTAAAGAAGTTGCATGTAATAGTACTTATATATCTACAAATTTTGAGACAAGTGGTATTAATGTTGGTCGTGGTAAATCCAATTCTGAGCGTTATGGTTGGGCTATATGTAATGGAAGTAATGGTACTATAGATAAAAGAGGTAGAGTTGGCATTGGTTATGACCATACTAGAACTTTATTTGACAGTGGTAGTACAAATGTAATTGGTGCTTTCGGTGGTACTGAAAAACATACTTTGGATGTTACACAAATACCACCACATGTACATTTCCAAGAAGGTTATAATTTAAAATTACTAACTACAGGAGCCACTCCATGGTATAATTGGGGTAATAGTACAAAGGCTACTAATGTAACAACAACCGGTACTACTGGAGGTGCAGGTTCATCATCAGATGGAAACACAACTGGTGGTTCAACAGTTGCTCATAATAATATGCAACCTTATATAGTTACATTATTTATTCAGAAGATTTCGACTCCTTATTAATTAATAGTAAGTAACCAACTTTTCCAACTTCATCTTTTGAACAATGACCCATTGCTTCAATTTTAGTTTCATCTCCTGTTAGTTTAATACCTGACAGTTTTTGTTTACCTAGTATTCTTTTCTCTCCTTTACAAACTTTACAAGGTGTTAAACCGACTTTACCATGTCCAGAACAAAAAGAACATTCATTACCATTATAGTCTTTACCAGTACCTTCACAGAAATCACAACCATCATCAGAGTCAAAAGTTCTTAAAATATTACCATCAACATCTCTAATTACGATTTTAGATGAAAGGTCTTTACCAGAACCGTCACAAGTTTTACAACGAACCCATCTCTCATATTCTAATTTACCATTAAAAGTATCATCTATTACTAAATGTATATTAAATACTTCATTTTTTTTGAATTTTTCTAATTTATCCTTTGTATCATCAAAGGATAAATCAAAATTAGTTTCAAATAATTCAAAATATTCGTTATAACAATTACCAAATTTACTTTTCATATCATAATCTTTTCTTTGTTCACTACAAAGAATATCATATGCTTCTGTTAAATCACCAAATATTTTAGGATCAGCATCTTTGTTTTTATCAGGGTGATATAAAAAAGAAAGTCTATAATAAGCTTTCTTTATTTGTTTTTCAGTTGAGGTATTAGATACTTCAAGTAAACCATAGTAATTTTTATTTAGATTCATCTTGTATCAATTCACTTATTTTTTCACCCATTATTGGATAATCATAATTTAATATAATATCTGAAATTTCTTCCGAAA
>Ga0129318_10000018_pt1 | contig 16623 bp, 21 predicted proteins | sample CPB1_08_DNA_FD_94475 | JGI IMG/M metagenome (GOLD analysis project Ga0129318, IMG submission 94475) | Freshwater to marine salinity gradient microbial communities from Chesapeake Bay, USA - CPBay_Spr_0.1_0.8_DNA | ecosystem: Environmental > Aquatic > Marine > Coastal | place: USA: Chesapeake...
AAAAGGTTCGGCGTCGCCCAGGCCCTGGACGTACAGCAAAGAATTGGTCCCGAGGGCGCTCACGCTCCTTGACTTGTAGAGCTGGGTCGCCGCGTTGTAGCTGTCGGTCTGGAACAGGTCTATCGTTCGGTTGACGCACAAGTTCTGGGTCTGCGTGGATGAGTTCTTCCACCTTGAAGCCAGCGCCGGGCACTCGTTCGCGTAATAGATGTTTCCGAGCAAAAACACAGCGTTTGGACAGGTCAATCTGAAATCGTTCATTGCGGCGTAGAGGTCTGAGGCATAGCTTACTCTGGACTGGTCGGATTCGCCTTGGAGCCAGTACATCGCTGCGACCTGGTTGTTGGGCGATAAATCCAGCAGGAATTTGGTTCGGTCCTTCATTCTCGCGTACAACCCAGTGAGGCCTGTAGAATTCCATTCCGCCGTTGAACCAAACCCGGTCCCGCCGATTGCGCAGGTCAGCACGACTATCTGCCGCCCGGGCTTTACGATATACTTCGCGTAGTATTTGACGAACTCGTATGCTCCGCTCACGCCGGCTACGTTTGGCGTGATTAGCCCCTTTGTTGGGTCGGAGTTTCCGAAGTTAATCGGATCCTGAACGAACGGCGGCGCGTAGAACTTTCGGGTGGGCCACTGCGCGTCAACCCACGTGCCATACACGTATACTGTCGCGGTTATGGTGCCAACGAGCGTGCCTGTTATATTGAACGGGGTGCTAGAGTATTGTGTGGTGCTGATGGTTATTACGTTGTCAGATGGGGCGGAGCCGACGGACTGAATCCAGTATTCTTGTCCTAAAACCAAGTTGCCGATGGACGATGACGTGTCGCCGGACGGTCGGGTGAATATAATCATGTAACCGACGACCAGATTTGAGTCGCTCACCAGCGTGATTGTTTCGACATTGGTCGTAGTGTTTATGGATGAAACGGTTGTAACTGACCGGATCTGTCCAGCCGGCTGGTATTGGAGGACGGCCGTCCCGTTGCGGTCCACGATGGGCTGCGTTTTCTCGGACGCGGAGTATGCGCCGTTTTCCACGGTCGTTTCCGGCTGGTTGTTGTCGCTCGCGTCGCGCCCGACCGTGTTAGACTGGCCGGCGACCACGATTATGTCGTAGCCCGTTGAGCCAACGCTGGTGTTCACGTCAAACCGCGCGGAGTCATACGTCCGAATGTAAAAATCGGCGGTGTAGGATACCAGCGTGCTGTTGCTTCCGTTCAGCGAAACGCCCGACACGGTGATGGCCCCGGTCTGCGAGTCCATCGTGGCCGTACAGTTCTGCCCGATGTTGGACGTCGCGGAGGTGGACGTCCACACGCTGTCGCCTACCTTCTGGAAATCAATGTTCACGAACCGGTCAACGGTTCTCCACCCAGTAATCCGCGTGTCCTGGAAGTAGAACACGAACGTTCCCGAAACAACCGTCTCGGTCGTGCTCAGGTAGTTAAACACCAGGTCGGAGGTTACGGCAACGTTCTGCTTGCTGAACGACACGTGCTTTATCGGGGCAGAGTAGGTGTTCACGCTGGTGAAACCCGATGTGTTCACGGTGGAATCGTTCGCGACCTTTCCGAGCGAGATTACCTTTCCGCTGTTGGTTACCGCGACGGACTGGCTGTTGTATGTCAGGTTTGAGCTCCCCACCGGTCCGGTGGATGACATGTATATGATTCCGGTTGTCGGCGCGCTTATGCTGCTGGGCGCCCCGGTGGGCCCGGTGCTGCCCGTGGGGCCCGTGGGTCCGGTTGCGCCCGTTGGGCCCGAGGGCCCGGAGGAGCCGGTGAGGCCCGTGGGTCCGATGGTGGCGGCGTACGGCAGGTCGTTCCAGTGAAGGACGCCGTTGCCGACCTTGATTTTCGGGGGGTCCGTTACGATTCCGTACTGCTCCGGGATCTCAACGCCGAGCTCCCCGAGCGACAGAACCGGGTTAATCACCGGGTCCGTCCAGTTGGAGGCGTAATCTCGTCGCAGCTGAATGCGACTGTATCCCGTCGCCATTATATATCTCGCCGAGAAATATGGACAAGCACACATTCGGCGAGCCGGGCACCGGTTTCCACGCAACGCGATTCATGGGATTCGCGTTGTATGACACCTTGGGCACTATTCTCATCGCGCTCGTCTTCTCCTATTTCACGGGCGTCTCGCTTCTTTATTCCCTGGTCGGGTGGTTCGTGGCCGGCGAGGTTCTGCACTGGTATTTCGGCGTCCAGACCGCGTTCATGAAGCTATTTTAACGGATACGCGCACTGGTAAATAATGGGGCGATACACTGCGGTCCTGGTTGAGCCGAGACAGCACAGGGCGATTGAGTTCTGTATTCGCAACCTTATTGAGAACCTGGACTCCGACTGGGACGTCCTCGTCCTTCACGGAAACCTCAACGCGGAGTATGTCCGCGACGTCGTCTCAAAGTTCCCCGAGCACGCCGCCAGGATTTCTATGACGAACCTGGGCGTGGACAACTTAGTATCCGCGGAGTATAGCCAGTTGCTCGCATCAAAGGCGTTCTACCATCTCATACCCACCGAGGTGTTCCTGATTACGCAGACGGACGCAATGATAAACCCGAACAACAAGGACGCCATTCATGCGTTTTTGGACTACGACTACGTCGGCGCGCCCTGGAATAAGTCGTGGGACACAGAGCTGTTCGGAAAGGTGGGAAACGGCGGGTTCTCGCTCCGCAGGAAGTCCGCGACTCTAAAGGTGATTTCCACAGAGCCGTATAGGTTCGGCTGCCACGAGGACTTTTACTTTTCGTCAAGCCCTATCCTAAAAAAGCCGTCCTTTGAGGCCGCCTCCTATTTTTCAAGCGAGACTCTGTGGAACCCCAAGTCGTTCGGGATACACAAGATTTGGCATCACTTGTCGGTAGACGCGGACCTCGTGCCGGGGCTCGCAGAGCTCAAGTCGCTACAATAAATTACAGGTCGCGGACGCCGCCCTCAGCGGGGTGGACGACCACCTCAATTGCCTCCGCGACGTCCTCAATGGCTGCGCCCTTCTCCTTGTCCGCGAGCGCCTCCTGCTGGCGCCGCTTGTTCTCCTCCTTCTGGGCCTTGATCTTCTGCGCCTTCTCCTCCTCGAAGAACATCTCGCGGTTGACCTCGTTCTCCTTATACTTGCGCATCAGCTCGTTCAGCTCCTTCTCCGCATACTCCACCTCCGGCATCAGGTGCTCGGAGGGGTCCCACGGCAGCCACGCGCCGACCTTGCCGATGTACAGGTTGTCGTTCGGGAAGCGGCGCTGGAGCACCTTCGCGAACATCTGCGTCTCCTCGAGGTTGCCGAACACGCGCCGCACCTTCACGCCGCGGACGTTCGTGCGGAACTCCACCTTCTCCGAGAACTCTGTCTCAATCTCCTTCTCCTTCTTCAACAGAAACACCTCCCACTTCTCGTGGATATCCGTCTTCTTGATGGCCTCGTTGTGGACCTTGCGGAACTCCTCCAGGTCCTTGAACAGGTCCTCAACCTTCAGCGAATACTTCTTCGCCAGAAACGCGGCGTAGTTCTCCATGCCCGTCACCTTCCAATCATACTCGAGCCACTCAACGAACTTCTCGTTCGTGAACTCCGCCTTCTGCTTGATGACCTTCTCGGGCGAGAGGAACGAGATGACCGCATACCGCTGCGTCGGGATCTCCGCGTCCTCCTCCAGGTAATCAATCGGGCCGTTCTCGTCGGTGGTGGGCAGGGTCTCGCGGGGCATTTGTGTATGTATACTGGCGAGCGTGAAAACCATTATTTGGGACGCACCGCGGTGTTGGGCCGGCACTCGCCGATGCCGAGGGTCTGCTGCATCATGATGGGCGCGCGGCAGCCCTTACATGGGCACTTCTTGTGGCCGTGGCCCAGGATGTGCCCGATCTCGTGCGACACCATATACTGCCGGTAGTCTTCCAGCGCGAGCTTGCTGTCCTTTGAGCCGTGAAACCAGCGGTCGGCGTTCAGATACATGAATCGCCCGTTCATCTCCGCGCAGGACAGGTTCTCGGGCAGCCCGCAGACGGACCCAATGGTCTTGGGGCTTGATATGCGGATGAGCACGTGCTCGCCCTCGCGGACGGGCTCAAAAAACACGCCCCACCCGTCGGGGTCGTTCAAATAGGCGACCACGTAGAACTCAATCACGGCGGGGTCGCGCACCCTGTGGGCCGCGCGCACGTCCGCGTCCACGACCACGCGGACCTTCATTACTTCTTGGACCTATATAAATGGCGTCCGCATTTGTTGTTTTCGTCGCTGCGTTTCTGCTCGCGCCCGGCGTGATTCTTTCCCTGCCGCCCGGCCCGAACAAGAAGTGGGTGTTCGGGGGTCAGGTAACTTGGGTCAACGCCGCGGTCCACGCAGCCGTCATCGCGGCGGTGGTGTTCTTCCTCGGGCAATAATTTATCTGCGCCAATCAACAAATGCCTGAGTCAAAGCCCGCCGCAACGCCCGGAATTGACATTGGGGACCTCGTGTCGCGCGTGATTAAGTATGCCCTGGAGGGCCTCGCGGTGGCCATCGCCGCCTACCTGCTGCCCGGCAAGACGCTGCGCATGTCCGAGATCGGCCAGATCGCGCTTGTGGCGCTGGCGACCTTCGCGATCCTGGACGTCTACGCGCCCTCGGTCGGCGCGTCCGCGCGCACGGGCGCCGGCTTCGGCATCGGCGCGCACCTCGTCGGGTTCCCGTAAAATGGAATTATGGCCGCCAACGCTACTTTTTCGCAAAGCTTAGACGCGCCGCGTGTATATACAATAGAATGAACGCGGTTCGCTATAACGGCGTTTGGTATAAGATTCTCGCGAAGGCCTACGAGCCGGAGCGCCAGACGCACGAGGTGGCGTGGATGCAGATCCGCGAGCCGCTCATCACGCCTGAGCGCGCCTACATTGACTACTTCGCGCGCGAGCGCAGGCGCGCGAAAGTTTTATATCCGTCGTTTCGTAAAGAGGATGCTGTATGAGTTCCTCGTGTCGCTGGTCATGGTGGCCGGCGCGATTGCGATTTACTATGCGATAACAGGGACCCCGCCCGGGGCTCGTGTTATCGAGCAGGACGTGCCGGTGTCCGGCAACGGCGTGGACCCGGGGCGCGCGAAGTTCATGTTTTTCTACACGACCTGGTGCCCGCACTGCCGGACCGCGCAGGAGCCCTGGAAGTCGTTCAAGGAGATGCTGAAGAACCAGCACTTCACATACGGCGGCCGCGAGATTGACTTCGAGGACATCAACGTGGAGGGCGACCGCGGGCGCGCGGCGCTCTACAAAATCAAGGCCTACCCGACCTTCAAGGTGGAGACGGACACCAAGGTGTTTGAGATGGTCGGCAGGCCGTCCGCGAAGACCTTCCGCGCGTTCCTACAGGGCGCGCTCGGGGCCGAGAAAGTCGCGTAGCTGGCGCGCGGCCGCCGCCTGGATTTTCTCCACATCAAACTCGTCCAGGTCCGAGTCGCTCGCGAGCCCCGGGTAAAAGAGGCGCAGCGTGCTGGGGCTCATTTGCGCGTCGTGGAAGTGCGCCATGGACATCGCGAATATGCCGCGCATATACTCGAGCGGCCCCATGTCTCCGAGCGTCTCGGGCGTTATGCGCGCGCCCACGCGGCCCGACAGCGACATAACGAGCGCGTCCGGCGCGAGCGCGGAGAGGCACGGCGCGAGCAGTCCGCCGTCCACATACAGCTGGCCGTATAACTCCTGCGGCTTGAAGAGGCCGGGCACGCAGCACGAACAGCGCAGCGCGTCCATCACGGGCACGGCCCCCGAGAACACCGCGGGCGCGCCCTTGGTGATATTGGAGGCGACGATGAACAGGGGCATCCGCGCGTCGCCGAGCGTCTTGCCGCGCACGTCCAGCCCCGCTTCCGCGAACATGTCCGCGATGGCGCGCTCGAACACGTCCATGTCGTAGAGGCCCTTGGACGCGAACGCGGCGCTCACGTTCTGGAAGGTCATGCTCGGCACGATAGCGTCCAGCGATAGATACTTTTTGACGAGCCCTGATACGGAGTCGTCCACCGGCAGGCCGAAGGCCACGTAGGTCGCCATGATGGCGCCCACGGACACGCCAAACACGCCGTCCGGGAAAAAAAGCGGCTGGCGCCTGGACAGTTCGCGGAGCGCGCCGACGTGGAGCACGCCCTTCACGCCGCCGCCGCCGAGACCGAGTTGGCGGAACGGCGCAGACATTCTTGGTAGGTAGTAATACGCAATGCTGAAAGCCAAAGAAATCTGGGACGAGCAAGAGGAGCGCCGAACCGCGCGAATGTCCGCCATGACGCCCGTAATCGCCACGATCCAGACCAAGATCCGGCAGCATGCGGTCCACAACCCGAACGCGCCCTATCTGGTCTACGAGATTCCGACATACGTGTTCGGATACCCGCTGTTCAAGGTATCGGACGCCGCGCAGTTCCTCGTCGCCGAGTTCTCGCGCGCCGGATACTGGGTCTGGGTGGTGGAACAGAAATACCTCGTCATTTCGTGGATCAAGCCCGTCAAGACGCGCGACGCGGGCCGCAACATCCTCGCGACCAACTACCGCCCGATGGTCTACGACCCATCAAACCTCGCGTTCATGGCCCGCGACCCGAGCGAAACTTAATCTGTAAAGATTACAATAGAATGGCGCGCATGACATGGCGCGATTCCGGGTTCGTAACGATGAACTCCGCGGTCCTCGCGATGTTCTACACGCTTCTTGGCGTTTTCGTGTCCTACGTTTTATACCATTTGTTTGACTCATACGACGACGTGTGGATAAAGGAGCGCAGCACGACGTTCAAGATCGTGGACGTGTCGCTCGAGGTGTCCATTCTCGCGGTGGTCGCGTTCTGGAGCGCGCACTACATAAAGATCGCGGCGCCGTTCTTCCCGGTGCGGCGCGAGCTTGACACGCTCGTGGACGGATACATCTCCGGCATTTTCTACATTTTCGCGATATTCGTGTTCATGGACGAGCTCACCGAGAAGCTCAAGCACCTGTTCCACGAGCTGTTCAACGCGCCGTTCTCAAAGTATTTCCCGCAGCACGGCTCCATCGTGGACATGTCGCTCTCATACACGCCTCTCCCAAAGAAAACGGACGCGACCGGTGGACGCCCGTAAGCCCAAACCATGGACTGCGCGCACGTTATTGAAAGCGACGAGGGCGAGCGCGTGTGCGTGCTGTGCGGCGAAATCCAGAGCAAGATCATTGACGAGGGCGCCGAGTGGCGCAACTACGAGGACGGCAAGGGCGAGGACCAGTGCCGCACGGGATTCATAACGTCCGAGCTGCTGCCCGAGTCGTCATACGGGTCTGTCGTGTCGCACCGCGGCGGGTCCTCGGCCAACGGCGGGCTCAAGGCGATCCAGCGCCTGTCGCGGTGGTCGCTGTCGTCCAGCAGCCAGCGCTCCTGGCTCGGCATATTTGACGCAATCAACATGTCGTGCACGCGCGCGGGCCTGCCGAAGTCCGTCATCATGGACGCCTGCGGGCTGTACAAGAAGCTGGAGGACGCGCAGAAGGTGCGCGGCGAGACGCGGCGCGCGATGATGGGCGCCGCGGTGTTCGTGGCCTGCCGCAACTACGGCGCGCCCCGCAGCCACGAGGAAATCGGCAAGCTGTTCGTCGTCAACATCCGCGCGCTGTGTAAGGCCATCACCCACTTCTCCGAGACGAACAACACCGTTCTGCAGACCCAGATGGGAATCGCGGAGCGCGTGTGCGCGAGCCTCGGCATGGACGACGACCGCCGCGACGCCATCATGGAAATGCTGCTCGTAATATCCACGAAGTCCGAGGACGAGTTCGAGCACACGCCCAAGACCATCGTGGCCGGCGTCGTGGCGCACGCGATGGGACTGAAGACCAAGGCGCAGATGAAGCCCGTCGCGGACGCGTCCGGCGTCTCCTCGCTGAGCATCCACAAGATCGTCGCCAAGCTCACGGCGGCGCCTGCTGGACTATGAAGTACGAGATGCGGGTGCCCACCACCGGCGTGTAATACGTGTTGACTATCATCGTCTGGCCGCTCGTGTCGGTTATGTCGCGCTTCGCATACAGCGTCCAGTTCGCGACATTCACGCCCAGCGTCTCCGTGAACTGGACAAAAATCATGCTGTAGTTGTTCAGCCGCAGATTCGGATTGGTGTAAATCACGCCGGTTCCCGTGCCCGTGTTGTAGGCGGTTCCGAACACGGTAACGCCCGGGCCGCCCACCTCAAAAACCCCGCCAGTGGTGGGCCCGACCGTGAGCCCCGCCTCAACGTTCAGATACGCGGTGGTCGTGGTGTTGTTGACGGTCAGATTGTCCATCGTGTTGTTCGTGTTCTGGGCGCTGACGCTGCCGCCAACGACCAGGTCGCCCGAAACCAGCAGGTCGTTTTTCACCTGGTAGGTCGTTCCGTCGGGGACGATGCGCGGGACGACCATGTGTTGTAAAAGGTTGCGGGTGTTGGTCCCTGCGAACGGGTCGGCCATTTGTATATACAAAACGGAAAGCGTGTAATCCTTTTCTCCCGACTCCACAAATGGACCCTCTCTTCTCAACCTCCTCCGGCACGCTCGGCGACCGCTACACGCTGTTCCCCATCGCGCCGAGCGAGGCGGGCATCTACGCGCTGTACAAGAAGGCCGTCGCGTCCTTCTGGACGCCCGAGGAGATTGACTTCGCGAAGGACAAGGAGGACTGGGAGGCCCTGAACGAGAACGAGCAGCGCTTCGTCAAGCACGTGCTCGCGTTCTTCGCGGGCTCCGACGGCATCGTCCAGGACAACCTCGCGTCGCGGTTCCAGCGCGAGGTCCAGTCGCCGGTCGCGCGGCTCTTCTACGCCTTCCAGAACGCCATGGAGGGCGTCCACTCCGAGACCTACTCGCTCCTCATTGACCAGTATGTGAAGGACAAGGACGAGCAGCTCAAGTATTTCCGCGCGATTGACACGATTCCGTGCGTGAAGGAGAAGGCGCTGTGGGCCGTCAAGTGGATTGACTCCGCGGACGACTACGCGACGCGCCTCGTGGCCTTCGCGTGCGTGGAGGGCATCTTCTTCAGCGGCTCCTTCTGCGCGATCTACTGGCTCAAGAAGCGCGGCATGCTCCCGGGCCTCACGTTCAGCAACGAGCTCATCTCGCGCGACGAGGCCCTGCACACGGAGTTCGCGGTCAGCATGTATCACCTGCTCCAGACGCGCCTGCCCGCCGCCACGGTCCGCGAGATCATCGAGTCGGCCGTGGAGAAGGAGACCGCGTTCATCTGCGAGGCGCTGCCCTGCTCGCTCATCGGCATGAACGCGCGCGACATGGGCCAGTACATCCAGTTCGTGGCCGACCGCCTCGCCGTCCAGCTGGGCATCGAGAAGATCTACAAGGCCGCGAACCCGTTTGACTTCATGGAGCTGATTTCGCTGGAGGGCAAGACGAACTTCTTCGAGAAGAAGGTCGGCGACTACCGGCGCCCGGGCGTCGGCATGAAGAAGGACGAGCAGGTCATTGACTTCACCGCGGAGTTCTGATTATTGGTAGTATATCTTGCGAATACGGTTATTATATTGATCCGCTATGTACACATTTCCTGCGGAATCTGCGAATACTCCAGTTGGACCGTTTAACTTCTTAGTGGTCGGGTCAATCCCGTCGCTATCATACCCAAACACACCAGTTCCAGCGATTGTTGTAATGATTCCCGTGCTCTGATCCACTTTACGAACGCGGTTATTATTAAAATCTGCTATCAATACACTGCCACCCGAATCCACGAACACTCCGGACGGGTTACGTAACCGCGCAAGAGTTGCTTGACCGCCATCGTCACCATATGGAGTACCGCTACGCCCTGCGATTGTCGCAATGTTACCGGTAGAATCCGTTACTTTACGAACGCGGTTATTATCACGATCCGCTATGTATATATTGAAACTTGAATCCACGAATACTCCGGTTGGACCGTTTAAGCGCGCAGCCGTTGCGGCCGAGCCGTCGCCCAAAAATCCGGATAGGGCACTTCCTGCGACTGTCGTAATAACCCCCGACGTGTCAACTTTGCGAATGCGGTGGTTATTCGTATCTGCTATGTATAGACTACCACTCGGATGCATGAATATCCCCGTTGGAAGAGTTAACTTCGCAAGGGTTGCGGCGCTTCCATCGCCGCTAAACCCAGATGTGGCACTTCCCGCGAATGTCGTAATAATCTTGCTAGAGGCATCCACCTTGCGAATGCGGCTGTTAAAGCTATCCGCAATGTAGATATTGCCAACCGTATCCACACATACTCCTGTGGGATAGTTCAACCACGCAGAGGTTGCGGCGCCTCCGTCGCCGCTAAACCCAAGGTCGCCTGTTCCTGCGACCGTCGTAATGATTCCAGCTGTGTCAATTTTCCGAATGCGGCTATTATCCCGATCCGCTATGTAGATATTTCCAGCCGAATCCACGCATACCCCATATGGTAAATTCAACTGGGCACCCTCTGCGTCCAACCCATCGCCGCTAAATGCGGGTGTCCCGTCTCCTGCGATCGTCGATATATACAGAGACAGAGGCAGGCTCACGGATTGTGGAACGTTTATCGCTGGTGCGTTTTTTTTCGGCCGCTGCGTCGTGTTGATGCCGCGATACACGAAGGGCGTTGTGGGCCGGTTCGCGATGGACGGCAGGAACACGGGCAGCCGGATGCCCGATGGAACGAACTGGTAGGCGTTCGCCCCGAAGTTGTTTGCGTTCGCCCCGAGAGCGCCGAGGCGCCGCTGGCGCGTGTATGCCGACGCGTCGGGGGTGGGCATTTATTACTTTATTATCCTATAACGTTTTTGAACACCATCCGCTGTGGCGGAGTTCTAACTACGCGTAGTACAACTTGCGAATGCGGTTATTAAACGTGTCTGCGATGTATACGTTGCCGGCCGAATCAACGGACACTCCGTACGGAGTTTCTAGCCTCGCCGTATTTGCGAGGATGCCGTCGCCGTTATAGCCCGCTGTGCCGGTTCCTGCGATGGTCGTAATAATCTTGCTAGAGGCATCAATCTTGCGAATGCGCTTATTGCCCGAATCCGCAATAAACACATTGCCGATAGAATCCACGCTCACTCCATACGGATAACTTAGTTTCGCGGTTGTTGCGAGGATGCCATCGCGGTTGTAGCCGCCTACACCAGTTCCTGCGATTGTCGTAATAATCCTGCTGGAGGCATCCACTTTACGAATGCGGTTATTAAACATGTCCGCTATATATACATTGCCGGCCGAATCAACACATACATCGCTCGGAGAACCTAGTTTCGCGGCCGTTGCGAGGATGTCATCTGCGTTATATCCGCCTACATCAGTCCCTGCGATTGTCGTAATAATCTCGCTAGAAGCATCCACTTTGCGAATGCGATGATTGCCCGTGTCGGCGATGTATACGTTGCCGGCCGAATCAACCCACACTCCAGACGGAGACGTTATCGTCGCCGTATTTGCGAGGATGCCGTCGCCATTATAGCCCCCTGCGCCGGTTCCTGCGATTGTCGTAATAATCCCGCTGGAGGCATCCACCTTACGAATGCAGTTATTGCTCGTGTCCGCGATGTATACGTTGCCGGCCGAATCAACGCACACTCCATATGGAGAGTATAACGTCGCTGATGTTGCGTCGCCGCCATCGCCAGTATATCCTAACGCGCCGTTTCCTGCGATTGTCGTAATAATCTTACTAGAAGCATCCACCTTGCGAATGCGCTGACTGTTCGTGTCGGCGATGTATACATTGTTATATGAATCCACGAACACCCTTGACGGAATAGTTAGCCCCGCGGTAATAGCGGGGATGCCGTCGATAGTATATCCGAATGTGCCGGTTCCCGCGATTGTCGTGATATACAGGAAGCGCTCAACAGCGTATTTTACTGCGCACGTACACCTCACATTCTCAACGTATGTTTTTGGCAGGTAGTCCACGCTCAGCCCGCATCCAGCCGCAGTCGTCTGCGCCAGGTTGCCGACGTTGCCGGGCATCTGCGCCTTCGTGTTTTTGACGGACGCCGCGAACCTCACGCGGTTCGTGTATGCGGCCGCGCTGGGCATTTATTACTACCGAATATACTGTTGGCGGTAGTAGTTGAGGCCGGTCTTCGCGGGCCGCTGCGTCGTGCCGATGCCGCGATACACGAAGGGCGTCGTGGGCCGGTTCGTGATGGACGGCAGGAAGTCGGCGAGCCGGATGCTGGACGGGACAAACTGGTAGGCGTAGACGCCGAATCGGTTCGCGTTCTCGCCGGGAACGCCGACGGCGCCGAGGCGCCGCTGGCGCGTGTATGCCGACGCGTCGGGAGTGGGCATTTACTCTTAGACTATAACGTTTTTGAACACGCTCAGCCCGCGGATCGCGGGGTTCGGGCCCGCGTAGGGCGCGCCGGGGTAGCCCGTTATGGCCGCGCGGCCAACGGTGCACGCGCGGCACAGGCCAACCTTCGTGCTCAGCACCACCGTGGCCCCGCTACAGCCCGAGCAGACGCTCGTGTCGTAGAAAACCTTGCCGTTCAGCAGGGTGCCGTCGGGCGCGACGGCCTGTTGCGAGGTCACGAAGTCGCCGGTGCGCGCGGCCACATGGTCCGTCCACTTTCCGGCCGGCCGCAGCGTGCGCGACGTTCCGGCGCCCTCCCGCGGTATGAGCAGCGCGGGGCTGTATGGGCGCTGGCCCGGCTCGGGCGGGCTAATATCCGCGTTGGTCGTGAGGTCGCCCGCAAAGGTCGTGCCGCCGCTCGTGTATGAGTATCCCGACGTGCGCGCGCCGCGCAGGCGCTTGAGGCGCGTCCAGTCCGATGAGCTCAGCGCGCGGTTGCTCATTTACGATACTACGGAGGTAAAAAAGCGAATTTCCCCCGGGGCCGTGCGCGTGCCGAGGCGGAGCAGGCGCTGCGTGTCCTGGAAGGCCGGCGCGTCAAACACCTCGTTCGTGTCGGGGTCAAGGACCATGAGCACGCCCTTGACGCGCACCATCTGTAGGCGGCGCTTGCGCCGGATGATGTTGCGCATATACAGCGTGTCCGTCTCGTCGCTCTTGTAGTTGGGCCGGAACGCGAGGTCGTCCGACTTGGCCGTCGTGTCAAAGCGCATACACTGGATGACCGGCCGCTCCTTCGCGTGGAGCTTGCGGTGGATCTCGCAGTCCACGGCGGCCTGCTTCAGCAGGTGGCTGATCACCTTGATGATGCGGTTCTTCTCGTAGGACACCTCATACAGGAACTCGTCGGAGGTCATGAAGGCCTCGCGCGGCTCGTCGCCCTCGTATCGCTTGAGCGTCATGTCGTTGCGCCGGATGCTCACGATGTTCGGGCCCTCGTTGGACGTGAGCTGCTCGGGCGAGAACATGGACATGTACAGCTGAATCTTTACCGTGCGCTCGGCCACGGGCAGGCGCGCGTGCGAGCAGATGCGGATCGCGCGGCCCATCACCTGGTCCGTGCGCGCCGGGTTCCAGTATGGCTCCATGATGTAGACGTTGCGCACGTTCGCGAGCGTGATGCCCTCCGCGCCCGCGGACGAGGCCATGAACACGCAGAGCTTGTGCTCCGTGATGGAGTCCTTTAGCGACTGCGGGAACGTGTCCGAGTAGGACTCGTTGAAAATCTGGCGATACAGCTCGCGCTCCTCGCGGTCCTTCTCGCTGGTGCCGCCCACGAACATCGCGTACGCCGGCACGCCCTTCTTCATGGCCGGGTCCTCCTCCCAAATGCCCTGCCTTTTCAGAAGCTTGTACTGCTGGAAGCCGTTCGCGTCCAGGATCGCGGCGAAGACGCCCAGGCCCTCCAGCGAGCGGTACTGCGAGTAGACGAACTGGTTGCGGAACGCTTCGCCCGCGCGCACGTTCGCTTTCAGGTCGCGCAGGATGGCCAGCATCTTGGGCGAGTATATCTCGAGGGCCTCCTCGCTGAGGAACTTGTCGGGCGCCGCGCGGATGCGCGCGAGAATCTCGGGCTTGTCCAGGTCGGTCTCCTCGCTCGCGCCCTCCACGATGGCCGTGCGCAGCTCGGGCGGGATCGCGTAGTTGCACACGAGGCGCGAGCCCATGCGGAAGGACCCGAGCTCCTCGTTCAGGTCGGCCTTCATGCGCGCCTTGCGCGACTCGCGCTCTATCTCCTCGTGCCGCGCCTCAAGGTATCGCAGATACTGCTCGCCCGACATGAAGATTTTCGTGAGCGTGCTCTCCTCGTCCACGCGCCGGGGAAGCAGGCGCTCGTCCGCGCCCTTGAAGTAGGACACGAGGCCCTGGATGCGCCGCGCGAACAGCTGGACGTTTTTCAGACTCAGGCCGTCAATGAAGGTCTTCATGAACTCCTCGTAGTCCGTCGGCAGGCACTCCAGGTTCTCCACGACGTAGCGCTCGGGCTCCTGGAGCTCGATGCCCCCGAAGTTCTGCTCGAACTTCGCGCGCCAGGTTTTTACCCACGCGCGCATGTCCGGGTCCTGCTCGAAGTCCTTGTTGTAGCGCACCGCGATGCGCTCGCCCTTGTCGCTGTAAACGCTCTCGAAATACGGCGGGTTGCGCGTCAGCATGATCGTGCGCTTCACGGAGTTGAACTCGATGGTGTCCACGTCCGGCACGCCGCGGAAGAAGCCTGTCATCAGCGCCTCGTCCCACGCGCCCGCGGCCTTCGTGGGAACCGACACGCGCTCGATCGGCCCGCGCAGCAGATTCATCATGAACGCGATCTCGTTCGGCCGGTTGATGACGGGCGTGCCGGACAGCGCAACGACCTTCGCGTTCTTGGCCGCGTAAATGCGGTCATACATGCGCCGCCGGATCGTGTCGTTGACCGCGTAGTTCACGAGGTTGTGCGCCTCGTCAATGATGATCACGCAGTCGTCAAACATCTGCGGGTTATCTGGCGGCAGCACCTTGTCAATGTTCGCGGAGCTGATGCCGTTGTAGTTGATGAATGTGAAGCGCTGGTCCAGGATGTCGTCAATCTGCTTGCGAATCGCGGTCTGCTGGTCCATCGGCAGCATTCTAAAATTCGGCTGGCGGCCGGCGACGGTTACGAAGTACCGGCCGCGTAGGTCCAGGAACCCCGCGGAGATGCCCATGGCGCGCGCGTGCTCGGTGTCCTCGGGCGAGCGCACGGCGCGCGGCTCCCAGAACTGCTCGTAGGCGTATATCGGGTCGCCGCACTTGCGGATCTCGCCGCGGTAGTTGTCCTGTAACGACGCGGGCAGCAGGATGTAGACCTTCTTGGTGTGGAGCAGCGACTCCGCGACCGCGATGGACGAGCAGGTCTTGCCCGAGCCGAGGCCGTGGTAGAGCAGCAGCCCGCGGTATGGCGTCTCCATGAGCAGGTAGTCGCGCACTATCTTCTGGTATGTGAACAGCTCGCGCGAGGTGCGCGACATGTCGCCCTGCTTCTGGCAGAGGTCCTCCTCGCTGTCGGCCGTGTCCAGCGGGTCCACGTCCTTGCCCCGGTATTTCAGGAATATGCGCGCGATGGAGTCGCTGAACGCCTTGCGGTTCGGCAGGACGTAGGACATTCCCTCTACTTATTTTTGGGGGCGATTTGATAATGGAGGCAATGTTCCGCAAGAGCCCCAAGCTATGGATGGTCGCGATCTACCTGTTCATGGTCGCGGGGTTCCTGTATTTGAAGCCTGCGGTGGCATTTGGAAAGGGTGGCCGAATCCGCCCATTTGGAACTGGGCAAAAGGATTCAACGGTGTTCCCGGTATGGTGGTGGATGTTTGCGTTTGCTGCTGTCTCATACCTTGCTGTCGTGTATACTCTGGACTATTCACTATAGCCAAGTGCTGCGGACACATAATCGTAAAGACCTCCGCCACGTGCCCCGACGCGTCCGCCCACACCTCGTCCACGCACCCGCAGTGTTTCTGCATGGCCTGTCGCGGCGGCATTTGTTTTGTCATCACCTTTTCCGCGCGCAAAAAAGACGCACTGAAAAAGCCAATGTTCAGCCAGTTTATTTGTATTCTACATACGCTTCTTCGCATAAGCATACATTCGCGGTGTAATCAAGTGGTTGGGCACAAACCGGATTGCCCGCCCGTTGTTCTTGACCGCCTCCAAGCACATCTTCTCCGTCTTCTTGGCGCTTGGCACCCACCCGAGCGCGTATCCATTCTGCCGGATGGCAGCCCAGCACACCTTGTCGGTGCGCTTGGCAAATGGGACATACCTCAGCGCCACGCCCTTCTGACGAACCGCCTCAAGGCAAACCCGTAGACTCCGCCGGTTGAGCGGGACGGCCCCGAGCGCCCAGCCTTTCTGCTTGACCGCCTCAAAGCACAGCGCGGGCGTCTTCATGGGATATGGGACGCGGCATAGCGCAAGCCCAGTCTGACGAACGGCCAGCAAGCACACCGTTGTAGTCTTATGGATGTCAGGGACTTTCGCCAGCGCAAACCCGTTCTTCATCACAGCCTTAGCACATGCGTAGGGAGTCGAGTAGTCGTCCATTAGTCGTATACTACCCTCCCCCCTGGTACGGCGGAATCCGTTTTCGGGCTTACTGAAGAAGTGGACGCTCCATCAATAATACCGCTCGCAAATAGTGAACGGGCGCATTGACTCCGGAATGTGGAGCAGCGCCATGACTTTCTCCTGGATAGCTTCGAGGCATCTGTCAACACTATTCCACTTCTCGGGCAAAT
>Ga0129318_10000019_pt1 | contig 16455 bp, 19 predicted proteins | sample CPB1_08_DNA_FD_94475 | JGI IMG/M metagenome (GOLD analysis project Ga0129318, IMG submission 94475) | Freshwater to marine salinity gradient microbial communities from Chesapeake Bay, USA - CPBay_Spr_0.1_0.8_DNA | ecosystem: Environmental > Aquatic > Marine > Coastal | place: USA: Chesapeake...
AGAGAAGATGTATGGGGAACAGATGCTGAAGAAGTAGTTTACAATTGGCTAAAACTGCATTATAAGGAATCTACAGTACCAAATATCCCTGTTCCAGATAATCCAAAACAAAAGATTGGAAATTATCTGAAATCTAAAGGATTCACTACAGTAAGCAATGATAGAATAAGAAAAAGCATAGACCCTTCATATTCAGACGATTTTCTTTATAGACTTATACAAGAAAATAGATTTGAAATGAAGAGAGTTACAGATAAAAATGGATTAATAGCACTTAAATTTTTGAAATTATGATAATAATGATTGCCGCTGCATCAGGAAATAATGTTATAGGAAAAGACAATGATATGCTCTGGAGACTTCCGGATGATTTCAAACGTTTTAAAGCTCTTACTACTGGTCATTCTATATTAATGGGAAGGAAAACTTTCGAAAGCTTACCTGGAATATTACCAAACAGAACACATGTGATAGTTACCAGAAATGCAGATTATAAAGTAGATGGATGTGAAGTTGAATCTACTTTAAAGGAAGCTCTTTTATCAAGAGCCGATAATGACGTATTTATTATCGGAGGAGGAGAGATATATAAACAAGGAATAGAATTAGCTGACAAAATAGAACTCACTAGAGTTCATGCTAATTTTGAAGGTGATACTTTCTTTCCTGAAATAAACTTAAATGAGTGGAAACTTACAAATGAAGAATTTCACGATAGTGATTTGAAACATCAATATAGTTTCACTTATCAAACTTACATAAGAATATGAGCGAAGAAAAAGACAAAGAGATCTGGAGAAAAAAACAGAATGAGTACTACTCTAAAAATAGAGAAGCTTGGAATGAATACCAGAAAGAATACAAAAAGAGAAGATATTCAGAGGATCCTGAGTACAGAGCAAGAATGAAAGAATATGCTAGGCAGCGTAGAATTGACATCAAGACCAAAATAGAAGACTAATGGCAATATCGCAATTAATTTTTGATAAGTTCAATGAATATTTAAAGAATGCAGAATCTGTATTAGAATTAGGTAATCAAACTTTTGTGAATGACTGCATATCAGCACACAGTGATGAATTAACTGGATACACTAATTCTACTCCAGTAAAAAAATATATTGAATCAAAACATAAACACCACGTGTCTATTGACATAACAGGATTAGATGGTTCGATGCAATTAGATTTGAATTCAGAAACAATACCAGATATTGGTGAATTTGATTTAGTCACAAATTTTGGAACTACTGAACATATTGAACCAAACCAGTTTGAACCATTCTTACATATTCACAATTTGTGTAAAATTAAAGGAATAATGATTCATGAAGTCCCAGTATTTGGGCACTGGCCTGGGCACTGTAAATACTATTATGATGAAGCGTTCTTTCAACATTTAGCTAAAATAAATAATTATGAGATTTTAGAAATGCAAAGAGTTAACTACGAGGTATCAGGAGATTTGATATTTGTCGCAATGAGAAAAAAATCTAAACCATTTTTATCAAAAAAACTAGAGCTTGAATCTAATGTAAAAGTTTCTACTATAGATATTAATATACCTCAATATTGGAAATAAGCTATGCTACCAGAATTTGAAAATGACACTAGAGTAGTTCACTGTAATAAAGAAGAATATGATGTGTATATTGGTCGACCAAGTGTATGGGGAAATCCATTTACTCACATAAAGGATAGAACTACGAAAGCTAATTTTATTGTTAAGACTAGAGAAGAATCTATACAGAAATATAGAGAATGGGTTGTTACTCAACCTCATATAATGAATCAAATTGAAACTCTCCGCGGAATGAAACTTGGCTGTTGGTGTAAACCAAAGTCATGTCATGGAGATGTACTCATTGAACTTCTAAACAGATGATTTTTGATCCAGATAATCCTATCGATGATAATGTAATAGATCTTGTTAGACAATTTAAAAAGTCTATCGACAAGGATCCTAGTGTTAAATGGATAGAAGATAGAAGCACATGGGTAATAGGATCAGAAAATTGGATTAGTGAGCCTGTTTACATAAGCTATCACTATATCGACAAGAAAAAATTTGAGCTTTTTACTGCAGGACAAGTAGTAGGAAGTTTTGTTACTGCAAAAGAAGCTATTCATGCGATGACATTCCTTAAATTTTCGGATCAGGGTGTCTCTAAAGAAATAATTGCATATTTAATAGTGAAATCTAGAACTTGTACCATGCAAGAAGCAGTAGATTCAATAGCAATAGAAACAGAATTAATGATAACTCCCGAAGAGATGCATGTATTAAAAATAGATGACAATCAGTCCGGGAGAATCATTGGTATGAGTTATGGAATTTAATTATGTAAGAAGATCATAATATTCTTTAAAGTGTTTCTTTCTATCTTCTAAACCGATAGTTCCACCATTTACACTTTTTGTTACTGCAAGAACAGATGCACCAGATGCGTCAACACATTTTCTCAAACAATTTTTACTAAAGAACCATGCAGCAGATAATAATGCATACTCAGTAGCTACTAAATCAGGGTTTGCTAAGATGTCAACTCCTATTGCAGCACCAAATGCTTTATAATTATCTTTACCTGTTAGTTGTATAAAGCCTCTTCCTCTAAATTTATAACCTTCTCCTGAAGCTTCATCACCATTACCCATTCTATTTGAGTATACTTTATTTGCAATTTTTTCAGGTTTTCTCTCATATGATGCAGCTAATGCATCAGTTGGAAAATATTTAGCAAATATACCTCTTAACCCTTTAGCTCCGTAGTTTAAATTTTCACTTGTTACTTTAAATCCTCCTGATTCATGTCCGCATTGCGAAAGAAAGTGAGCCAATTTAATAGGAGTATTTATTCCAAATTTAGATGCAGTTTCAGGTATTTTTGCAATAACTGAATCCGGAATATGACCTTTTAATGCACTGAGTTTTAATTCTCCCTGGCTTACTGCGACAGCTGGAGCTTCATCTACGTCGATGTCCATTGCAGCTAATGTAGCATTTCCTGCTAATCCATCCGCATCTAATCCATTTGCTTGTTGCCAAGCCTTTAATGCCTTTTCAGTTCCTGGTCCAAAAGCTCCATCCGCAACTAAACCTAATTTAGTTTGCAATTGTTTAACTAGATCACCAGTAGATCCATTTTTTAATAGTGCCATCCTTTACGATTTATTTTTTGTGTAATAACTGTTTTTGTTATCTTGCTATATATTCATAAAACTGCTAAAAAAGAACTTATTTGAAATTCTCAATATAAACAAAATGGTAAAGTTGAAGATCTTTTTTGGTGAAGATACTAAAAGGATATATAGAAAAATGAAACACATTAATGGCTTTTTCACATAAATATAATACCGATGATGTCTTAATAAGAGCTTGTATTGTTGGCCTAGTTAATGAACTTAACAATCGAATTAACTATGAACAACAATGGACAGATAAAGAAACACAGACGGTAAAAGTTCCATTTTTCTATGCAATGTCAGGAGATGAAAGATTTCTACAAGACTATTTTAGTAACTGGAGTGATTGCGCTCCAGACTTTATAGAAGGGAATACTGATCCAATACCAAGAGGTACAATTTTCTTAACCGGAGTTTCAGTGCTATCAGGAAATCTTACTAATAGATACGTAAGAGGATACTATAATAAAGAAGTTGATGGAGAATTGAAAAGATTTAATTCTTATATCAATTCTATTCCTGTTCAATTAAATTTCTCTGCAGAAATTTTGGTAGACACTTCAATAGACACCTTTAAAATTATACAGTCTGCAATAGCAGTTTTATACAGAACGTTGGTATTTAATGTGAACTATAAAGGATTTAGAATACCTACACAAGCAGGATTCCCTGATAATTACAACACTGATAAACAGTTCGAGTTCACTTATGGAAATACTGATAGATTAAAGACTACTTTTGATATAGAGTTACAGAGTTATTTACCGATACCTGATCCTACGCAAGAGTTTTTTGCTGGAAATAATATACAGCAAACTAACTTAACTGTAGAAACAGGTCCTGTTACACCACCTGCTCCTCCTCTTACCGATGAACAAAATTATACGAATCCTCCTATTTCTCCATTTGGTGGAGATGGCACACAATTAGGTGGAAACGATGAAGGCGGAAATGAATTTGACCCAGGTTACTGGCGATAGCATATAATACGTGATAAAAATCTATATAGACTAAAGATATATAGAAAAACTAAAATTTTAGAAAAATGTTAAATCTAAGAAAAAGAATTAAAAATCTTCAAGAGAGCACAACTTCGTTAGAAGCTAAAGAAGCATGTAAAGAAATTCTTGAAAATTTTATAAATCTTCCTGACACACAGATTTCTGTGGCATTAGTTGAGAAATTAAAGAATGTGGGAGATTCTGATAAACACGTGAATAAATTTATTCAGGTATCAGAAAAGATCGATGCTATTAATGATCTTGGTGTAGCTAACACCATAGCACAAATTAAAGAAACTCAAATTTACTCTTATCCAGGTCTTAGATATGCATTAGAGAAAATTGAGAATACTTTAAGTTATAAGCAAGTAAGTGTTATAGAAAATGAAAATTCTACTGACGAAGAAAATACTCCAGGTAGAACATGGTCAGGATTGAGCATGGGAAAATCTAACGGTTTCAGATTACAAGAAAATCGTATGGGTGGAAAACCTGAGTATCTTTTAATAGATTCTCTATTGGAAACTTTGAAAAACTTTGTATGGGATCCTTCTATCGAAAGCCTTTATAATACACTAAAAACTAAAAGAACAGATCTTACTGAGAGTATAGATATTGCTGCTAGCATATATACTATCAAAAACGGTAAAGGTTCATTCTTTTATGATTCAATTCTTCCTAAACTAGAGGATCATTTTATTAATCCTACTGAGTCTTCAAGATCTTCTGTACTAGAAATGCTTTCTAAATTCAATTTCTCGCCAGAGATTAAGTCTTTATCAGAGAGTTTGATGAGAATTCAGAAACAAGCTAAAGGTGGAATTCAAATTATAAGTGAAAATAGTAAATGTACAGTTTCACCTATTTATTCACCTATTTTACTAGAAAATGCTGCAGAATACTTTTTCTCTAAAGGAAACTTTTTCTCTAAGCAAGATGGTAAAATTGAAAAAATTGAAGAATCTCAATTAGCTGCATTACCTGCTAAATTTAAAGATGTTTGTAGAATATTAACTTCTCCTAACGTATTTGTTAAAGAAGGTAAAATCTCTTTCTTTATCAAAAGAAATAAAGTTGAAATTTTAGAGAATGAGAATAAAGTTGAAGTAATATTCAACGGAAATAAAGTTTCTAGTTCAGAATTAGCTAAAAACATGGTAAATGCAGGATTATTCAGATTGGAAGAATCTCAAATTGCTTATGATGTTCAAGCTATGGCTGAATCATTCAATAATATTTATGACTTAGACTTTGCTAAATTAATAGAGTCTAATGTTCATAACGGTTCTTACGTTATTTTAATGAAAGACGGAGAAAATATTTATGTAAATAAAGTTAATGAGTCATCAAGAACTAACGAATTCTATTCTAACTTAAGTGCTACACAAGCAAGAAACTTGGTAATGGAGTTTATCGGATTTGATATAAAAGAATCACTCGCTGAATACTTAGAAAAAGATGAAGTTCGTCTTAATCAGTTGAGAGAATCTCAATCAGATATCATAAAAAATATTGCAGTAATAGAAGCTAGCTTATCAAAAGTTAACAATACATTGCAAGATTCTTTCATGTCTAATAATCCTGAGATCTTGAACCTTAAATCTGTTCTTGAAGAAGAAGTTACTAAATTAAAAGCATCTCATAGAGTACTCTCTGGAAAAATTAAAACTTTTGAAAGCAATGCAATATCTGATGCAGGTGTAGACGTTGGAGATGAAGTTAGAATAAATGAAACTGGAGATTGCGCAACTGTAACATCGATAAATTCATCTAGAAATACTGTTACTGTTGTAACAGAACAAGGAAAATCTGTTGAAATGTCAATAGACAAAGTTTCATCTACTGCTGCAGATTCTGTTAAAGCTTCTGCTAAAAATTCAGCAGGAGATAATGATGTAGTTTCTACTGTATCTGAAGCTACAGAAAACCTTAAAACTAAATCCGATAAGGAAAAAGAGGAAGAGGAAGATTCTGAAGAAGATGACAAAGAAAAAGAAGAAGATGATAAATCTTCTGATGATAACGAAGAAGAAGAAGAGGAAGATAAAAAAAAAGCCTAACTAATGACCAGGATGTAAATCCTGAAATACTTCTTGATATACCAGATGAGAGCAGACCGGAAGGTTCTGCTCTTTCTGATGATAGTTTATCAGAATATGTTGAAGCTACAGTTAATGGAGGTTCATATGACGGTGAAACAGTTGAAGTTTTAGCCGATGATTATGCATCAAAGGGAGATGAAGAAATGATTGAAGTTAAAATCGGTGATGATGTCGTATTTTTAGCTAAGAAATTGATAACTTTAAAAAGCTCTGCATTAAAAAATCCTGAATCCGAAGATACTGTTCAGATACTTGATGAGGATGATGATGAGATGGCTGATATGTTTAGTATGGACATGGAAGATGATATAAATGATGATGATGTCGAAGAATCTCCAGAAGAAGAGGAGATAGAACAAGCTTTAGACGGTTTATCCAAAGGAGTTTTTCCTTCTTTAGGAGATATTTATGTAGAGACTCCTACTAGTGACATGGATGTGTTAAGTGCAAAACTAAATAAATCATTAGGAGAATTGGAAGAAATTAAATCTTCAATGGGTAACACATTTACATCAACCGATACTATTTCGACAACTATACAATCGCTCAAAGGGATGTTGGATGCCATTAAAAAAGATCAAGCTGAACTATTATCTAAACGATAATATGTTTGAACCTTTTTATTGTCACACTATAATGAATTAGAGATACTCACTAAGTATCTAGAAAAATAACTTTTGCACAAAATGGCGCAATATGTTAATAACAAACTGCTTCTAGAAGCTATTGTAAAGTCAAAGGAATTAGAAAAATTGACACCTGAAGCTCTAGTTATGCTAGATAGAATGGTAAAAGAAATCTCTAAAGTTTTCAAATATAAGATGGAAGAAGATAGAGAAGACTGTCAAGCCTTTGCTATGGAAGATGTTATCAAATACTGGAACAGATTCAACCCCGAAAAATCAAATAATGCATTTGCATTTTTTACTCAGATGATTAAAAATGGATTTGCTAAAGGATGGAGAAGACTCTATCCTATTAAGTCTTCTTTGAAAGTTTCAATCTCTCAAGAATACGGAATCTATAATATTTAATGGCTAAAAGACGCCTAAATATTAAAAATTTAGTTCCACGCACAAATGGACCGTACAAGCAAGGTTACTATAATTTAGTTAACCTTGCTAAGTACATTGGCGATCCCAGTAAAATCATATTTAGATCCAGTTGGGAAAGAAAATTCGCCACGTATTGTGATTCTACTGAAAGGATAGTTGCTTGGTCATCAGAGCCACTTCAGATACCCTACATGCATCCAATTGATAGGGAAATGAAACCTTATAACGTAGATTTTTATGTTAAACTGAAGACAGGTGATAAAACATATAGTGATTTTCTTGTCGAAGTAAAACCTTCTAGACAACTTTTGCAACCAGTTTATCCTAAAGGAAGAGTTACTGAAAAGAGAATTTTAGCATACACTGAACAGATGAAAATGTATCTTATAAATGTAGCTAAATTTTCAGCGGCTAAAGCTTATGCAGAAGGAAGAGGATGGCAATTCATAGTAGTAACAGAATCTTTTATATTTTAAATGACACCTCATCAAACTTGGAAATCCAATAAATGGAGAATAGATCTAAGACAATACACCAGATCATTCCAGAAAAAATTTGAATCCAGAACAAAATTATCTGTTCATCCTGGTGATGTGTACGCTGCTAAATATTTAACTGATCCAGATATACTGACTGATAAATATCATTTTACTCCAGTTTTTATATCGTTTGGTAGATTCAGAGATGATGAAGGTATGACATATACTAGAGCATTAAATTTGATGTATCTGCGAAATGAACAAAAAATAGAGATTCTTGAAGAAGTGTTCAAGCATCATTCAAAAACTCCATCTAATAGGGTTGCACCCATTATTCAAATTCATGAAAAATGGATGAGAATTGCTCCTTATGCATTTAAGAATCTTGAAGAAAGAAGAGTGATTGGAATATCGCAGATTAACGAAGACGAATGGGGAATGATTCCTTTGTTAAAAACAGATCTTATAGGAACTTTTAACAGTTCTCTTTTAAATGAAGATTTTCAAAAAGAGAATAAAGTTCCAAAAGAGAAAAAGAAAAAGAAGAAAAAGGTAGATAATCTACCGCTCATCGAAAATGAGGAAACAGTTTCGGAAGAATTTATCGAAAATGAAGAACTCATAACTTTTGATGATGAACTTTAATTGAAAATAATTACAAAATATGGCAGGCTTTTTTGACAGGTTTTCTAACGCACCAGCGGTTGGAGTTTCAGATGCATTAAAACGTATTTCATCATTAGGTATGAAATATGATGACATGATCATCAAACAATCTAGAGCAATTGGTACAACGGAAGCACAATTGGGTGGAGGGGATTTTAATCCCAGAGATTTATTATACTCATTAGCATTATCGGATGTATCACAGAAAAAATATACTCCTATTTTTGACAAAGATTATCCTTCAAGAAGAGATTTTCTTAGAAAATTTTCACTTAGCTCAGAGATTGATTGGTGTATAACAACTGTAGCAGATGAATCAATATGTTTTGATGAAACTAACTATTTTGCATATCCTTCTACATCATTATTAGAATTAAAAGATAGCATCAAAGATGATTTAACTAATCAATTCAAAAAGATTTATAATCATTTTGGATTTGTTAATGATACAACAGCTTGGCAATATTTTAGACAGTTTTTGATTGATGGAGTTCTAGCATTTGAAATTGTATATGATGCCAAGGGTAATAACATTCTAGGTTTCAAAGAATTGGATGCTGCTGTAATGAGAAACGATATCAAAAATGAAAATGGTATTATCAAAAAAGTGTGGTATCAATACCCAGATACCCCTTCTATGACGAGAATGTTGTATGACACTCAAGTTATTTTCATCTCATATTCTAAAGGTAATTTACCGTCCAGAATATCTTATGTAGAGAATATGGTAAGATCATTTAACTTATTAAGAATTGTCGAGAATGCTCAAGTGATGTGGACATTGATGAACTCTACGTGGAGATTAAAAATGGTTGTTCCAATTGGAACAAAATCACCACAGAAAGCAAGAGAATCTCTTGGTGAGATGATGTCACTCTATAAAGAAGATATTCGTTTAGATCCTTCATCAGGAGAAGTTACGATTAATGGTTCTCCTACAATGCAGTTCTATAAAAACTACCTTTTCCCATCCAAAAATGGTGAACAAGTAGATATTCAAACATTGGCAGGTGAAGGTCCCGATATGAATGAGTCTCCATTGCTTAATTACTTTACTAACAAAATGAAAGAGGATTCAAAGATTCCTTTCATGAGATTTGATAAAGCACAGAACGGTGGACAATTAACTGGTACTGCTGCAACCGGAGTAGATAGAGAAGAGATTAGATTCCATAAATTTATAAACCGTATTAGATCAGGATTTCAAGAGCTATTAGTTAAACCACTTTGGATTCAAATGTGTTTGAAATATAAAGAACTTGAAGATGATGAAATTTTTAAATCATCGTTAGGACTAAGATTTGTTCAAGACAATATATTTGAAGAAATAAGACGTCAAGAAATACTACAGAAAAGATTAGAACTTATTAGTGGTATGCAGGCTATTATGGACGGAGAAACTCCTTTCTTTAATACTAAATGGTTAATTGAAACTTATTTAAAATTAGATAAAGATGAGTTAGATGCAAATGAGCAAGCTAAGAAAATAGCAGCTAAAAAGGCTAAAGAAGGTGAAGCTGCAGCAGGAGCAGAAGGTGGAGAAGAAGGTGAAGCTGGAGCAGAAGGCGGAAAAGAAGAAGGTGGTGGATTAGGTTTCTAATCTAAAAAAGATATATAGAAAAAGAAAAAAAATTAGATGAGACACATAAAACTTTTTGAAGAGTTTATCTCTATTGATGAGGGTGCTATACCTGTTTATCCAGCTGGAAATCCATGGAAAGCAGAAGGTAGTATTCAATGGGGTGGAGTTCCTGCTCACATGGCATCTTGGTTAAAGACCGGGACAGCTATAAGTATTGTAGCAGAATTCGATTTCGATAAATATTCAGCAGATCCTAAAGTTAGATCAATGCCTAATGGCAACTGGACAGATAAAACTAAACCTAAATTCACAGATAGCCATTCAGGATATGATGAAGGAGAATTCGATGTTCTAGGTATTGAAGATAACCCTGAAAAACCAGAGCAAACTACTACTTCAGTAGGTGGAGTAAAAGTTCAACACTCTAAAGAACCTTGGATTAGAATAGCTGATAAGCAAGAGAATGAATTTTTAATTCCTGCATTTAGAATTTTAGATATTCAAAAAGGATCTTCTGTTAGAGATAAAATTGCATCAGGACATTCATATTTAGTAGATGATCAGCGTGGAACTATCAAAGATTATATCAATGGAGAAATCGTCCTGAAACTTCAAAATGGTCAAACTAGAAAGATACCAGTTGCAGATTGGAAAGCAAAGAAATATTTGGAGTTAGACGACTAATTTTCTAAAGAACACATACAATATACAAAGGCTATCAGAAATGGTAGCCTTTTTTAAAACTAACAATCCATATCATGTCAAAATCTAAAAAAGTAAAGCATGCTACAAAGAGTCGAAAGAGCCAATTAAAATCTCGAGCAATTGTAGTTAAGAATGAAGAAATCTTGAGTAAAATGAAAAACCTAAATGAGCAAAATACTTAAATTTGATCAGTTTGAGAAAGTTTATGAAGCCAAACTTTCTATTGCAGACCCTGTTGGTGTAGCAGTTCTTGGGGCTCCTGCTGGAGGTAAAAGTTTTGTTACTAAAAAACTGGATGCTGCTGTAGATGATGCTAGGGTTTCTAGAGCAATGAAATCTGGACAAGTTTTAACAGTTGATGTACTAAGAGGAGAATTTCTATCAAAAGATCCATATAGTCAAATGAAAGGATTTGTTGAAGCATTCTACGTGATGAAACAGAAAGCAAAGGAAGATCCAGACGAATACTCAAAATGGTTTGAAGATATAACTAAATTATGGAATGGAAAGTTTAAAGAATTTCTACCATCGCTCGATATCAATATAAAAGATAATGATCTATATTTTGGAGATAAATTAGCAATTGAACCTAAGAATATGAAATTGCTCAAGGATGCTGAAATAAATGATGCAATAAACAAGTTAGATAACTATCACGATTACAAAAGAGTAGTCAGATATTTTCAGACTATCAAACAGGAGAAATCTATTAAAAAATCTAAAGATGTTACTTATGATGAAGTTGGAGATGAACCTAAGAAAATGTTAGGAAATCTTAAAGCTTTGCATAAAAAAGGATATGTTACTGATGTCATTCTTATTCATCCAGATAATATAGCAACTAACCTTATTCAAAACTTCTATAGAGTTTTATGTGGAAATGATGGAGGTAGAGATTCTTCAGCTGCAATTATGCAAGCGTATAAAGAAATTGAAGCAAACAAAGACGTCTATCAAAAAAATGCAGAAGTAGTAATCAAAACAACTTCCAAAGAATTAGAAAAAACTGCAGATGCTATTAAATCCGCAAATGTCCCTGACGATGAATACAAAGGTGACAAACCTATTGATGTATTAGCAGAAATAGAGCCTATGAAACCGGCTGAATGTTATAAAGTTTTTTCCAGAAAACTTGCTGATGAGTTTAATGTTCCGGAAGAATTATTTAAGTCTGTGTTGAGATTTGCTGCATTTTCAGTGAATGGAATTCCATCTGATGCTAAATCTTCTCTGATCATATTATCTAAGCCTGTCAATAGCAGAGAGGCTATAAAATATATTAGAGATGCAGCAGATTCTAAAAAATACGTATTTGAATTTGGCGGCATAACAAATGAATTTGCCAATAGGGCAGAAGCTATATTGAAATAAATGCTCTTCATTTTATCGTTTTTGATTTATTTTATGCTTACGCATAGATAAATAAATTGGTTGAAAAACCAACACAAAATCAAAATAAGAACAATAAAATGAAGAGAATTCTAGCGTTGCTAGTAGGACTTTTCTGTGCAGCATCTTCACTCCAAGCACAGTGTCCTACGGCTCCCGGCACGGGAGTTTACGTAATGTTTAATAGCACTTATCAAATGGGTACAGTCTCCGCTGGAGAAACTCATGTAAAAATGTGCTATTCAAACACTACCACTAATAACATATCTGGGGTACAATTCAGAGTATGGTATGATAAAAATTCGTTCAATGGTGCAGCTCCGGTTGTAACCTCATTGAATACTTCTTTTCCACAAAGCTTACAATTTATTACTGATGTAACCGAAGGTAACATTACTGTAACGATTGCTTACACTGGAAACTCTGCTACATTCAGTATACCTGATGGTGAGCTATTTGACTTGAAGCTTACTCATGCTTCAAACTTTGCAACACTTGCTTCAATTCCTACACCGATGTCTATCACAGGAGTTACACCATTTTATAATGGAGCCTCTGATATAAACGGTCTAGATGTTGCGCTTACTACTCATAACTACGGTGGTATATTCCAGCAACAAATGTTTGTCTATAACGGTAATTTTAAAACTGTTACAGGTGCTGGAGCTAAGAATATCCCAGTTGTATTACAGAAAAAAGTATCCGCTGCTTCTACATGGACTGATGTCATAACTTCTACTACAGATGTTAATGGAGCTTTTTCATTCAATACACCAATTGATGCAACTTATTACGATATTAGATTGCATGTGCAAGGAGATGCACTTAACTTTGGAAATATTGTAACTACTACTGATGCACAAAAAGTTAACGATATAGTTCTTGGAACTGCTTCACCTGTAGGATTCGATTTCTATTCTGCTGATGTAAATGGATCTAATACTATTACTATTGCCGATCTATATTCGGTATTTGGAAGAATAGCTGGAAGATTTACTGCATGGCCTAATAATGTTAAAGATGTATTATTCTTTACTGAGCCTGAATATACTACTGTTAACTCTGCTACAACTTCACAGAGAACAACTATACCTGGTGTAACTATATTTGATAGAGTAATTTTAGCTACAGATCCACATACTGCCGTTAATTTCTATGTACTTGGTATGGGAGATGCTAATAATACAGGATTCCAAATGGCAAGAACTATTCCTATAGAAATTGCTAATCCTGCAAATGCACCATATCATGTAATCGATTCTACAATAGAATTCGATAATGTTTCTGATCAAATAGAGTTAAATTTACCTACACTTAACAATATTCAAGAAGGTAATCTTATCAATATTCCTGTTAAAATCTTATCATCTAATAAATATGTAGGATCTATGCAGTTTGCTGTATGGTACGATCAATCATTATTAGAATTCAAAGGAATTGAAAATCAACTAACTGTTTCTAAATGGATCAGTTATCTTAATCCTGAAGAAAATATCATTGATTGGGGTGGATATGATGCTCTTGGAGAATCTAACCTATTGAGTAATAATGATGTTGCATTCAGTTTACAATTTATTGCTAAGAAACCTCAAACTGAATGGGGAACAAGCCCTTTATTAGTTACTAGAAAAGCTGCAGGAGATAATGTATATAGAGATCTTAATATTAGACCTACAGATGGGTTAGTAGTTATAAATAGGCTTAGTAATGGAAGCCTTGTTAACATAGAAGGAGATACTATGATAGTATATCCAAACCCTACTACTGGAATTATCACATTAGCATTCAATTTAACAAAAGGCACAAAGGCTAATTTAGGAGTTTATACTATAAACGGTAAAAAATGTGTAGATGTAATAACTGAAAATTTTCCAAAAGGAAAATATAGCTACACGATAGATCTTGGAGATCTTGCATCTGGAACATATGTTGCAGTTTTAACACCCGATTCTAATAATGAATTGGTAGCACAAAAAATAATTAAACAATAATGTCACTAAAAAGTTTATTAACCGGAAATTCAGAATATGTTAAAGTAGATGATAAAAATCGTTTTTACTTCATGCTTCAACAAATGCAAAATAATAGATGGAGAATTACTGCAATCGTATTAGGATTATTCTTTATGATTATAGCAGGAATTAATTCAGGTATATTTTTTGGAGTAAAAGTAGGAGAAGATTGGAAAGAATTATTACTTATCCTCTTAGGAGCATTTGTTGGAAATCTTAACAAAGTAGTTGACTATTGGTTCAACTCTGAAGATAGAGACAAAATGTTAATTCAAAAAGTTGACGAAGAAGATGGTATTTCACTATCTAATACAATGACTGTAGAAGAAAAATAAAAAAAAGAAATGTCAGAAGAAACTAAAGAGACACAAGACCATAATGATGGTACTATGTCAGGATTAAAGAAAACACTTTTGGGTACAGTTGGTACAATTGTAACAGCAGGTGGTGTTTGGTTGACTACTCATCTAGGAATAGGTGAAACTAAAGATGAAGAGAAACCGAAAACGGAAACTGCTGCACCAGCTGCTCCAGCTCCTGTTGTTATCAATCTTTCTAATAACAACACTAATCAACAGAAACAATCTGGTGGAGGTGGAACAGTTATAAAGGAAAGGGTGATAGAAAAACAAGTACCGGCTCCTACACCAACAAAGCCCAAGGAAGAAGACCCTTGGTAAAATAAAATAAAGGGACGGTTTAAACCGTCCCTTATTTGTTCTAAAAATAACATGTCATGAAAAAACTATTCATAATAATATGTACTTTAATGCTTACTAATATCTATTCACAGGTGATAGGCAGTACTAAGACAGAGTCTTATCAAGCAGAATTTGAAAAAAAACAATCAATAAATATTGTTGCAGACTATGACGGAGAACCAATTCCAGTGCAAGTGCTTTCTATCGGTATTAATGAAGACGTATATGCAATGTATCCTGAACTTAAAGATAAAAGAGTTGGTTTAGGAGTTGCTAATATTGTTCTGGAATACTTAGAAATGACAAATCGTTTTGTTTTTACTGAAGATAAGAATGATATTAAGCAAAAAATGATTTCTCAGGATAAAGCATCAGCAAAAGGGATATCATCTAATCAAATTAAAGTTAAAGGAAACGTATTACTGGCTAAATATTTTGTCTACATAGAAATATACGATTTTTCAATCTCTGACGAGGAAGAACTTACTGTAGGCAGCGCAGAGCTTAAACAAAAAACTATACTTGGCATGCAAGTTAGGTTTGTGGATGCAGAAACTGGAGAGATAATTACAGGATCTGGAACAAGTGAAGCACTTACTATAAAGAAGGCGACATTACTGGATGGTGTAGATGAGGTTAAATTTAATCAGTCTACTATTGGAATAACTACTAAAAAATCTTTAGAGACAGCTGCATCTAGAGTTATTTCGAAGATGATAAAAAAGGGAGTATTTAAGTTGTGAGAAACTTATTATGGATATTATTATGTTGCATAAGTGCTGAAATGAATGCTCAATATTCATATTCATATGTTGAGCCATGCTCAGGTAAAACTAAATCTATTTTTATACCCGGAGGACAGAATGACATAACCGTTAATTATTATGGTCATGTCAATACATTTAATTCAAATGATTTTAATTCAGGGGTATTTTCTAACTGGATGAATTCACTTGCTAATGTAAATAGCAATTCACCATGCTCTGATATTGTGATACTTCTCACCAATAATATAAATATGATAGTTACACAAAATGTGATAAGCACAGTTGTTAATATTGCATCTATTACCGCCACAATGTCTGAAATTTCATCTATGGCTACACAGACATCTGGGATGGCTGGGGATCTTGCTGGTGCACTAGACAATAGCGAAAACAGTGACGAACCTAAAAAGAATAATACAAATGGACAAACATCTACCGGAAATTCTCCTTCTATTGGAGGAAGCACAACAGATACGAAAACCCAAGGCAGTCTCCAAAATACTAATGGAAATCCAATCTCTAGTAATGGAACAGGAGGAACGTTACCAGAACAGAATAATACAGTTACAAGCGGAAGTCAATCGTCTCAGCCACTTGTAGCAACACCAAACAATACTACTATATCAAATGGTACAATTAACGGAAGCACAAATGGAAATGGAAATACGATTAATAACAACCCTAATCAAAGCGGGAGTTCCTCAACTGGAAGCACACAGGCGAGCTCATCAGTTAATTCTGGAGAGTCTACCACTACCGGACATTCAGGATTGAATAATTCTACACAATCAAACTCGACAAGCCAAACAAATAC
>Ga0129318_10000020_pt1 | contig 16350 bp, 18 predicted proteins | sample CPB1_08_DNA_FD_94475 | JGI IMG/M metagenome (GOLD analysis project Ga0129318, IMG submission 94475) | Freshwater to marine salinity gradient microbial communities from Chesapeake Bay, USA - CPBay_Spr_0.1_0.8_DNA | ecosystem: Environmental > Aquatic > Marine > Coastal | place: USA: Chesapeake...
TACAGATTGTAGATTGATGCAAGAGATGTATCAAAAAATTGTTGACTTACTTAAACAGCATAAAAATGCTGATATATCTAAATACCAAATAGAAAGAATTAAAAGTATAAGAACTAAATAAAAGAATATAAATTATAAACAAAAGAATACTCTAATTATATAAATTAAAATTATTAATTAGAGTATTTTTTTATACGAAATTTTAAAATAAAAACCTAATAATTAAACAACTTTTTTTAATAATTTAATATAAATATTAATTAGGTAACAATGCCTAATATTAAAAACAAATTAAAAGCAATTATGGACGGATTAGAAGATTTATTCAATGGTGGGTTAGACTCAAAAATGGACTTCTTAAATGAAGCAAAAGCAACAAACAATGACGGAATTTACAGAGTAAGTATGGCTCTGGCAAAAGACAAGAAAAAAGGATGGAGATCTGTAGTAAGATTTTTACCTAATTTAACAAAAGATGGTAAGATTGGACAAAGTGCAATCGAAAAAATCACACATTACGTGGATATTAAAAACCCAAGAGAATTAGCAGGATGGTTCGATAGTCCTAAAAATTTCGGAGATAAATGTCCTTTAACAGACCTTTATTACCAAATGCAGAATTCTAAAAATGCAATCTTGATTGAAAAATCAAAACAATTAAAATATTCTAAAAAATATTACTCTTATGTATTAGTATTAGAAGACGAACAACAACCAGAATTAGTTGGTAAAATCTTAATTTTCCAATATGGTAAAACTATCAAAGATAAAATTTCTGCTGAAAGAAATGGAGAAATCTCTGGAGTTGGTTGTAATGTATTTGACTTATCAGCTGGTAAAGATTTCGTACTTGTAGTAAAAGAAATTCAAACTGGTGATGAAACATATCCAGATTACAAAATGAGTATGTTCAAAGGTGAGACAGTATCTCTTCCTATCTACTTCAAAGAAAAAGGTGTTTTCCAAAACGCTCCTCTTGTAGATGGTAAAATTGCTCCTAATGCACAAGCTAAAGTTAAAGATTTCTTACTTGATAGAGAAAATGAACTTGAAGATTTCGCACCTAAGAAATTAAGTGATGAACAACAAGCCAAAATCTCTGAAATTACAAATTTCTTAACTGGTAAAAGTTCTAATACTTTCACACCTAAAGAAGCAAAACCTGTATCAGAAGATTTTGAATTTGAAGATAGTTTTGCTGGTGCACCTAGTACACCTGCAAGTACATCAAGTGCGTCGGCGGACGAGGATGATTTCTTTTCCGATTTGTAAATCGAGTAGAAAATTATAAAAAAAGAGTTCTTGAAAAAGAACTCTTTTTTTTATATTATATAATGAACTTATTAATTTTTTACTATATAACTATATAAGAGAAAAAATATAAATATTAAATATGGCAAGTGTGAATTTAGCAAATAGAAGTTTTAGAAATAACTTAACAGGTGAAACTGTTAGAGTTATAGATTCATTTGAAGATATAGCAATTTTAGAAGATAGAAATAAAGTAGATGCAAGACATTTAGTTAACCCAGGTTTGTTTACTGAGGTTAAGTCTATAAATGAAAATACTAATGTGAAAATTGGTGAAAATGGTTATTTTAATCAGAATACTGTTGAAGAAGTTATTCCAGAAAACTTTTTTAGTAACCAAGGTGCTTATAATGCACTAGCAAGTAAAATACAAAGTATACCAGAACATATGATTAAAGATGATCCTAATGCTGGACAAACTATGGTTAGAATTGATAATGGTGATGGTAATACAAGTAGTAACTTTGATCAACATATTACAAATGAAAGTGCGATTGTAATGAAGAGTGAAGATGATGAAAGAGCGGAATTGGCTAGAAAGTATGGTGTTGTTAATCCAACAGAATCAATCAATAAACAAAATGAGGCATTTTCAAAATTATTAAATGAGGATGAAGAACCGGTTGAAAGAGTTGATGTATCAAGAGATGAAGTTGAGCAACCAAGACAACAAGTAAAGGAGTACAGTCAACCTATTCAAAATATAGCAGTTGAAGATCCAATTGTTAGAATGTTTAAAGGTGTTAAAAGAATTGTTGATTTTAATATAAGTATTGATGTTAATAATAAAATACCAAGAGTTGATTTCATTGAAATGATGGAAGACTCTTATGAAACAAGTATTATCGACTTTTTAGCAGATGAATTTACCAATAATATACTTAGTAACCCAGATGCTATTAGAAGCATGATTAAAGATAAAATTAATCAAATTGTTTATAGTGGTAAATTACAAGATGTTACTAAAGTTGAGGAATCTAGACCTATTACACCACCATCACAAGTAATAAGAGAAGGTGAAAATACAACTAGAAGAATACCTTCTGTACCAAAGAGTGAAAGGGTAGTTTTAAGTGAAGGTGTTGTTGAGAAACCTAAGAGAACTAAAAGAGTTGTAAAAGAGAAAAAAGAAGAAGTTAAATAATGATAGATGAAAATTTTTTACAGAATGCAGTAAGAATAAGAAGAACTTATTTGAAAATGATAAATAATATGGATTTTTACCAAAATAAAGCAAGAGAAATTGTTGATAGACTTGATGAAACAATTGAAAAAGTTAATATCATACAGAAGAAGGCCGAAGAAAGTAAAAAAATAATGAGATTGGTAGTCAAGATTTATTAAATGAATTAATGAAAGTTCTGAATGATATTGAAGATGAAGGACATTCTTTGGAAAATTTAGTAGATCCATTAAATAGTGATATTGAAAAACTTGCACTAGAAGAACAAGAACTATATAGATTAATTAAACAAAAACATAATAATTTAACGGATGAACAGATAATTGAATCAGTTAAAGATAGATTAATAAAAGAAAACCTTTCATAGAAGGGTTTTCTTTTTTTATATATATCTTTAAAATATATGTTTTAAGTAATGTCTAAAATATCAAAATATGTCAAACTAGATAAAAATGTTCTATTAGAATATACCTACAATGATAATAATCTTATAACCGAGTCATATAATATTTTAGTTAATTCAAAATATAAATCACAATCTTACTTAGCAGCTTCTACAAGTACAACTTCAAATTCTGCATTAAATCAATTATTTAAATTAGATACCGTATCAAATAGATATGGTAAAATAGATACTAGTTATTATAGTTTTTTACAAGAGAAAAATTATTCAGTAGGTAATCCAATTAAGCACGATACATTAAAAATACATCTTCCTATAAATTGGACTTTTGGTGAATATTTAGGTTTCTATATAAGAGTTTATGCATTTGATTCTATAAATTCAGTAACTTATGATATATCTAATTTCTATTATGACATGACTGATATTAATCAGACATATTTATTAAATTATACATCACCACCATTATTATTTCAGGAAAAATTATGGGGTAAAAATATAACAATAGAAATACCTGCTTTAAATGAAATATCATCACAGTTAAGTGGTGGGTTACCAAAAGCAGATAGTATAAATTATAATCTTACTAATGGTAATGGTCTAAGTATGACATCTCCTATTTTCATAGATTTTCATTTTATTAATAACATACAAACTATAAATAGTGTTTCTACTTACTTATTAGCACCAAATTTAACAACGACTATACCACAGACTCCAGAGTTTGAAAAACTAGGACTTGTTGTAGAACATTCTACAAATGGTGATTTCTTTGAGATATATGGTGTTTATAATGATACATTATCTGGATTTAAAAAATTTATAGATGATTCATCTACAATAGGTCGTGATTATTATGTTCAATATGATATTACAATGTATGAACAAAACATACGTGGTAAGACTACCACAATCACCGTAACAGATTCTTTTAATGAAACTATAGAGTATAGACCTATTATAAAATATTCGACCACAACCGCTATAATTGATGTTGAAATGAGACTAATTGATAATGTTGATAATAGTTCAATTATTAGAAGAGCTTCTTATGGAATGTTACAAGATGAGTTATCAAAGTATTCATTAAATATGATGAAGATTAATGTTAGTAATGTTTCTAAACCCAAAATATATAATTTAAAATCCTCAATAAATACAGGATTAGTTGGTGGATTAAATAACACTGGTGGTGTTTTAAATATTGGAGGTAAGTCTTCAGTTAATACAACAACAATATCTGGTCAAAATGGTGTAGTTGTTGAAACAATTAAAGTTCCTTTTCCAGTACTTATTGATAGATTTAATATTATAGCAAAGTCTGAGAATGCACTTTTGGATAGTAAGCCATTTTATGGGTTTGGTAAAATTCAAATACTTTTATACCCGTTTGATAATATTATTAAATTTTCAATTGCAACAGGTCCTGATAATAAACCAGAGTATCTTAATATGACTAGTATAAGTGAAATTAAATTAGTTATTAAGAATGACCAAAATCAATTAACATTTCCTTTATTCACTGAATCAGGTGATATTGATTTATCAATTGGTCAAGTTATATTTAAAATAAATCAAAATCAATTTTCTAATATTAAAAAAATATATGAATCGGGTATTAATTTATTTTATATAATTGGAACAAGTCAATCAACAACATCAGTTATTTATACAGGATTATTTAAAATTTATGACAATAAAGCAAACGTAACATTATTAAATGACCAAGCAGCGAGTGCTATGAATAATATGGGTAATCCAAATATAATATTAGATCCTACTCAAACTAAAGAAACTGCAATTGTTACTAGGAAATTAGTTAATGAACAAGTGCCGGTTATAAAACCAGGTAGTACTACTACTTAAAAAATAAAGAGTAATAATGAGATTAAGTTCACAAAATAGTCAGTTTATATTCAACATGCCTCAGAATTTTTTAAAACCTGAGATATTACAGACATACATACCTGTTCTTGAGAAGAATTGGGTTCAATATGAGAATGTTATAGATTATATAAACTCTACAATTAAAGGTGTTAATTTCCCTGGAATATCGTTCGATATGCCTAAGCAAATAACAGTTAGAGGTAAAGAAAGATATTTTAAACCGGCAAAGAATATTCAAGATATAATAACAACACACGAATTGACTGTAACTTTTAGATCAGTAGATTCTGATTTAAATTATTGGTTAATGTTTGATATTTTGAGTAAACATTATTTAGATACAGATAATGCATTTCTTGATCCATTTACAATAACATCAGTTGATATACACAGAGATGCAATTTATGTAATAAGATTTTATGAGTTAATACTTAAAGGACAATCAGATAATACTTTTAATTATTCACAACAAAAAGTAAATGCCAAGGAATTCACCGTGACATTTCACTTTAACTTTTATGATATTGAATTTTTACTTGATAAAAGTAAGATACTTGAACTTGGTAATATACCTGCGATTATTCAAAAGATTTAAAAATATTATTAATTTTATTCATTCTTCTTTTATTTCGAATAGGTTCATATCCCAATCCTCTTAATATATTCATATCGATTTCTTTTGCTAATTCCTCAGATAAAATTCTGGTTAATTCATCTTCTATATCGATACCATAATGATATGACACAGGGTATTTACCAGAATATATATAACCTTCTGGTGGTGAATATATATTATCCATTAATGATATTACAGATTTTTATGATTTCTTCTTCGGTAAGATCCTGATGATTAGGAATATAAAATCCATTATTATTGATTATATCACAATTAGGTAAGTTATCAACTCTACCTTTCCAAAAAGGTTTTCTTGCCATTGACCCCGCAATTAATGGTCTAACTTCAATATTATTATCAATTAAATTTTTAACAATATTTTCTCTATTTTTAGAAACTATTGGATATGCAAAATTTGATATAAAATTCTTATCATTATATTTAACATTCAATTCATTAATAGAAATATTATTGTTATATAATTTAAAATTTTTCTGTCTATTACTAGAAAATTTATCCAATTTATCAACTTGTGTTACACCAATGAAAGCTTGTAAGTCTGTAGATCTAAAATTAAAACCTGGATAGTAGAATGTATATAATGAATTAAAATCATCTATATTATATTTCTCTCTATATTCTTTTTGTTTTTCTTTAGACCAATCTCTATCCCAACCGTGAGATCTCATAGATACTATAATATCATTTAATTCAGAATCATTTGTACATATTAAACCACCTTCAATTGTACTTAAATGATGCCCATAATATAATGAGAAAACAGAAACTTCACCAAATGTACCTAAGTATTTATCTTCAAATTTAGAACCCATACTCTCACAAACGTCTTCAATTAACACAATATTATTTTCTTTACATATACTAACAATCTCAGTCATATTAGGAACTAATCCTAATACTGAAACTAATATTAATGATGATGGATCTTCTTCTTTGATTAATTGTTTTAAATGATTTATATCAATTGATAAATCATCTAAATTACAATCACATAAAATAACATCCATACCAAGTTGTATAGGAGATGAAACATCGGTTAACCAACTTAATCCAGGTACTATAATTTTATTATTTTTTAACTTACCGGATTCTTTTAGAGCAGCAAGTGCGAGTAATATTGCAGATGATCCAGAGTTTACAAAAGTAGTTTTATTAACTTCGATTTTATCAGACCATTTTTTTTCAAATTCAATAGTTATATCTCCTTTAGTTAATCTTGGTATTTCATCTTGTGACAACCAATTAACTAAATTGGTTATATCATTTTTATCTATTGTATCAGATACTAACTTTATCATATTCATTATATACTTTTTTTATACCATCAATTAACTTTATTGATTGATAGTTTTTAACTATGGATAACATCTTATCTATACTAACATCCTTTCTATATTGTCCATTAGGTTTTGTTGTGTCCCATTCTATTTTAAGTTCTTTACCACATACCTTTATTGCAATATCTGCAATTTGATTTATAGTTAATGTCTCAGTTGTTGCAACATTAAAACTATCAAATATATCATTATCAATTACATATTTTATAATTCCACAAAAGTCATCTACATGTAAAAATTGTCTTATCGGTGTACCATCACCAAATAATGTTATTTTATCATCACCATTTTTATTTGCCAAATATATCTTTTTAACAAGTGCAGTAACAAAGTGACTATTATCACCATCTTTATCTCCTTCACCATATAAATTACAAGGTGTTAAATAGTTATACTTAGTACCGTATTCTTGATTATATGAATCAATTTGAACTGCCAGACATCTTTTTGCATAACCATATGAGAAGTTTGTTGGTGTTGGTGGACCTAAATGTAACATATCTTCCGTTAGTGGATACTTTTCAACTTTATCTGGATATATACAAGTACTTAAAATACCAATAAATCTTTCAACATTATATTTGTGTGCATATTCAACAAGTAAAGTATTCATAAGAACATTCTCAGTAAAGTATTGTGCCGGATGTTTAATATTATCTATAATACCACCAACTCTAGCAGCTAGATGAATAACACAATTAGGTCTTAATTCACTATACATCCTATCAATTTCTTTTTCAGATGTTAAATTATAATCTTTTGATGAAAGATATATTGCATTGGGTAATATATTCTTTAAGTGTGATCCTACTAATCCGGAACCACCAGTTACTACTATTTTCATCTTGTTGCTTCATTTTTGTAAATATCTTCTAGTAATATAGAAATATTATTATCATCTGATTTGTATAGTGGTATTCTAGAATCTGGAAACCAATCATGTATAAATGAGGATATTCTATAAATTTCAATATCTATATTTAATATTTTAGACCATGCAGATAGTGCAGAGGCGGTCTTAAATACTACAGAACATTTAGATAGAACTATCATATCAATTAATGCATTTATATAATGGTTTTCTAAATTAATATTATTTTTAATATTATTAAAGAATAATATGTCAGAATGTTTTGAATTATACAGATCTTTACTATAAATAATATTATATTTTTCTTGATAATGTGTTTTTATATCTATAATTGATTTCTTTTCATCTGTAAAGATAATTATATTGTCAATTTTATTTGATAGTAAGTAATCATCCAGTACACTGGTAAAAAGACTTGTATTAATATAACCACCTTCTGTGTTTATTTTATCAGTTCCTCGATAGTGTATACCAAGAGTTTTTTTCATATCTAAACCATTTATATAATTATCCACTTTATTAAGTATATCTGGTGAAAATCTAAAATATTTATTCCATAACTTGTTTGCACTATCAAAGTCATTACCAAAATGTAAAGCATGATTAGTTTTAATATTAGTTAGAGTAACTATATCATCTGAATCATCAGGTATATAGTTTAGTAAAATATGTTTACCAAAAATATTGCCATAATATTGTGATGTTATATCCCATTTGGGTTTTATATTATTTTCATCTAAGTATGGTAGAATTTCCAGTACCCATGTAAGTATCTGTCCATATAATCCGGCACTCATTTCTTCTTTAATTATCATATTATTATCCATTTTTTTGGAATTATATCACCTGTATATAAATTAGATTGTGAACCAAACCAATTTATTGGTGCTATAACTTTTTTATTTTTATTGTTATTTAACCAAGCACCCCACCAACTAAATGATGAATTTGCGATTATATTATGTGTACATAAAGACATTATATACATATCTACTATATTTGTTTCACCTTCTATATAAGTTATATTTTCAAATTTTATATTATTTTTACACCATTCAATATCATCAGAAAATACTAAGACATTTATTGATTTATCATCAATTATATTATATGCATTTTCATAGTATTCTATACTTTGTAATGGGTGTATATGTTGTAAATTAGTATAATCACCTCTTCTTACATGAATAGATACAGTATCTTTATTTAGAATATTATATTTCTTCATAATATATGACTTTATATGTTCAGGTATTTCTAAATCCTTTCTTATTTCATTCTCATTTTCTATAAAGTATTTTTCTGATTGCCAATATCCATCTAAGAAAACATTATCAGATATTTCTCTAAATTCAAAATTATCGGTAATTATAGTTAGTTTATTTGTTGAACTATAATTAACTATATCTATATTTATTTTAGTTAATTCTAATTCAAATTTTGATACTATTCCTTGAGTATTATTTATAAAATATGATGTTTCAAAGTAGTAGTCTGTATTATATTTTAATGATAAACTTTTTGATATAGCCCATTGAAATAGTTGATTACCTAAACCTCCTTGTAATTTAGTTACTATCATATCATTTTTTATAATTATTTTTCATTATATCATAGGTCTTTTTAAATCCATCTTTTAAAGAGTGTTTAGGTTCCCACCCTGTAAGGTTCTTTAAAAGAGAAATATCAGCAACAAATTCCATTACACCATCAACATTTTTATCAAGAGAATTTATTTTTTTACCTGAAATCTCTTCTATAATATTAGAAATATCTTGGATAGATGACATTTCTCCACTCCCAAGATTTATTATACCAGTGTAATCAGTATTTATTAATTTTATAATAGCTTCAGCTGCATCTGTTGTGAATATGAAATCTCTCTTTGGTTTCATATTCCAAACTGTTGGATTTTCTTTTGTTAAAACATCTTTAATTAGTGATGGGACTAAATCAGGTCTTATAAGTGATGTATCACCATAGATATTACAAAGTCTTATATTTATTATAGGTATATCCTTTTTATAAAATTCAACTACTTGTTCTGCTAAATACTTACTAAATATATATTCATTTTGATAAGGAAATATTTCATCTTGTTCATTAACTGGTCTACCTTTTGGTTCATTCCCATAAAGTAATATACTTGTAAAACAGACAAATTTATTAATCTTTCTACCCCTTAAATAATTTAATATTTTTTTAAAGGAATTACATTATAGTCCATACCCATCATACAACTTGAATTTATCTCATGATGGTTTGAATTACCTATTAAAAAAATAACATTTTCAAATTCAACATCATCAAGTAAATGAAGACTATCCATATCAGGTATATGTATATGTTTGTTTTTTATTTCTGATCCGGATTGTGATGGATGGTTTCTTCCAGCGGAAATTATATCAGTATATTCTCTTAAAAATATGTGTCCTAAAAATCCACTCCCACCAAATAGTATTGTTTTACTCATTAATTATTATTATTATTTTTAAAAATATCTATGAATTCTTTTATAACTCTTTTGTTTATATCTCTTATTACATTAATATCTATATCTATAGAATCTATGAATTTGTCATAATTTAAAGTTTTTATAAATTCTTGACACTCTGCAGAAACTCCACACATTAAAGCCTCTATATATTTTACCTTATTGTGATGTATTATAGTACCATCAGATAGTCTACCTATATCAAATACAACTAATTTTTTATACTCTTGTACCTTTTTATACAAGTCTTTAAATTCTAATATTACTAAATGGTCGGTATTGTCATCTAATTTACGTTCTATTAAATTACCAAAGTAACACTTTTTATCATATAAAGGATATATTTTATTTATAGGAAATAAATCTTCATTTACAAAATAATCAGATATATATGTTTTCACATTAAATTTATTTATATATTGCTTATCAAATAATATTAACTTATCAACAAGATTCATATTAATTAGTTCATAAATACAATCGAATCTATATGGATCATAAAATGAATATACAATTTCTATACCTAAAGATTTGTAATATTTTAACTCACTTATCATATTTAATGCGTTTTCGGGTAAATCTATAAAAAGTATATGTGTTGTACCTTCTTTTATATTACCTTCATAAAAAATATTATCCATTTTTTTAATACTATTAAAAAAATGTTCTCTACTAAATGGAAAATTATCCACTATACATTTCACCATAATTATTATATTTTTTTATATTCTATTTGTTGATTAACATTTATAAGATCTATTTTATATATTTTGTATAATCAATTTCTTCACACATTATATCTGAGTATCCTATTCGCTGTGTTGTTATACCAGGGTAAAATGTATAACTATTACATATTTTTTGTATGCTAGCATATTCTACATCAACAGGGTTTTTTGTATTTGATAATCTATCTATGATAATATCATACATTGATTCTTTGACTATAAATGAATGTGTTGTATATGTTGAATGACATTTACCAACATTTTCAGATACCATTTCTAATGAATATCCATCATGTTGATTATGATTACCACTTAAATATAATATATCCCAATTTTCAGGTACTTGATTATAATATTTTTTAAAATTTTCTTCAATATCAATATGAAATACAACATCATCTTCTAATATTAGAACGTTTTTATATTTTTTCTTCTTAGCATCTTTTATTAACTCCAAATGACTATTCAAACAACCAAGAGTACCCATACTATGTATCCAGTTATTTCTATCTAATAAATTACCATCGACTGCATTAAATCGTTCTGCAATAATATTATATTTTTTTAACTCTTCAATACACTCTTGATTTCTATCTTTTCTTTTTTCTAAGTTTATGTAATATATCTTATCAAAATACTTATTCAAAATACTCATAATTATTATTATTTTTTATAAATCTATTTTATTGGGTATGTGACATACATTATATGATGGTTCAATATTTATTTTAGTGAAATTTTTATTATTCTCTATTAATTTACATATAAATTTCCAATCATGTGCATAGCCACTTTCCCATTTATTGTTATTTTTCTTATGTATTATTGAACTAGTACCAATTCTATCTGGTCTAGGTATATTAATACGTAATTTGTAATCATAATCATCATTATTATTATATCTTACTAAAAGACAATCATCATAATAATACCAATCATGATCAGTAATTTGTGCTACTATATTCTTTAAGTGATTTCTAGATAAAAAATCATCAGTATCTAAATAACAAACATAAGTACCTGTTGCAATTTCTAAACCGGTATTTCTAGTTGAGCCACCAAATGTAATATCTTTTTCGATTTTAGTAAATAAGATATTATCATAGTTTATATAATATAAATTATATAAACTTTCTGTTATATCACAACCATCAGAAACAATTATTAATTCACAATTTGAGTATGTTTGATATATAAAAGAATCAACTGCTCTTTTAAACTTTTCGATTCTATTTGATGCACATCCAGTATATTCACCTAAATATGCAGCCATGACTACTGATATTTTCATTTGTTTTCTAAAAATTTTATTAGTTGTTCAGAGTTTGATCCTTTAGAATAATAAACAATATATTCAAAAATATCTTTATTCATATTGGAAAACCAATTATACATTTCTCGTAGTGCAGTATTCTGATTATAACCAGAGCCTTCTCTATGATAAACTTCAACTCTATCATCAACAACACCTAACTTTTTAAAATAATTTATTGTATAATATCCAATTAAAATATCTATTCCGTATCCATAAAAATTACTATTTCTATCAACTGGATAAAATTTCTTACAAACGTCTATATTAACTAGGAATGTAAATCCCTCTAAATATGCAACCTTTCTATAATTATTAGTATTTCTATTTTTGCAATGTTGATGTGACTGTCCCTTACTAGATGGTCCCCATAAATAAATATTATCATCTAAATTTCTTATAATTTCTATTATATCGGATGTTTCATCAATAAAAACATCTGAAGCGATAAAGTATAAGTATTCTTTATTCCTAACAATACATTGATTTACACTTTCATTATATAATCCAGTATAATATATATTGTCCAATTTTATATCAAATTCATCTATTTCTTCTTTAGAACCTGAATCTATTATTATGGTATCAATATATTCTGAGAAATCTTTTTTTAATTTTTTAGCATTATCATTATCATTATGATTAGTAATACAAACTAGTATTTTATTTAAATCCATTATTTTGTAAATATGTTATATAGGAATTTTTTAATATTCTCTTCTTTTAGACTCTCTAATATTTTATTATCAGTTAACCAAGGTTCTCTCATAACTTTCATATATTCATCATCATTATTATCTAAAAATGTTATATACTCTATTAATTCATCTTCCGATTTGAAATCATGATAATTTATAAAACTATTTTTATTAAATTCTTTATTAATAAGTGTATTACCCCAATAAATAGGTATTGAGTTCACTTTCATAGGTTCCAATATCTTCTCAGTGGTATATCCATCTCGATTATCTCTATAGGCATCATTTTCAAATGCAATAGAAAATTTATACTCAGATTGAAATTTTAGCTTATCACTAACCGCATATCCTATATTATTCATAAATCTACCACCTGAATCAATATTTTTATATTTTGAAAGTTTTAGGAAGAATTCATTTCTTATCAATGATGCACCATTAGATACAATAAAATTACAAAATTTTCTATTTAATAGATTATCATCAACTTTTTTATTAATTAATTCATAATAACCACCCCATAAAATGTATAATGGTAATCTATAATGCTTATCATTATTTATATAATCATAACACATTGAATAGTCACAATTATTATAATCAGGTCCTATATTTTCTCCTGAAAAAAATATCTTAGTACATTGATATGATAAATTTGAATTACCAAATACTGAATAAAATAAAAAATCTGGATTATTACTTATTTCTATATTAAATTCCTGTTTAAGTAAGTTATAAAAATAATTATTGGTTTTATCAAAATCACCCCAGAAGTCAACAAAATTTATTTTAATTGTTTTTAATATCATTTATCATCATTATTTTTACTAGCTCTTCAAATTTAACCTTAGGTTCCCATCCGAGTTTATTTTTAGCTTTAGAGTAATCACCAAGTAATATTTCAACTTCAGCAGGTCTATAATATTTTTCATCAATTTCTACGATAGTTAATCCATCAAAAGTTGCTTTTTCATTTACTCCTTCACTAACCCATTTTAGTTTCATTCCACATTCTAATGCGGCTAGATCAACAAACTCTTTAATAGAGTGTGTTTCATTGTTTGCTAAAACATAATCATCTGGTGTGTCTTGTTGAGTCATTAGCCACATACCATAAACATAGTCTGGTGCATATCCCCAATCTCTTTTTGAATAAAGATTACCTAGTTTTAGTGTAGGGAAATCATTACGACCATTTTTTAGATAATCTACAATAACACCAAGTGCCATTGTTATTTTTCTAGTAACAAATGTTTCACCTCTTCGTTCACCTTCATGATTGAAAAGTATACCATTACTTATATGCATACCATATGACTCTCTGTAATTTTTTGTAATCCAAAGACCATACATTTTTGCACAACCATAAGGAGACCTTGGATGCATTACTGATTCTTCAGTATATCCATTGATTGGCATATTATAAGTCATACCACCATATAGTTCAGATGTTGATGCTTGATAAATTCTTGCTTTAGGACAATGATTTTTAACTGCTTCTAGTATTACTAATGTACCCAACCCATCTACTTGTCCAGTATAATAGGGTTCCTCAAATGATACTTTTACGTGTGATTGTGCACCTAAATTATAAACCTCATCTGGTTGTATTTGTGTTATTAGATTTGATATAACTAATGGATCGGTTAGGTCACCATAGTGTAGTTTTAATTCATCAAAAATATGATCTATACGACCTGTATTAAATGATGATGACCTTCTTATGATTCCATGTACTTCATAACCTTTTTCTAGTAGAAGTTCAGCGAGATGTGAACCATCCATACCGGTTATCCCAGTTATTAGTGCAACTTTTTTATTTAACATTAAAAGTATTATTTTTTATTTATAGTATTTATTTGAAGTTTGTTTAAAAAAAAAGAAGAGTTAAAAACTCTTCTTTTTTTTATGTAATACTATTCTTCTTCTTTCTTATCTTCCTTTTTCTTTCTAGGTTTTCTAATCTTAGGTTCTTTAACTTCAATAACTTCAGAAACTTCTTCAATAACTTCTTCTACTTCGATTATTTCAACAAATGATAAATCTGTTTCTTTATTATAGTCAAGACTTAATGTTGTCCCAGGTTTAGGGTTATTATCAATAATGAATTCCGTTACAACATCATCAACCCATTTTTGAATTGCTCTTTTTAAAGGACGTGCACCAAATTGTGGGTCATAACCAACATCGGTTAAATGTTCTTTTAAAGATTCAGTAACTGTTACGTTAAAACCTATTTCAGTTCCTCTTTTTAAAGTTTTTGTTAATTCTAAATCAACAATTTTTAAAATTTCTTCTTTACCCAAATCTTTGAAGTAAATAATTTCATCAAGTCTATTAATAAACTCTGGTGCAAATTTCTTTTTCAATTCTTTTTCTAAAATAGATTTTACTTCATCATGTTGATGGTCTAATTTATTTTTAGTAGAGAATCCAATTCCACTTCCGAATTCTTTTGCTACTTTAGTTCCAACGTTTGATGTCATTAAAATAACACAATTTTTAAAACTAACTTTTCTACCATGTGAATCTGTAATATTACCCTCATCTAACATTTGTAAGAATAAGTTAAATACATCAGGGTGTGCTTTTTCAATCTCATCAAAAAGAATTACTGAATAAGGTTTTCTTCTAATTTTATCTAATACATTCGCATCTTCATAACCAACATATCCTGGTGCGGAACCTTGGATTCTTGTTAGAGATATTTTCTCCATATATTCAGACATATCCAATCTAATCAATGAATCTTCTGTTTCAAAAAGATATTTTGCTAGTTGTTTCGCTAGTTCTGTTTTACCAACACCAGAGTTACCAATTAAGATACCACTAAAGATAGGTTTGTTAGGATCTTTCATACCAACTCTTCCTCTTTGGATAGATCTAACTATTTTTTTAACGGCATCATCTTGTCCAACAACTTTACCTGCAATGTTATCATACATTTTAGAAAGTTTTGTATTTTCATTCTGATTAACTTTATGTGCAGGAATACCAGTAATCATAGATACTACCTCTGCAACATTCTCTTCGCTAACAGTTTGTTTATTATTAGAACAATATTCTTCCCATTTTTCTTTTTCAATTGCTAAAGACTTTTCTAACTGTTTTTCAACATCTCTTAATTTAGCAGCTTCTTCATACTTTTGTTGTTTAATTACTTGATTTTTTTTCTCACGAATTTCAGTAATCTTTGCTTCAATATCAGTAATTTCTTTTGGAACTACTATATTTGAAATGTGTACTCTAGCACCCGCTTCATCTAATGCATCAATAGCTTTATCTGGTAAGTGTCTATCAGACATATATCTTACAGTCAAATCAACACATGCCTTGATAGCTTCTTCTGTATAAATTACATTGTGATGTAACTCATATTTATCTTTAATATTATTAAGAATTTCTATTGATTCCTCTGGAGTTGCAGGTTCAACAATAACTTTTTGAAATCTTCTTTCTAATGCAGAATCTTTCTCAATATGTTTTCTA
>Ga0129318_10000021_pt1 | contig 16268 bp, 19 predicted proteins | sample CPB1_08_DNA_FD_94475 | JGI IMG/M metagenome (GOLD analysis project Ga0129318, IMG submission 94475) | Freshwater to marine salinity gradient microbial communities from Chesapeake Bay, USA - CPBay_Spr_0.1_0.8_DNA | ecosystem: Environmental > Aquatic > Marine > Coastal | place: USA: Chesapeake...
AATAGCTACGTCTTTTCTGGATTCGGCTTCCATTTTGACCAAAGCTATATCTTTCTCCTTTGAGTCCAATTCAAACTGCCATCTCTTGGATTCTTGCTCGAACTCCAAACGCCTAACCTCTAGGTCATTCTTCTTATTTAGAAAAGCAAACAAACCACCTATTATTGCACCAACAGGTGAGGAACCAAGTAGAGCCATTAGAGCAGTAAACATTTTAGGAAATCTCCAGTTCGAAGTTTTGATTAGCAGCCCAAACCATCAATTTGGTTAGGGCTGGTCTTGATATCAGTCCAGCACGCTGCATTTTACCAGCGTTGTTTTTCATGAAACCTGATTTCTCATGTGGTGCAATACATCCCTGAAGTTGGGTAGTATATCCTAGGTCAATATTTCCAGCCAAGTTAGCTGAATGAATTAAAACATTAGACCGATTAGAAACATTCTTGACTTCATATACTCTGCCAAATTTGGGTGATAACACTAGGGAGCAAGTGTATAGGCCAGTTGGTATGCAGGATTTTTGAAAAATATTGTCACGCCATGGCAGTTCTAAACTTTTGATTATAGTTGAGCCAAAAGAAAAAACACCAAAAGTACCTTCGTCGGTACTTGGCTGTCTGGTTAATTTAGCTCTTTTCATTATCAAACGGATGAAGACCCATTGGTTTCGAAGCACTGGGGATGACTGGTAATGACTCTTCTGCTTCTTTCTTTCTACTTGAAACAAAGTCATCTTCTTTATCAGTACTTGAACCAAAATCGTTCTTTCTGTTAGGACTAAAATCCTCTTTGGTACTGGAGCCAAAATCATTTCTTCTGCTGGAGCCAAAATCGTCAGTGCTTGATCTAAAACTATCATTTTGCGGTTTAATAGAAACCAAATCAATAGCTTTACCTAATCTATATTCACTTAGCTTCTCAAGACCACGAGCACCAGTGTAAGCCATTAAGCAAATCAATAATAATTGGTTCCATACATTATCAACTGATGTTGCTTTGGCCAATATGTATCCTATGATGCCAGCCAGCCATGAACCAAGCATATTACTAGTAGCGAATAGAAAAAGGTTTTTTGAAACATCGTTCTTTTTAAGGTCGCTATCCAGTTTGACAACAAGAGCAGTAGCTCCAGCTAGAGTTGATAGCAAAAAGACAGTAATTAATGATTCCATAGTTAGAACAGAACTTATGGAAGTAGTATCTACTGTAGTGGCAGCAGCTGCAATTGATATAGGCCAAACTACTACTAAAAGTAATATTTTGACCAAATGGACTTGATATTTCATTTTTGTAAAGTTTAATAAATATTAGTCACGATGTTGAGTTCTTCTAGCAGTTAAATCCACATAAGCTAGAACCGCAGCCAATAATCCATCGGCAACGCACCTAAGGATATTAAACGAAAACCCGTTCAAGTGGGTAAAAGCTAGGGAGAAAGAAATCATCAGAATAGATAGTGTCATATATATGATATGTCTGTTGTCTCTTATGAAATTGATTACATGTCTTCCATTAGTAACTTCCTCCATTATTAGGTCGAAACATAAGAATAGTGATATGATGAAAGATATAAATAATGGTATCGTAATGTCTTGATTATAATATTTAATATATACATTCGGAAACCAGCTAGCTAGAGGACCAAATATGACAGTAAATAAATCTGCCTGAAACATGTAAGCATATCCTATTAGGGTACTAGCTAACATATATAGACCAGCTGAATTAATAGCTAGTCTGTTGTTCTGAGATATGTTATATAGAAATTCCATTGGTTTAGATTCGTACATCATAATACACCTAACTGGGTTTTACCCCCATGTTTAGTTAATATTAGTCTGTTTTGTTTCATCTTGTAATAAAAATACTTATGCAGACTAACATGAAAATTTAAAAAGCGGATAGAATAGCATATGAGTCTCCACCCCGACCACCAGTTCCAGTAGTAGAACCGGTCAAAGCGCCACCGCCACCGCCACCGCCAGAGCCAAATCCGCCAGCGCCGCCAGCGCCGCCAGCTAGGCCAGTGCCGGTAGCACTACCGTGTGATGATCCACCACCGGTTCCACCCAGCATGAATCTAACTGGTTTATTGTAGCTAATACCATGCGATCCACTACCACCCGGAGTAGTTGCAGCACCTGCACCTGCACCAGCTGGTACACCAGGAATTAGCGCTGTTGCAGTGTTGATGGCACCACCGTTGTTACCAGATAGACCAGTGGAGGGCAAACCGCCACCGCCAGTTCCTCCAGTAAGATATAAGCCAGTAGTTGGCATGTTCAAGTTGGCAGCGGCCACAGCTACGCCACCTATTACTCCAGCACTACCGGCTAATAAAGTAGTAGTACCAACACCGGCTAACGGCATAGTTGCTAATGTCGCTATAGCTCCCGCACCTCCCGCACCTCCCGCAGTGGCACCAGCGGCATTACCACCATTACCGCCAGCATTAGCTAAGGCTATTGTGGAAAATGTAACTACCTCCGGATATACACCTATTCTACTAGTGATACCGGAACCACCAGAAGCTAAACTGAGGTACAGAACGTTTGGTAACATATGGAGTGGAATTATAATGGATGTCTGGCCACCAGAGCCACCACCGCCACCGCCAGCTGCAGTTGAGTTCAAGCCAACTGCACCGTTACCACCGTTACCACCGGCTCCGAAGAGTAATATGTGCAAAAAAGATTTGCCTGGTGGCTTCTTCCAAATCTGCCAGTTGCCCCCGGCAACAGAAGTGTTGCCCTTATAAACATCGACTATGGATGATTCAGAGAAAGGGAAACCAAAGGGATCAGACATCTGAGAAGCTTCCACCATCTATGGGGATGGCTCTCCATCCGGCAGCCACTGATGTAGCTATTTGCACTGTTATTCTAAAACCCTTGGCAAGGTTAATACCACGCATATTACCACCCATGGACAATTCAATCACTGGTGTGCTAGTCGTTGAACTAGCCGTTGTAGCTGGCAACGATATTTCATCATAGAATTGATTGTTAGCAGCTGTGGTAATAGCACCGCCGTTATTAACAAAAATTCTAGCCACTGTAACCACGTTAGTACCAAGTGCCTTGAATCTTATAGCTCCAAGCCTACCCCCCTCGGTTGAATCGGCAGTAAACACGATCTGGGAGTTAACACCCGTAAAATCATTTTGAGCTACTGTTAGCGTTGGGCCAAAAACTGCAGTTGAACTAACCGATCCATCGGACGAATTAATAGGTCTAGCTACAGCTATTGGTAATTTATTAGCGGCCATTTGTTTTCTCTGTACTCTTTATGTTGATATTACCAAAAAACACTATGCTGATCTCTGGCTAACTGCTGGCTGGATGTAATACTAGATGCTGATACTCCGATCGGAGCAGCCCAAGTTCCATCTCCTCTAAGGTAGGTAGTAGAATCAGCAGTGCCACTGCCTAGATATTGGGGAGCTATAACATCCCCAACTGCTGGAGATTCTAGTTCTCCATTAACGATGACTACTGGTTTTAATTGGGCCATTTAAGACTTTACAGCTTAACTGATCTATCCAAATTTATAGCTAATTTGGTTGTAGATAGGGCCAATCCTATAGGTTGTGACCACCCGGTAGTTGGGGGACTTGTTAAAAATCTACCAAAAACAGCTTCACTCAACCAGTACCTAGCGTTAGGAGTCAGACCCCCGGTTTGACCCGTAACAGCATCCCACTGGGTAGTAGTGGCAGTTAATGTACCTGCTGTAGCAATATTACCACCGGCGTTGTTAGCGATTGACACATCGGCTACTAATCCAACGACTTTACGAGTAGTTTCCGCATCTGCTCTAGCCAATTTGGAACCAGTTCCATCAGCGTAAACTACTTGACCTATCGTAATAGCTGATCCTTGGGTGTTAGTCACAGCAGTAGTAGTATTCTCAGCTGCTGTTGAAGGACTGGAACCAGCAGTTACACGACCAAAAGTATCAACTGTGACACTAGTATAGGTGCCGGGCGTTGCTATACCAGAGGCTAAATCCAAACCGGGATTACCAGAAATACCGTCACCGTTTGTTACAGCAATACGACCAGCAGTGCCAGCTATGGTTCTAGATGCCCAAGCATCCACACCAGTTCTAACAGCAAACCCAGAGACTGATAGAGCTTCGAGAGCCGCCAAATCATTGGCTAAAGCAAGCGTCGGATTACCTGCTACACCATCGGCGTTTGTAATAGTTATACCAGCTGTAGGTGCTGCTAGAGAGCGAATCGCCCATGTATTAGCAGCGGTTTTCACAGCAATACCGTTGGTGGCCAATGCGGCAATAGCGGTTAAATCACCATCCAGAGGCTGAGCACCTATATCACTAGGTGTTGCTGCACCTGTCGCTATTACACGACCATAAATATCAACACTAACTTTGGTGAATCCAGCACCAGCACCACCCGTTATAACTGGTTGGCCTAAATCAATTGAATCGGCGTTTACCACTATTCTAGTGGCATCCGTAGTACCTACATCCAATTGGTTACCAGTCTTGGTTAAACCCTGACCACCAACTACCTGACCAGCGCCAGAGGTTTGAGGGAACGTTAAAGCGGTAGTTCCTAGTGTTATCGGGGCATTAGTAGTTAATGTATAGCCGTTATTGTCCTGAGTAGATCCCTCCGACACAAAAACAAACAATCCAGGACGCATTTTAGCACTAGTATTATAACTAGTTAATCTGGTAGCAGCAGCACCTGATCCATTAAATAAGTAAGGTCCGTTCTCTGCACCAGCCGTTTGATCCTTAGCCAAGAAGAAATCACCGGTCACTAAGGTGATACCATCAACAGCAGCGGGCATAGTAGCTAGCGTTAGGTTACCAGTTGATGCTACTCGAACCACTATTTTATCACTAATATCAGCATTGACTAAGGTATCCACATAACTTCTAGGTACCAAGTCATTAGCACCAAATCCAGATGTGGCAGCATTATAAGAAATTATAGATGCTGCTGCAAGAGTGGAGCTGGCACCAGTTTTAACGTATGATGAATCGACCAAGGCAGTAATATCACTAGCTACTACTCCGGTTGTACCTGAAACCCTACCATAAGTATCTCTAGTAATTTTCGAGAACGTACCTGTACCACCATCGGCTAATGTCACTAGATCCACGGTTGGGTTACCAGCCACACCATCGCCGTTTGTCACTGCTACGCGGCCAGCGGTTCCTGTAGTGGTTCTTGTTGCCCACGTATCAGCGGCTGTTCTGACCAGCTGACCAGTGGTAGCTAGCGCGGCGATAGCATTCAGATCAGCATCGAAAGCTTGAACATCACTGCCAATGTTCAGCCCCAAATTGGTTCTGGCAGCGGCAGCAGTTACAGCACCTGTACCACCCTGAGCTAGACCGACAAAATCACCTACAGCGGCGTTCTCAATTTCGCCATTACTGAGCACTAGTGGTTTAATTAAAGCCATTTATAGAATCCTATCAGTTAAATCTAATCTAAAAATATTATCAGGTATTATCAAACAGAGTTGAAAAATTATCTATAATTGTGTTACTTTTTGTTACTCTAGAGACTAATTCAACAATTAGTACTGCTTCTATGAACTCTATATCAATAGCCTCAGTTGATTCGTTAATTCTACGTGCTAATCTTGATCTGAAATATTTAGCTTCGTAGACCAAGTTTTCACCTTCATAGGTTGAATTGAGAGCAGAGACAGCAAAGCTCTTAAATGTTGCTGTTCTTTCAGTTCCGGCAATCACGAAAGGGGAACCGTCTAGGTTTACGAGTGGAGTATCAAAGTTTATTTTCATAATTAGGTTATATTTTAACGCTTGGTTGAATTTCTATTTTAAATCTGTTACCATCTATCCCATAGCCAACTTTAAGTGACCACTTAGGAAATACATCTGATATCACTGGATTAGGAGTCAAAGCACCCATAGTAACGTCACTGACCCAATGATTGGAGTTTGAAATGCCACCCGATAAACCTGTGGCCTCCAGCCATTGAGTATTATTAATGGTAATAATTCCATCTATTTGAATAACACCTGATGAACTTGGAGCTATTAAATCATCGTAAACCAAGCCAATTGTTCGTTTGACCTCTGAATCAGTAGCTACTGATAGACCGAAATTGTTGGAACCAGTGGCAAATACTACTTGTCCCTTTTTGACTACTTGAGTACTACTATTATAAAGTGTAACAAAATTCTCAGACGTTGGTGTGGTAGTTGAACCACCTCCTCCTCCAGTTGAGGTTTTGGCTATCTCCCACGCTGGATTATCCGTGTATACGTAGAAGGGGTCAAATTCTGGTATCCAACTAAAACCACCTTGACCATCGTTTACGGCCACTAGCAACTTCTGATACAAAGATATATTTGTTGGGTTCGTGCAGTACCAAAAGAGAGTATGAAAAATGCCCGGTGGGGGGTAATAACCGACCACAATTTGACGTTTAACTTCCAGATTTCTAAAATTGTTGCCGGTAAAATATACTACAACTGATCTAGTATCTTCAGCTCTATCCACAAATCCCTGATTCTTGGCTATTGATAGAATTCTGTTTACTAAGTCTTGGAATTCACTAGATATAGAGTCATCCAACGTTTGTTGGTTTGCCATATTTAGGAACCACGCTTTTTCTTTTTGTTAGCGTAGGTGAAACTGTCGGCATTAAGGGCTTCGTTAATCTTTTGAATACATTGGTCAGCGCCAGAGTAAGAATAACCGTTGGTCAATTCGTGGGGCATTATGAATTGTGGGCTAAGTGAGACCGTAGATTTATCAGGAGATATCACAAAAGAAATATAGTATTCGTTGTGTTCTACATTCTTATCATTCGTCACTTTGCGTAGGCACAAATATCTGCAAAATGTTGGTTTATCATCTACAAATACAACATAATTTTTAATGGACTTGGATTTGTAGTTGAGACGAGTCAGTAGGTCCTTAATGACATATTCTGTTGATTGGCTATGGTCTTGCGGAAAGTTCTTATGGGCTAGATCATTTAGGTAGGAATCGCATTCATCCAATTTTTTCAAGATATTGCTACGAATAGCCTTAAGGATACGTGAGAGTTCGTTTTTACCTTGGACACTTTTAAACTGAGAATTCAATATTCCTTCAATAGAACTAATGGATTTGAGTTTAGAATGAAAATCCGTGAGAACTTTGTAGCTCTTTTGTAGCTTAAGAGTGTTCCTGAGGCCAGCCGTAATCAGTTGGTCTATATCATATTTTAAAGCAGCAAAAGATATATTGGCCGATGTATTCAAATCGGTTACTGTTTGCTCAAGTTCAGCCAGAGAACGAAAATTGAGTTCGTTTAATATTGAAATACTTGTTAGTGCTTGTTTTATAGTCATAATAAATATGTCCGAAAATATTAAATTATCTAAGCAATAGCGCGACGTTTAATCTGACCACTAGAATATTTAATGCGATATTTAAATACTAGGTAGATAGGTTTCAAAACTACACAGAAGAGTCTCTGACCCGCGATTTGGACGAATTGGCCAGAATTAATGCCGAAGGTACTGCCAAAATATTCATCAGTTGCTGATAGGCTCAGGACTTACATATTGGTCAATGGCGAGATCAAAGGTCTCGCGTGAGGTATTGGGTTGCTGCACTGCTTTGGGGGTCCGCGTACAAGCCCGACCAATTTGGGACCAAACGACATGTATCCGTAATTGAGCCTCTGGCAATTGGACCGATATCTACTGCAAATGTCATATTAATGAGTATCTGATCTAGTTTTAATGGCTTTTCTGTATAGTTTATTATATCTCTTCATTTTGTTCTTATTTATTCTATAGTAGGCCTTTCTACGAATTTCAGCTTGTCTTTTTTCCTGGGGATTCTTCATTCTTAATTTGTAGGCCTGCCTCTCAAGCCTATGAATTGGATCATTTTTTAGGATACGTTTCTTGAATGGCATATTTATACTCTATTGACTAATTTATTCTGAAGTAGTCTGTGCTGTATGTTTCTGTCAGCTTCAGGCTTACGAATAGGCAGGGAAATGTAGTTTTCCATTGGTTGGCATACTCTAAGGTTAGCATCCCATCCGAGTGTCTTAGTATTGTTGTCGTTCCAGCTGGTACAGTCTTTGACTATCCAAACTTTATGATTTCTACTATCTGTAATGATGTCAAAAGCACTCAAAATAGGAAGTCTTGGTGTTATGTTTACAGAAATATCGCCTGTTCTGTCTATAGATTCAGAGTTACCAGTATCCATTAGCCTTGGTAGTTCTATCAAAATATCTTTGTCTGAAATCTTAAATTGTATCTCGATATGTGATATGATTGACGGGCCACTAAGCCTAATTTGATGTTGTCTACCATCACAATATTTCAGTATGTCTGCTAAATCAACCCAAATGTTATTGACGCTTATTTCGAAAGAACACTCATTAGTAATATCATCAACCAAGTTCCAGACTTTGAAAGCATCAACAGAAATAGCTCCGAACGGTAGTATGCAAGAGAATTGAAGGTACTCGTTTAGCTCTATGGTATTTGGATACTCGGTAATATTTATAGAACCACCTGATAGATTGATAGATTTGTTAGTAGAGTCTATCACTATTCTGACAGCATCAGTAGTACTAAAACCACCCACAAAGCCAGTGCCGAAGCAAATTGGACATGAAGTAGATGTGGATAAACCAAATACATTCTCATCGTCAGGAATCGAATCAGTGGTTTCTGGTTTGGAAAGACCAGACGACCCCCAAGTAGTTTCGTCAGTTTCTATCCAGTTGGACAGAGTGTCATCCGCAGTGGAAGAGATATTATCAAAATGAGGTGGTATTGTATTATAGGGTACCGGATGATCATTGCTTTGTGACCCATCCTCTCTGGCTGAATTTCTATAGCCATACTTCTGAATGCTAGTAGGACTACCTGTTAGCAGTTCAGTTATGGAGGCCTCATCCATATTTCCGTCACTAGTCAACATACTTCCAATATTTTCAGAACTATGGCAACTGCATTTGACACCGCTTGTAAGCTTGTTGTAAACAATAACTGGAAAACCAACTACTCTAAAAGCATTATTGTATTGGTCGTTAGCTATTGGTATGACACTATCAAGCGTTTTTATAGAAGGGTCCACACCCTTTCGATTTCGGGCTGAAGACAAATTGTTAGATGAAATCTTGTACGGCATATAAATATTAAAATACTACATGATAATACTAGGACTTGACCCAGCCATAAAAAACTTCGGTTACAGCGTGTTCGGTTCTGATCCAAATAAATGTTACGAATCAGGCATACTCAAAAATCCAGTAAATGAAATGGGCGTAGAGAGTCAAAAACTAATAAAAAACTTTCTAGAAGAGATATCGAATATTATTGACAAGTATAAAGTGGATAACATAGTAGTTGAGAGATTTCAAGCTAGAAACATTTCAAGAGACATACAGATAGAATGTGTTAATACTATGATAGGTGCTCTTCTTACCCTGGATATACCTGTTCGATTAATATATGCTAGTCATTGGAAAAATGAAATAAATCGAGTAGTTAGCACTTATGGCTATCTACTAGATAATAAGAAAAAATTAGGCGAACCCTTACATCAATCTATATATCCAAGGCTTAGATGTACCCCTCATGAGTTCGACGCTAGTTGTATAGCACTCTATGGGTTTGAGACTTCTATGAAGCCCTTTAAAGAGTTTCTTGGTACCGAAGAAGATTTATCAGATTATGTAAATAAAATACAGGCTAATAGTACTTCTAAACCAAAACGGAAACCAGAGTGGAATGAACAATAAAGTAGAATGTCCAATACTCTCAACTTTGGTTGAGAAGGCAAAATGTCGTACTATTGAATGCCAATGGACGACAAACAATTCATGCTGCTATGGATTGATAAACCCAGAAAATCCAGATTTGGACATAGCCAAGTATAAGAGTGTCTCCATTAAAGAGATAAAATCAGCCAAAAATAGAATCAGATGGGCACTGATAGCTGATAAATATATAGAATATTGTAGCAGCAAAATAGAGACTAATTCAACAGATATTTTATCGTCAGAAATTGAGGACTTAATTTCTGAATCAGATTTTTTAGATAAAGTCAGGTATCTGAACGACAAACTACTTCGTGTTATTGTCAACAAACAAATATTTGATGAGTATGTAAAATTCTATAGTATTAATTCACCAGAGTTAAGCTCTGTACTTTTTTTGAAGCCGGAAAGTATGGAAAAAATTAGGCTGGTTTTAAACAAGGATATTTAAATCATGACAATTACTGTAGCTCAACTCGAAACGTTAGATACCAAAACCGTATGGTGCCTAAACACCACCCGTGGTAACAAACGTGGCGAAGTAGTATTTACTGTTCCCAAACTCAATGGTAATGTAGGACTAGATACAATTTCTGTTCCTGCTTCTTTTCTACCATTTGAATTAACTTCCCGTGTTCACAAAAATCAGCTGATTAACTCATCTGAATTTAGACGTGCTGTTAGTTCAGGTGCTGTTAGTATTATTGATAATAACGAAGCTGAGTCTCTGTTGCAGGAAGATGGAGCAGAAGAAGAGGTGGCTCGTCTAAAGAAGAATGAAGAACTAGTAGATGCTACTATTAATAGTATAGCCATGGCAAGCAATATTCAAGTTGATGACAAGGCAGGTAAGCAGCAACAAGAAGCAGAATTAGCTAAAAACGCTAATATGGCCTCAGTAAATGCTCAAATCATCGAACTAGTAACCCGTTCGAATGGTGGTGAGAGTTCCCAAACAATTTTGAATAGTCTCCGCTCTATGGGTGCTCTTACTCAACAAGAATACGAGTTTATTGTGAAAGAAGCGAAAGACTCGAAAATTAAGAAATTTGCTGCATCCAAAATTCAGCCGGTTTAAGAAAAGCAATTTCTTAAATATTGTTTAAACTCTATTTGATGCGCTGGTGAAATTCCAGCGTATTGACAATAATGATCCAGTATCATGTGATTATTATTATCAATAAATTCATTAATAGAGCATGATGTTTTAAATCTGCTAGTAACATAATTGGTGAAGGATTCCGAAACCTCACCTTGTACTATATTGATCAATTCGTCTGAATCTAACTTATACTCGTAAATATCAGCGAATGTGGCCACCGCTCGTTTCATATTAGTGTACTGCTGATAGTTATTCAGAGCATCGAAACTATTATCGTCTTCTAAGTCAACCGCACCAGCTACCATCAGAGCTGTATCTACATCTATGTCGGCTCCACTATCATCATGCATTGAATGCATTGATATTGTCTTAGTGTTGAATGAGTACACGGAAACCGATTTACTTTCCACAACTACTGATTTGTGTATTGAACCAGATGCATCATACGATAAAACAGTGCACTCAGATGTTTGATGTGATACTTCTTCCTTTATTAGTGGGTTTCTAGAATCAGTGGAGTATTTCAGATGCAGATTAGTAACGTAATTTCTAATGGATAATCGCATAATATTCAACATGTGGTCATAGCTGTTAATCCTAGGATACAGCATTAGAGCAGCAGAATAACCACGTTCAAATAATTCAGTAGCTATATCATGAGTTTCCAGGGCAAAGCTATTAGTAATCCATGAGCAGTGTTTTTTTGTATATCCGAGGAGCCAAGGGAATATAGCTTTATAACTATTGGCTAGGTGGACATCAAAAGACCTCAGAGAAACAGCTTTGAAACCTTCTGCTCTAAGACCAGCTAAATAATTAACAAAATCTTGGTCCTGCAGTGAAGCAACTACTATTTTGGCATCACATTCTTCCAATTTATGGTCAAAAGAGCCTAAACAATACTGATTCCATACTGCTAGTTTGAGATTTTTAAGAAGATATCCATTAGTAGATATAGCGGACTTGGTTGGAATACTGTCATTAAATTTTGGAGCTAATCCTGTCCCCATCATTGATGATTTTATATAATCATGTGATGATATGAATCCGAACATATATTTAACAGTATTTATGTTTATTAGTTTCTTATCAGTGGTTGGTAATAAGTCAAAAGTTGGGTTATACTTTGCAAAAAGTTTGCTTATTGAACTCATGGTCTTGTCGCCTAATCAAAAATGGATTTTAATAATTGGGAATAGTTTTTGATGCCTCTTTGCATCATCACTGTCTTCATTTTGTCTACGGTTTTTTGTGGTAATTCACATGAAAATTTAATGATTTTATTGGAATCTCCTATCGTCATCTTCTCGGCCTTAATTATCAGATTAATAAGGTAAGATAATATTATAGCACGCTGGCCATGTTTTGTCAATAATGCATCACAAGTCACTATTGTTTTCTTTTTTGCCATGTCGTGAATGAACTCATGATGGTCCACACAAAGAGTGATTTGGGGGCCATTTCTGCCCCCAAACGCTCTTGGAACTATGTGATGATTATGTAAAGCTACAATATTACCAGACCTATTGCAGACGATACAGTGATTAACTATTAGATTCTTAAGAATCGGTATAGAGACTGCATTAGCCATAGTGCCTTAAAATACTAAATATGCATGTCCGATATTATTTTAGCATTCGGGGTTTTAATATGAACTTTTATAGTGTTAATATCATTCTCTATATTTTTTATTTTTTCCGCAAAATCATCTTGATTCTTCTTGGATAATGTTCTAATTTGCCAACCCATTATCATTTTGGCTTGTTCTTCATTTATTTTAAGCTCGTCTTGCAAGGCTTCTGTATCATTTGGTAGCCTCAGACAATGAATAACTTTCTGGTAGTTCTTAGAAACTAAGTACTGGAGCTTAACATAGTTTAGCTTTTCTTCTGTTAAAAGAAGTTTACTGGACAACATAGAGACTTCCAAAGCTATCCTATACTTGGTCCATTCCTCGAAGAATTCTACTAAAGTCATGGACCGAAGCTTGGCTTTAATCCAGGTTGTTGACCTATCATCCAAATTGTTCTCGACCACATTCATTCTGTAGTCCATTTTGGATACAAAATTGGCCATTACCGACCTGATGTTGTTTTCGTCCATTTGCAATCGCTTAAAGACAACAACTATGCGAACTTCGTTTTTTGGAGTATCTTTATCAGTCGCATCCGTGATATCAGCCACAAATGGCAGCTCCGAGATTTTAACCAGAAGGTTCTCGTCGGGTTTAATGCCGGGTGCTAAACGATTGATGATAATTGAATTTTCTTTAACATCTGTAGTATAGGATGATAAAAAAGTAGCTGAACCTACCCCAGTTTTAAAGAATTGAATTAGTTTTTCTTTGTGCTCCCTGGTTCCAGTAAATAACTCACCACCAAATTTGTAATTGAACTTCAGTTCCTTAAAGCAGTCTTGGGGAGTAATAGATACACCGGATAAACATTTAGTTAGTATAGATCTAATGCCTTTAATTTCAAAAGGTGGAATGTGCGTACTAATACCAACTGCTATACCAAAGCACCCGTTAACCAGTAGATTGGGCAACAAAGATGGAAGAATAATTGGTTCTTCCTCTTTTTCGTCATAATTGGGGCACATTTTAGTTACGTTCATATAATCGTTATGAAGTAAATGTGCGGTACTATACTCGGACAATCTACAATTGGTGTATCTAGATGCACCCGGTGGAGAAGTTAGAGAGCCAAAGTTACCCCACCCATCAACTGTATTGACGGGATCATTAGCTAATTTAACCAATGTACCATAAATAGAACTATCACCATGTGGATGATATGAACTCATGCAATAACTTACCGGTTTAGCCGATTTAACATAGTTGAAGTCATCCTTTTTGTAGTGCAGCTTCATGCAGTGCATTGAATACAATAAATGTCTCTGAACTGGTAAAAGACCGTCTCTAAAATCTGGAATGGCACGCTGCAATATAGTATGCATTCCATATCTATACATGGACTCATCGGAAAAAGTATCTAAGTTCATTGTGGTATGTTTAGTAATGTTTTTCTGTATTCTGTATTGTCGGACATAAGAGATTCAAAATTGGTTCTAATGTCTTCCGAAAGTGGATTTAGTTTCAGAATACGACGAGTTTTTGGTTCAAAAGCCATCACAGCTAGAGCTTCTGGACTAACTTCAGCCCACCCCTTTAGGTGCAGAACAGATTTCATTAATGATTGATTTGGTATTTGTGCACGAATTTCATCCAATGAATCTGCTAGAAATATTTTCTTGGGTGTTTCTATAATGTACTCATAACCTTTGGCTACATGTATCATACCTCTATCAAACATCTCTGGTAGATATTTGTAGAAAAGAGCAGCTAGCAGAACATTTATGTGTGAACCGTCAACATCAGCATCAGCTAGAAATATTACTTTGGATACTCTGAGTGCATCTATTGGATTATTGGATGAAGGGTCATATCCGATAGCTTGAAATATGTTTAGTACTTCCTCATTACCAAGGATTTGTGATGACTTAGCACGGAGAGCGTTCATCAGTTTACCACGTAGAGGCAATACCTCCTGAAACGATGAATTTCTAGCTCTAGTGCATGAGCCCTCTGAGGAATCCCCCTCAACAAGAAATAGCTCTCTTCGTGATGCATCGCATTTTGGTGAACTTATTAGTTTGCCTGGAAGAAGAATACGAGACTTACGAGACTTCGTAATCTTCATCAAAGCATCTTTAGTTTCTTTAGATTGTAAGCGTAGATTTTTGAGGTCGAATGCTCTGCGACACAACAATTTGGCTAGCTTTTGGTTCTCGTTAAAGAAGTCTTTGAAAGCTACCCGGCAGGTTTCGTAGCATGGTTTCGAAACTCTATCATCAACTAGCTTCTTCTTGTTGTTGGAATCAAATTGAGGAGCCGCTATCCTGTAGTTAATAGCGCCGATAATTCCTTCTTTTAAATCATCTAGTTTAAACTCTTTGGTTGTATACGGGATTATTTCCTGATACAAAGCATTAAACATCTGTACCAGATGATGTCCACCTTCTGCGTTTTTTGAAGTATTGGTATAGGCTTCCACTAGACATTGGTCGTGATCGGTGAAAACCAGAGCTAAATCCAATTTATCGTTTTTAAAATCCAATTTATCTTTTGACAAGACATTTGCTTTAGGCGGCATAAGAATAGTCTCAACATATTCTATGATGCCAAGGGTAGATTTATAGATAACTGATTTCTCGTTATCAATACATAATATAATTTCAAGACCGGCGTTCATAAAGGCTGAATTGATACACCAGTCTTTGATCCTTTGATGGTCAAGACTACCTTTAAGTATTTTCTTATCCGGTACTATTGTTACAATAGTGCCGCAGCTAAAGAAGCCACCATTTTCTAGAGATGGAGTCTTGGCCTTGGATACCTCAGAAATTTGTTTACCATACTTAAAATTGGTAAAATACCACTGCTTCTCCCTTTTTGTGAAGATTTCAAAATCCTCAGATAAAGCTACGCATGCTTTAAGGCCAATTCCATGAGAACCAATTGACCCACTAGTGCTATAAGTTGAGCTAGTAGTTAGTTTACCGCCAGCATGAGATTTAGTCAAAATAGATACAAGAGTAGAAATTCCGGTTTCTTCCTTAATACCAACTGGAATACCCTGACCCGCATCAGCCACGGTTATCGAATCACCCTGAATATTAATATAAATGCTTTTATTGCGACCGACTAGGAATTCATCTACTGCGTTGTCCGCTATTTCTTTGAATAAGTGAAACTGACCATCTCCATCATTAACACTACCAATATACATGGTAGGCTTCATTCTTATTCCATCAATGGTGTCCTTGGCTATGGTGATGCTTGATTCGTCATACTTAGGCTTTATCATTTGGTTGTTCTTGTCTTTTTTTATGGACTAATTTGGCTACTTGAATTCGTTGAATTTCTGAATATTTAGACAGTTTGTCTTGGAGAGCTAGAACTTTGTCAAACTGACCCAATTTCTCGTAGGTCACAATGTTGTCTGCTATTTGTTCGACTGGAATGCCTACTACAATAGACATCTCAGAAGCTGGACAAGAATTGTTTCCATTTTCAAAATGACAATCAGTTTCTTTGTGCTCCAAGCCCGAAACTAAGTGGCCACAAGCCATACATTTCGAACTATGAATGGAGATTACAGCGGTAGTAGACATCAAGACTTCCAGTCTGCACTACCAAGAATATCGTCGTCCTGAAGTTCCGTGGTATCTGTGGAACGTTTAGCTGATACTTCCCCTACTATAGTACTTTGTGACGATTTAAAGGTACCTGTTTTGTCGTTCATGAATACTACACTAATGACACCAGCAGACACGGTATAAGATTTAACTTTTGACTCAAAGGCTGTGTAAGT
>Ga0129318_10000022_pt1 | contig 16096 bp, 29 predicted proteins | sample CPB1_08_DNA_FD_94475 | JGI IMG/M metagenome (GOLD analysis project Ga0129318, IMG submission 94475) | Freshwater to marine salinity gradient microbial communities from Chesapeake Bay, USA - CPBay_Spr_0.1_0.8_DNA | ecosystem: Environmental > Aquatic > Marine > Coastal | place: USA: Chesapeake...
GAGCAAAAACCGACCCCCTCATGAACACCACCACCCTTCCTAATCCCACGCAGGCCGCCGCCGCCAAACTCCACCGGCTGTTCCGACTCATCAAGCCCCGCCCGCACATCCGGAATAGCTATAACCTCCATAATCAAGAGGGTCCACCATAATGTTAAAAAGTGCCGCCATAACCCAACCGCCGCCCATGAACGATCACGAAGCCCAAGCCCAAGCCCAAACCCTGGCCCACCTTTCCCGCCCCCTCATTGCGTGGCTGGGATCAAACTACCCTGGGGCCGAACTCCGGCTGACCCAGGACGGCACGGCCCTGTTTCTCCCGGTGGCCTTGGTGCTGAGCCAGACCGCTGCCGCCGAGTGCGCCCAGGCCTCAGCCCTCGACATGCGTCGGCCCCACCCTACGCCTTACTTTGGCCGTGGGGTCCGGATCCCCGACGCCTTCGATGAAGAGGACGATGATGACGACGTGACGTTCCCGAAACTGTAGGTGTCAGGCCCCGGCGTAGTTATGGTATGTCCCTCCCGCACCTTCCTCTTCGCTCCCACCTCGTTGACCTCTTACCCTCCGATGCCGTTGTTATCGAACTTGGGGTGGCGGCTGGCGCGTTTGCTGTGGAGTTGTTAAAACGGTCCCCTTCTATCCGGTACGTCGGAGTTGACAGATGGTCGGACCACCACAACGAGGCCGAAATGGTGGCGGCGACATCGGCTATCAAAGAGATGAGCCTGGAGGCGAACCTTATCCGGGCCACGTTCCGCCAAGCTCTTGAAGGATTCGGGGTCGGAACGGCGGATATGGTTTACATCGACGGTTACGCCCATACCGGGCAGGAACGTGGGGAGACTCTCCGTGACTGGTGGCCGGTGCTCAAGTCCGGTGGGATCTTTGCTGGCCATGATTATGACCCCAAGTATTCGGCCACGATGAAGGCTGTGGACGCCTTTACCCAGGAGCTTCAGTTGGACTTCCGTCTAACGGGTGAGAAAACGCTGCCCTCCTGGTACCTGCGGAAGCCCTAAACCTTCACTTCCGGGAACATGCGTAGCCGGACCGGCCTGTACGACAATACTTCGACGTCCGGGCAGAACCTGGTCAGGAACCTCCCCGTACGTTCCCAGCTGGCGTAGATGACATTACCCCAGGCGTTAGTAGCGGCGTTGACGGAAGCTGCGTGGAAGGAGCCCGCCGCGTATGTGCAGTCGTGTCCCACGAGCAGGATCCGCTTGAACCCGCACCATAAGGCGAACTGCAGGGCTTCAAATGAAATTGACCCGGCGTCGTACGGGCCGTTGGACAGGTCCAGGTTCAGAACCGGCAAGGCTGACTTCCCGTGGCTATCACCTCCGGTCCGGTAATAGACGGCGTCCGATAGCCCTTCCGGCATGGCGGCGTAGCTCCCAGTGGTTTTGGACCGGATGAACTTCTGCTTCCTGGGCGTGTAGCGTTGGTATGTCCCGGGATCACTCCGGTATCCGCGCTGGAGGCTCCCGGCGTCGCCGATGAAATAATAGTCAACCACGTATGGAAGGTACACGGCCTCATTCGATCCTATAAGGCACGCGCCATCGAAGATCCGGTGGTCCGCATCCTTGAGGGATGGGCCGGTGCCGAGGATAACTGCTGTTTCCCCGGTGTGTTTCCCCCGGTAGGCGTCGAAAACGCTCATTTGTGGCGGACGTAGACGTCGGTTGAAAGATCCTTGCGCTTGTACCGGTTGTGGAGAGGGTGGCCGTTCACGATCCGCCCTTTGAAATACTTCTGTCTGCAGATCACGTTCGCCACTGCCATGTCGATGGTCTTGATCCTAGCTGAGATAGAACTGAAGTAGGCGTCGGTAGGATCGGCAGCCTCGATCAGGGATTCCATCAGATAGAGGAAACGGCTGATCTGGTTGAAGTGCCCGCCCACCATCCCACAGTTCAGCACATCCTCGGCTTTGAGTGATTCGTAGGCCCGGAGCAACATTCGCGCTTCCCGGTCATACAACGTTTTCATCCAGCCGTTATCCTCGACCCGGTTGGAGGCGAACCCATACCCGTCCTCCCGTCCGATGTAAAGCTTCTCAGGGTCGTTTATGAACTCGAACGGGTTGTTCACGATGACGACGTCCTGACAGTCGGTGAAGAGACTCCACTCCGGCTTGTGGTCCTGGATCCATCTGGAGTAGACCTGCCAACGGTAGTCCAGAGCGCAATAAGGCCCGGCAGGGGTCCTGACGAACTTGATGTGGTCGGTTTCGTAACGGGCGACAAACTCGTCGCTCAATCCGTCGTGAAACACCCTGCCGTTCAGGGGAAGGGAGCGCATGGAGTCGTACCATGGGCTTATATACGCATAACTGTCGAGTCCTACCATACGGTTCCGCTGCGGGTCCTTGGCATAAGTGAAATAGCAGGTGCAAACCGTGCCACGGTCTTGCTTCAGAGGGTATGGTTGCATGGGTGGAGTGAAGGAATCATAACTAAAGAAAGCCCCGAACGCCAACCCGCACTAGACATTGACGCGGGGTGGTGGTGTGTTATGGTCCGTCAAACATGAAACCGCCTGTTCCACAAGTTGACGCCTATCTTGAAGACCGCCCTTACGGTACCTTCCTCAAGCGCCTGGACCCTGGTGTTCCAGAGCAGCGGGTCGGACCTCCGCGCCGGTGCCAGCCCAAGCTCCTCCTCACCCTCTCCAAACCCCCAGCCAAACCTATCCGCCTGTGAAACCGAAACTCGTCACCGTCACGCCCGTCCCCGACGCCATCGTCCTGCTGTCCTCACCCTATCGTCACCGGCATCATGGTCACCCTGACTGGTCTGATTTCCCGACCCGTGCCGGGTCCTGGTGGTGGAAGCCGTATTTCAATGGGATCCGGATCCGGGTCGAAGTCGAGGAAACCTACGCCGGTGGCCGGATCTGCAAAGCCTTGAAGATGGGCGGGAGCAGCCAGTGCCCAGGACACAGCGACTGGCGTGGATACTGGCAGGAAGGCCCGACCAAGCTCCTACCCAAATCTTCAACCAAACCTATTCACCTGTGAAAAAGATCCTCTCCTTCGCCGTCTCCGGCCTCCGCGCCCTCAATGCTGCCGTGATCCGGAACTGGGCATACTGCCTTTTCCTCTTCGCCCTAGCCATGGTTATTGTCGCCATAGTCGGTGACGTCCAGTCGAGCAAGGCCCCTATCACCTTCCGGTCCGACTGCGGCCTGATCCTGGACGTCGACGACATCGGCCCGGATTCCCGGACTTCCAAGGTCCGCACTGACAAGATGATCGCTATAACCAACCTCAGGCTGTCATCCTCCATCCCCGCCGGTTCCCGCCTTTACTACGTCGAGAGGGTTGGCGGGTGGAAAGGGTGGCTGATCGAGTAGCTCTATTGACAAACCTGGAACCTGTGTTATGTTGTAGCCTATGAAACCACGAAGCTGCGCCATCGTCGGAGGCGGGACCATCTCCCACATCCGTTCCCACCTCGCCCTTTCCGCCCCTGCCTACGGCACCACGGCCAGGATCCTCTACAAGCTCACCCAGCAGTTGGCCCCGGCCCTGGCCCATCACCTCTACCTCACCACCATGGCCGGAGGCGGGGACGTGACCGGGTGTGGGGAGACGGTGGAGGATCTCACCAGTCTCGCCGAAGCCCTAGCCAACGACCCCTGCACCAAGATCGTGTTCTGGAACCCGGCGATCGTGGATTTCTCGGCATCGGTTGCCGGAGACGTTTCCCGCCATCAGTCCGGGAAGTACACCGGGCGTCTCGAAAGTGCCCACGGCTACAAGCTGAACCTGCACCCCACACCCAAGATCCTGCCTATTTTCCGCCAGGAACCGAACGTCGAAGGGCGGACGCGTAAGGACATCTTCCTCGTCGCCTTCAAAACCACCTGCGGAGCCGACCGTGAAACGATGTACCTCAAGGGGCTGAACCTGCTCAAGGAGAGCAGCGCCAACTTGGTCCTGGTGAACGACGTCAAAACCCGCTTCAACATGGTGGTGACGCCGGAGGAAGCGGCCTACCACGAAACCGAAGACCGGGAGAAAGCACTCGTGGGTCTGGTCGATATGGCGATCAAGCGGTCTAACCTGACTTTCACCCAGTCCACGGTCATCGCCGGACGTCCGGTTCCCTGGGCTTCGGAGATGGTTCCGGACGCCTTGCGCCAGGTCGTGAACCACGCGATAGCCGGGAACGCCTACAAGCCCTTCCGTGGTGCCACGGTTGGCCACTTCGCCTGCGTCGTCCCTGGAACCGGGAACACCGAGTTCCTGACTTCGATCCGGAAGAGCAACTTCAACGACCTTGACCGGGTTGGGCTGGTCCGGATCAAGACCGACGGCCCGGATACGGTGCTGGCCTACGGGGCCAAGCCTTCGGTCGGTGGCCAGAGCCAGCGCCAGGTCTTCCGCGACCATGAGGGGTACGACTGCATTGCCCACTTCCATTGCCCACTCCGGGACGAGCACCCCGACGACATCCAGGTCATCAGCCAGCGCGAGGTCGAGTGCGGATCCCACGAGTGCGGAGCCAACACGTCCCGGGGCCTGCGCCCCTTTGGCCGGTTGAAAGCCGTGATGCTGGACCAGCACGGGCCGAACATCGTGTTCCCCCGCGACATCGACCCCCAGGAGGTCATCGCCTTCATCGACCGCAACTTCGACCTGTCCAAAAAGACGGGTGGATACCAGTTACCGATGGCGACTCCCGACTGCGAATGCGTCGACTGCGGCGGCAACAAACCCGGACACGACAGCACCTGCTCCTGGATGCAGGAACTGGTGGGGAACACCAACTTAACGCCATGACCCCTGACCCCAAAATCATCACTGCGGTTGAAGACATCCTGATCCGGCAGCTGGAATCGTTGCCGGATCAGGACGACCTCACCCGGACCTTGATCCTGAACTTGAGCCAGTGGTCCTCCGGATCCTCGCCCATCAACGACTTCGAAACCGTCCGCGTCCTGGAACTCCTGCTGATGCAGGATGATCGTGGCCCTGACCACGCCGCCTACCTCGTCGACCTCGTCAAGGGGTATGGGACGTGGTCGGTCGGCATGGTAGGTCGGATCGGGGGCGTCCTCGCCGCTCTTCAAGCTCTCCCCTGGCAACGGGCCTGTGCCCTTGCCTGCACCTACGACCACAACCTACACAAACAGACATGTCCCAATTACTAACACCCACTGCCCCGCATATCCCCTGCTTCCGTTTCCGTGTCGCCGTCATGAACGGCACCGAACCTGCCGCCAGGCTCTACCTCTCCTTCTTCGACAGGAAGGTGTCGGAGGTCCGGTATCGGGCCGAGTTCACCCTTGTCGACGACCTCGACCAACTCTCGGATCTTACCTTGGCCATCGCGACCCAGGTTTCGACAAACCCGGTCCCGGATCCGGGCCGTTTCCGGATCCTGACCATGGAACACCTCGGAGTCCAGTACCGGGTTTCGTACGGCCTCATCGACCCATGAGATACCGCCCTTTCAAGGAATGGAGCAAGGCCGGGTACACCATCCTCAAAGGGAGCCGTGCCACCTGGCACAACGGAGTCGCCCACTTCTCCGAAGCCCAGGTCCGGCCTCGGTACGATCCTCTCCCTCCCCGGCCCCTGCCACCGCCGGTCAATCCGAGCCAGTACGAGGACGACATGCCGAGCGACGCCGGGTCTCCTGTTTCCGACCGATACGGGCGCGAGTCCGGCATCCGTGGCTACACCAAGTTCAACGGCGGGGACTGGGTGCCGGTCACCTATCACGCGGACGGGTCGTCCACCGTCCACTGCGGCGGTCCCTGCGGGCCTCTCTACGTCGACGAGTTCGGCAACACCTAGGGGGACTTGACAAACGGCTAAACCTGTGTTATAATGTCGGCATGAGCAACCCAACCACTCCCCCTGCTGATCTGACCGAAGCCCACAAAGCGGCCCTGAACGAACTCAAAGCCGCCCATGCAGCGCGTCAGCGCGTGGTGAATGACGCCACCAAGCCTAGCACCGATGCCTCATGGCACCTGGAGTACAACGCCGCCGACGCTGCCATCGACGCTGCCAACGCCCATGTCGAGGTCCATGAGGCCCTAGTTGCCTGGGAAGAAGCGAAAGCCAAGCAGCATGCCGCGTCCGTGAAGTGGGCTCAGTCCAAATCCACCCCCGCCGTATGAAATTCGAACCCGGACAGCACTACACCGGCTCCCGGGAACCGCACCCGAAGCGGAAGGGGTGGACCACGACCTGGAACGGACCGTTCTCCAACCGCCAGAAGGCCCGCCAGTGGTGCCGGAACCATTGGCACAAGCACCAAGGTGGAGTATGCATCCGCCTCCCCGACGCTACCATCGAAGAATTCAAGCCATGAACTGCACCCACCCAGACCACAACGAGCACGAGACGTGCGAGGACCGCGCCGTCGGCTGCTCCAAGGACTGCATCTGCTGCATGGGCGACCCCAACGCCGATCCGGTGCCAGAGCCTCCGCTCCCAGCCCCGTTTTTCACCACCAGCGGCGGACCCCAGCTTGTCGTCAACGTCCCGCCTATCGTCAAATCCGTGGGCCACATCCAGGTCGGGAACGCGTCCGTGGATGCCACCTTCGACCTCACCGGGATTGACCCCCGATACCACTATACGATCGTGCAGTGTATCCTCCGCTCCCGCATCCGCATCCTGGTATACCAGAACACCGGGAAAAGCGACGCCCTCCCGGCAGTGGTCCCACGCCCGTGGTGGAAGTTCTGGGCCTAACCACCATCACCTATGAAACCTCCGAAACTCCCCGCCAACGAAGACACCATCACCATTGGGGACAAAACCTACACCTTCACCACCAACCCCTCCGGACCCAACGACATCGCCATCAGCCCCAGCGTCGAGGAGACCGCCGAGAACTTCTACAAGGCCACGGGACTGAGACTCACGACGGAGGCGGGCAGTCTTTGGGTCCGGATTCCGGTGCCGTGCCGCCGCTGCCGTGGTGCCGGGGTCGTCGTGAAGACGGGCACCCTCCCCCACGACTACGTCACCTGCACCGGATGCGGAGGGAGAAAGACCCGCCGCCCTGCCGGTGGATGGCCAGGAGAACCAAAACCCACCTAACCATGTCAAAGTTCAGCTACACTCCACCCAAAGGCTTCCCCAGGCACCTGGCCGAGTCCCTCGACTACGTCGCATGCAAGATCCTCGTCGCGTATCTGGAGAAGCACCCGGGCACCCAGATGACTCCGGGTCTCGCCCGCACCATCGGGGATGAAGCGGCCATGGTCCTGATGAAGCCCCTTCCCTGGCCCTCCTCCGCCCTCCCTAGCCCAAACTGACCTTCCCACCAAATCCCGAAACCTCAAACTAATGCCGACCCGCCTTCCCATTTCCGCCGCCGCCGAACTCGGTAAAAAGTTCGGCCTCAAAACTATCGTTCTCCATGCCTGGGATGGAGCCCTCCAGCACCTGGTGTCCTGGGGCGACACGGTCCAGAACTGCGACTACGCCGCCCAGGCTGCGGCCCTGATGGAGAAGGCCTTCGACTGGCAAGGGGTGGAGGAGCGCCTGCCGTCCCGGGTCAAGGCCCTGAAAGCCGAGGTCGCCAAGCTCAAGGCCGACGTTGCTACCCTCAACGACCGGTTGCACGAGCGCACCCAGGCCCTTCTCAACGAACTCGACGAGGAACGCCGCGCCCGACAGGCCGGATTCGCCCACTGGCCCGTCAAACCCGTTGGCCAACCTTACCCTGTGGTTATCACGGAAACCCGCCGCGACGAACGTCCACCCGGGAGCGACGCCGTAGACTTCGACACCCGACCACCCACCCGCAAGGAGCGTGAGGATGAGGCCCTGCTCCACCGCGCCGGGATGTGCTCCCACGCCATCCGCCAGTCCGCTATCGACCCCAGCCGTTGCTGGACGTGTCAGGTGGTGGGCCTTCCTATCCAACCATCAACCCTACCCAGACATGCTCCCTGATCCAATCTCACAAACCCCGGAACCGGACCCTAACCAGGAAACCGAATCCGCCACCCCGGAAACCGACGCCGAAGTGGCGAGGTTGAATTCCAACGGTGATTCCTTTGCCGACTCTCACCGGGAACTGGCTGGTCTTGCCCGACGCCTGGAGCGTGAACGCAACCTGGCCCGCCTCCCGATCTGCGTTGGCAGGCCCATCATCGAGATCCTGGCGAAGGAAGGGATGTGGACGTCTTCGAACGGGAACGCCGTCGTCGCCGCCGACTGCCTGTACCGGAACAACCCCTACGCTTTCACGGGTCTGCGTGATGCCTTGAGACAGGCGATAGGCGACTACATGTCCCAGTTTGGCCAGGGTCTTGAAGCCCACGGCATCATGATGGGTCCGGCACAGATCGAAGCGGACAAGAACCTCCGCGCCGTCCTTGAAGGACTGGACGCGGCAGCGGCCAAAGCCTTGACCAAGCCCGCCACGCCCGACCCCATCGTCGCCGAACGTGACGCCCTGAAAGCAGCGTTGCAGGCCCTGCGCCACTATTACCGGCAGTGGTCGATCCCGGGGACTCTCTACAACCAGGTGGAGGCGGCTCTCCAGCTGTCCACTAGCACCGTACCTGGGTCCTGGGTGATCGAGGACGGAAGTGGCGTCCTCCATGGGGAGGACCGCACGTATTTGGGACTGAGCGGTGGCGTCTTCGACTGGTTTGAGGAGAAGGAACGGGCGATCCAGTTCCGCCGGAAGCAGGATGCCGAAGCCTTCATCGATCACAAATACCTGACCGGCACCAGCGCTGTTGCCAAACCCTACGAACCGTGAACGACTGCGCCCCCACCGACTGCATCGAATCAGGCATGGTCCTGCTCGTGTACCACTTGTACCAGCACGGGAAGTCGGTGGAGGAAATCTGCCTCCATCTGTCCCACGGATGTCCGTGGCCCAGATCAACTCTATCATCGACGACCTCAACTCCGCCCTCCTCTAGCCATGCAAAACTGCCTGAACCTTACCTGCCGGTACCTGCCCAGCCGTGCCTCCATTACCGCCGAACTCGCGAAGGTGGATGAACGCCGGAAGCGGGATGCGGAGTTGAAGGGCGAACTCCCGGACCTGATCCTGCAGTCCTATGCCGACACGCTCCCGGACCTTTTCGAGTCCCGGGCCGTCATCGCTCACGTGGACGGGGACTGGAAGGACATCGCGTGCATCGACAACAGCTTCGACGACCTGCCCGAGGACTGCCCGCTCTTCTACCTCCAACATACGGACGTCTGGTCCCTGGGCGTGATCAAGAAAAAGGACGACCGGTCCGTGATGAGCGTGGATTGGACTCACGACTACTTCCAGGACACCGAAATGCTGCCGCTGCTGCGGATGGTGCTGGAAGACTTCATCGACCAGCCCTGCTACTTCAACGACCAGGGCCGGGAGATGCTGGTCATGGCCTCGGTTCTGATGGAGTGGGAACCCGACGTCGACTGGGAGACCGGGCACGACGAGGGCTGCTTTGCCCCCGTCAAAGTCATCACCAGTTTTTCCTAACCTTCAACCCGTACCTCATGTCCATTGAAGCTATCCTTATGACCGTCCTCATCGTTGTCCTTATCTTCAAAAAGGACATCTTGAAATGAAAATACACCAACCTGTCGTCTTTGCCCCATACTTCTGGGGTCACCGTGGTCAACACCGCTGGGGCCACCACCCAAAGAGCAAGCACCCGAAGCAGTACCTTCCTGTGACCGGACCCCACTGCTATCCGGACGAGTTCAATCCATCCTCCAAGGTGGGGTGCCGCCGCACCCTGCGCCGGAAACAAAAACAGTGGGTCCGGAAGGAACTGGAGGAGTCCGCAGCCTAACATCATGGATCCTGAAACTCCACCTGCACCACGGTACGCGGACGGCGAGGGGCCGGAGTGCCCGTACTGCGGATGCGTCCACACCGCCGACGAGCCCCACTATTTCGACGAAACCGGATTTGAGACCGAGTGCAACGACTGTTCCAGACCGTTCCGCGTCGTCCCTAACCTGTCAGTTTCCTGGCGCACTTCCGCACCCGCACCATGACCAGCCTCCACCTTCCTTCCGCCCTAGCCGGGGTGATGTACCTGAACCTGGACCGGCGTACGGACCGGAGGCAGACCGTGGAGTCCGTCCTCGCCCGCACCCAACTCCCGGTGGTCCGGATTCCGGCGGTTGACGGCCAGGACCTGGACCTTGGGTGGAAATCCGCGATGCTTCCGGGGGAAGTGGCCTGCGCCATCGGTCACGCCCAGATCTGGCGGAAGGTCCTGGAATCGGGCCAGACCTGGCTGGTGGCCGAGGATGACCTGATAGGATGCCAGGACTGGGTTGACCGGTTCCAGTCTCCCCTCCACCTCCCGGAGCACTGGACGATGCTGATGCTAGGCGTATCCTGGCCCGGGCCTGCGGCGGCGGTGCCGGGTTCCGACGTCTCCCGGGTGCATAGCTTCTGTGGATGTTTCTCCTACGTCCTGACACCCGCTGCCGCCGAGACCCTGCTCCAACTCCGCCGCCTGATCCCGGGCCACGTCTCGGACTGGTACACCCAGCGCTACAACCAGGAGTCAGGCTCCACCTACGTCGTGACCCCGACCTGGTTCATAGCAGGGCAGGACAGCGACATCGCGGTCCGAAGTACATCCCCGGACCGATGGGGCCGGGTCTGGGCTGACCACAGGGGGACTTGACAAACGCACAGGTCTGTGTTATAATGTCGGCATGAGCCAAACCAACTTCGCCCCCGCGCCCGTCAAAACCGAAGAGGTCACCTACGACGCCGCTGTCGCCGCCGCTGCCGAAAAGGCTTGCGGACGCACTGCCCGCAAGTTCCAGAAGAGCAGCGCGGACGGCAAGGGAGACCGGTTCACGATCACCCGCTGGGATGGCAAGGTCACCAGCGTCACCTGCGACTTTGACCCAATCTTCTAGCCCATGAGCACCCTGAACACCCCGACCCTGAAACCCACCCGGTACGTCTACGAGTACATGAACGGCAAGCACGGGTACATCGACCGCTTGAAACAGAACTTCTGGCGCGACACTCACTTCGGCATCGAGGCCAACGCCCGCCGCTGGATCAACTCCAAAAACACGGAAGAACGCCGCACCACCCACCCATGAACACATCTGCCATCCCGCCGAAACCGGCCATACCGCCCAACCCCCGCCTCACCGAGGGCAACGAGTCCCAACGTCCCAAGCGACCGATCCAATCGATCCAGGGGCGGACCGTCCTCGCCATCCTCGCCTCCACCGCCGCCTTCTATGGCTTCGTGTTCGGCTACCTGGGATACCAGGCTGCCCGTGAGTCCCAGGCCGAGCGCGACCAGGCCCGGTCCGAGCGCGACCAGGAACGGATTGGGTCACGGATGGCGATGGAGGGACAGGCCGTCTACCTAGACCGGGTCGAAGTCGCCGAAGACCGGGCCGAGAGAGCCGAGATCCGCGCCGAATACATGGAAGAGTTGCTGAAACGCCTCATCCCCACTACTGTCATCCCACCCAAATAACCCTCCCATCCCATGGCTACCGAAACCGAACGCAAATGGCTCCTGGCCAACGACACTTGGCGTGACCAGGTCAACCCGGAACTGGACCGGCATATTATCCAGGGCTATTTGAGCCTGGACCCGGAACGGACGGTGCGGGTCCGGATTTCCCGGAGCCGTGACGGAGGCAATCTCGATTCCCGGATCACGGTCAAGGGTAAAGCCTTCGGACCCGACAGCATCAGCCGGACCGAGGTCGAGACTACGATCCCGTATCAGGTGGCCCTGGATCTGCTCCCCTTCTGCGTCGCTACCATCACCAAAGTCCGGCACGTGCTCCCAGTCAGCACCGAGGGCACCGGCTCGACCTCAATCGGCACCGCCGTATTCGAAATCGACGAATTCACGGACCGGCACCAAGGTCTGGTGGTATGCGAACTTGAACTCGACACCCCGCGCTCCCCCCACCCGGAGCCGTCGTGGCTGGGGGAGGAAGTCTCCCACGATCACCGCTACTACAACTCCGCTCTCGCGGTCGCTGCCACTCCGCCCATACCATCACGGCGTCCATACTCAATCACCCCATAACAACACCAACACTCCAACATCATGGCTAATGAAGACGACGACAACGACCAAGGGGGACTCCCCGAAGGACTCCCCGAAGTCCTGAGCACGCTTTTCGGGCAGGCCCAGCAGAACGCGACCGCCCGCCGCGCCCACCTGGAGGAGTTCAACCTCCAGATCGAGAAGGTGGCACAGCAGTTCCGGACCCAGGTCTACCACACCACGGACCAGCTGAATGGGCCAAGCGAAGCCGCCGCCGTCAACGCGCTCCGCAGCTGGGAGAAGACCTGCATCAACATCCGCAAGGGACTGAGGAAGGTGTCCCTTCCCCACCGGGCAGCCTGGATCGAGGCCGTGATCGCCGGTATGAAGGTCATTGCCGTGATGGACCAATGCCCGTGCGACGAATGCGTCGCCAAACGCAAGGCCACTTCCTAACCTCGCATGGACCCCACCCCGCCCCCGACCAAAGTCCACCGGCCTTGGCACACCAGGCCCAAAACGATCGCTGCAGGAGACACCGTCACGCTCAACAGCTATGGCGACATCCGGATGGACCGTTCCAAGGGAAAGTGGGTGGGGAGTGCCATGGCCGTGGTGAAGGTGTGCAAGAGCGGGCTATACCAGGTGAAAACCAGCGACGGCACGCTCCTGTCAGTACCGAAATCCAACCTAGACCCACTTCATGAATCCAGACCCTAGCTCCATGGCAGCCGTTGCTGCCGCCATCGTCGGACCTCCACAGCTTCTCGCCGTTGACGGCAAACTCGTCATCGTGGGAAGCGGCAGCAATGCCGAGTTCGCCCATGGCATGGCTCAAAGAATGATGATGAGGCTGGAGGAGAAAGACCGGAGGCCGATCGAAATCGTCTCCCCTGCCACCGCCGCCGAACGATACGGCTACGTCCCGGACTACACGGAGCCGCTCCGGGTGGACGCCCTGGCCGGTGCCGTCATGACCCTTGAGCCACCGTCTCCGATCCTGCTCCCTCCTCCCCGCCGTCGCCGGACCCGGTACCTGATGGGTAGACGCCCGATCCCCGCAGGTCTGGAGGCCGAGTTCCTCACCGACGCCGAGGTTGTCGAGCGCGAAGCCGGGTCCATGGTCCACGACCAGACCGAGAGGCTGGTGATTTCGGCAGCGGAGGAGAAACGCCTCCGCAAGGCGGCGAAAAAGGCTGAAAACGAAGCCCGGGCCAGGGCTGGCAGGGGCGCGTAGGCCGGATTTCTTACCCGCACACCCTCACCCCTACACACACACCCACCCATGGATCCCGAACACTTGCTCGTCCTCTGCCAGCTGGCCCAAGCCGCCTCCGACTCCAACATCTGGGATAACCAGGAGGATGAGGATTTGAAGGAAAACGTCACGATGGTCCTCGACTCCCTATCCCAGGACCTGGGATACAACGGATGGAAGGAAGCCATGGAAGAGATCCCCAAGGACCTGGGCTAACTATTTGGGCGTGGTGCTGAGTCCCTCCTTCCGCCAGCGGAATAGGACAGGCCAGCGGACGGACATGAGCCGTTTAAAGCCGGAGAGACGGGGGACGCAAGTCCGGCCAGCCCCCGCCACCTCACCACGCCCTCACTAACCAACAACCGAACCCAACAACATGAAATACCTCCTCCCTTTCGTCCTGATGCTGGTCCTTCTGTGGGTTCCGGTGCTGTACCGGCGGTTCTTCCCCAGGCCACGGTAATCTGCGACAGATTGACAGCGACGGGGAGCGGCGTTATGATGGGGCCATGCCCTCCATCCCTCCTCTGACCCCGCCCGCGTCCCCGCCTCCTATCACGTTCCAACCCCCTCCGGAAACGGACCTCCTGATGTCGATCCTGGAGGAAATGCAGAAGCAGACAGCGCTGCTGCAGTCGATCGAACGCAAGGTCGAGTGCCTCCTCCCCGGCTAACCACCAAACCTATGAAAGTCCACAAAACCGGCACCCCCGCCCCACAACCGCAACCGTACTGGGTTGGCATGCGCATGGTCTGCCCCTGCGGATGCGTCTTCGAACTGGAGGCGGGCGACCAGGTTCTCGTCACCAACGAACGCCACCCAGGTGGGAAAAGGACCGTTGCCGCATACTGCCCGACCACCGGCTGCGGCAAGACCGTCGTGGCCGACTTACGTCCGTTATGATCCGTCAGGACGACGTGCTGGAAGTCTACCTTCCCAAGGCCGGGAATGTGGAAGCACCAGTCCTGAGCCCGTACCAGGACACGGTTCTGGTACCCTACGACCCCACCCGGCCCAGTACCGCCATCTTCCATCGGGGCCGCGTCTATTTCCTCTATTCATCCAAATCCAAAACACCACCCAAACCATGCAAACGGTTACCTACATGCAAGAGCCACTTCCGGAGGAGATCGAGCGGCAGGAGTTTGAAGAGTGGGCGATAACCCAAACCTATTACTTGGACTGGAATGGGGTCGACCAATATTGCAACCTGCGTACGCACCGCGCATGGCTGGCATGGAAAGCCGCCCGAGTTTCACCAGCGAAGAATCGACTGAACCCAAACACCATGACCTACACCCTCGAACTCCCCTGGAAAAAGAGCTTTGAAACGCGGAACGCATCGACCACCGGTATGGTGGAGTATGACGTAGTCGAAGTAAAGGGTCCAGGAGGTACTAACACCGTCCACCTACGGCATAACCCACACCGGTCTGCCAGGCCATGGGTGTGGGAGACCCTGGAGGGGTACCGGCTGCCTTTTGGGAGCGGGAACGCCGACACCCGCGAGGAGGCCAAGGACCAGGCCGAAGCCTGGCTTGTTGCCAACACCCTGAAATACCTGAAGCCGGTGACAGGCGGGATCGACCTTATCAGCCGCGAACGTCGGCGTCAGATCCAGGTCGAAGGCTGGACGCCCGAGCACGACGACAGCCACACCGAGGGCCAGATGATTATCGCTGCCGTTGCCTATGCCCTAGCCGCCCACGACATCATCACGGGCAAGGATCCGACCACGGACCTGGCCAGGGACAAGGACCAGCCGTTCTGGCCCTGGGACCGGGAATGGTGGAGGCCGAGCACGGACGCGGTACGGAACCTGGCCAAGGCGGGTGCGCTCCTCGCCGCCGAGATCTGCCGCCTCCTCCGCCCCAGGAAATAAGGGAGACCGCTTGACAAAAACGGCACTGCGTGTTATGGTGGCACATGCCCTCTCCACGTCCCGTAAAACTACTCCCACGTCCCGACACTCAAGCGGTCGCCGTCCGCGCCGTCCTGAAGCACTTCAAGACTCATGACAGGGCGATGCTCGTAGCAGGCACCGGATATGGGAAGACTCTGGCTTCGATGTGGGCAATGGAACGGTATGGGCCGACTCTTGCCGTGATCTTTGCCCCCACACTGGACCTTCTGGACCAGATCGTGTCGGTCTATAAGACCCAAATGTCGTCGAAGGTGGAGAACTGGTTGGGGGTGTGTAGCCGTCCGGTCCACGGCGATGCTGTCGCGGTACCGCATGTCACGGATGAAGGGTCGATCATGCGGTTCCTGAAACTAGGCGGACGCAGCCTCATTTTCTGCACTTATGCCAGCGCCCCCATCCTCGCCAAAGCCATCCGGCGGTCCAAGAGAACAGTTTGCTGGGCCACCATGGACGAGGGACACCACGTTGCTGGGAGGGCGGACAAGGTCACGGCACTGCTAACCAGCGACAAGCATCTGCCTATCCGCAAGCGGCTCTTCGTTACAGCCACCCCGAAGCACGTAGCTTTCTCCAACCGGGATGGGACCGAAGCTTTCTCGATGGATGATGAGCGCATGTTTGGGTCGAGGGTCTACGAGATGTCGTACCGGGAATCAGTCAAGGCCGGGATCGTCCTTCCGATCAGAGTCTTCGTCACTACCAGCAGGACGCCGGTAACGGACATTCGTGCTTTGGATGAGGAGCACCGGTTCAAAGCCTACTATGACGGTCTGATGACGTTCCGTAAGACCTCGGGGAGCCGTAAATGCCTGTGCAAGCACAGCACCATCAGGGAAGCTGCCCGGTTTGCCGAGTATCTGAACCGGAAGAAGGTGCTAACATACACCATTAGCAGTGAGACCCCGCAAGCCATCAGGAGGA
>Ga0129318_10000023_pt1 | contig 16050 bp, 11 predicted proteins | sample CPB1_08_DNA_FD_94475 | JGI IMG/M metagenome (GOLD analysis project Ga0129318, IMG submission 94475) | Freshwater to marine salinity gradient microbial communities from Chesapeake Bay, USA - CPBay_Spr_0.1_0.8_DNA | ecosystem: Environmental > Aquatic > Marine > Coastal | place: USA: Chesapeake...
AAAGGAACTACGTTTACAAAATACAAGCAATTTATAGATAATTGTTTCAAGGCTTTGCCAAGACAGGCTTTACATGCCAAAACACTTGGTTTTGTGCATCCAACTACCGGCGAAATGATGCGTTTTGATACGGAATTGCCACAAGATTTTCAGGATTGTATCGAAAAATGGCGAGGCTATTCGAAAACACATTTGGTAGATGCAGAGGATGATTTATTATAATTAGGAACCTAGATAAAATCATTTTAATTCAAAAGCCTTTAGGGGTTTTTTTTTTTATGAATAGTGATAACTACATTATTTTTTGCTATGATTTTGGCTGTTTTTTTATCAAATTATTATCGTTAAAATCTCAAAATACATATATTACTGGATTTCATTTAATAATTTTTAGTTCTCACTATCAGTAACTTAACAATTTTAAAAAAAAATAAAAAAGCAAACGACTCCAATTAGTTAATTTTTTGTCCTTTATATGTAGGTTAATCCAACTGCTTTATTGTCTTATAATAATTAAAGAGTGTTTTTTATACAAAATATACAGATATATCATTTTAAAGAGTACATTTGTACTGTTAATTATAAAATTGTTTGGATATTCTATACTGTTATAAAACATTCAAAATTTAAATTAACTTACCCCCACATTAAAATATAATTATCTCTGCACCCCCCGGCGATTTTTACACGTATTTTATGTTAATTATTACATTTTAATCTCTACAAATTAATTTTGTTTCGGCTTTTTACAGAGCTGGAATGCAGTTACAATTATTTCAACAATCTGATTAAAATAGAATAGTAATTCCATAAAATAGAAATTATGAAAGTGCACAACGCCGTTATCGTAAAAGAAGAGCTAATTAATATTGTAGCTCTAACAAAATTAGTAAACAATTATTGCTCGACTTATATTATAGAAGAAGAGAGTTTGCCTATAGAAAATCTCTTAATTGAAATCAATATAATAAAGCCCGAGGTTATTTCTGTTGATCTTAAGCCATTGATTATGGCCGAAGTAATACAAGCAGTAAGTAAGATTGTCAAAAAAATTGTAAAAGACGATTTTATCGATCTCAATATTTCTACAGAGGTTGATACTCTAAATTTAAACAGCAAGTTAAGTGGTTATGTTGCCATAGCATCCATAGACGAAATTAACTTCTTGAAAATGGAAGATATCATGTTTTGCAAAGCCGATGGAAGATACACTAGATTTTACTTGGCCAACGGAACTTCTCATATGTCCTCTAGGAATATTGGCGATTATGAAGACCGTATTCTAGATGAAAGTTGTTTTTTTAGAATTCATAATTCCTATATTATAAACATGCGTTTTGTTGCCCGAATCAATAAAAGAGAAGGAATTAGCTGCGAAATGAAAAACGGACTATCTATTCCTATTTCTAAAAGACGACAAGATGATTTTAGTAAATTTATTGGATTAAAAATGTAAATAAAACTACTTTTTTTATTGCATGATTAGTTTGTACTCCATAATGTCCCCTTCATATAAATCCTCTTTTATAAAAAAAACGCCCCCGTTTTTTTATAAGGATAACTAAAAATCATCTGTTTTTTTAATCGAATTCTTTAGTTAAGAAGTAAGTATAATAAAATGTCGTATTTAAAATATGATGTTTATTGTAATTGTCTGATTTTAAATAGTCTTAACTATGTGGAGACTTTTGACTTTAGGACATTAAAACTTTCGACTTAGTTAAATTATTCTTTTATCGTTCATTGTTTCGGTTTAAATACACTTGTTTTTTTATGTAAGTGCTTTAAAAAGAAATATTTCAATTAAATCTCAACCCGTTTAAGCAAAAAAAGTCCCGTTTATTCCGATATACGCCCACTTATTACTTGGTATGTTCGAAAACCAGAATACCAACTTAGTTTTACAATATGATTACCACCTGTATTTGTTAACCAAATAAATGCAAATAATTAGAAATTGTATTTTAATAAAAAATGAACTAAAAATGAAAAAAATCTTTGTAGCCTTAGTGTTACTAGCTGGTTTCTCGGCAAGTGCACAAATTAAAATTGGAGCAAATCCTACATCGCTCAATGATGGCTCTTTGTTAGAACTAGAATCAAGCACGAAAGGACTTAAATTTCCTGAAGTAGCTTTAACGAGTACCATAGCTTGGCTTCCATTAGCGGGTACGAAAGTTATGGGAATGACAGTTTATAATACGGCAACTGCTGGCGATGTAACCCCAGGAATGTATACTAATGATGGTGAAAAATGGGTAAAGTTGGGGGGTAGTTCATTTGTTAGTGCAATTCTAACAAAAAACGCTACTTATACAACACTTGATCCTGCAGAAGTAACCCCTAATAATGTTACTACTTTAACATTCTCAGGTTCTTCTCCTGCTGCTTTTACAATTTCAAACTTACCCGCTGGCGCTAATAACTTTGGAAAAATTTTGAATATTTTCAATGGAGCTTCAGTAAGTCTGTCTTGTTCCTTTAATAGAGGCGGTGATGGTGCTCCGGCTACTGTAACTATTCAGGCCACGAGAGGGGCTTCATTGGTTTGGGATGGAACAGGATGGTCTAGAAGTTCTTATTAACTAAATTATTTATTATTATGAAAAAAATCATTTCAATTTCGGTTATTTTACTTTTTGTAACATCTGTTAATAGCCAAATTCTAACTAATAGTGTTCCAGCAAACGCTATATTAGGCTCCAATGCCTTTTTAGACGCAAGTTCAAATTATAGTTCTATTTCCGGTGAAGTTAATAGTAACCATAAGGGGTTAGTGTTTCCAGATGTTAACTTAGCTACTTTTCAATTTGAAAATATTATTGCAGATGGAGCTACTTTTCCTTCTTATTATGACGGAATGGTCGTGTATAACACAACAAATGGTAACACTCTAAATGGGGTTAATAGTCCAAGTTTATCAGTAGCAGTAACTCCTGGATTTTATTATTTTTCAAACCCAAATGGGGCAGTAAATAGTAATGTTACTTCTGGTCAATGGATGTCATTAGGTAACAATGCTTCAAAAAACATTACTGCTACATCTATTGCTACTTCAATAACAATAGATGGAGCTCCTGTCTATGCCATAAAAGGTACGTTTATAACCGATGGGACTACAGCAATTACTACTATAGTTCCTCCTACAGGAATTACAGGCGTTTATAGAATTACTATTTATAAAACGGAAGTAAGTGCTGATTCTGCTACTGCAGGCAACCTAATTACTCGTAAATTAGCTTCTGAGGTTTATGATTTCAATCTTAGCTTGCAAGTCAATAATGTTGTTACCGGAAAAAATCCTTTTACGGAAGTTTATCCAGCTGGAACCTATAATTACACTCTAGAATATTTTAAATAAAAAATGTTTTTTTTTAAATAGTGAAAATTCTTTTTCCAAAACTGATCACATTCTAATGAAAATCAAAGCGGGCATATATATTTAGGTCTCTATTGAATTTAAAATATTATAAAATGAAAAAAATACTATATATTTTTCTTTTACCTATTTTTTTAGGTTCTGTGGGGTCTAATGCGCAAATAAGCATTGGTACTACTAGTCCTGATGCTTCGGCATTATTAGATGTTACCTCTTCATCTAAGGGAGTATTACTGCCAAGAATGACAACCACTCTTAGAGACGAAATAAGTAATCCTGCCATGGGTTTAATTATTTTTAACACTACGAATAGTCAACTAGAAGTAAATATCAGTAGTGTTTCTATTCCTAATTGGGTTAGTGCTATTGGTTCTGTAGGACCAGCGGGCCCAATTGGATTAACCGGTTCTGTGACCACGGTGGCTTTTGGTGCCACTAATACGGTAAGCGGAGAAAATGGGAGTGTCGTAGGCGGAACTACAAATTTATCTAGTGGAGTTAATTCTACAGTTATAGGCGGCACAACTAATAAAGCTATTTTTTTGAATTCTGGTGTTTTTGCCGGAACAACTAATCTTGCAAGCGGAACTAATACTGTAGTGTTGGGAGGCGAAACTAATACCTCTACTGGATTAAATTCGGCTGTAGTGGGCGGTTCATCTAATTTAGCGAGTGGTATAAATTCGGTTATTTTGGCTGGTGATACCAATGTAGCCTCGGGACTTGACTCGGGTATTCTTGCAGGTAAATTTAATTTAGCAAGTGGTATTTATACCACTATAGTAGGAGGTGATACCAATAAAGCAATAGGATTGGGAGCAAGTGTTGTAGGTGGGCTTTCAAATGTTGCAAATGAAGTTTATTCTATAGTTCTAGGAGGTTCAACTAATAATGTAGCTGGTTCTGGCTCCGGTATTCTTGGAGGCTCATCTAATAGTGTAACTGGAGCTAATGCTGGAATTATTGCTGGTAGTACTAACCTTTCGAGTGGAAGTGAATCGGGAGTTTTTGGAGGCAATCACAATACGTCAAGCGGAATAGGATCAGTGGTTTTAGGTGGAACAACAAATATAGCTTCCGGAAATGAATCGATAGTTATCGGGGGTAATAACAACAGTTCGAAAGGAGATGTTTCTGTAGTTTGTGGCGGAATAGGAAATGTTTCTCAGTCTTATGGCGAATGGGTAGGTGGTTTATATGGTACTATTTATGCACCTAGTTCAGCAACAGGATATTCCATCAATGACCGAATTTTTAATGTGGGTAATGGTTCGGGTTCTGCTTACACCTCGGATGCGTTAACAATTTTTAAAAATGGACTCGCAAGCCTACCAAGTGTTACTAATTTATTAATTGCAAATGGAAGTAGTAAAGCTGTTTTAACCAAAGAATTTGCTGATGCTAATTATATAAAATTTAATAGTGTTCCACCAGTAACAGCCACGTCCAATGGCAAAGCGGGTGAAGTGAGAATAACGCTAAATTTTATTTATATATGTGTATCTGATAATGTTTGGGTTAGATCGGTACTGTCAAGTACTAGTTGGTAGTTAAAAATTAAAATAAAATAAATAATTCAATTGCCGCTGCACTTTAATAGTTGTTCAGCGGTTTTAATATAAAAACACCATTTGAAAATTATAGTAAAAATAATACTTTTTTTACATTGTAGTCTTTTGTTTTCTCAAACACAAGATAGCATAAGTATTGTAGGGCATTTAAAAGGAAATACGAGATATTCAAAAGTGGTTCTAATTGGGTTTGGTGTTGGTCAAAAGCCTTTAGGTGCCGCTAAAATAAATGACGAGACTTTTACACTAAATATTCCCGTTTCAATTCTACCAGGTGTTTATAGATTTCAGTTTAGTCAGGTAAATGCCAATGAATATTTAGATCTTATTATTGACGGAATGGAGAAAAAAATCCATTTTACAATTGACCTAAATAAGGAAACCAAAGTGCCCTTATTTAGTGAATCTAATGAAAATAAAAGGTGGTATGATTATTTAGCTCAAAGCCAAGTTAAATTGATGAAGATTGAATTATTAAATCAATTATGGAATCAATATCCAGATCAAAAAGATAAAATTGTCCGTCAAGTACAGCAAACAGTGCAACTTGAAAAAGAAAACTATACGCTCGATTTCGAAAAATTCAGTAAAACAAATCCCTTTTCCTGGTCTAGTGAAATGGTAGCAAACAGACCTTACTATTTCGCAAAAGCTACCGATTTGCCCCAAATACAAGAGTATAATCGAAGAAATCATTTTTGGGATCATATCAATACAGGGAATCCAAAATTGATAAACACTCCCATTTACACCGAACATATTTTAAACTATTTAAAATATTATTTGAACCCAGAAATGAAGTTTGAAACTGTCGAAATGGAAAATGGATTTATGAAAAGTGTGGATACCATTATGCAAAAGTTTGGAGGAAATAAGGAAACCAAAGATTTTGCTTTGCAGTATCTAACGATTGGTTTTAAAGAAATTGGACAAGAAAAAGTCTTGCAATATATTGATGAAAATTACAATACAGATTGGAATCAATGCCAAAACGAAACAGACAAAAATGCTTTTGAAGAAAGAAAAGCAGGCTATACTAGAATGAAAATAGGCATGCAAGCACCTGAAATTGAATTTAGAGATGAGCAAGGGAATGCGAAAACATTAAAAGATATGGAAAGCGATATTGTTATTGTTGCTTTTTGGGCAAGTTGGTGTCCTAATTGTTCCGAGGAAATGCCCAAACTAAATGATTTAATTAAAACAAAATTAGGGGTAAAAGTACTCGCAATAAGTTTAGATGAAGATGAAAAAAGTTTTAAAGAAGGCATATTAAAACTTACTACTATGAATCATTTCTCGGATTTTAAAAAATGGAAAGGAAAAAGTGTAATGGATTATAATATAGTGGCAACGCCTAGTTTTATTGTATTAGATAAGGATAGGAAAATCTTAGGTAAGTATAGCAGCTTAGATGGAATAATTAATGCAAGTAAGTTATAAAAAAACGATAATTAAATTCTTTAATACATATAGAATTAGATTTTAAGAGTGTTGTATGCAACAAAATATAAAAAAATAAGAGATGAAAAATAGAATAGGCTTTTTGATAATTTTGATAGTAAGTACTTTCGAAATTGCTTCCGCTCAAATAGGAATAGGAATAATTACCCCGGATACTTCTGCAATTTTAGATGTATCTTCAACTGAAAAAGGTTTTCTGCTACCAAGAATGTCTGGAGATCAAAGAAATTTGATTCAAAATCCAGCAAAAGGATTAATAATATTCAACACGAGCACGAATACAATAGAAATTAACAACGGTTCTGCGTCTAGTGTTTTGTGGGAAGGTTTAGTTGGTCCCGCTGGTCCTATTGGCCTAACGGGTCCTATTGGTCTTACTGGTTCCGTATCTGTAATAGGAGGAACAGGTGTTGGAAATAGTTCCTGTGGAGATGGCTCTACCGTAAGCGGTGGTACTAACAACGTAGCTTGTGGTGTTGTAGCCACTATTGCAGGAGGTGATAAAAATACAGCAAGTGCTGCAGGTTCCGTAATTTCTGGAGGGGTATCCAATAGTGCAATCGATGTCAATTCGAATGTAGCTGGAGGAACTTTAAATAAAGCTTCGGCAGCAGGTGCTGGTATTTTAAGCGGAAATTCAAATACTGCTAAAGGTGTTAATTCGAATGTTTCTGGGGGCACAAATAACTTAGCTTCTGGTGCTGGGTCAGCAATTTCGGGTGGGAATACAAATACGGCAGTAGGAGCTAATGCAAGTGTTGCTGGCGGAAATTTAAATAGTGCCTTTGGTGCTGGCGCCTCCGTTTTAGGTGGGGATCAGAATCAAGCTAATGGAGTAAATTCTAATGTTTCTGGAGGTAGCCTTAATATAGCTTCGGGTGCTGGTTCAGTTATTTCTGGTGGGGTTTCTAATCTGGCCAATCAAGTGAATGCAACAGTTTCTGGAGGTACACTAAACCAGGCTACAGGAGCTGGGTCTTCTATTTCCGGGGGTAACAAAAATACCGCTTCAGGCGTAAATTCAGGTGTTTTAAACGGAAAAGACAATAGTGCTTCAGGCGCAGGATCTTCAGTTACAGGTGGTTCTTTAAATAGCGCTTCGGGTGTTAATTCGGTAGTTTCAGGAGGAGATACAAATCAAGCATTAGCGGTAAATGCGACTGTTTCGGGTGGAACTGTAAATAGTGCCTCTGGCGAGGGTGCAGTGGTATCTGGTGGAAATACAAATAATGCAATAGGTGCTAATACAACGGTTTCGGGTGGATTTACAAATAAAGCAGTTGGTGCCGAATCTACCGTTTCTGGTGGGAATTCAAATAGTGCCATCGGGGTGTATTCTACTATTTCTGGTGGAATTTCAAATAGTGCTAGTGGTACAATAGCTACTGTATCTGGAGGAATTGGGAATTTAGCCAAATCTTATGGAGAATGGGTAGGTGGTGTTTATGGTTCGGATTATACCCCTGTAGCACCAAGTGATTTTGAGGGAATTGATAGGATTTTTAATGTAGGAAATGGGATCGGAATAAGCAATCGATCTGATGCTTTAACGATATTAAAAAATGGTGTTGCCACCTTACCTAGTATTACAAATGAATTGATAGATGCTGGAGGAGCAAAAGTACTAGTTACAAAAGAATATACGGAAACTAAATATGCTAAAAAAAATCAAACAACGGCACCAACTTCAAAAACAGATGAAGGTTATGCTGGCGAAATTAGAATTACAGAGGATTATATATATACATGTGTTACAGCTAACTCATGGGTTAGAGCAGCTGTAAGTACTTGGTAATTTAAATTAATAAAGTTATTGATAATGAATAATATACAAAAATTTTTAAGATTAACACTATTGTTGTTTTCAGGAATTGTAAATGCACAAGTAGGAATAGGAACAATAGTTCCTGATGGTTCCTCGATTTTAGACTTAAGTTCCACCACAAAAGGATTACTAATACCGCGATTAACAACTGCTCAGCAGAGCTCAATTACTTCTCCAAGCATTGGGCTATTAGTTTTTAATACCACAACAGGAGCGTTAGAAGTGAATATAGGAAACGGTTCAGGAGGCCCTCTTTGGTTTTTACTAACAGGTACAGTTGGGTCAACAGGTGTTATTGGTCCGCAAGGAGTCCAAGGATTACAGGGCCCTGCAGGTACATTTACAAATCAACCAACAGGTGTTGCAAACACTACAACAGGAGCTAATTCAACTGTGGGTGGCGGTTCTACTAATTCGGCTTGTGGGTTAAACTCTACCATTAGTGGAGGTACAACCAATACGGCTTGTGGGGAGAATTCTTTTATAGGTGGTGGTACAACAAATAGTGCATCAGCATTAAACTCTAGTGTTGTTGGAGGAACAACAAATCATGCTGTAGGTGTAAATTCTTCTGTAGGAGGAGGAACAACAAATTGGTCCAGAGGTTTAAGTTCCAGCGTATCGGGAGGATCTGCTAATGAGGCAAATGGAGAAAACTCAAATGTGGCAGGTGGTTTTACAAATAAAGCAAATAAAATCAATTCAAATATAGGAGGTGGAAATAGCAATATCGCCGATGGTGAGGAATCCACGGTTTCAGGTGGTTTTAGTAACATTGCTGCAGGTAATAGTTCAACAGTATCAGGTGGTTTGTCAAATACAGCTTATTCTTATGGAGAATGGACAGGCGGGTTATTTGGAACAATTTATGCACCAGGTTCAAAATCTGTTTTTATCGAAACCGATAGAATTTTTAATGTCGGAAACGGTTCTGCAGCTGGAGTTGCCAGATCAGATGCTTTTACGATATTAAAAAACGGTCTAGCCACTTTACCATCTGCTACTAATTTATTAATTGCAGGCGGTGGTAACAAAGCAATAGTTACTAAAGAATATGCCAATGCTAATTATGCCATAATAAATTCTAATGCACCAGCAAGTTCAGGAGCAGTAGGAATTCCGGGAGAAATCAGGATGACCAGTACTTATATTTATACCTGTTATGCTATTAATACCTGGGTAAGAACACCAGTTTCTAGTTTCTAGAAATAAATAATAATTTATAATACGGTTATTAAAGTAGTTAAACATGAATAAAAAATGCCAAATACTAATTATCTACTCCTTATTTGTAATCAGTAGTTTAAATGCCCAAATAGGTATTGGAACGCTGTTACCAAACGATTCTGCAGTAATAGAATTATTTTCAATAAATAAAGGAGTATTAGTTCCTAGAATGTCCCAAACAGAACAAGGAAATATTGTATTACCAGCCTTTGGATTAATTGTTTTTAATACTACATCAAAACGAATTGAGGTTAATTCAGGTACCAAAACTAATCCTATTTGGACAGGTTCCAAAGGGCCAATTGGTGCTGTAGGACTACCTGGACTACCCGGACCTCAAGGAACAGTAGGAACAAACACACTTTATACAGTTGTACTAGATCCATCTAGCGTAGCAAGTGGTGTAAGCTCTTCAATAGGAGGTGGATTAAATAATACTGCTGTAGGAGTGACATCTACAGTAGGGGGAGGTAATTCGAATTCGGCAATAGGGGGTAATTCTTTTATAGGAGGTGGTTTTAAAAACACTGCCAATGGAATTAATGCAAGTGTGGTGGGTGGTCAAAATAATTTTGCTATAGGTGGAGACTCTTCTGTAGGGGGTGGTTTTAATAATAATTCCAGTGGAATTGGTTCGACCATATCGGGAGGAAATACAAATGCAACCACCGCATTAAGTATAAATTCAACAATTTCAGGGGGGTATTTAAATACAGTTGCCAATCTTACAGCACATATAGCTGGGGGAACAATGAATACAGCTACAAACATCAATGCAACAATTTCAGGTGGTAGAAATAATACCGCAAGCGGACTTAATTCTTCTGTTTCTGGGGGGATAAATAATAGTGTAGGTTCTTTTGGTGAGTGGGCTGGAGGTATATATGGCACAACGGCTTTAAACTCATCTTTAACAACTTTTGTTGGTCCAGATAGAGTTTTTAATGTTGGAAACGGAACAGGTATAGGACAATTAAGTTCAGATGCATTAACAATTTTAAAAAATGGTTTAGCAACATTACCAAGTGTAACGAATGCATTGATCGCCAACGGAAGTGATAAAGCAGTTATAACCAAAGAATATGCAGATGCTATTTATTCTAAGATTTCATTTGAAACTCCGACTTCTGCATCTGCTCAAGGGATGAAGGGAGAAATACGTATAACGGCAACGGCTATTTATACCTGTATTGCTAACAATACATGGGTAAAGTCTACCATTGCAGCTGGGACATGGTAATTGCTATTAAAAGAATAAAATAATTTTGTTAGTAAAGATAATTTAAGTGGTAACTATGAGAAATAAAAATAAAATATTTATGATACTGGTGATCTTATTCTCTGGGATTATACATGCGCAGCTAGGTTTGGGCACGGGATATCCTGACTCTTCTGCAGTTTTAGACCTATCATCTACTACTAAGGGATTGCTAATTCCAAGAATGAATACCTCTGATAGGGACTTTATAAAACGTCCAGCAATTGGTTTGATTATTTTTAATTTAACTACAAAATCATTAGAAATTAATTCAGGATCTTCAATAGCTCCACTATGGATTAGCGCTACAGGATCTATTGGTCCAGTAGGTCCTCAGGGTCCAGCTGGCGATGCTCAATCGAGTTCTACAATAGCTCTAGGTGCAGCTAATACTGCTACAGGACCAAATTCTAGCGCAGTTGGTGGTACAACGAATACTGCATCTGGAATTAATTCGAGCGCATTAGGTGGAACCACCAATCTCGCTTCTGGAAATAATGCGAGTGTTGTAGGAGGTACTACAAACACTGCCATTGGAGTAAATTCTTCGGCTATTGGTGGCACAACAAATAATGCATTAGCCTCCAATGCTACCACATTAGGAGGTACTACCAATACGGCATCAGGCGTAAATTCGACAATAATAGGCGGTACTACCAATACAGCAAGTGGAGCCGATGCAACTGTAATTGGAGGGACAACTAACAAAGCCTCGGGTTCCGATTCGAGTATTATAGGAGGTACTACAAATGTAGCTTCAGGAGCTAACTCAGCAGTAGTAGGCGGAACAACAAATACAGCTAGTGGAGCCGATTCGGCCGTGCTTGCTGGAAGTACAAATAAAGCAAGTGGTGCTAATTCAGGTGTAGTTGGAGGTACTTTTAATGTGGTGAGTAAACCTAATTCGGTAATTTTAGCTGGAAGCTATAATACAGCTAGTGGCGTTGAGTCGATTTCGATTGCTGGAAATTATAATACCGCAAGCGGCGATGGATCAGGAATACTTGCAGGAACTACAAATACTGCATCAGGTCTTAACTCGGTAGTAATTGGTGGTACTACGAATAGTGCTATTGGAATTAATTCGGCTGTTTTAGGAGGTACAACAAATACCGCCCTTGGAAATAATTCAATAGTATCCGGAGGAATTAATAACACATCAAAATCATACGGAGAGTGGGTTGGAGGTATTTATAGCACAGATTACCCTGCAACTTCCTCAATTGCTTTTATAGGAACAGATAGAGTTTTTAATGTTGGAAATGGGAGTGGGAATAATTCTCGTTCAGATGCAATTACTATCTTAAAAAATGGATTAGCCACATTACCATCAGTAACAAATAATTTAATAGCTTCAGCAAGTGTTAAAGCAGTAGTTACTAAGGAGTATATCGAAGCAAATTGCGCTAAGTTTAAAACGATACCACCAGCCTCCGCAACGGCTGTAGGTGTAGTTGGAGAAATTAGAATTACACCTACTTATATATACACTTGTATTGCAACTAATACATGGGTTAGAACGGCTGTAGCAACTTGGTAATTAATTTGATTTAATATAAATTCAAAATGAAAAGAAAAAATATTTTGTTAGTAATGTTCTTTTTTACAATTGTTGTCGATTTATCGGCTCAAATTGGTTTGGGAACAAATGCGCCAGATCTTTCCTCATTATTAGATCTTTCCTCGAATACTAAAGGGTTTATTTCCCCAAGAATGAATACATCAAATAGAGATTTAATAGTTAATCCTGCTCTAGGATTAACGATTTTTAATACATCAACCAATACAATTGAAGTAAATATAGGTTCTATAGCTGTACCTCAATGGATGGGAGTAAATGGTAACATAGGTCCGATGGGAAGTAAAGGCGCTTCAGGATCTATAATCACAACAAACGAGGTAACAACAGGATTAGCTAATTCATCTGCAGGAGTAAATTCGGCTACAGTAGGGGGAACTACAAATTCAGCTTCAGCTACAAATTCAGCTGCTTTAGGAGGGACAACTAATGCAATTGCTGGAGTTAATGCTGGGTCAATTGGTGGTACAACAAATTCTGCTGATGGATCCAATTCATTAGCATTAGGAGGAACTACAAATCATGCTGTTGCCGTAAATTCAATCACTGTAGGAGGAACCACGAACTCGGTTACGGGTGCAAATGGCAGTGCTGTTGGCGGTACAACAAATAGTGCTACAGCTGCTGATTCCAGTACAATTGGAGGAACAACAAATACAGCTAGTGGAGCTGATTCCATTGTAATTGGAGGTTCTACAAATGCAGCAAGTGGAGCAGACGCTATTATAATAGGTGGAACTACAAACAAAGCTAAAGCGGCTAATACGGGTATAATTGCAGGAAGTACTAATGATATTTCGGGTTTAAATTCTATTGTTATTTGTGGTTTTACAAACTCAGTTTCAGGTGCAAATTCAGGAATTGCAGGAGGCGTTTCTAATAGTATAAGTGGGATTGAATCTGGGGTTATTGGAGGAAATTATAATAGTGCTAGTGGAGCCCAATCCGGAGTTATTTCAGGTACCACTAATACTTCAAGCGGAGTAAATACAGCTGCAGTTGGTGGCACAACAAATGTTGCCATTGGTATTAATGCTACTGTTTCTGGTGGAACTACAAATAATGGAATTGGAGTTAACAGCACAGTTTCAGGAGGATTGTTTAACAACGCTAAATCCTATGGGGAGTGGGTAGGAGGATCTTTTGGGTCAGATTATACCGCTGAATCTCCAATAGTTTTTGTAAACACAGACAAGATTTTTAATATTGGAAATGGAACTAGCGGAGTTAATCTATCGGATGCTTTTATAATTTTAAAAAATGGATTAGCCACGCTACCCTCAGTCACTAATACACTAATTGACAGTAATAATGGCAAAGCTATTTTAACGAAAGAATATGTTGATGCGAATTTTTCCAAATTAGGTACAATTGCTCCTGCTTCTGCTTCTGCACTAGGCACAGTAGGAGAAATTAGAATCACTTCTGATTTCATATACACTTGTGTGGTTACAAATATTTGGGTGAGATCTCCAATGGCAAGCTGGTAAAAAAAATAGATTTTTAAGTAAAAAGAAAATGAATTAAAACCAAGAATAGTATGTACATACAGAACATATATAGTATAATAGTTTGCATCTTTTTTTCAGGAATTGTAAACGCACAAATAGGCATTGGAACGCCAAGTTTAGACCCTTCTTCGATATTGGATTTTTCATCGGAATCTAAGGGGTTTCTATTTCCAAGAATGAGCGATTCGAATAGAAATGCAATTAGTAATCCTGCTTTAGGCTTAATTATTTTTAACACAACAGCTAATAAATTAGAAGTTAATAATAGTAGTCCAATTTCAAATTGGGTTCAATTTTCGGCAGTAGGACCTATTGGAGTCACTGGAATTAAAGGACTTATTGGGTTAACAGGGGTTACGGGACGAACTTATTCGTCTAGTGGTTTTCTGGGATCCATTGTAGGGGGCGGTACCACAAATATTGCTTGCGGATTGTATTCGACAGTTATTGGTGGCACTACGAACAACTCTTGCGGAGAAAATTCCTTGATAGGAGGAGGGACAACAAATGTAGCTCCGGGCTATAACGCCTCGGTGGCAGGTGGAACAACTAATTTAGCTTCTGGCGAAAATTCATGTGTTGGTGGCGGTTCTACAAATACGGCTAGTGCAAAAAATTCTAGTGTATCCGGGGGTACTACTAATATTGCCTTGGGAGTTAGTTCCTCTGTAGGCGGTGGTACAACAAATACTGTTTCAGGAGAAAATGCCACTATTGCAGGTGGAGCTAATAATAAAGCGACAGCATTAAATTCTAATATTTCAGGAGGCGAATCAAATGCTGCAAACGGCATTGCGTCGGCTATTTCTGGTGGAAGAAATAATTTTGCAAAATCCTATGGGGAATGGACAGGAGGGTTAAACGGGACAAATTATTCAGCCGCTTCGGCTTCTGTTTCTATTCAAACAGACCGTATTTTTAATATTGGTAACGGCGAATTGCCCACCTCCTCCTCTGATGCTTTTACGATTCTAAAAAACGGATTAGCAACCCTGCCTAGTACAACTAATTTAATAATAGAAGCTGCAAATAATAAAGCTATAATGACAAAAGAATACACAGATGCCAATTATTCGAAAATTAATACAAACGCTCCCTTGGCTCCTGGAGATTATGGAATAGTAGGAGAAATTAGAGTAACACCTGCCTATATTTATACTTGTATTGAACCTAATACTTGGGTCAGAACTATAGTAGAAACCTGGTAATTAGTATCTACTTAATAAAATATTTGAATCTAATAGTACATAAATGAAACTAAAAATAATAATCACCACAGCTTTAATTTTCTTAAAATTTGGAATTGTGCAGGCGCAAATGGGTATTGGTACCTTACATCCTGATGCATCTTCTATTATGGATATTTCAAGCACGAACAAAGGACTTCTTATTCCACGAATTAGTGCATCTAGCTCGATTTTAAATCCAGCAAAAGGACTTTTATATTTTAATACTACGAACAATTGGATAGAAATTAATGAAGGAAATGCTAGTTTACCCTCCTGGATACCAGCAATTGGAATAGAGGGTCCTATTGGAATTACGGGTACAAAAGGAGATATGGGACTTGTTGGATTAAAAGCGCAAGTTCCCTTGAACAATTCTGGTGCTATAGGATCTACTATTGTTGGGGGGTATAACAACTCGGCGTGCGGACCTTATTCTACCGTTGTTGGAGGGATAAACAATACGGCTTGTGGAGAAAATTCTATTATTGGTGGTGGGGCTAATAATAGTACTCCAGCGTTAAATTCAACAATTGCGGGCGGAACCAACAATGAAGCTAGCGGTATTAATTCGTTTATTGGTGGAGGAGAATTTAATCTTGCTTCAGCAGAAAATGCTACTATTTCTGGAGGAAGTACTAATAAAGCTTCAGGCAGTGCATCGACAATAATTGGAGGAAAATTAAATACGGTAACTACCCAATACGGAGTTATTAACGGAGGTTTATATAATAGTGTCACTGGATTGAATGCAATGATTTCAGGGGGAGAATATAATGTTGCTATCGGAATTAGTTCTGCTGTTTCTGGCGGAAGTCATAACACTGCAGCGTCCTATGGCGAGTGGGTAGGTGGGGTTTATAGTACTAATTATACTCCTTTATCGCCAACATCGTTTCAGGCAACAGATCGAATTTTTAATGTAGGAAATGGCACATCAGATTCCAATAGAAAAGATGCGTTTACGATTTTAAAAAATGGCTTAGCCACCCTGCCTTCTGTAACTAATA